>Ga0207426_1001426_pt1 | contig 19915 bp, 21 predicted proteins | sample AraplaMF_Cvi_mMS_FD_184265 | JGI IMG/M metagenome (GOLD analysis project Ga0207426, IMG submission 184265) | Arabidopsis root microbial communities from the University of North Carolina, USA - plate scrape MF_Cvi_mMS (SPAdes) (version 2) | ecosystem: Host-associated > Plants > Roots > Endosphere... | reverse complement strand
CCGAATATCCCGGAACGTACCCTGAATAGCCGTATGTCCCAGGCTGCATTTCCCCTCGGGACCGGAGGTACCCAGATGACCAGCAGACGGCGTGCCGCCACCGCCACCGCGGCCCTGACCTGCGGGGTGGCCCTGATCGCCGGGCCCGCCTGCACCGGCGCCGCGGCGGCCGAGGATCCGGACGGCGGCGAGGGCGACCTCGCCAACAAATCGGCCCAGCAGATCTCCGACGATTCCCTCCACCAACTGGTCGCCGCGCAATCACTGCGGTTGCGTACCCAGACCAGTGCTGATCCCACCAAACTCGACCTCACCCTCGACCGCGCCGGCAATTGCACCGGCGCCATCAGCAAGGGCTCGCTCGGCCGCGTCGAACTCGTCAAACGCGGAAACCAGGTCTGGATGAAGCCGGACGCCGCCTTCTGGAAGAGCCAGCTGCCCGGGAGCGAGGGCCGCGACGCCGCCGAGAAATACAAGGACACGTTCCTGCACGGCACCACCAAGAACGCCTTCCTCGGCAACCTCTCCGCGGCCTGCGACCTCAGAGCGTTCCAGAAGTCCGCCATACCCCCCGAGAACCCGCCCTCCGGCGCCCCCTCCCCCTCGGCCACCCCCACCCTCACCAAGGGCCGCCCGACCACCCACGAGGGCACCCGCGTCCTCCCCGTAGTCAAGAAGGCCCAGGGCGCCGTCCAGACCCTCTACGTCGCCATCGACGGCAAGCACTACCCGCTGAAACTCACCGCCGAGGTCGACCACCAGACCGGCACCATCCTCCTGAGCGACTACGACACCCCGGTCTCCACCAAGACCCCCGCCCCCGGCGACACGGCCGACATCTCGGTGCTGGAGGACCGGATCCAGGGCTCCGAGAGCTCCGAGAGCGCCTGACTCCTGCTCGTCGCGGTACGTAACCGTTCGTACATACGTATCGTTGAATCGTGCGGCTGCCCGCGGCGCGCGGGCGGCGGGGAGGAGCGGCACGGTGACCATCGAACTGACCGACAGGACCGAGATGGCCAGTAGCAGCGAGCTGGACGACATGTTCGAGCAGATGCACATCCCCGAGGGCTACAAGGCTGAGATCGTCGAGGGGACCATCTACATGGCGCCGCAGCGGGGCACGCACTGGGAGACGATCCTGGACATCGTCGAACATCTGCGGACGCGGTATCCGAAGAAGCGCGTGCTGTCCGACGTGCGCATCGACTTTCCCGGCCATCTGAACGGATTCGCCTCCGACGTGGCGGCGCTGACTGAAGACGCCACCAAGGACGACAAAGGCCGCCCGCGATACCAAGACATCGAGTTCGTCGCCGAGGTCATTTCCGAAAGCACCGGCAAGAACGACTACGGACCGAAGAAGAGGGCCTACGCTCTCGCCGAGGTCCCGGTCTACATGATCGCCGACCCTTACATCGGCCGCTGCCGCGTCTTCACCCACCCCCAGGACGGCGACTACAAGGTCGACCTCACGCTCGCGTACGGCGAGCCGATCGACCTCACCGACACCGTCGTCGGCCTCACCCTCGCCACCGACGAGTTCCCCAGGAACTGACCCCGAAAGGGCCACCGAAGCCGCACGGGCACCGGCGGTCTCCCGTACGCTCACGCCGCCCCGTCAGCCGCATACGCACATGCCGCGCCATGTGGAGGCCGCGTGAAGAGGTGTGACGTTTCCGGGTCCACCGGCGCTTCTTCCTATGCGAGTTCGAATCACGGGCTCGCCTCACCGAGGCCTTGCGCCTCGTCACGGAAGGAGCGTACGTGCGGATTTCACGCACTGCGTTGTCCATCGGTATTGCTGTCGCGGTGACCCTGCCCCTCATGGGCAGCGCGTCCGCGGCACCCCTCACTTCGGGCAGCTCCGACAGCCCGAGCGCGGACCGGCTTCTCGTGTCCGAGCAGACCAGCGACCACCGCTGGACCGTGGAAGTCGACCCCGCCAGCGGGGCGACCACCCACACCGTCGCGAACGGCCTGGACGGCGTCTACTCCCCCAGCGGCTCCCAGATCGCCTACATCCGTTACGGCGACACCTGCGTACCGCAGGCCGAGGGCTGCACCTACCGCCCCGACCTGGTGACGTCCACGGCGAACGGCACCAACCAGCGGGTGCTGGTCCCGGGGGTCGAGAGCGAGACCGGAGAGGTGTACATCGCCCATCCGGACTGGGCTCCGAGCGGCAAGCGCGTCGTCTTCGACACCCCCCGCGGCATCGAGTGGATCAATGCCGACGGAACCGGATCCGAGACGCTGACCACCGCGGGCAGCCGCGCCACGTTCTCGCCGGACGGCAGCCGGATCGCCTACCTCCGCACCACCTCGTACGAGGGCCCGGAAGGCACCGAGTACGGCACGGACGTGTATGTGATGGACCTCGCCACCCGGGAGAGCCGTCAGGTCACCACCGACCACCAGGCCGCGTCGACCGCGCCCGACTGGTCCCCAGACGGCGGGCGCATCGTCTACGGCGGAGCGTACGGTCTGAAGGCCGTCGACACGGCGACCGGCGAGCAGACGGACCTCTACGACGCCGCCAGTTGGTCCGGCCCCCTCACGGACGTCAGGACCCCGGTGTACTCCCCCGACGGCACCCGTATCGCCTTCTCCGGCTGGGACGACGCCGAGGCGACGCGCCGCCTCTACACGGTCGACGCGGACGGCAGCCACCTCCGGGCGGTCGCCGACACCGGCGGCACCCTGACCGACTGGATCGACCAGTAGCCGAGGTCTGACACCGCGGGCCGTCCGGGTGGGACGTCATCCCACCCGGGCGGCCGTACACAGGGCGGCCAGGTCACCGGTCGCCCGGCGTCACCCGCGCTGCCGAACCGGACGGGCCGCGAACAGCCGCCCGGATGACAATGCAGGCATGGCTGACACACCGGCGAAAGCAGTGCTCGAAGGCGGCCCCGAGGAGCTTCCGGAGCGGATCGTGCCGATCGATCCGCCCGGGATGGAGCTGAAGATCCCGTTCCGTAACGGCTATGAACACTTCCGGGCCACCAGCCGGCAGCAGAACACCCCCGAGGGCGCGCTGCCCGTCTACGAGTGGTGGGAGCGCACGGAGCTGCCCGGGTAGCCGGACCCCGCGCGCCGTGCTCAGGTGTGGGGAACGAAGGTCCGCAGCGCGATTTCCTGGGTCTGCTCCTGCTCCGGCCAGTCGTCCTCGGCTCCCAGGACGAGGACGGCGAACTGGCGGCCGTCGGTGGCGGTGAAGGCACAGTCGACGACCTTGACGCGCACACCGAGACTCTTGTTGTCATAGGCGTAGACCAGTTGGTTGGCGTCTATGCCCGGCCCCGGGAAGCCCAGTGGCTCAAGGCTGATCTCCTCGTAGCCGGGCTTGCCGGACCGCTCCTGGGACGCCTGCTGGAGCGCCTCGCGCGGGGTGATTTCGGGATCGGTGATCTCGAAGATCTGCACCAGTCCGCGGTCATCCGGGGCGGTGTAGAACACCCCGGTCTTGCGCTCGCTGCGCGTCCAGGTGCCGGGCACCGCGAGGGTGAAGTTCTTCTTGTCGTGGGCGAGGCGGAAGCCGTCCGGCAGCTCGGAGAGGGTGGGGGCGGGCGTGGGGCTGTCCGGGGCGCCGGTGGACGGACCGGTGGCCGTACGGGACGGGGCGGAGGACTGGGTGCGGACCGCCGGGCGGGCGGCTGCCGGATCGTCGTCGTGGCCCCAGAGCAGATAGCCCCCGCCGACTGCCGCCACGATCACGGCCACCGCGACACCGGCGACCAGTCCCGTGCGGCGCCGGGCACCGGGGTCGTAGCCGACGGCTGCCTCGGGGGTGCGGTACGGGGCGGTCGTGTACGGGTCGGTGGCGGGGTCCGGTAAGCCGGCGGTGTACGAGCTGGGGTGCGGGTACGGGTACGTGCTGCGTGGCGCGGCGGCCGCCGGGGGCGGGTCGGCCGGAGGTGCGGTGGGCGGGGGCGCGTCGGCCCCGCCGTCCGCGGGCCCGCCCACCGACGGGGTGAAGGACGGCCGGGGCGGCGTCGGGCCCGTGTAGGGGGCCGGTGGTGGGGTGCCGTCCTCCCAGCGCTGGGTCTCGTTGTTCCAGCGGGCCTGGCCGCCGTGCTGCATCTCAGCCTCCCGCCAGGGCCGCGACCGCCTGGGTCACCGCTGTGCCGGAGGCCAGCAGGCCCACCACCGCGCCGGCGTCGGCGAGTGCCGTACGGAGCCGGGTGAGCCGGCCGGGGCCCGCCGCCCCGTTGTCCGCGATCTCCGCCTCGGTCTCGGCGAGTTCCCCGCTCAGGGCCGTGATCTGCGGGCTCTCCACCGCCCGGGACAGATCGTCGCGCAGCGCGCGGACGGCGCGCAGCAGTTCCTCCTGCGCCGGGTCCGCCGAGGGCGCGGCCGGGCCCTCGTTGTGGGTCACGGTGTTGTGGTCGCCGATGGCGAAGGCGCCCTGGACGCTTCCGATGTGGATGCCGTTGCCGCGTTCGTCAGCCGTTGCCACGCTGGGCACTTCCCTTCTAATCGGAGCCGCGATGGGGGGTGTTGTGGGTGATCGTGTTGTGGTCGCCGACGCCGACGGCGCCCTGTGCGGACTCGATGTAGACGCCGCCCTCGGCGACATGCACCACCCGCTGCTCGAACTCGGTGGTCTGATAGCCCGCCTCGCGCAGCGCCGTGGTCACCCCGGCCACCACCCGCTGCTGAACGGTCCCCAGATAGCGGGCGACGTCCATGTCCTGGAAGAGCGACGACTCACCGAACGAACCCAGCTCGCGTACGGAGGCACCGGGGCCTTCGGGAAGCGCCGCGCCATGTCCCGCGGTGCCCAGCTGCCAGCTCGGCAGCAGGCCGCGCAGCAGCGTGAGGAGGGCATCTACAGCGGAGCGCGGGGTGTGGGACAGCGCCCACACCGCCTTGCCGAAGTGGTCGTGGCACCGGAACTGGTGGGCGAGCCGGTCGGCGTCCTGGAAGAGCTGCCGCAGCGGCAACAGCACATGCGGTGCCACCTCCAGCATCAGCATCCCGCCCTGCGTGTGCACCCGTACGAACAGCGTGGTGACGATGCCCTCGTCCCAGCCGCCGATACGGATGCGCAGGAAGTGCCGGCGGGTCTCGCCGCCCTCCTCCACCGCCGCCGCGCGGTGCCCCTCGAACTCCGCCGGTGCGTACGGCGCCGCAGCGCGGGTCGGCAGACCCTCGGCCGGCAGGAAGACGCACTCGTCGATCTCCAGCGCGCGCAGCCGGTCGCGCACCGCTGCCGCCGTCGGCGAACCGTGCGGTGACGGCACCCGCAGCGCCGCCACCAGCGGGATGATCCGGGCCAGGATGGCGCCGTTGTCCAGCGGTTCGGGCTCGCGGTCCGCCCGGGGGTTCAGCTCCACCGCCAGCGACCAGGTCTTGTACGGGTATCCGGCGCCGCAGAACGGGTGGGCGGCCCGGTACATCACCAGCGGCCCGTGCTGCTCGACCCGCACCCGCTCCCGCAGCCGCCGGGAGCGGTGACTCTGGGACCGTTCGGCAGGGTCGGACATCACGTCGGGGAAGCGTTCCCTGGACAGTTCGCGCGCCAGCGCACGGGCGAACTGCCCGCGTTGCACCGCGACCATGACGGCCAGCGCCAGCGGCAGCAGCAGCGCGATCCACACCGGCAGCAGGGTGTTGGCCCCAATGCCGCCCCCGAGTGCGGAGACACCCGTTCCCACGCTGAGGGCGCCCTCCGACGACGGGTTGCCGTACGAGTCGTAGCTGTCCGGGGCGCCGCTCGTCAGGGGGTTGAGGGCGTCCGGGAGAGGGAAGAACACCCAGTCCACGCTCACGTTGGCCCCGCCGAACGCCACGACCAGCAGCGACAAGCAGTAGAGCGTCAGCGACAGCCGTCCGTACCAGCGCAGCACGAAGGCGCACAGCACGGCCAGCCAGCGCGGGATCGGTGCCCGGTGGACGGCGCGGCCGAGTGCCATCAGGACGATGGGAAACAGGTAGAGCACCACGAGGCCCGCGGACAACGGAATGGCCGCGATCCATAACAGCACGATCGCTGCCGCCCAGCTCAGTTCCAGCCGCCGGGCGCGCAACGCATGGGCCAGGACCCGGGCGGCGTCGATGCCCAGGGAGGGCGCGGCGAACCGCTCCTCGTGGACGTACAGCTCGTCGATGACGGCGTCGCGGAAGGTGTCGTCCAGGTAGGTGCCGGCGCACAGCAGCCGAGTGGCTTCGCTGGCGCCCGGCGGGGTCGGGGGGAGCGGCTGGGGCCCGGCCCCCTCCGGCGTCCGGCCCGACCGCCGGGGTCCGTCGGGCTCTCCTTGCTGCTGAGGCACATCCGTACGAGCCATCGCCCTCCCCCGGAACACCAACTGGCCGCCCCGGTGGCCTGGTTGGCGGGCGAGCTGCCGGTGGCCGGGCGCGGGGCAGTGCGGAAGCCGCAGCATAAGGGAGCGGAGCACTCCGTGTCAGCGCGATGACGCAAGGTTGCTGCGCGGCCTGCTGACAACCACCAGTGCCAGGTGCTCTCGCATGGGGGCGCGTTGTTCGGGAAGTTCCTCCACCTCCACTCCGCCTCAGCACCCGGCGGAGGCCGTCTCCGTCATCGAACGCCGGCCTTCTCGCCCCTGTCCTGCGCCAGGGGCTTTGCACCGTCATCGGCTGTACCGGGGAGGGTCTTCGGAATCCAGCGCAGGGCGAGGAGGCCAAGTGTGCCGTGCAGGACGCCTGCGACCAGGGCGGCGGCATGCAGGCCGGTGACGAATGCGGTCTTCGCGTCACTGATCACCTCGGGTGCAAGGCCGGGGATCTGGAGTGTCTCGCTGAGGGTGTCGGCGATGTCCGGTCCCTGGATACGGAAGAGCAGGGCGGCGAGCGAGCCGAGGAGGGCGATGCCGAGGGCATTGCCGATCTCGTTGCTGGTTTCGGCGACCGCGGCCGCGGACCCGGCGCGTGCCGTGGGAACGGCGGCGACGGCGGTCTCGGCCACCACGCTGAACGAGATGCCGTAGCCGAGCCCGGCGATGACGGTCGAGACGAGGTACCAGACGATGCCGTCGGAGACGCTGGTGGGCACCAGCAGGAGCAGCCCGGTGGCGACGCAGAAGTGGCAGGTGAGGAGCGCCGCCCGTTTGCCGATGCGCCCGACCAGTGCCGGAGTGACGATGCAGGTGACGGTGAGGACGGCGGCGCCGGGCAGGGCGAGGAGAGCCGCGTCCAGGACGGACAGTCCCAGCACCGACTGGAGGTAGCTGCCACCGAGGTAGGCGGCAGCCGACCACGCCATCAGCGGAAGAAGCCCGGTGATGATCGCGATCGTGAACACCCGGTCGCGGAACAGGCCGAAGTCGATCAGCGGATACTCGAGGCGGCCTTGCCGCCGGGCGAACCAGCCCAGGATGACGGTCCCGGCGATTCCCGCGCCGGCTGAGGTGGCCGTCAGCCCTTCTGTGGCGGCGTGCTTGACCGCGTAGACGGTCAGCAGCAGGCCCACAGCGGAGAGCAGGACACTCAAGGCGTCGACGTGGCCGGCCCGGGTGGCACGTACTTCGCGGAGCAGCACCGGGGCCAGAAGCAGGAACAGCACAACGACAGGCAGGTTGATGAGAAAGACCGATCCCCACCAGAACCGGCTCAGCAGCTGCCCGCCGACGACCGGCCCGAGGGCGGACCCTGCGGCGAACGTGGCTGCGAAGGCCCCGATCGCCCTTGCTCGCCGGCGTGGGTCGGTGAACAGTTCGCTGAGTACCGCCAGCACCGACGGCAGCAGAGTGGCACCGGCCACGCCCATCAGCGTGCGGAAGGCGATCAGTAATCCCGGGCCGGGCGCGAACGACGCTCCCGCCGAGGCGATGCCGAACGCCGCCGCGCCGATCATCAGCAGCTTCAGCCGGCCGTAGCGGTCACCGATGCTGCCGAACGCGATGAGCAAGGACCCGACCGCGAATCCGTAAACGTCCAGGATCCACAGGGCCTGATCGGCGGTCGGCGAGAGGGCCTCGGTGACCTTGGGCATCGCCAAGAACAGGACCGAACTGTCCATCGCCACCAGCAATACCGGTCCGAGGACCACCAACAGGCCGAGCCACGCCCGAAGACCGGGCCGGTGAGAAACACGCTGTTCGTTCATGCCGCCGACCGTGCAGCGCCACCCGCGCGGCAACCAGGCCCACGCCATGGGTACACCTCACAGGGACACCCTGAACAAACCCGCGCCGCCTACGCTGGAGGCCATGGAGCTGGAGAGCCTGGGGACGTATCTCAAGACCCGCCGGGCCCGGATCACGCCCGCCGACGCCGGACTGCACACCTATGGCACCACGCGCCGCGTACCGGGTCTGCGTCGCGAGGAGCTGGCCCAACTCGCAGGCGTGAGCGCCGGATACTACGTCAGGCTGGAACAGGACCAGGCCGGCACCGCCTCCCAGCAGGTCCTCAACGCGCTCGCCCGGGTCCTCCAGCTCGACCCGGCCGAGACAGCCCACCTGCACAACCTCGCCCACCAGCCCGCCACGCCCCGCCTGGTCCGGCCCGGCCCGGAAACACCACACCCACGGGTACTGGCACTGTTGGCGTCCCTGGGCGAGAGCACACCGGCCGTCGTACTCGGCCGCCGCGGCGACGTATTGGCCTGGAACCGCACCGGACACGCCCTCGTCACCGAACACGTCGACTTCGACGCCCCCCATCACCTCCAGCGACGGCCGTCCATCCCCCGGATGATCTTCCTGGACCCCCTCACCCGCGACCTCTACCGCAACTGGGCAGAACTCGCCCAGAACCATGTCGCCTATCTGCGTCTGACCGCGGGCCGCTATCCCACCGATGCGCGACTGGCCGAACTGATCGGCGAACTCGCCATGCGCAGCGATGACTTCGCCGAGCTATGGGCCGCAGGCGACGTGGCGGACTGCACCGTGGGCCCCATGCTCCTGCAACACCCCACCGTCGGAGAGCTCAACATCGACTACCAGGTGTGGCTTCAGCCGGAGAGCCCCGGCCACCGGCTTGAGGTCTACACCCCCAATGACACCGCCTCGGCCGACGGGCTGCGCCTGTTGGCCACCCAAGTCGCTGCCCCTGTTGCGGACGGCAGCGAGCTGCCGGAAGCGGCCCCCCACGTCGACGCGTGACACGGCTGCGCGTCTTGCCTGTGGGGGTCAGACGACCGCCGGGAACTCCCCGCTCTTGAGGGCCGCGACGAAGGCCGACCAGCCGCCCGTCGGGAAGACCAGCACGGGTCCGTGCGGGTCCTTGCTGTCACGGACGGGGACGGCGTCGGGGATACCGGGGGCTATTTCGATGCAGTCCCCGCCGTCGCGGTCGCTGTAGCTGCTCTTCATCCAGGTGAGCGCCACTTCGATGCAGTTGCCGCCGTTTGCGCCGCTGTAGCTGCTCTTGGTCCAGGTCACCGCGCTGTGTTCGTGCCGCTTCATCGTCGCCGTACCCTTCCATCGCCTCGGTGATCAGGGCGGCGGACTCCCGGGCCGACAGAGCGTCCGCCCTGAGCACATCATAGGTCTGGCTGTGGCGGGCGTAGACGGCCGGATCGTCGTGGAAATGACCACGGTCCAGCGACTCCGAGTAGACCCATCCGTGCCCGTCGGGCAACGCGATCAGCGACAGTGAGGTGTCGGGGCGATCGATGTCAGGGCGGTCCGCCGGGGCGATCTGGATGCGAATGTTGGGCAGTTGGCCCACGGTTAGAAGATGTGCGCACTGGTCTCGCATCACAGCTGGGCTTCCCACCACATTGCGTAGACAACTCTCGTCCAGTACGGCCATGTACAGCGGGCCATTCACCACGAGGAAGCGCCGTTGTCGACTCATGCGCGCCCGGACGCGGTCCTCAACTTCGGCAACGCTCGCGATTCGACGGGCGAACAGTGCGTGCGCGTAATCCGGCGTCTGTAGCAACCCCGGCATGGCGTGTATCTGGTACTCATGCACGGAGAGGGCCTTGGCATCCATCTCAGCCCTGCGCTCGAACCAGTCCGGATGCTGCACCTCCGGATACCAGTCGATCCGCCCCCATAACCGCAGCAGCACCCCACCCGTCTGCAACAGCTCGTCGCACTGCCTGGCGAAGGATTCCTGCGGTACACGCGTGCCCGCCTCCACGCGGGCCACCTGCGAGCGGTCACACGGGATCTTGGTCGCCAGCTCCTCCTGCGTGAATCCCGCCGCCTCCCGGAAGTGCTTCAACACCTCCCCGAACACGGCGGCATTGGTGGCTGCCGGTCCACTCGTGGCGTTGCGTCGTCGTCGGCTCACCGCATCCCCCTTGGTGCCAGATGGTGAGTGTCACGCGTCTGACGTTGCGGTCCCGCACTACGGGGCGCAACGCTGAACACACCCAACGTAATGGGCCATTCGGCCGACTGTGCCGCCTTCCCCCACAAGACCCCCGCGACGGGGATCAGCCGTCCGGGAGCGTGGCCACCAACTTCTGGAGTCAGTGAGCATGAGTTACGACCGGGATGCCGTCCCCGCGCACATGCCGGGGCTGCGCCTGCTGCCGTGGGAGAGCGAAGGCGGGAAGCCGTGCTTCTTGTCGGCGGACGGCGCCGGGGGCGTGCTGTCCCGGCTGGCCGACGAGATCGAGGCGGAGCAGCTGGGTGACGGTGCCGAGGTCCTCAAGGGTGCGGTGGCCGTACTGGACGACGGCAAGGCCGGGGAGCATGCGCTGCGGCTGGCGCTGCGGGCAACCACGCAGGCCTTCGGCAACGTCCTGCGCGTCGCCGACAGCCGGGGCGCGCGCCTGCCCGTGCCGGCGGACGGCGGCCACGAGGCCGACGACAGGGAGCTGCGGACCGAGACCACCTGACCGAGCTGTGCGCGCCCCCAGGGTCTGTCGTTTGGATCATTGAGCGGTTCCCAGTGCCTCGCTATCGGCACCAGTGCACAGTGGCGCTCTGGCCGGGCGCTCTTCACATGAGGACGTGGCCAACACCCGGCCGGAGCACAGTGCATCAGACAGTCGCGGCCAGCCAGCCGATGGTTTCGGTGGTGTGCTTGCCGTCGCTCTTGGTGGCGCCGGCGTACACCTCGTTCAGGCGGATGAGGAAGCCCGTGTTGGTGACGTCATGGATGCGGATGCCCGGCGTCTCCGGCCCGTTGAAGGTCTGGGTCAGTGGGAGAACAACGACGCTGGAACCAGGCGGGAACGGGCTGGGGAAAGTGACCCGTGTGAAGGTCGAGGTGTTACCCCCGCTCGTCTCGATAGCGTTGTCGGAATTCAGATCGATCTTGCCGGTCTGAACGAGGCTCATCGTCGGCTTCCTCCGTCTTTGATCTGGACTGCTTGGCCGTCCTCGACGGCCGACGGAAGACTTGTCACGAGATCGCCCGGGCATGCCGAAGTCCTTCAAACGAGTGATCGCCTTTTGGACAACGGGACACCGTGCACATTCCTGCTGACCAACGGCACATCCGCATCAACGACGAACTGATGCAAACGAAAACGCCTGGGGATCACCCTGCCGGCACGAATACGCCTGCATCGCGGAGGCCACGCCGTGAGTGAATGGCGGGCATGCTCTTCGACTTCACGCACGACCACGACGGTGAACGGCTCAGCGGTGTGTACGGCGGTGACCCTTCCGGGGTCACCGCCGTGGTGCTGCACGGCGCGGGCACCAGCAGCTCGGAGCGACTGCTGCCGCTGGTACGGGAGTTCGTGGCCCACGGTTGCCGAGGGATCGCCTTCGACTTCTCCGGGCACGGCGAAAGCACCGGACGGATCGGCGAGTTGAGCCTGCGGCGACGGTTCGAGCAGGCCGTCGCGGTGATCGACGCGTACGTGGGGGTGGACGGGCCACTGGCCCTGGTGGGGTTCAGCATGAGCGGCCAGACGGTGGCCGATCTCGTGGCGCACTATGGGGAGCGGGTCGCGGCGCTGGGGCTGTGCGCGCCCGCCGTGTACGCCGCCGAGGCGTGGGACGTGCCCTTCAAGGACGGGAACGGCCGGTTCAGCAGGATCATCCGGCAGCCGGAGAGCTGGCGGGAGGCGCCCGCGCTTCAGGTGCTGCGGGCGTACGAGGGCCGGGCGGTGCTCGGCGTGCCGGGCACCGACGCGGTGATCCCGTCCGCGGTGACCGAGTCCGTACAGGACGCGCTGGCCGCGCGTGCCCGGTACACGCGGTTCGACCTTCCGGACGCACAGCACCAGCTGGGAATGTGGTTCCGCGATCACGGCGACGACCGGCGGGAGTTGGTGGCCGCGGTACTGACCGGCCTCGACGGCCACGGCCGGTCGGCCACGCATGCGCGGGCGGCCAAGTAGTTCGTCCACGGCCGCTCGGGCCGCACACTGCTCACGGCCGGCACACCGCCCCTTGCGGGCATGGGCTCAAGCGGGCGGCGTGAGCGGGGACCACACGCCCATCCACTGTTCGGCGCCCCACTCCTCGAACCGTTGCACCTCGGTGAACCCCAGCTTCGCCGCGAGGCGCATCGAGCGGTCGTTGGCGGTCTGGGTGCAGAGCACCACCGGCTCGCCGGGAAGCGTGTCGGCGAACCAGCCGAGGGCCGCCGCGCACGCCTCGGCGGCGCACCCGCGTCCCCATGCCTCCGGCAGGAGCAGGTAGCCGAGCTCGGCCTCCCCGGCATCCGGACGGGCCTGGCTCCGACGCTCCGCGTCGCGCCGGTTGAGCTCGATGGTGCCGATCATCGCTCCGTCGAGCTCGATCACGAAAAGGCCGGGACGCCGCCCGGGCACTTCAGGCACCGCGCGCTCCAACTCATCGCGCGGCCGGGGGCCGCCTGTGTAGACGCCCACTTCCGGCGAGGCGAACAACTCGATGAACGCCGCACGGTCCCGGCCCTCGGACGCGCGGAGCACGAGCCGCGCGGTCTTGATCGGGGCAGGTGGCCAGGCGACAGACCCTAATTCAGTCATGGCGGGGAACCTATCGCACGCCCGCCGAGCAGCACGTGCTCTCACCTCACACCCGATGGCCGAGCCCGTGTGACCGGCGCACATGACCGGCCCACATGACCGAGCCCGCACGGCCGTTGCAGGCCGTGCGGGCTCGTCGGTGCTGCGGTGCCGCCCGGGTGGGGCGGCCGCGGCGGTGGGTCAGCCGAGGAGGCCGAGACCGCGGACGGCCTCGCGCTCCTCCGTCAGCTCCTGCACGGACGCGTCGATGCGCTCGCGGGAGAAGTCGTTGATCTCCAGGCCCTGGACGATCTCGTACTTGCCGTCCTTGGTGGTGACGGGGAAGGAGGAAATCAGGCCCTCCGGGACGCCGTAGGAGCCGTCCGAGGGGATGCCCATCGAGGTCCAGTCGCCGGCGGCGGTGCCGTTGACCCAGGTGTGGACGTGGTCGATGGCGGCGTTGGCGGCCGAGGCGGCGGAGGACGCGCCACGGGCCTCGATGATCGCCGCACCGCGCTTGGCGACGGTCGGGATGAAGTCCTCGGCCAGCCACTTCTGGTCGTTGACGACCTCGGCGGCGTTCTTCCCGGCGACCTCGGCGTGGAAGATGTCGGGGTACTGGGTGGCCGAGTGGTTGCCCCAGATCGTGAGCTTGCGGAGCTCGGAGACCGGGGTGCCGGTCTTCTTCGCGAGCTGCGAGAGCGCACGGTTGTGGTCGAGGCGGGTCATCGCGGTGAAGCGCTCGCGCGGGACGTCCGGCGCGGCGGCCTGGGCGATCAGCGCGTTGGTGTTGGCGGGGTTGCCGACGACCAGGACCTTGATGTCATCCGCGGCGTGGTCGTTGATGGCCTTGCCCTGCGGCTTGAAGATGCCGCCGTTGGCCTCCAGGAGGTCGCCGCGCTCCATGCCCTTGGTACGGGGGCGGGCGCCGACCAGCAGGGCGACGTTCGCGCCGTCGAAGGCCACGTTCGGGTCGTCGGAGATGTCGATGCCCTGGAGCAGCGGGAAGGCACAGTCGTCGAGCTCCATGGCGGTGCCCTCGGCGGCCTTCAGACCCTGCGGGATCTCCAGCAGGCGCAGCTTGACCGGCACGTCGGCGCCGAGCAGATGACCGGAAGCGATGCGGAAGAGGAGTGCGTAACCGATCTGGCCGGCGGCGCCGGTCACGGTCACATTGACGGGAGTGCGGGTCATGGCGATCTCCTGCGCGGTGTTTTCCGGGGGCAAGCCCCTGGTCCACCATGGGTGGCGGTGGGTGTCCCTGCCCAGCTATCGAGGTCTCTTGGTATCGAGAGACCCGGCCGTCAGGCTATCGGACCCCTGCCGGGGGGAGGCGACGGGCCGGTGTGGAACACCTCACCGGGTGCCTCGGTGACGTCCGTACGGCCGTCGGAACCTGCCGGGGGGATCGGCGTGCGCTCCGTGCGGCCTCTGTGGACCAGTGGCTGGCGGCCGCCCGCTCAAGGAGGGGGGAAGCGGGCGGCCGCCTAGTTGTGCCACACCCGTGGGGGGGGTATTCGTCGCATGCCCGCGATCCCGGCGGGCATGCCCCCTGACTTTCGGACATCCTCCGCGGACGGTGATCCCGGGCCCGCGGGCCGGCCGGGCGGCCCCCGCGCGGTGCGGTTGCCGCCCGTGCCAGGGGCGCTCTAGCGGACCGGGACGCCGGTCGAGGGGGCGGTCGAGGGGGCGGGTGCTCCGGCAGGCGTGGCCGGAACCGGACGGGAGCAGCCCTTCACACCCGCCATCGTCGTCCCGCAGGCCGCGACCTTCGCGGGGTCCCCGGTCACCTCGACCATGGAGGTGTAGGCGGCGCCGTTCCGCTCGGCCTGTGCCGTGGCGCTGTGGCCGCCGGCGCTGAGTGTGGCCTGGTCGCCCGGTGCCGCCCGGCTGATCCGGGCCCAGGCCGTGTGGCAGACCTTGCTGTAGCGGACCTCTATCACCGCCCGGCCGGCGCGGCCGCGGGACGGGGTGATGGCGTGCGCGCCGCCGCAGCCCATCGCCTCCGGGTCCTTGCCCACGCAGCCGGCGCCGGTGCAGCGCACCCCGGCCGGCAGGACCTGCTTCGCGCTCGGCGCGGCCGCGGGCCGGGAGGCCGCCGTCTTCTTGGCCGTGCCGGTGCCGGGGTTGAGCAGGAGGAAGGCGGCGCCGCCCAGCAGCGCCACACCGGCCGCACCGGCGGCGATCATGAGGGTCCGGCCGCGGCGGGTGCGCCGGGCCGGGCTCTGGGGCGCGGGCGCCGCCGGGGACGGGGCCGCGGCCGCCGCCCATTCGGGAAAGTCCGCGGCCGACGGGCTGTCCGTGCGCCGCTGTTGGGGCACCGACGGCAACGGTGTCGCGCCGGGCGCCGCCGCGGCCTTCGTCCCCTTGGTGAATCTCGCGCTCTTCGCCGGGGGTTCGGCCTGGTCGGCGTCCCACCCGAGCGCGGCGCGGGCCTGGGCCACGCTGATCGCTTCCATGGTGACGTCCTGCCGCATCTCGTCGCGGCTCCAGGCCCGTTCGGCCAGCTCCCACAGCGTGGTGAGGTGGGCGGGCTGGGCGCCGGTCGCCTCGGCGAGCGCGACCACGGCGCGCTGCGGTGGCAGCAGCCGCCCGTTGAGATAGCGCTCCCAGGACGTTTTGCTGTAGCCCGTGGCGTCCGCGAGGGCGGCCACACTCAGGCCGCTGCGGTCCACGAGCCTGCGCAGCTGACCGGCGAACTCCCGCACCTGCGGGTCCAGTTCCTCCGGCAGCGCCTTCCAGCGAGGCATTGCCTCCCCCTATCCCCCCGCGTACGTGCCCGAGCGCGGCCCCCCGGTCCGCCCTCCTTGCTCCCCGTGGGACGCCCCCGGTCAGGACGGCGTTTCCCTTCACGGGCACACGGGAACATGCGGGCATAGTTCACCCGTTCGTGCGCCCCGTGACCCCAGCAGTGTGGCATTTCCGACGGAGTCCGGACGACTTCCGTACGAATCCTGACAAGAACCGGCCATGAGGGCATCAATATCGGCCGCGGTCAGGCATCATGCCGAGAAACATTCCCGGGCCCCGCCGCCCGCCGGATAGAGGCACAGCCGGACACCCTCGGGCCCGCGGGCCGCCGCCATCGGCGTGACGAGCCAGTCCTCGGCGTCGAACCGGTCCAGCACCCGCACCGACCGCGGCGCCGCCCCCGGCGCCACCACCTCGACCCGGTCCCCGATCCGGCCGTCCCGGACCCGCCCCCAGGCCGCGCCGCACACCGTGCCGTAGCGGAGCTGCACCCGCTCGCCCCCGGCCGCGGTGCGCTCCACGGGCGTCCGCATCAGGTCCGGCAGATCACAGCGCATCGACTCCGGGTCCTTGCCGTCGCACGCCCGCGCCCGGCAGCCGGTCATCTCAGAAGCCTCGGGCACGGCGCCCGTCACCAGGCCGCCCGCGCCCGCTGCCGTCCAGAGGGCCAGCGCCGCGACGAGCGCCACCCCACCGGCCCCGGCACCGGCCGCCAGGCCCGCCAGTCGCCGGGTCGGCCGCGGTGTGGCTTCGCCGTCCGCCGGGGGCCCGGCCGCCGCAACCACGGCCGTACCCGGCGCAGTTGCCCGCTCCGGCCCGTCGTCCGCGGCGCTCCGCCCGTCCCGGGCCTGCGCCGCGCCGGACCGGCCCCGGCCGCTCCAGGCCGCGTCCGCCAGCTCCCACAGCGCCACCAGCCGGCCGGCCGGCTCCCCCGCCAGTCGGCACAGCGCCTCGACCGCGTCCCGGGGCGGCAGCTTCTTCCCGTTGACATAGCGCTCCCAGGACGACTTGCTGTACGGGGTACGGGCGGCGAGCGCGGCCAGGCTCAGCCCGGTGCGCGCCCGTAACTCCCGCAGCCCCGCGGCCAGCCGGGAACTCTCGACCCCGCCCCGCGGCGCACCGCCGGGCCCGCTCACCGGCGCAGCGCCTTCCAGGTGCCGGGGCCCACGATCCCGTCCGTGGGCAGCCCCGATCCGGCCTGGAGACGCTTGACGGCGCGGAGCGTGCGGCCGCCGACGAGGCCGTCCACCACGCCCGGGTCGTACCCGTGGCGGCGCAGCAGGCACTGGGCCTCGACGACGTCCCAGCCCGCCGCGCCGCCGCCCAGGACCGTGGTGCCCGTACGGCTGTGCCCGGCGTAGAGCGCGCCGCCCCGGCGCCGGACCCGGCAGTCGAAGGTCTCCCCCGGCCGGGGCGTGAACTCCGGTGCGGCACCGAGGGCGCGCCCGGCCATCGCGGCGCCCGTACCGCGCCCGGCGGCGAGCTGGTCCTGCCACGGGCACAGAACCGGCAGCGCCACGACCAGCACCGCCAGGGCGCCCAGGACGAGCGGCCCCAGTAGTACCTGGCGGCCGGGCGGGACCGGCGCGACCCGCGGGACCGGTTGGACCGGCGTGGCCGGTTGGAGCACCGGGGCCAGGGGGACCGGTTGGACCACCGGGACCGGCGGCCGGGCTTCCGGCACCGGCCGTCCGGCACACCAGGACTGTGCAGCGACCTCGTGCAGCGCCAGCAGCCGGGTCACATCGGCCTCGCAGAGCCGCGCCAGCGCCTCCACGGCACCGGCCGGCGGCAGCTTCTTCCCGTTGAGATAGCGCTCCCAGGACGACTTGCTGTACGGGGTGCGGGCGGCGAGCGCGGCCAGGCTCAGCCCGCTGTGGTCCTTCAACCTCCGTAGCTGTACGACCAGTTGCCGCATCCGCTGGTCCAGCGATGCGGGCAGCCCGCTCCAACGCGACATGTCCCACCCCATACGCGTTCGTTCTCCCCCGAGGCCATGGCCCCCTTTGTCGCCGATGATGGCGCGGACGCCCCCTCCGTTTCCGCCCTTTGCCGTTCCGTATGCCGTACGGACCGCCGTCCGGGCCGCCGTCCGGCCCCTCCCCGTCCCACCGAAGCCTCCGGGGCGGTGGCGTCCCCGCAGGTCAGCGAGTGGGACATCCCACAGCGTCCCCACCGGGGCGGTTGCCGTGGCCGGGCAACGGCGGGTGGGCGCACAGTCGGTGGCGCAAACAGCGGGCGGCGCGGCCGACGCGCCTCCGCCGTATACGGGGAGGAACCCACACCATGAACGTCCGCAAGCGCATCGCCCTCACCGCGGCCGCCGCGGCGCTCACCGGCGGCCTGGCACTGGCCCCCGCCGCGGGCGCGTCCGCCGCCCCCGCACCGGCCAAACACGGCTCGGTCACCGTCCAGCGGGCGCCGGCCAACTGCCCCCGCACCTATCTGTGCGTCTACCCGAGGACGAACTTCCGGGGCACACCGAAGAAGGTCAGGTCGAACAACCGGAACCTCAAGCCCTACGGCGGCGCCTTCAGGTACCCGCTGTCCGCGTACAACAACGGCAGCCAGTGCAGCGTGACCGTCTATGAGAAGCCCAACTACCGGGGAGGGCACGCGAAGCTGAACCGTGGCACCGGCTGGCGGTTCATCGGCAGCAACCTCATGACCATCTACTCCAACAAGTGGTGCGTGCGCTGACCCGGCCGGCCGGGTAAGGCACGTCACAGAACGGCGGCGGCCCGCCTTCTCCCGAGGGGGAGGAGGCGGGCCGCCGTCATCGCCAGGGGCGGGAGCCGCAGACGGGCGCTAGCGCACCGTGAAGTGCACGATGTCGTCCAGGAACGGGATGTGGATCCACGGCTTGGGCTGCACCATCAGCGACAGCATCACGATCACGAAGCCGAGCAGACCGTAGATCGTCATGTCCGTGAAGCGGGAGCGGACGGCCAGCATGCCCACCGACGGCAGCGCCCACCGCAGCACCGCGCCGGCTAGGAGAGCGAGCCCGATCACCAGCACGCCGATACGGAACGCGTCGAGCGCCACCAGCAGCAGTCCGACCGCGACCCCGCCCATGACGCTGAGCAGCGGCCACTGCCGGGCGGGCGCGGGGTAGCCGCCCGCGGCCGCGCGGCCGCCGCCTTCCGGGCGGGCCGTGTCGCGGGTCAGCGTCGGAAAGCGGCGCGAGGAGCGCTGCGGCTCGGAGGCTCCATCCGAGTGCGTATCGGCACCCATGGCAGGCGGTCCCTTCCGGTCTCCGGATATGTCTGGCACAGACAAGGGTCTCAGGTCCGGCCGCGCTCAGCCGGCCGCGCGCTCGGCGGCCTCGACGACGTTGACCAGCAGCTGGGCGCGGGTCATCGGGCCGACACCGCCCGGGTTGGGGGCGACCCAGCCGGCCACCTCGGCCACGCCGGGGTGCACATCGCCGACGATCTTGCCGGCCTCGTCACGGCTGACACCGACGTCCAGGACGGCCGCGCCGGGCTTGATGTCCTCGGGCTTGATGATGTGCGGCACACCGGCCGCGGCGACGATGATGTCGGCCTGCTTGAGGTGCGACGACAGATCCCGGGTGCCGGTGTGGCACTGGGTCACCGTGGCGTTCTCCGACTTGCGGGTGAGCACCAGCGGCATCGGGCGACCGATGGTGATACCGCGGCCGACGACGACCACGTGCGCGCCCTTGATCTCGACCTCGTGCCGCCGCAGCAGCTGGACGATCCCGTACGGGGTGCAGGGCAGCGGGCCCTCGATGCCGAGCACCAGCCGGCCCAGGCTCATCGGGTGCAGCCCGTCGGCGTCCTTGGCCGGATCCATCAGTTCCAGGACACGGTTGGCGTCGATGCCCTTGGGGAGCGGGAGTTGGACGATGTAGCCGGTGCAGGACGGGTCCTCGTTCAGCTCCCGTACGACGGCTTCGATCTCTTCCTGGGTGGCGGTCTCGGGCAGTTCGCGCTGGATCGAGGCGATGCCGACCTGGGCGCAGTCGCGGTGCTTGCCGTTGACGTACCAGCGGCTTCCCGGGTCGTCGCCCACCAGGAGGGTGCCCAGACCGGGCTGCACGCCCTTGGCCTTCAGGGCCTCGACGCGGGTGGTGAGCTCGGACTTGATAGCGGCTGCGGTGGCCTTGCCATCCAGGATCTGGGCAGTCATACCCCCCATCTTCCCGGATGAGGGCGGTCACGTTCCAATCAGGGCAGTCGGGTCCCCGATGGCCGGAATTGATCATTGCACTTGGACAACGGTGAGACCCCTTGACTGGACAGAGTGAATGCGCAACTAGAAGGATTGACGCCGCAGTGCCGCAGGCTTCGTCGGGGGGTGGCCAGTGAATCCTGT
>Ga0207426_1001425_pt1 | contig 19931 bp, 16 predicted proteins | sample AraplaMF_Cvi_mMS_FD_184265 | JGI IMG/M metagenome (GOLD analysis project Ga0207426, IMG submission 184265) | Arabidopsis root microbial communities from the University of North Carolina, USA - plate scrape MF_Cvi_mMS (SPAdes) (version 2) | ecosystem: Host-associated > Plants > Roots > Endosphere... | reverse complement strand
ATGGTCTTGGCGGCGAGGATCTCCTCGACCGTGTAGACGTCCTGGAACTGGGCGTTCGGGTTGTGGGCGGAGTGGCGGTGGTTCTTGGCGCCGACGGCGGCGAGCTGTTCGGCGGTGGTGCCGTAGCGCTCCATGTGCTCACGGGCCGCGTTGCCGAAGATCTGCGCGGTGGGCGGGGTCATCTCGAAGCCGTGGGCGGCGGCCATCACTCCGTAGTGGCGGGCCACCGGCGAGGTGCTGAAGTCGCCGCTGTCCGCGCCACCGCCCAGCGCGCCCCGTTTCATCTTCTCGAAGCCCAGGGCCAGGACACAGTCGTTGAGGCCGGACTCGACGAACTGGCGGGCCATCAGCAACGCGGTCGAGCCGGTCGCACAGTTGTTGTTGACGTTGTAGACGGGGATGCCGGTCAGGCCCAGTTCGTAGGCGGCGCGCTGGCCGGCCGTCGAGGCCTGGTAGCAGTAGCCCACCGGCAGCTGCTCGACCGCCTCGTAGCCGATCCCGGCGTCCGCGAGCGCCTTGCCGCCCGCCTCCTTCGCCATGTCCCAGTACTGCCACTCGCGGGTCTCGGGCTTCTCGAAGCGGGTCATCCCGACGCCGACGATGTACGCCTTGCCAGCCATACGTGTCCTCCTGGAGGTGGCCGAGTCCGGGGGGTCAGATCAGGGGGCGGGGCTCCGGGTCGCGGGGCAGGCCCAGCAGCCGCTCGGCGACGACATTGAGCTGCACCTGGGTGGTGCCGCCGGCGATGGTCAGACAGCGCGACATCAGGAAGCCGTGCAGCGCCCGTTCACCGGCCCCTTCGCGCACCGCGCCGTCCGGGCCGAGCAGTTCCAGCGCCAGCTCGGCGACCCTCTGCTGGTGCGGGGTCTGCACCAGCTTGCGGATGCTGGCACCGGCGCCCGGCTCCAGACCCGACACCTGCTGGAGCGTGGTGCGCAGCCCGATGCAGCCCAGCGCGTGCGCCTCGGCGGCCAGCGCACCCACCCGCGCCCGCACCGAGCCGTCCAGTACGGCGGCGCGGTCCAGGAGCGCTTCCAGTCCGGTGTCGAAGGTCAACTGGTCGGCCATGTGGACGCGTTCGTTGTCCAGGGTGGTGCGGGCGACCTTCCAGCCGTTGTCGACCTCGCCGACCACCGCGCCGGGCGGCAGCGGCACGTCGTCGAAGTAGACCTCGTTGAAGAGCGAATCGCCGGTGATCTCCTTCAGCGGGCGGATGTCGATGCCCGGGGCCGCCATGTCGACGAGGAAGAAGGTCAGCCCCTTGTGCTTGGGCGCGTCCGGGTCGGTACGGGCCAGCAGGATGCCGTGGCTCGCCCATTGCGCGGCCGAGGTCCACACCTTCTGGCCGTTGATCCGCCAGCCGCCGTCCGCGGTCCGCTCGGCGCGGGTCCGCAGGGCGGCCAGGTCCGAACCGGCCTCGGGTTCGGAGAACAGCTGGCACCACAGCAGCTCGCCGCGCAGCGACGGCAGCAGATAGCGCTCCTGCTGCTCCGGGGTGCCGTGGGCGATCAGCGAGGGGACGACCCAGGTGGCGATGCCCAGATCACTGATCCGGAGCCCGGCGGCCGCCAGCTCCTGCTGGATCGCGAGCTGTTGTACGGGGCCGGCGCCCAGTCCGTAGGGCGCGGGGAGGTGCGGTGCGGCGTAGCCGGTGGGGGCCAGGGCACGGCGTACGGCGGCGGGGTCGAGGCCGCGGACGCCGTCGAGGACCGTACGGGCCTCGGTCCGGAACTCCGTGGCCTCGGCGGGGAGTTCCAGTTGCAGCGGGCGCCGGGCGCCGTCGGCGGCGAGCCGGGCGGCCCGCAGCCGGTGGGTGTCGCCGCTGCCGAGCAGCTGGCGCGCCACGGTCGCCCGCCGCAGGTGGAGATGGGCATCGTGTTCCCAGGTGAAGCCGGTGCCGCCGAGGATCTGGATGCAGTCCTTGGCGCAGCTGACGGCGGCGTCCAGGGCGGTCGCGGTGGCCAGCGCCGCGACCAGTCCGCGGGCCTCGGGCGGCTCGTGCAGGGCGCGGGCCGCGTCCCAGACCAGGGCGGCGGCCTGCTCGCAGCGGACGAGCATGTCGGCGCAGAGGTGTTTGACCGCCTGGAACTGGCCGATGGGGCGGCCGAACTGCACGCGGACCGTGGCGTGTTCGGCGGCGGTGCGCAGCGCCCAGGAGGCCGTGCCGCAGCTCTCGGCGGCCCACAGCACCCCGGCCAGGTCGCGGACCAGGTCACTGTCGACGGCGAGCCGCCGCTCGGCGGGCACCGGCACGCCGTGCGCACTCACCTCGGCGGTCGGCCGGGTCGGGTCGGCGCTCTCCTGGCCGCGTACGGTCAGCGCCCCGGCGTCGACCGCGAGCCAGACTTCCGCTGCCGCTTCCCCTTTCGCTTCCCCTTCCGCTTCCGTGGTGACCTTCGCGGCCAGCACGAGGAGATCCGCGTCGGCGCCGGCCAGGACCGGGGGCGCGGTGCCGTCCAGGACATAGCCGTCGGGGGTTTCGACAGCGGTGAGTGAGCCCGGGCCGAGCGCGACGGCGCCGATGCGTGCGCCGGTGGCGAGGGCCCGTACGAGGGTGGGGGCGCCGCCGCGGTGCAGGAGGGCGGCGGCGAGCGTGGTGGGCAGATAGGGGCCGGGGAACGCGGCGCGGCCCAGTTCCTCCAGTACGACGGCGAGGTCGAGCAGTTCACCGCCCCCGCCGCCGTCGGCCTCGGGGAGATGCAGGCCGAGCAGGCCCTGAGCGGCGAGCTGATCCCAGTACGCGGGCCGCCCGGGGCGCGCGGGCGCGGTGTCGAGCAGCTTGCGCACCGCTTCGGGCGGCACGGCCCGCGCGGCCCAGCCGCCCGCCGCCTCGGCCAGGTCACGGTGTTCCGGTGTGATTCCGATGCCCATGCGGGGCAGGCTAGAACACGTTTCATTCTGACGGAAGGTCAGCTAAAGGGTTAGTTGGAGGGGCAGTTGAGGGGGCGGCCGGATGACGGTCCGGGCCCCGGGGCGGCGGCCGCCCCCGCCCAGCAGCAACCGGCGGTACGGGACAGACGGGACCCGGCAGGGATTCCCCCGAGGGGGCAGCTCCCACCCGCACCACAAACGACCCGGTGAATTCCGCCCCGAAACTCATTTCCCACCCCCTTCCTCTCACCCCTCCCTCTCCCCCTTCCCCCAACCGGCTCCCCACCCCCCAATTCACCGCTTTCGGGCATCCCGGAAATCGGCGACGGGAAATCGGCGGGAACAGTCGGGGAACGGACCGGAACCCGGCAGGAACCGGCAGGAAGAGCCGGGGCGCCCGATGCGGGAAATGCGAACCGCCGTTCCGATATCCGAATGTTCCGCACCGGGACACCCGCACTCCAGCCGCGCCGCCCCGTACGGCACGATGAGCCCCTGACCGCACCACAGGAGGAAGCCCATGCCCGCTCCCACGGCTCCGACCGCTCCGCAGCCGGAGATACTCGCCGCTTTTCAGGCGGCGAAGGGCTTCATGCCCGTGGACGAGGGCCTCGCCCTGTATGCGGCGGCGGCCGGGGCGGCGGCCCTGGGGCTGCCGCTGGTGGAGGTCGGCACCTACTGCGGCCGGTCCACGATCCTGCTGGCCGATGCCGCGCGCAGCGCCGGGGTGCTCGCCGTCACCGTCGACCACCACCGGGGCAGCGAGGAGCAGCAGCCCGGGTGGGAGTACCACGATGCGACCGTCGTCGACCCCGTGGTCGGCCGGATGGACACGCTGCCCACCTTCCGCCGCACCCTGCACGCCGCGGGCCTGGAGGAGCATGTGCTCGCCCTGGTGGGCCGGTCGCCACAGGCCGCGGCCGTCTGGCAGGCCCCGGTGGGTCTGGTCTTCATCGACGGCGGGCACACCGACGAGCACGCCACCGCCGACTACGAGGGCTGGGCGCCGCATCTCGCGCCCGGCGGGCTGCTGGTCATCCACGATGTCTTCGCGGACCCGGCGGACGGCGGCCAGGCCCCGTACCGCATCTACCGCAGGGCCCTGGAGTCCGGCGCGTTCACCGAGATCTCGTCCCATGGGTCGCTGCATGTCCTGCGGCGCACCGGGGCGGGCATCTGAGCGGGCTACGATCGCGAACGTGTCGAACGGCAGTTCTCTCCCCTCGCACCGCCGCCTGCGCGGCACCCTCCTCGTCGTGCTGGCCGCCGTAGTGGTCGCCGGCCTGGGCGGCTGGCTGGCCTGGCGCTCGTCGGGCCACGACGGGCCCGGAGCCGGGCAGCCCGCACCGGGCGGCCCGGCCGAGAGCGCCTCCGAGGGCGGCAGCCCCACCCCCGGCAACGGCCCCAAGGGCGACAGCCCGCGCGGCAGCCTCAAGGGCAAGGTCGTGGTGCTCGACCCCGGCCACAATCCGCACAACGGCGAGCACGGCCGGGAGATCGCCCGGCAGGTGGACATCGGCAACGACCACAAGGAGTGCGACACCACCGGCACCGCCACCAACGACGGATACGCCGAGGCGTCCTTCACCCTGGACCTCGCCCGCCGGGCCCGCACGCTCCTCCAGGAGCAGGGCGCCAAGGTCGTCCTCACCCAGAACGGCGACCGCCCCTACGGGCCGTGCGTCGACGAGCGCGCGGAGATCGGCAACAAGGCGCACGCCGATGCCGCGCTGTCCCTGCACGCCGATGGTTCGGGCGCCGGCAACCGCGGCTTCCATGTCATCCTGCCCGCCCGCGTCACGGCGGGCCCGGCCGACACCGCCAAGATCGTCGGGCCCTCGCGGCAGTTGGGCGAGCGGCTGGTCGGCCGGTTCCGCTCGGTCACCGGAAGTGCGGCGTCGAATTACATCGGCGACGGCAGCGGGCTCGACAAGCGCTCCGATCTCGGCGGCCTCAACCTCTCCACGGTGCCGAAGGTGTTCATCGAGTGCGGCAATATGCGCGACCCGAAGGACGCCGCGCAATTGACCGATGCGCGCTGGCGTCAAAAAGCGGCCCGCGGGATCACCGAGGGCATTACGGACTTCTTGACGCACTGACCGGACCGTCGAACCCGGCTCCGGAACCGCTCCGATACCGGATCCGGGACGGCGTACCGAGAGCGCGCGGAAACGAACACGACGGGCCGCCGGATTCGGCGACCGGTTCCCCTTTACGATGGGTGGCCACCGCCGTGCCTCGCACTGCGCGCACCGCGACAGCGACGACCGGACCCACGAAACCGACAAAGGACCCTTACGTGAACATCCGCTCCCTCACTCGAGGCGACGGCGTGGTGATCGGAGCAGCGGTGTTGCTGTTCATCGCCTCGTTCCTCCCTTCCACCGGCGGCCAGGACTGCTCCGGACCGCTCGCCAAGTACTGCGAAGCCCAGAGCTACAGCAGCATCAACGCCTGGGACTCGGTGGCGGCGTTGATGAGCGTGTACCTGGCGGGTGTGATCGGCGCGGCGATCATCGTCGTCAGCCGTGCGCTGCCGCAGCAGCAGGCGCGCAAGATCGCCGGTCTCGACCTCGGCCAGTTCGGCGTCGCCCTCACCGTCTTCGTGGCGTGGACGGCGCTCTGGGTCCTCATCGGCGCCCCGAGCGCCGGGGCGGGCCAGATCATCGGTCTGATCGCCGCCCTGATCCTGGCCGGCGGCGCCGTCGCCACACCGCTTCTGCCGCCGCTCAAGGCCGCCCTGATCGGCGCCCCGAAGCCGCAGCCCGCCACCCCCTACGGGGCGGGCCCCAACCCGGGTTACGGCTACCCCGGCGCCCAGCAGCAGGCGAGCCAGGGCTACGGCTACCCGGGCGCCCAGCAGCAGCCCCAGGGCGGCCAGCAGCCGCACGGCCAGCAGGCGCCGGTGGACGCCACGGCCGGCGGCCCGGCGGGTGCCACCGCGGCGGCCGGTGCCCCGGCGGACTTCGCGCCGTTCTGGTTCGCGGTGCCCGTCGCGCGCCCGCTGTACGGCGAGGACGGCGCCCCGGCGCCGATCGCCGAACTGGCGCCCGGCACCTGGTACCTGGCGGTGGAGCAGCGCGGTGCGGCTCTGATCGCGCAGACCCAGGACGGCCGGCGCGGCGTCCTCCAGGACACCACCGGTATCCAGCGCGGCTGACGCCGGACGCACAGCGGCCCTTTCACGGCCCCTCGCCCCTGTGGGCGGGGGGCCGTTGCGCTGCCGGCGGCCGGGCCGTACAGTTCCCCGACACCGAACTGACGTAGCGTCAGGTTCGCAGGGTCACCGTCCGCCGGAGAGGGGCGATCGGTATGCGACTCGGACTGGCACTGGGCTACTGGGGCCGCGGCCCGGACCCCCGGCACCTCGAACTCGCCCGCGCGGCCGAGCGGCTGGGCTATGACTCGGTGTGGACCGCGGAGGCCTGGGGGTCGGACGCCTTCACCGCGCTCACCTGGATCGCCGCCCACACCACCCGGATCAAACTGGGCACCGGGATCGCGCAGATGGCGGCCCGCACCCCCACCGCCACCGCGATGCACGCCCTCACCCTCGACCATCTCTCCGGCGGCCGGGTGCTGCTGGGCCTGGGGCTGTCCGGACCGCAGGTCGTCGAGGGGTGGTACGGCCGGCCGTTCCCCAGGAGCCCGCTGACCGCCACCCGCGAATACGTGGACGTGATCCGCCAAGTGCTGCGCCGGGAAGGGCCGGTGGAGTCGGACGGGGCCTTCCACCCACACCCCTACCGCGGCGCCGACGGCACCGGCCTGGGCAAGCCGCTCAAGCCCATCACCCACCCGCTGCGCCCCAGCCTCCCCCTCCTGCTCGGCGCGGAGGGGCCCAAGAACATCGCCCAGACGGCCCGGATCGCCGACGGCTGGCTGCCGCTGTACTGGTCGCCGGGCCGCACCGACGTCTACCAGGGGTCGCTGTCCGCAGCCCCGGACGGCTTTCTCATCGCCCCCATGGCCCGCGCCGTGGTGTGCGACGACATCGCCGAGGGGCTGCTTCCGGTCAAGGCGATGCTCGGCTTCTACATCGGCGGGATGGGGCACGCGGCCCGGAACTTCCACGCCGACCTGATGGCCAGGATGGGCTTCGAGGAGGAGGCACGCCGGGTACAGCAACTCTTCCTAGAAGGCCGCAGACAGGAGGCGGTGCAGGCCGTCCCGGACGCCTTCGCCGATGAGATCTCGCTGGTCGGTCCGCGCGAACGGATCGCGGAGCGGCTGGAGTTGTGGCGCTCAGGACCGGTCACCGACCTGCTGGTGACCGCCCCCGACCCGGACACGCTACGGGTTCTGGCCGAGCTCAACTCCTGACGGCCGCGGGCGGCTCACTGGAACGCGGCCCACTCCAGCCACTCATCGAGCAGCGCGCGCTCGCCCAGCACCTCGACCCGGTCGCTGTCGGCGGGCAGTCTGCGGTAGAGCACCGCGAGGAGGTCGGTGAGCGGGCCGCGCACCGCGACCGCGGCCTTCTCGTGGGCGCGGCGGTGGACGAGCCGCTCGCCGGTGAGGTCCACGAGCCACTCGGCGTTCAGCTCGGGCGAGGTGTCGGTGGCGTGGAAGTGGAGGGTGCGGCCGGGGCCGAAGAGCCGCTCGCCGCGCTCCGCGGGGTCCGCCGTGACCTCGGGCAGGGCGCACAACTGGAGCCACTCCTCCAAGCAGTCGGCGGCGACGTCGGGCGGGACGTCGAAGGCCGCCCCGGCGGTGAGTGCGGCGTCGGCGCGGTGGATGACGGTCTCGTGGGTCATCCGGCGAGCCCAGAAGCCGGCCCGCTGCACCGGCGACCAGGTCCACACCGCGGTGTCGGGGCCGGCCTCGCGCAGCGCCGCCACGGCCTGTTCCACCCCGGTCGCGAGCCAGGCGTCCAGCACCGCCGCGCCGTCCCCCTCGGGCCCGTCCCCGTCGGGGATGTCGTCCTCGTCGATGTCCGTGGCGGACCGGGTGGCGACGAGGGTGCCGGCCCAGCGGTGTGCGCCGCCGACGTGCCGCGCGAGGTCGCCCAGCGTCCAGTCGGGGCAGGTGGACACGGTCGCGGACAGATCGGCGTCGCGCAGTATCTCCCGGAACTTCGTGGTCTCGTCCAGGAGATGGGTGCAGTAGGCGTCATGGCTGAGTGAGCCGTGGAGAGTCATGCGGCGCACAGTAGCGGCGGTTCCCCGGCCCGGCCTCCGCATTTTCGCGCGGAGGCGGGGCTTCGGGCGGAGGCTTCCGGCGGGCGCTGCCGGGCGGCCCGTACGGGACGGTCCGTACGGGCCGCGGGACCACCGGCAGCAGCCCTTACGGGACGGCTGCCGATGCCCGGCCGGGTGCGCTGACGGTCGCCGGACTACCGGCAGCAGTCCGGATCGAGCCCCGTCGGCAGATGCTCGCCCCCGAAGACCGTGGTGGTGGCCTCGTCGCCGCCCAGGGCGGCCACCGCGAGCAGCAGCGAACCGGCGGTCCAGGAGGTGCGTTCCTCTGGCCAGATCGCGTCGTCGCCGAAGACGTAGCCGGTCCAGTACATCCCGTCCTCGGCGCGGAGGTGCTGCATCCACTTGAGGATCTGTACGGCCCGCTCGGACTCCCCCATCGCCCACAGGGCGAGCGCCAGTTCCGCGCTCTCGCCGCCGGTGACCCAGGGGTTGGGCAGCACGCAGCGCACACCCAGACCGGGCACGACGAACCGCTCCCAGTCCGCGTCGATGCGCTCACGGGCCTGCGCACCGCGGACCGCACCGCCGAGGATCGGGTAGTACCAGTCCATGGAGTAGCGGGACTTGTCCAGGAACCGCTCGGGGTGGCTGCGTATCGCATGGCCGAGGCGGCCGACGGCCAGCTCCCAGGCGGGCTGCGGCTCCTCGCGCTGCTCGGCGAGCGCCAGCGCACAGCGCAGCGCCTGGTAGATGGAGGACGAGCCGGTCAGCAGCGCGTCGTTGACGGGCGTGCCGTCGTCCTCGCGCTTCCAGCCGATCTCGCCGCCGGGCTGCTGGAGTTCCAGGACGTACTCGGTCGCGGCATGCACCGCGGGCCACATACGGTCGAGGAAGGTCTCGTCGCCGGTGGACAGGAAGTGGTGCCAGACGCCGACGGCGAGATAGGCGCAGAAGTTGGTCTCCCGGCCGCGGTCGGTGGGCGCCTCGGCGTCGCCGTCGGCGTAGGCCGCGTACCAGGACCCGTCCGGGTTCTGATGCCGCGCCAGCCAGTCGTACGCGGCCTCGGCGCACTCGTGTTCGCCGGCCGCGTCCAGGGCCATGGCGGCCTCGGTGTGGTCCCACGGATCGAGGTGGTGGCCCCGGAACCAGGGGATCGCGCCGTCCGTCCGCTGGGTCGCCAGGATGCCGGCCACCGTGTCGGCGGCCTGCTCGGCGGTGAGCACCCCCGGCAGAACGAGGCGTTCGGTACGCCCGGGACTTGTCACTTGGCGGCCCCGGAGGAGCGCTTGGCGGCGGGCTTGGCACCGGACTTGGCGGGGGCCTTCGCGGGGGCCTTGGCGCCGGACTTGGTGCCCGGTGCGGCCTTGCGGGCCTTCGCGGCGGTACCGGCTGCCGGCTCGGCGGCCGGGGTGGCGGGGGCGGCGGACTCGCCCGCCTCGGCGTCGGCCGGCTCGGCGGCGGCCGCCTGCGGCAGATGCGGCTTGGTGGCGTAGACGACGAAGCTCTTGCCGATGACGGGGTTCAGCGCCCGCTCGGCGAGCCGGGTGGCCAGCGGCTTCTTCATGATGTCCCAGACCAGCAGCTTGTGGTACGCCTGCACCGGCAGCGCCTTGTCGTTGTCCACCCCGAAGGCGCACTTCAGCCACCAGTAGGGGCTGTGCAGCCCGTGCGCGTGGTGCGTGCCGTACGGCTCCAGACCGGCCTCCCGCATCTTGCCCAGCAGCTCGTCGCCGCGGTAGATGCGGATATGGCCGCCCTCGACCTCGTGGTAGGCGTCACTGAGCGCCCAGCAGACCTTCTCGGGGCCGTAACGGGGCACGGTGACCGCGATCCGGCCGCCGGGGCGCAGCACCCGGACCATCTCGGCGAGCACGCCCTTGTCGTCCGGGATGTGCTCCATCACCTCGGAGATGATCACGACATCGAAACTGTCGTCGGGGAACGGCAGGTTGAGCGCATCGCCTTCCATAGCGGTGGCGGAGGCGCCCGCCGGGGCCTCACCGGCCTCCTCCATCGCGGCGAACCACTTGGCGACCTCGCGGATCTCCTCGCCGTTCTGGTCGAGGGCGACGACCTGCGCGCCGCGCCGGTAGCACTCGAAGGCATGCCGGCCGGCGCCGCACCCCAGGTCGAGCACACGGTCGCCCGGAGCGAGCGGGAAGCGGGAAAAGTCGACGGTCAGCACGGCGTTCTGCTTTCGTCCGGCGGTTGGTGGCGGTGGTGGCTGCGGAAGGAGGTACGGGCCGGTCAGGCCACTAGGCGTGCCCGGCGGCACTCGGCGCGGTCGCGGTGCCGGACGCTGCCCCGGGGAGGGTACGGGCGCCGGCCCGGCCTCTCTGGAGGGCGATGGCCTCGCGGTAGCGCTCGGCGGTGCCGAGGGCGGCCTGCCGCCAGGTGAAGCGGGCCAGCACCCGCTCCCGTCCCGCCACGCCGAGCCGGCGGCGCAGCGTCTCGTCGCCCAGGAGGCGAAGCAGTCCGCCCGCCAGCGCATCCGCGTCGCCCGGGGGCACCGCGAGACAGGTCTCGCCGTCCGGGCCGGCGACCTCGGGGATGGCGCCGCCGGTGGTGGCCAGCAACGGCGTGCCGGTGGCCATCGCTTCGGCGGCGGGCAGCGAGAAGCCCTCGTAGAGGGAGGGGACACAGGCGATCTGGGCGCTGCGCACCAGGTCGACGAGTTCGGGGTCGCTGATGCCCTTGACGAACTCGATGGCGCCGGACAGACCGAGCCGCTCGATGGCGGCGGCGACCGGCCCGTCGTCGGCGCGCTTGCCAACGACCACCAGATGCGCGTCGGGCTGTTCGGTGCGCACCTTGGCGAGCGCCTCGACGAGGTGGATCAGTCCCTTGAGGGGGACATCCGCGCTGGAGGTGGTGACGATCCGGCCGGGCACCTCGGGCACCGAGGCATCCGGCGAGAACAGGTCGGTGTCGGCGCCGATGTGCACCACATGGATCCGGTCGGCGGCCACCCCGAGGTCATCGACGATCTCCTGGCGGGAGGAGCCGGACACGGTCAGCACGGACGGCAGCCGCCGGGCGACGCGCTTCTGCATCCGGGTGAAGCCGTACCAGCGGCGGACGGAGGCCCGGCGCTTCCAGCCGCCGGCGGCCGCCAGGTCGAGCCGGCGGTCGACGGTGATGGGGTGGTGGATGGTGGTGACCAGCGGGGCGCCGAGGGCGCCGGGGCCGCCGAGCAGGCCGTAGCCGAGGGTCTGGTTGTCGTGGACGACATCGAACTGTCCGCTGCGGGCGGCGAGATGGCGCCGGGCCCGCAGCGAGAACGTCAGCGGCTCAGGAAAGCCGCCGGTCCACATCGTGCCGACCTCAAGGGCGTCGATCCAGTCGCGGTACTCGCCGCGCTTCGGCGTACGGAACGGGTCCGGCTGACGGTAGAGGTCCAGGCTGGGCAGCTCGGTCAGGGTCACCCCGTCGTCGACGACGGGGTAGGGCTGGGCGCCGATGACCTCGACGGAGTGGCCGAGGCGGGCCAGTTCGCGGGAGAGGTGCCGTACATAGACGCCCTGTCCGCCGCAGAACGGGTTCCCCTTATACGTGAGCATCGCGATCCGCAGGGGACGCTCGCCGTTCGTCGGGGCGGAGGCCGGGGAGCCCTCTGCGGGGCGAGGCGCGGCTGCCTGGACGGCCTCTGCGGTCACGCTCGGCCCCCTTCTCACTGGACTTTCGCCGGAGCGTAACCGCTGGCGGTAATCTAGAACAAGTTTCAGAACTGATTGGCTACTGATCAGTTCACCGAGCTTCGAATCTACCGGCCGAGAACGAAGCGAAAAGAGCCACACCAGGTGATTCGCGCCACCACCCGCCCCCCTGCCATGCTGTGCCGAGCACACCACCGGCACTCGCCGCATCGCGGACGGAATGCCACGGAATGGGAAATATGACTACGGAATCCAAGGCGGCCAGACCGACCCTTCCCGCGAGTCCTCCCCTGACCGAGCGTCAGGAGGCCCGGCGCCGCCGCATCCTGCACACCAGCGCCAAGCTGGCGTCCCGTGGTGGCTTCGACGCCGTGCAGATGCGCGAGGTCGCCGAGTCCTCGGGCGTCGCGCTCGGCACCCTCTACCGCTACTTCCCCTCCAAGGTGCATCTGCTGGTCGCCACCATGCAGGACCAGCTCCAGCACATGCACGAAACGCTGCGCAAGCGCCCGCCGTCGGAGCAGGACCCGGGCGCGCGGGTGGCCCAGACCCTGATGCGGGCGTTCCGCGCACTCCAGCGCGAGCCGCATCTCGCGGACGCGATGGTGCGCGCACTGACCTTCGCGGACCGCTCCGTCAGCCCCGAGGTGGACACCGTCTCCCGGCTGACCACCGCGATCATCCTCGACGCGATGGGCCTGGACGGCCCGGCCACCCCCGAGCAGCTCTCCGCGGTCCGCGTCATCGAGCACACCTGGCACTCGGCCCTGATCACCTGGCTCTCGGGCCGCGCCTCGATCGCCCAGGTGAAGATAGACATCGAGACGGTCTGCCGCCTGATCGAGGTCACTTCGGGGGAACGGGGACGCTGAGGGCGGGGGGCGTGGGGCCCGTACCACCTCGTCCGCCCGCGCGCGGCAACCCCGCCTTTGCCGTGGGTAGTTGGCCCGCAAGGGGCCCATCGGCCCCCTACGGGACTCCGCCCCACGCCCCCTACGGGCCTCCGGCCACGGGGCTCCCGCCCCGCGCCCCGGCTCGTCGCGCTCCCCGGCAGTGCCGCCCTCGTTCACTCCTCCGGCGGGAACACCGCCTCGCCGCTGTCGGCCACGGTGAGGGTGATCGCTTCCACGGGGCACCCCTCGGCCGCGGCCAGCACGCTCTCGGCGGCGTCCGTCTCCGGTGCCGCCGGATGCGATTGCCGCGCCGAGTCGAGGCGGAAGCCGTCCGGCGCGGCCGCGGCGCACATCCCCGACCCGATGCAGACGTTCCGGTCCACCACCACCTGCCAGCGGTCACCCATCAGGCACCCGCCGGCAGATGGATCATCTTGTGCTCCAGGTATTCGCCGAAGCCCTCGGGCCCGAACTCCCGCCCGATGCCGGAGTTCTTGTAGCCACCGAACGGGCCGAGCATGTCGATGCTGAAGGTGTTCACCGAGTACGTGCCGGTGCGCACCTGCCGGGCGATCTCGATGCCGTGGTCGACGTCGGCCGTCCACACCGAGCCGGAGAGCCCGTAGTCGGAGTCGTCGGCGATCCGTACCGCCTCCGCCTCGTCGTCGTAGGGCAGCAGACAGATGACGGGGCCGAAGATCTCCTCACGGGCGATCCGCATGGAGTTGGCGACCTCGCCGAAGAGGGTCGGCTCGACGTACCAGCCGGTGGTCTGCCCCTTGGGGCGGCCGCCGCCGGTCAGCACCTTGGCGCCCTCCTGCTGTCCGAGCGCGATGTAGTCGAGCGAGCGCTGCTGCTGACGGCGGGCGACCAGCGGGCCGATTTCGGTGGCCGGATCCAGCGGGTCGCCGACGGTGAGCGCCGAGGCGGCCGCGGTGAACCGCTCGGCGATCTCGTCGTAGTGGCTGCGCGGGGCGAGGATCCGCGTCTGGGCCACACACGCCTGGCCGTTGATCATCCAGGCGAACGGCACGATGCCGGCCACCGCCGCGTCCAGATCCGCGTCCGGCAGGATCACCGCCGCGGACTTGCCGCCGAGCTCCAGCGTGACCCGGCTGAGGTTGCGGGCCGCGACCTCCATGACCCGCTTGCCGGCCGCCACCGAGCCGGTGAACGACACCTTGTCCACGCCGGGGTGCCCGACCAGGTACTCGCTCACCTCGCGGTCCGCCGGCAGGATCGACAGCACCCCCGCCGGCAGCCCGGCCTCCGTCGCGATCTCCGCGAGCAGATACGCGTCCAGCGGCGTTTCCGGTGACACCTTCAGCACCACCGAGCAGCCGGCCAGCAGCGCCGGCGCGAGCTTGGCCGCGGCTGTGAACTGCGGGACGTTCCACGGCACCACGGCCGCGACCACCCCGACCGGTTCCCGCCGCACCAGCAGCGGCCCCAGCACCCCGCCCCGCCGCTCTTCGAACGGGAAGTCGCGCGCCACCGTGAGCGCCGCGTCCCACACCAGCATCGCGGCCAGCGACTGCACCATGACGCCGGAGGTGAACGGGGTGCCGTTCTCCGCGCTGATGACCTTGGCGATCTCCTCACTGCGGGCCGCGAAGGCGTCCTTGATACGGGTCACCACCGCGATCCGGTCCGCCAGCGGGGCGTTCGCCCACACCCCGGACGCGAAGGACGCACGGGCCGCGGCCACCGCACGGTCGACATCGGCCCGCGAGGCGTGCGGCACCCGGCCGATGACCTGTTCGGTGTGCGGCGAGACGACCTCGATCGTGTCCCGGCCGGCCGGATCGACCCACTCACCGCCTATGTAGAGCTTTCCGTGCTCGACGAGGTCGCTCATCGCTGCCGCCTCCCGCGGGTCGGCCGCCTGTTCCGGCGGTCCCTGCCGGTTCGCTGTCGTTGCCGGTTCGCTGACGCTGCTGGTTCGCTGACGCTGCTGGTTCGTTGTCGTTGCCGGTTCGCTGTCGTTGCCGAGGCGCCTCGGGCTCGCTTGCTGACGAGGCATCAGGCCACTCACTTCAGGAACTGATACCAGTTCCAGTTGGAGGAGTCCACGGCGCCGACCGAATCCCAACTCGCGCTCCCTGACGGGGCACTTCAAGCCGCTTTGAAACCAGTTCTAGTTATAGTGAGGCCGGGTACCGGGTGTATGCCACACCGAGAGGGGACCGGGATGACCGCGCAGGTGACCGACCACAAGGGCGGGGTGTGGAGCATCGCCGTCCCCATCCCGGACAACCCGCTCGGCCACACCCTCGTCCACCTCCTGGAGACCGACCGCGGGCCGGTGCTCATCGACACCGGCTGGGACGACCCGGACTCCTGGGACACCCTCGTCGCCGGCGTCACCGCCTGCGGGTTCGCCCTCACCGACCTGCACGGCGTCCTGATCACCCACCACCACCCCGACCACCACGGCCTGTCCGCCAAGGTCCGGGAGGCCTCCGGCGCCTGGATCGCGATGCACGCCGCCGACACCGCGGTGGTCCGCCGCACCCGCGCGGCCGAACCGGGCCAGTGGCTCGACTACCTGCTCACCAAGCTCACGGCGGCGGGCGCACCGGACGACCATCTGGCGCCGCTGCGAAAGGCCCGCGCCACAGGGAACGGCCGGAAACCACCCGGCCGACGGGCCGCGCTGCCGGACCGCGGCATCGACCCCGGCGAACTGCTCGACCTGCCGGGACGCCGGGTACGCGCCATCTGGACGCCCGGCCACACCCCCGGCCATGTGTGCCTTCACCTGGAGGAGGAGCACCCCTCGGCGCGGACGCCCGGCTTCGGCCGGCTGTTCTCCGGCGACCACCTCCTGCCCGGCATCACCCCGCACATCGGTCTGTACGAGGCCCCGGACGAGGAGGGGAGCCCGCCCGGCCCGCACGGCATGGAGAGCTCCGGGGAGGACGCCGACCCCTTGGGCGACTACCTCGACTCCCTCGAACGCGTCGCCCGGCTCGGCCCCGCCGAGGTGCTGCCCGCCCACCAGCACGCCTTCACCGACGCCGGCGGCCGGGTGCGCGACCTCATCGCCCATCACGAAGATCGGCTGACCCAGCTCAGGGCCCTGCTCCAGGAGCCGCGCACCGTCTGGGAGCTCGCCGTGGCCATGGAGTGGAACCGCCCGTGGGAGCAGATCCCTTACGGCTCCCGCAACATCGCCGTCTCGGAGGCCGAGGCCCATCTGCGCCGCCTGGTGAAGCAGGGGCGGGCGGAGTGGGTGCCGGGGTCGGAACCGGTGCGGTATCAGGCGGTGTGAGGGGGCGGGCCTCTCGCGTTGCGGCTCTCCTGGTGGGTCCGGCTTGTTGTCGCTGTGTGCCGGGGGCGGGGGCCGTCCCGTGCCCGGCTCACGCGCCGCTCCGCCCGGCTCGTGCCGGATTTCGTCGGCTCGTACGTGCGAGCGGGCGCCCTTCGGGTGCCGGTTAAGGTGTGCGGGACAACTTCATCCGTACCCGATCGGGGGAAGCCGGTGGAAATCCGGCGCTGACCCGCAACCGTGAGGACGGCCCGCCCGTACCGCGCCGACTGGCCCGGCAGGACGGCCGTACGAGCCGGAGCACCCGAGGGGGCACGACCAAGGCTCCCGCCACCGTACCGTCCGCCACAGGGACGGCCGGTGCGCGGCACCGTCGAGGTATACGGAGCTGAGCCCGGTGCCACCGCGCCCGCGATCCGAGGGGATCGTCGCGCGGGCGGTCGGCCGAGCGCGGCTGCGTACATCGCCGCGACCCGACCCGAGAGGCACCGACCGATGGCCCCCATGGCTTCCATGGCTCACCAGGCCCCCCTGACGCACCCCGTCGCCTTCCTGGCACGCCGCGCCGCCACGGCGCTGGCGGCCGCGGCGGTGCTGGGCGCGGCCGCTGCCCCCGCCGCGTACGCCGACGCCGCCGCCCCGTCCGCGTCCCCCAAGAAGCTGCCGAACGGCCTGTACGGCACCAAGGACCCGCAGTACGACGGGGTGTGGCGGCAGTCGCTCGCGCTGCTGGCGCAGGACACCGTGGAGGTGCGGCCGGCCGCGTCCGGCGTGCGCTGGCTGGTCGGGCAGCAGTGCGCCGACGGCGCATTCACCGCCTTCCGCGCCGAGCCCGGCAAGCCCTGTGACACGAAGACCATGCGGGACACCAACCAGACGGCCGCCGCGGTGCAGGCGCTGGCCGCGCTCGGCGGGCACGGCGACACCGTGAAGAAGGCCGTCGGCTGGCTGAAGTCGGTGCAGAACGATGACGGCGGCTGGAGCTCGATGCCCGGTTCGCCCAGCGACGCCAACTCCACGTCCGTGGTCATCGGCGCACTCGCGGCGGCGGGCGAGAAGCCGCAGTCGGTGACCTCGAAGAAGGGCGACAAGACCCCGTACGACGGGCTGCTCACCTTCCAGCTGGGCTGCGACGCGAAGGGGGGCGAGCGCGGCGCGTTCACCTTCCAGCTCAAGGGCGCCGCCCCGAACGCCGACGCCACCGCGGCGGCCGCGACCGGAGCGCTCGGCAAGGGCTTTGTCGTCGCGCCCGCGGACCAGCGGGCAGACGCCCCGGTCAAGCCGCTGAGCTGCAAGGACGGCGGGCACGCGAAGAAGGACGGGCCGGAGCAGGCCGCGTCGGGCGGCGGCGCCTACCTCGTCGCGCAGCTCGACAAGAACGGACAGCATCTGCTCTCCGCGATGCCGGGCGCCGAGAAGCAGCCCGATGTCGGCAACACCGCCGACGCCGTGGTGGCGCTGGCGGCCGGCGGGCACGGCGCCGCTGCCGCCAAGCCGCTGAAGTGGCTGGAGAAGAACGCCACGGACTGGGCCGAGCAGAACGGGCCTGCCGCGTACGCCCAGCTGGTGCTGGCCGCGCACGCCACCGGCACCGACCCGCGCTCCTTCGGCGGCACCGACCTGGTGGCCGCGCTCAACGCCACCGGCCCCAAGCCGTCCGCCGCGGCGCAGAAGGACACCGGGGACACCGACGACACCGCGGGCGGTGGCGGCATCGGGGTGTGGTGGGTCATCGGTGTCGGCCTCGCCATCGGCGCCGGTATCGGGTTCCTGCTGAGCAGCCGTAAGAAGAATCAGCTCTGATGCGGCGTACCAGGATCGCCGGCGCCGTGCTGCTGGCCGGTACGGTCACCGGCCTGGCAGCCGGGCCCGCGCAGGCGCAGGAGTACCGCTACTGGTCGTTCTGGGACGGCAAGGGCGGCTCCTGGGCGTATGCCACCGAGGGGCCGGCCACCCAGCGGCCGGCCGACGGCGCGGTCGAGGGCTTCCGCTTCACCGTCGGTGCCGACTCCGCCGGGGCGGGCAAGCCGCGCCCGGCCGCCGACTTCGACGCGATCTGCCGCGACACCCCCGCCAAGGACGGCCGCAAGCGGATCGGCCTCGTGCTCGACTTCGGCACCGCGGCGGACGCGCCCGGCGGCGAGCGGCCGCCGAAGGCCAGGACGGAGTGCGCGCAGGTGCCGGAGGACGCCTCGGCGGGCGAGGCGCTGGCGGCGGTCGCCCGGCCGCTGCGCTATGACGCCAACGCCCTGTTGTGTGCCATCGGCGGCTATCCGAAGGCGGGATGCGCGGAGTCGGTGAACGGGTCGACGGACGGGGCGAAGGGGTCCGGGTCCTCCGCTGCGCCGTCCTCGGGAGCGGCGGAGGACCGTGCCGACGGGGGCGGTGGGAGCGGCGACGGTGGGCCGTCCGCCGGGCTGCTCGGCGGGGCCGCGGCCGTCGTCGCCCTGGGTGCGGCGGCGGTGTGGCAGGCACGCCGCCGACGCGGATGAGCGCCCCGCAGGCGACCCGTACCACCGCGCTGCACGCCGGCGCCTGGTGGCTGTGGGCGCTGGGCCTGGCCACCGCGGCCTCCCGCACCACCGATCCGCTGCTGCTGGGGCTGCTGGTGGGCGTGGCCGGGTATGTCGTCGCGGCGCGACGTACGGACGCGCCGTGGGCCCGCTCGTACGGTGCGTTCGTCAAGCTCGGGCTGGTCGTGATCGTCATCCGGCTGGTCTTCGCCTTCTTCCTCGGCTCGCCGATCCCCGGTACGCACACCCTCGTCACGTTGCCCGAAGTGCCGTTGCCGGACTGGGCGAAGGGCGTCCGGATCGGCGGCCGGGTCACCGCGGAGGGCATGATCTTCGCCCTGTACGACGGACTCAAACTGGCCACTCTCCTCATCTGTGTGGGCGCCGCCAACGCGCTCGCCAATCCGGCCCGGCTCCTGAAGTCCCTGCCCGGTGCGCTCTATGAGGCGGGCGTCGCGGTCGTCGTGGCGATGACCTTCGCCCCGAACCTGGTCGCCGACGTCCAGCGGCTGCGCGCCGCCCGCCGGCTGCGCGGGCGCCCCGACCGCGGCTTCAAGGCACTCCTCCAGGTCGGACTGCCGGTGCTGGAGGGCGCGCTGGAACGCTCGGTGGCGCTGGCCGCGGCCATGGACGCGCGCGGCTACGGCCGCAGCGCCCAAGTACCGCCCGCCGTACGCCACCTCACGTCCGTGCTCACCCTCGGCGGGCTGCTCGGCGTCTGCGCGGGAACCTACGGCCTGTTGGGGGACACCGGAGGCGGCTACGGGCTGCCGCTGCTGCTCGCCGGGCTGGCTGCGGCGCTCGCCGGACTGTGGCTCGGTGGCCGCCGCTCGGTGCGCAGCCGCTACCGGCCCGAGCGGTGGGGCGCCCGCGCCTGGCTGGTCGCGGGCTCCGGCATGGCCGTCGCCGCCTTGATGATCTGGGCGAACGACTATGCGCCGGCCGCGCTGCATCCACCCGCCGTCCCACTCACCACCCCCGTTCTCCCCCTCTGGCCGGCCGTTTCCGTTCTCGTGGGGCTGCTGCCCGCGTTCGTCGCCCCGCTCCCGTCGAGCGCGGACCGGGCCGGGTCCCGTGCGGCGTCCGGTGGGCGCCGCCGTGCCTCTGATGTCGATCCGTGTACGAAGGAGCCCACCCCGTGATCCGGTTCGAGCAGGTCTCGGTCATCTACGGCGATGCCGCGGCGCCCGCCGTCCAGGGCGTCGACCTGACCGTCCCCGAGGGCGAACTGTGTCTCCTGGTCGGCCCCTCCGGCGTCGGCAAGTCCACCGTCCTGAACGCGGTCTGCGGCCTCGTCCCGCACTTCACCGGCGGCACCCTGCAGGGCCGGGTCACCGTCGACGGCCGGGACACCCGCACCCACAAACCGCGCGAACTGGCCGATGTCGTCGGCACCGTGGGCCAGGACCCGCTGGCGCACTTCGTCACGGACACCGTCGAGGACGAGCTCGCCTACGGTATGGAATCGCTCGGCCTCCCCCCTGAGGTGATGCGCCGCCGTGTCGAGGAGACCCTCGACCTGCTGGGCCTGGCCGAGCTGCGCGACCGCGCGATCACCACGCTCTCGGGCGGACAGATGCAGCGGG
>Ga0207426_1001422_pt1 | contig 19986 bp, 16 predicted proteins | sample AraplaMF_Cvi_mMS_FD_184265 | JGI IMG/M metagenome (GOLD analysis project Ga0207426, IMG submission 184265) | Arabidopsis root microbial communities from the University of North Carolina, USA - plate scrape MF_Cvi_mMS (SPAdes) (version 2) | ecosystem: Host-associated > Plants > Roots > Endosphere... | reverse complement strand
AGCTCAAGGAATAGCAGGCGGAACGACGGCACCGAGATACCGACCAGGATCAGCACCGGAACCAGCGTCCAGGCCACCTCGATCAGCGTGTTGTGCGTGGTCCGCGACGGCACCGGATTGGCCTTCGCGTTGAACTTCATCACCACGATCACCAGCAACGCCAGCACGAACAGCGTAATCAGCGTGATCAGCACGAACAGGAAATTGTGGAACCAGACGATGTTGTCCATCACCGGGGAGCCGGATTCCTGCAGCGTCCATTCCCACGGCTTCGGCTGCCCAAGCTCGGCAAATGCAGCACCGCCCGTAGCCAGCGTCAGACCCGCCACGGCCAATCCCAGCAAATGCCGGCCTACCCGGCCCATCGACATCTTCATGCCGTCGCGCTCCCCTTACGAAATCACCCCAAGTGCGCTCCCGTGATTCCGGGCAACGCTTATTCGATCCGCCCGCCTGACAAACCGCCGCGCAAGAATACCTCTAAGAGGAATTGGGGCCAGATCGTGAGAACGCCGAAATCAAGCCTCTCAAACCATAATTCTTGATCTATCGCAATGCAGTCTTGAGGACGGTCTGCCTGCCATCACCCGCAAGATATTTCCTAGTAACATCAGACAAAATTACCGTTTCCCGGGATGCCGCGCCTTGACAGCGGAATTGCCCGCGGTAGGCACTGGCGGACAGCCGCGCAGGAACCTGATTCGTGCGGGCGATGGCGGTGTGGGCGGCGCGGAATTTGCTTGCGAATCGCCTTCAAGACGCCGTCATTCCCGTATCAGTCCGCCAGGTGCGAGCGATCCAGGCGAGCAGAGGGACCGACCCGATGGGGTTTTCGAGAAGCATTGCGCGGCAGGCGACCAGGCAGGCCAGTGGCCTCACGGTTCTGGCGGCCCTGCTGGCTGCGGTCACCCTGCTGGCCCTTTCGGGTACCGCCCATGCGCAGGGCGCGGTGCGCTCCGTCCATGGCGACTGGCAGATCCGCTGCGACACCCCGCCCGGCGCCCAGGCCGAGCAATGCGCCCTGATCCAGAGCGTGGTGGCCGAGGACCGCTCCAATGCCGGCCTGACGGTGATCGTGCTCAAGACCGCCGACCAGAAGAGCCGCCTGATGCGCGTGGTCGCCCCGCTCGGCGTCCTCCTGCCCTCCGGCCTCGGCCTCAAGCTGGACAACCAGGACGTCGGCCGCGCCGGCTTCGTCCGCTGCCTGCCCAACGGCTGCGTCGCCGAGGTCGTCCTCGAAGACAAGCTGCTCGGCCAGCTCCGCAGCGCCAAGACCGCCACCTTCATCATCTTCGAGACGCCGGAAGAAGGCATCGGCTTCCCGCTCAGCCTGAACGGGCTGGCCGAAGGATATGACAAGCTGCCGTAGGGCCTCGCCGCTCTTCCGTCCGAAAAGGCGCAGCGCTCTCAGTCCGCGAACCGCGCCGCGATATCCCTGAACTGCCCGGCGATCTCGGCGAAGGCATCCGCGACGCGAGAGTCTGCGTCGATACAGGCCGGGCGGCATCGGCGGCCTTGGGCCTGTTCCCGGCCCGTCCTACGTTTCCGTAATGTGACGCCCCCGCCCCTCGCGGAACCGCCGGGAAACCATTATCTTGCCCTACATCTTCCGCTAATGGGACGACGCATGACCAATCCCGCCACGACCTCCCTGCTCGACCGTGCCAATCTCGACCGCGACCAGGTTCGCAACGAGCTTGCGCGCGGGCTTTCCGGCGCCGACGACGGCGAACTGTTCCTCGAATACAGCCAGACCGAAGCGCTGATGTTCGACAACGGGCGGCTGAAGCAGGCGACCTACGACACCTCGCAGGGGTTTGGCCTGCGCGCGGTCAAGGACGACGCGGTCGGCTACGCCCATTCCTCCGACGTGTCGCTGCCGGCGCTGATTCGCGCCGCCGACGCGGTCGCGGCCGTGCGCGGCGGCTATTCCGGCAGCTTTGCCGCCCCGCCTCCCCACACCAACGTCCGCCTCTATGCCGATGACAATCCGCTCGATGCCCCCGGCTTCGAGACCAAGGTCAAGCTGCTGGCGGAGATCGACGCTTATCTGCGCGACAAGGATCCGCGGGTGCGGCAGGTCAGCGTCAGCCTGGGCGCGACCTGGCAAGTGGTCGAGATCCTGCGGCCCGACGGTGAAAGCTATCGCGACATCCGCCCGCTGGTGCGCGTCAACATCTCCGTCGTCGCCGGCCAGGGCGATCGCCAGGAAAGCGGCAGCAAGGGTTATGGCGGCCGCGCCGGCTATGCCGAATTCATCGAGTCGAAGTCCTGGCGCGACGCCGCCGACGGCGCGCTGCGCGAGGCGCTGGTCAATCTGGAATCGATCCCCGCCCCCGCCGGCGAGATGGACGTCGTGCTCGGCGCCGGCTGGCCCGGCGTGATGCTGCATGAAGCGGTCGGCCACGGTCTCGAGGGCGACTTCAACCGCAAGAAGACCTCGGCCTTCGCAGGCCTGATGGGCCAGCAGGTCGCGGCCAAGGGCGTCACCGTCGTGGACGACGGCACCATTGCCTCGCGCCGCGGCTCGCTGTCGATCGACGACGAGGGCACGCCGACCAATCGCACCGTGCTGATCGAGGACGGCATCCTCGTCGGCTACATGCAGGACCGCCAGAACGCGCGCCTCATGAACATGAAGCCGACCGGCAACGGCCGCCGCCAGGGCTATGCCCATGTGCCGATGCCGCGCATGACCAACACCTACATGCTCGCGGGCGACCGCGATCCGGCCGAGATCCTGGCGTCGGTGAAGAATGGCGTGTTCGCCGCGAATTTCGGCGGCGGCCAGGTCGACATCACCTCGGGCAAATACGTCTTCCAGTGCACCGAGGCCTACAAGATCGAGAACGGCAAGATCGGCGCGCCGCTGAAGGGTGCCATGCTGATCGGCAACGGGCCGACCGACCTGCATCGCATCCGCATGATCGGCAACGACCTCGCGCTCGATACCGGCATCGGCACTTGCGGCAAGAACGGCCAGGGCGTGCCTGTCGGCGTCGGCCAGCCCTCGCTTCTGATGGAACGCATTACGGTAGGTGGAACGGGCGCATGAGCGTTGAGAAGGTAACTGCCGCGCCGAAGCGGAAGAGCAGCGGCTGGGCCGGGCAGATCATGCAGCTCGCCGGCATCGTCGCCGCCGTGTTCATCGCCAAGGGCGCGCTCGCCGAACCGTTCTACGTGCCGTCGGGCTCGATGGAGCCGACGCTGCTGATCGGCGATGCGCTGATCGCCTCGAAATTCCCCTATGGCTACGGTACCTCGTCGCTGCCGATCCAGATCAACCTGCCCGAGACCGGCCGCGTGTTCGCGGAGACGCCGAAGCAGGGCGACGTCGTGGTGTTCCGCTGGCCCGGCGATCGCTCGCAGGCCTGGGTCAAGCGCGTCGTCGGCCTCCCCGGCGACCGCATCCAGATGCGCCAGGGCCAGCTCTTCATCAACGATCGTCCTGCCGAGCTGAAGCCTGATGGCGTCGGCGCGGCCGAGGACGACAATGGCGGCAGCGAGCCGGCCAACCGTTATGTCGAGACGCTGCCGAACGGCGTCTCGCACCTGATCTTCAAAATGCGCGACAACGGCCCGCTCGACAACACGCCCGAAGTCACCGTGCCCGCAGGCCACCTCTTCGTGCTCGGCGATAACAGAGACAATTCCGCCGACAGCCGCGTGCCGCTCCGCTCCGGCGGCGTCGGCCTGCTGCCGATCGACAATCTGGTCGGACGCGCCGATGCCGTGCTCGGCTCCTGGGATCTCGGTATCCGCGGCCAGCCGGTCTACACGTGGCTCTCCGGCTTCCGCCTCGCGCGGTTCTTCACCGCCGTGCACTGACAAAGAGCGTCATAGTAGGGTGGATTAGACCTGCAGATGCGCGAAGCGCGGCTGCAGGGCGTAATTCAATCCACCAACTTTGTTCGGCAAATGAGGAAGCATGGTGGGTTACGCCTTCGGCTAACCCACCCTACGAATCCCGCGCGATCACGCGGCCTTCGCCTGCACGTTCTCGCAGAATTCCGCTAGGCGATCCGCAAGCCGCAGTGTCGCCGGGCTGGCGCCGGGCGAGGCCATCAGCGCGACCTCGGTGCGGTTGATCGGCGCAAAGCCGTCCTTCGCCGTCAGCACGCGATGATCGGACTGGATCGACATCTCCGACAGGATGCTCAGCCCCATGCCGGCGGCGACGGCGGCCTGGATGCCGGCAAGGCTCGACGACGAATACGCCATGTGCCAGGCGCGGCCCGCGCTTTCCAGCGCGTGGATCGCGCCGGCGCGGTAGAGACAGCCGGTCGGAAACCCGATCAGCGGCACCGAGGGCACATCGACGTCGACCGGATGGCTCTTGCTGGTGACCCAGTGCACGCGCTCCGGCCACACCGCGATCGCGCCTTTCGCCCCCGCCTCGCGCTTGAACAGCGCCAGATCGAGCTCGCCGCGTTCGAGATCGCGCGACAGGTTCTTGCTCTGGTCGGCGCGCACGTCCATCCGCAGGCCCGGGTGCGAGCGCGCGAACGTGCCCAGCAATTTGGCCAGCCGATACGCCGCAAAATCCTCGGGGATGCCGAGCCGGATCGCGCCCTCGCTGTCGGGCTCGCGCAGCCCGTCGCGCGCTTCCTCGGCGAGCGACAGCAAACGACGCGCATAGGACAGCAGCCGCTCGCCGGCTTCGGTCGGCCGCACGTCCTTGCCGTCACGATGCAGCAGCACCTGGCCAAGGTCCTCCTCCAGCCGCTTGATCTGCTGGCTGACGGTCGACTGGGTGCGGTGAACGCGCTCGCCGGCGCGGGTGAAGCCGCCGGCCTCGACCACCGAGACGAAGCTGCGCAGGAGCTCCAGATCGAGCATGGAAGCCTCCATTCATAAATCAACTGATCGGCAGTTAATCATTTAATTTCCAAATGACAAGCCGTCTCCCTAGATCGAGGGCTCAGGAGATTGCCCCGATGTCACGCCCCATGTCGCTTGCCCCCTCGATGTTCGTCCCCCGCAGCCGCTTCAACGCGCTGCCGCTTTATATCGGCCTGTTCTGCCTGCTCTGGAGCTACGCCTTCGTTGCCGGCAAGATCGGCGTCACCCATTGCCCGCCGCTGATCCTGCTCGCGGCCCGCTTCTCGCTCGCCGGCATTCTCATCCTCGGCGCCACTGTCGTCCGCGGCGACTGGTCGTTGTCGTGGCGCGACGTCGTGATCTTCGCCGTGCTCGGCATCGCCAACAACGCCCTTTATCTCGGCCTCGGCTACACCGGCCTGCAATCGGTCTCCGCCGGTCTCGGCGGCCTGATCGTGTCGGCCAACCCGGTGTTCACGGCGGCGCTCGCCGCCCTGCTGCTCGGCGAGCAGATGACCTGGCGCAAGGCGAGCGGGTTGCTGCTCGGAATCATCGGCGTCACCGCGATCGTTTGGCACCGTCTTTCGGTCGGCACGGACAGCCTGCACGGCATCGTCTTCACGCTCGCCTCGCTGGGCTGCTTCGTCGGTGGCACCATCCTGTTCAAATTGCTCACGCCGAAAGGAAGCTTGTGGATCGGCAACGGCGTCCAGAACCTTGCTGCCGGCATCGTCCTGACACCGGTCGCGCTGACCTTCGCGGACGTCAACGCCATCGATGTCACACCGGGGCTGATCGGCTCCTTCGCGTTCCTCGTGCTGGGCGGCTCGATCCTCGCCCTCTGGCTCTGGTTTCATCTCCTGAAAGTGTGCGGCGCGACCGCGGCCAGTGCCTATCATTTCCTGATGCCGCCGCTCGGCATGCTGTTCGCCTACATCGTGCTCGGCGAGCAGGTCGAGCTGCGCGATCTGCTGGGCATCATTCCCGTGGCGCTCGGCATTTACCTGGTGACACGGCCGGCGAAGACAGCGGCATAGGCTTCACTGTTTCCACGTCATTGCGAGCGAAGCGAAGCAATCCAGAATCTTTCCGTTTAGATTGCTTCGTCGCTGCGCTCCTCGCAACGACGGAGGATGCGGCTAGTCCTTCCTGAACACAATCGATGCCATCCATCCCGTCATCAGCGCCATCGCCGCCGTGACGAGCCCGTAGATCAGCCCATGCTGGCGCGCGCTGGTGGCGACGAACTGCTCGAAGCCGACCTTGACGATCTCGAACGCGGTCTCGGTCTTGGTGATCAGCGCGCCGTTCGAGAACAGCTTGATCTCCACCTCATAGGTCCCGATCGGCACCTCGGCCGGCAACGGAATGCCGGTTCGGAACAAGGTCGGGGTCAGCAACGTCACCGCGCTGCCATCCTCGCGATAGAGGCCGTGCTGGGTGCGCAGCCGGACGAACGCCGAGCGGAAGGCATCATGCGGCACCACGTCGGCGAAGTCGCCGCTGACCCGCTGGGTCAACAGCACGTTGTTGAGCCCGATCTGCTGCCGCCGCGCGATCTCGGGCGAGGTGATGACGTCGAAAGGGCGGTTGGCGAACAGCGCGAGATAACTCGGCACCTGCAGGAACTGCCGGTAGTCGGTGTTGATCCAGATCCCGAAGGTGCGCTCCTTGCGCCGCGTCACCATGTCGGCGCGCGGGCCCATCACGGTGACGACGAGATCGTAATTCCTGCGATCGGCAGGCGTCGCCGCATCCTTCTCGACCGAGCCGAACAGCACCAGCTCCTCGCCGGAATAGTTCGGTGTCACCGTGACACGATGATTGGACACCGACACGATCAGCCGTTCGGCCCGTGCGGCGCCGCCACACAGGAGAATGAGCAGGGCAACCAGGACTGCGCGCATCATCCGCTCACTCCGAGCTCACGGATGGTGAAGAGGTCCTCGGGACGGATGATCAGCTCGATCGCAAAGCGGACGCCGACCGAGAGGATCAGGAGGCCAAGCAGCAGCCGCAGCTGCTCGCCGCGGATCTTCTGGCCCGCGCGTGCGCCGAACTGCGCGCCGGTGACGCCGCCGACCATCAGGATCAGCGCCAGCACGGCGTCGACGAGGTGATTGGTCACCGCATGCAGCATGGTCGCGAACAGCATCGTGACCAGCGTCAGCACCATCGAGGTCCCGATCACGGTCGAGGTCGGCACCCGCAAGAGATAGATCATGATCGGCACCAGAATGAAGCCGCCGCCGATCCCCATGATGGCGCCGATGAAGCCGATGACGATGCCGACGATCACGACGGGAATGACGGAGAGATAGATCTTCGAGCGCTTGAACCGCATCTTCAGCGGAAGACCGTGGATCCAGCTGTGCGTGCGCCGCGGCGGCACGGTGCCGCGCCGGGTCCGCATCAGGGCGCGCAGGCCCTCGGAGAACATCAACCCGCCGACCGTGGTGAGCAGCACCACGTAAGAGAGCGCGATCATCAGGTCGAGCTGGCCGAGCGCGCGGAGCTGCGTGAAGGTCCACACGCCGAGCGCCGTGCCGGTGACGCCACCGCATAACAACACGCCTGCGAGCGCCGGATCGATCGCGCGCCGCCGCCAGTAGGAGAGCGCGCCGGAGAAGGAGGAGGCCGCGATGTGGCTGGCGACGGAAGCGACCGCCACCGCCGGCGTGATGCCGATGAAGATCAGCAGCGGCGTCATCAGGAAGCCGCCGCCGATCCCGAACATGCCGGAGACGAAGCCGACCGCGGCGCCCATCGCGAGCACCAGGAAGACATTGACCGGCAAATCGGCGACCGGGAGATAAAGCTGCATCGAGGACCACGCTCCGGCGAGACGGATCGATTGCGCGGACTGCTCGCCGGACGGTCGAACGATGGCCGCGTTCCCTCAATAGCGGGATTCGGCGCGGCGCGGGACCTTGAATTTGGGGCGTGGTGAACGGGTGACGATGTGGTTGCGGCACTGTTGGTGCGCTCCCTCCCCCGCTTGCGCGGGAGGGTTGGGGAGAGGGTGTCGCCGCAGAGAGACTCCCCAAGAGGATAGAACCCCCACCCGCCGCGCTACGCGCGTCGACCTCCCCCGCAAGCGGGAGAGGTGCACCGAGTCCGTGGCTCGCTTTGTTGGACTTAAGGCCTAATGCGCTGCGGAAGCTGACTTCTTGGTCGCGACCTGCTTCGGCGCGGGCTTGGCGCTGGCCTGCGGCGCACTGTCCCAGCCGCCGGCGGGCGCCTGGACATTGACGGCGTCGTCGGGCTGCGGCTCGGCACTGAAGGTCTGGATCGCGAGCTTGGCGGCGGCGAGCGACTGCGGGTCGAGCCGCTTGGCGACGTCGTCGCGCTTGGTGGCCGCGTCGGCATCACCCTGCCCGGCCGCGAGCGTGAACCATTTGTAGGATTCGGCGAGGTTCTGCTCCACACCGATGCCGCGGGCATAGAGAATGCCGAGATTGAACTGGCTGTCGGCGACGCCCCGATCGGCCGCCTTCCGGAACCACTGCGCCGCGCTCTTGTAGTTGGCGCCGCGTCCGCCGCCATCGGCGTCGAGCACCGCGAGATTGTGCATCGCCTTGGCGTTGCCGCGCTCGGCGGCCTGCGTGTAGTAGCGGCGAGCGATGTCGGCGTCCTTCTTCACGCCGAGGCCCTTCTCGTAGAGTGTGCCGAGACGGAAGGTCGCGGGCACCACGCCGGCCTGGGCCGCGCGATCGTACCATTTGGCAGCTTCGTCGTAATTGTTGGCGACGCCCTTGCCCTCGGCAAAGCGCACGCCGACCTCGTAGGCCGCGGTCGCATCGCCCTTCATCGCGGCCGTGCGCAGCGCCGGACCGCCGATGCCATCAGGAAGCTTCTCGCCCGGCGGCACCTGGACGACGCCGAGCTTGGCGCGGCTCACGCCGGACAGCGCGCCGGTGACGTCGCTGCTGGTCGCGGGCGCAGGCGGTACGGCGGCGGCAGGTGCCGGCGGAATTTCAACGGAGGCCGAAGAGCTGGCGGCGGCGGGCGCCGGCGCAGCATTCTGCGACTGCTTGCCGATCGGCGTCGGCGAGGTCATCGACGGCGTGACCTGCTCGGGCGTGGCGGGCTTGTTCTCGACCGGGGGCGGCGCCTGCGGCGCAGGTGCGGGCGACGAATTTTCCATCGCCTGCGGCGACGGCGCCGGACCACCACCATCGAGCAGGTTCATGGCCATCTTGAACGTGCCGAGCACGATCACGACCACGCTCGCGCCGACCAGCAGCGAGCGGATCTTCGAGGTGATGGTCGAGGGGGCTTCCTGGCCCTTGTCCTTGGCACGGCCGGCAATTGCCGCCTTCGCCGCGGCCTTCGCACTGGCCTTGGCGCTACGGGCCGGCTTTTCCGGCTGCGCGGCGGCGGCCTGCGCGGCACGGCGTGCGGCGGCGATGAAGCTCGACGACGACACCGGCTCCTTCGGAGCGGCGGGGATTTCGCTGATGGCGCTTTCGGACGCGGCGATGCGCTCGGACGGTGTCGCGGCGCGGCCACCCGGACGGGTGCCCGGCTCGAGCGGATGATCCGGCGGCAGTTCGGGCGCGATCGCGGCGCGCGCGGGCACCGTGTGCGGCTCCAGGATTTCGCTGATCGCCCGCGGCGGCACGGGCGGCGCAGCCGGCATCGGCGGTGGCGCGCCCGGTGCAGCGGCGTGGAATTCGCGCGGCGCGGCGACGAAGGCACCTTGGGCTTGCTGTTGCGCGGCCGCCGGATTCGGCAGCTCGGGCTTCGGATCGTATTTCGGCTGTTGCTGCGGCTGTGCCTGCGGCCGCGGCTCGCGCGCAACGGGCGCGGGCTCCATCGGAACCATCGGAGCCGCCATCGGCATCGGCTGCGGCGCAGGGGCCGGCGGCGCGGTGCGCACCGCGCGCAGATCGCCTTCGATCATCGACAGGCGATCGACCACGTGGCCGAGCGCGCCGTGGACGGCCTCGAGCGAGTCCTGGGTGCTGCGGTTGGTCTCGGCCTGACTGAAGCGGATGTCGGAGAGCTCGCGCTTGACCAGATCGACCACGCCGGAATCGGCCGATGGCGCCGAACTACGGCTTTCGGCCAGCGCGGCATAGGTCGCCTGCTGCCGCTCCAAATGCCGGAGGATGTCGTGCAGCCCGTCCTCAACGCGGCTCAGATTGCCGTTGCGCGGATCGGACGCGGATTCGATCCGCTCCAGCAGATAAGAGACACGCTGTTCGAGATGCGCAAACGTCGAAGCGGAATCGCTGCCGACCTGCATGCGGTCGAAACGGTCGGACAGCGCGCGGATCGCGGCTTCGAGATGTTCGTTGCTCTCGGTCGGCTGCGGCCGCTCGCGCGTTTCGAGCGCTGCGGTGAGCGCCGCGATGCGCTGCTCCAGCACGGCAAAGCTGTCGCCGTGGCCGGACGGCCGGGTGACCTGGTCGACCTTGGACGACAGCAGTTGCACGTCTTCGGAGAGCCGTGCCAGCGCCTCGTTGGAGGCGACGTTGGAAACGATGGAGCGCAACGCGGAGATCGCGTCTTCGAGCTGGCGCACCGTCGACGGATCGTCATTGGCGCGCAGGATCAGGTCGAGCTTGGCGCCGAGATTGCGGATCGCCTCGTCATAACCGGTGAGCTGCTCGGCCGGCGTCAGCGTACGCAGCACTTGCTTGATGTCGGACAGCGCGTGTTCGATGCCCGACAGGACCTGGCCGTCGGTGCCGGACGAGCGGGTCTCGTCGATGCGACGGTGCAGCGAGCGGATCTCGTTCTCGATCGATTCGATCGCGCGGCGCGGCATCGCCTCGGTGATGGCCTGGCGGATCTCGGCGAGCTCGCCGCGGAACGCGGTGATCGCCTGTTCGGTATTGTCCGGCCGCTGCAGCGACTCGATCTGGCTGGTGATCTTGAGCAGATGACGCTCGAGCGACGAGAAATCCGGTCCCGGCTGCGCGGGCGGCGGCGCGTAGGCCGGCGCGGGCGGCGCCATCGGGGGCGCATAGGGCGTGGCCGAAGGCGCAATCGACGGTGCGGCGCGCGGCGGGACCTGCCGTGGCGCAAAGCCGTCGAGTTCGCTCTGGCGCGCCGTGATCTCGGCGACCGCGACGTCGAACGATGCGGGGCTTAAGGGAGGCGAGGTGCGATAGACCTGCGCGGCCGCACGCTCGACCGCGTCGGCCTGGCGCTGGCGCGTTTCAACCGGAGACGGCGCAGGAGCAGCTGGAGGTGAAGGCGCCGGCCGCTGGGCCTGCGGCTGCTGCGGGCGGGAGATTTGCGAGAGCCGCGCATCGAGCCGCGAGATCGCGTCGTTGAGCTGGCGTGCGACGCCCTGCTCGCGCGCGACGTCGCGCGAGGCGTCCTGTCCTGATGTGCCTTGTCCCGAAGTGCCTTGGCGCTGCGCGGGCTTCGAGATGCGCTCGATCTGCTGGGTGATGGCGTCGAGCCGCTGGTGGATGTCGGCGACGTCGCGGCTCTCCCGGCTCGGCGCGGGCTGCGGACGCTGCTCCTGACGGGGATCGTGACGCTGGTCGCCACGCGGGTCCTGACGGGAATCCTGACGCTGATCGTAATTTCCGCGGAAATTCAGTGCGGCAGTTTCGCCGAGCGTGGAGTTCAGCCAATCGTTGAGTGACATGCCAGCGCGATGCGCAGCAGCTTCGGCCCGCTCCCTGACGGATGGATCGATGCCGTCAACACTCCACGATACGCGCGAATTCATGACTCTGTCCGGTTCCGACTTCGGCGCCCCACCCGGCGCCTCCAGCTTCCCCACGCGTGCCGGTTGCAAGACAATCGGATTTGGCGCGGGTCGTCTGCCTCGAAAACCGACTTTTTCCTGTTACGGTAAATAACGGGTTAAGGAATGCGTCACCGATGTCTTAAAGTTGGGCGCGGGGAACTCCTGGGCGGGCGTTATGGCGTTGGTCCGGTAGCCCGATAGCCGGTGTTCCGCGACCCGGCTACGCCAATGCTCCGATCTCGGGCGCGTTAAAGTTTTATCGCAGGCAGCGGGTGGGACATGGCACCGAGGATGGCTAGAGAACGCGCGCCATCGAGATCCCCTAACCTCAATAGTCCACCTGCATCAGATACAGTCCCTCAGGCGGGGCAACGATGCCGCACGCGGCGCGGCTGCGGGCTTCCAGGGCAGCGGAGAGATCGTCCGCGGTCCAGCGTCCCTCGCCGACCCACACCAGCGAGCCCACCATCGAGCGGACCTGGCTGTGCAGGAACGAGCGCGCCGAGGTGACGATGGTGATCTCGCTGCCGTCGCGCCGCACGTCGAGCTGGTCGAGCGTCTTCTCCGGCGATTTGGCCTGGCACTCGGTGTCGCGAAAGGTGGTGAAGTCGTGCTTGCCGAGCAGGCGTTTTGCGGCCGCATCCATCGCATCGGCATCGAGGCGCCGCGGCACGCGCCAGGCGTGGCCGACGTCGAGCGCGAGATTGGCGCGGGTATTGATCACGCGATAGCGGTAGTGGCGCTTCACGGCCGAGAAGCGCGCCTCGAACGTGTCGGGGACGATCTCGGCTTCCAGCACCGCGACTGGATTGGGACGCAGATGCGCATTCAGCCCGTCGCGGAAGCGGCCCGGCGGAAATTGCTTCTCGACGTCGACATGCGCGACCTGACCGCGCGCATGCACGCCGGCATCGGTGCGGCCGGCACCGTGCACCCGCAGATCCGCGCCGGTCATCGCCTTCACGGCGGCTTCCAGCGCACCTTGCACCGACGGCAGCGTCTCCTGCACCTGCCAGCCGTAGAACGGCGCGCCGTCATATTCGATGGTGAGCTTGTAACGGGGCATCAGGCCAGCCGCATCGGCGTCTTCAGCGGCACGCCGCGCAGGAAGTCAGCCGCCAGCATGCGGCCCTTGCCCTCGCGCTGGAGCTCGATGATGCGGATCGCGCCCTCGCCGCAGGCGATGGTGAGCTGATCGTCGAGCACCGCACCCGGCGCACCCGCGCCTTCGGCCAGTTCGCAGCGCAGGATTTTGACGCGCGCATTCTCGCTGACGCCGTCAAGCTCGGCCCAGGCGCCGGGGAACGGCGACAGGCCGTGGATGTGGCGCAGCACCTCGCGCGCGGGCTTGCTCCAGTCGATCCGCGCCTCGGCTTTGTCGATCTTGGCGGCATAGGTGACGCCGTCCTCGCTCTGCTTCTTCAACTGAAGCCCGCCGCGCCCGAGCGCCGCCATCGCGCGCACCATCAGGTCGGCGCCGAGGCGGGACAGGCGATCATGCAGATCGATCGCGGTCATGGTGTCGGTGATGCAGAGGCGCTCGGCCATGGCGACGTCGCCGGTGTCGAGGCCGACATCCATCTTCATCACCATCACGCCGCTCTCGGCATCATCAGCCATGATGGCACGGTTGATCGGCGCCGCGCCACGCCAGCGCGGCAGCAGCGACGCGTGCAGATTGTAGCAGCCGAGCTTCGGCGCATCGAGGATCGCCTGCGGCAAAATCATGCCATAGGCGACGACGACGGCCGCATCCGCATCGAACGCGCTGAACTCGGCGAGCGCCTCCGGCGTCTTCAGCGTCTTCGGCGTCAGCACGGGCACCCCGAGTTTTCGCGCGGCCTCTTCCACCGGCGTCGGCTGCAATTGCAGGCCGCGCCGCCCGCCCGGCTTCGGCGCGCGAGTGTAGACGGCCACGATCTCGTGGCCGTGCGCGACCAGCTCGAGCAGCGTCGGCACGGAGAAATCGGGCGTGCCCATGAAGATCAGGCGGAGGGGCATGTGACGAGATAATCCTCGGACGCGAATACGGTATTCGTCATGGCCGGGCTTGTCCCGGCCATCCACGTTCTTCCTGCTCGCGGCGGCAAAGAACGTGGATGCCCGGGACAAGCCCGGGCATGACGGCGGAGGACGCAGCTACTCCGCGCGCTTGGCGGCTTTCTCGAACTTCTTGATCACACGGTCGCGCTTGAGCTTCGACAGATAGTCGACGAACAGCACGCCGTTGAGATGGTCGATCTCGTGCTGGATGCAGGTGGCGTAGAGGCCTTCGGCGTCCTCCTCGTGCACCTTGCCGTCAAGATCGAGAAAGCGCACGCGCACCTTGGCGGGACGCTCGACCTCCTCGTAATATTCGGGGATCGAGAGACAGCCTTCCTCGTAAGTGGAGAGCTCCTCGGACGAGGCGATGATCTCCGGATTGATGAAGACGCGCGGCAGCGGCGTGGTCTCGCCGTTCTCGTCGCGCTTGGCGAGATCCATGGTAATCAGCCGCAGCGGCTGCGCGATCTGGATCGCCGCCAGCCCGATGCCGGGCGCGTCATACATGGTCTCGAACATGTCGTCGGCAAGCTTACGGATCTCCGGCGTGACCTTCTCGATCGGCTTGGAGACCAGACGCAGCTGCTTGTCGGGCAGGATGATGATTTCTCTGAGGGCCATGGCGGCGATTTAAGCCGCATGCCGGATGCGGTCAATGCGGCTGGGAACCCCGTTACCCCTCCGCTAACCATAAAACTTCACCTTTCGTTAACCATAAAAATTAGGGGGCCGTTAACCCCTAACGTTCCCTCTTCGTTCGCCGGCGCGCGCGAATCGGATACAAGGACCGGCATGAACGAGATCATTTTCATGCTGGGCGACTGGCCGGTGCGCACCATCGATGCGCTGATCGGCTTCGGCGCCCTCGTCCTCATCCTGCTGGTGGTCATTGCGGTTGTGATCGCGCGCTCCGGGCGGCGCGGCGCGGAACTCGCCATGGCTCACACGATCCGGGCCGACGAGCTGGAGGAACGCCTCAGCCAGGTGCTGCACGCCCAGAGTGAGGCCGCCGGGCGCGCCGATGCCATGAATCAGGCACTGGCGGGGCGCCAGGCCGAGATGGCGCGGGCGGTCAACGAGCGGCTGGATTCGGTGACCCATCGCGTCGGCCAGTCCATGGAACACTCGACCCGCAACACCATGGAGAGCCTGCGCGCGCTGCATGAGCGCCTCGGCATCATCGACAGCGCCCACAAGAACCTCACCGACCTCACCACGCAGGTGACGACCTTGCGCGACGTACTCGCCAACAAGCAGTCGCGGGGCGCCTTCGGGCAGGCGCGGATGGAGGCAATCGTCCAGGATGGACTTCCCAAAGGCGCCTACGAATTCCAGTTCACGCTCTCGACCGGAAAGCGGCCCGACTGCGTCGTGTTCCTGCCCGACCAGCGCCCGCTCTGCATCGACGCGAAATTCCCGCTGGAAGCAATGACCGCGCTGCACGACGCCCGCACCGACGAGGAGCGCCGCAGCGCCACGCAGCGGCTGCGCGGCGACGTGATGAAGCATGTCAGCGACATCGCCGAAAAATATCTCGTCACCGGCGAGACCCAGGAGATGGCGCTGATGTTCGTGCCGTCGGAATCGGTCTACGCCGAGATTCACGACGGTTTCGACGACGTGATCCAGAAGGCCTACCGCGCCCGCGTCGTGCTGGTGTCGCCCTCGCTTTTGATGCTCGCGATCCAGGTGATGCAGCAGATCATGAAGGACGCGCGCATGCGCGACGCCGCCGACCAGATCCGCACCGAAGTGATCAAGCTCGGCGACGATCTGGGCCGTCTCAGGGATCGCGCGCTGAAGCTGCAGAAACATTTTTCCGACGTCAACGAGGACGTCCGCCAGGTGCTGATCTCCGCCGACAAGATCGAGAAACGCGCGGGCCGGATCGAGGAGCTCGATTTCAGCAAAGCGGACGCACCGGAGGGCCCGCATCTGGTGGCGACGTCGCCGGAGCTGTTTCCGCGGAAGCTCCAGGCGGGCGAGTGAGCTGCGAACTTCTCCCCGTAAGAGCGGGGAGAAGGAGACGAGGCATCGCCGCCCCTCAGAATCTGCTAACACCACGCCATGACCGCACCCGACGCGACCTCGCCTGCCGAGACCTCCGCCGCTCCGACCTCCTGGCGCGACAGCCTGGCTGTTTACCTGCAGCCGCGGGTGCTGATCGTGCTGTTCCTCGGTTTCTCATCAGGGCTGCCGCTGGCGCTGTCGGGATCGACGCTGCTGGTGTGGATGCGCGAGGCCGGGGTCGAGCTGAAGACCATCGGACTGTTTGCCCTGGTCGGCACGCCCTACACGCTGAAATTCCTGTGGGCGCCGCTGGTGGATGCGCTGCATGTGCCGCTGTTCACGCGCGCGTTCGGGCGGCGGCGCGGCTGGCTGCTGTTTTCGCAATTGCTGCTGATCGTCGCGATCGTGCTGCTGGCGATGACCGACCCGGCAAGCTCGCCGTTCTACGTCGCGCTGGGCGCGCTGCTGGTGGCGACGACTTCGTCGACGCAGGACATCGTGGTCGACGCCTTCCGCGTCGAGAGCCTGCCCGAGAGCGAGCAGGCGGCCGGCATGGCGGCCTATGTCGCGGCCTATCGCATCGGCATGCTGGTCTCGACCGCCGGCGCGCTGTTCATCGTGTCCGGCTTCGAGAGCACCGGCATCACCCGCACGTCGGCGTGGATGTGGGGCTACATCGTGATGGCGGCGATGGTGCTGATCGGGACGATTACGGCGCTGGCCGCGACCGAGCCCGAACAATCAATGCGAGCGGAAGCCGTGACGCAAACCGAGACCGCGTTCGCCCGCGTGATGCGCGCGGCGATCGGTGCGTTCTCGGAATTCCTGTCGCGCAAGGACGCGCTCGCCGCGCTCGCATTCGTCGTGCTATTCAAGTTCACCGACGCCTTCTCGGGCACGATGACCGCGCCGTTCGTGATCGACCTCGGCTTCACCCGCAACGACTATGCGGCGATCGTGAAGGGCGTCGGCCTCGCGGCGACGCTGATCGGCGGCTTTGCCGGCGGCTTCGTCGCGCGGCGCTATCCGCTGGCGGCCTCGCTGTGGATCGGCGGCGTGGTGCAGGCGCTGGCCAATCTGTCGTTCTCCTGGCTCGCCGTGGTCGGCACCAATCAATGGGCGCTGGCGCTCGCGATCTGCGCCGAGAATTTCACCAGCGCCATCGGCACCGTGATCTTCGTCGCCTATCTCTCCGCGCTGTGCCAGAACCCGCTCCACACGGCGACACAATACGCGCTGCTCACCGCGCTTGCGGCGGTGGGGCGGACGTATCTCTCGTCAGGCGCGGGGTTCGTCGCGGAGACGACCGGCTGGGCGGCGTTCTTCGTCATTTGCGTGCTGGTGGCGATCCCGAGCCTGATCTTGCTGGCCTGGCTGCAGAAGCGCGGGCACTTCGAGGCGCTGGGGCCGGTGCGGGTGTGAAGGTGCCGTAGGGTGGGCAAAGCGAAGCGTGCCCACGTCCTGTATCCGTATCGAGCAGGTCGTGGGCACGGCGCGTTGCGCCTTTGCCCACCCTACGGCACTGCCGCCTCGGAGACAGCCCCTACTGCTTCCTGATCAAGCTCCACTTCGTGATTACGGCCTCGCTCATCTGGCCGGGATCGCTGGCGCAGGCGATTTCATCGACCTTCACCGAGATCGCCTTGCCGACGAAGGATTTCAGCTGCGCGGCCTGGGCATCGCTGGAGGTCACGAGCTGGAACGTCTCGGGACCGGTCTCGAGATTGCACAGCCCGTTCGGCGCCGGCAGGCGGCGCGGCTCGGAGGTGATCTGGTACATCGCGATCCGCTTGCCCGCGTTCTTGACGTCGCGGATCTTCATGGCGTTCAGCTCGCCCGAAAGCACCTCGCCGGCGTTGATCGGCTTGCCGGGCTTCGACGGCGGCGGCGCACCGTCGTCCTCCTGCGCAGCGACGGCCGGCATCGCCAGCAGCAACATCGTCGCGGCAAAAGCCAGGCCCGTGGCGAATCGTTTCGTCATGTCGTCCGTTCCGTGAATTCTAATTGGTTAGAACAGGGTCCGCTGCCGCATCGCGGCCGAGAGCGTCCCCTCGTCGAGATAATCAAGTTCGCCGCCGACCGGCACACCATGGGCGAGCCGCGTGACCTTGACGTTGGCGTCCTGAAGCAGGTCGGTGATGTAATGCGCCGTGGTCTGGCCGTCGACCGTCGCATTCAGCGCAAGGATGATCTCGTGCACCTCGGCCGCATGCGCCCGTGCCACCAGCGCATCGATGGTGAGATCCTGCGGGCCGACGCCGTCGAGCGGCGACAAGGTCGCACCCAGCACGTGGTAGCGGCCCTGCGTCGCGTTGGCCCGCTCCAGCGCCCAGAGATCGGCGACGTCGGCGACGACCACGATGATGGCGGGATCGCGCTTCGGATCGGTGCAGACGGTGCAGGGATTCTGCGTGTCGATGTTGCCGCAGGTCTTGCAGACCTGAACCTTGTCGAGCGCGACCTGCAACGCCGACGACAGCGGCATCATCAGCGCTTCGCGCTTCTTGATCAGATGCAGCGCCGCGCGTCGCGCGGAGCGCGGACCCAAACCCGGCAGCCGTGCGAGAAGCTGGACCAGCCGCTCGATTTCAGGACCTGCAACCGCGCCCATGTTACTGGCCGAATAACCCCGGCGGCAGGCCGAGCCCGCCGGTGAGCGACTGCATCTTCTCCTGCATCGCGGCTTCCGCCTTGCGGCGGGCATCGCCGAAGGCGGTGACGAGCAAGTCTTCGAGCACTTCCTGCTCTTCCGGCTTCATCAGCGAGGGATCGATCTTGACGCCCTTGACGTCCATCTTCGCGGTCATGCGCACGGCGACGAGACCGCCGCCGGAGATGCCCTCGACCTCCACATTGGCGAGAGATTCCTGCATCTCCTGCATCTTGGATTGCAGCTGCGCCGCCTGCTTCATCATGCCGAGAAAGTCAGCCATGGTCGTATGTCCTTAGATAAAGATCGGCTCAGAGATCGTCGTCGGCTTCGGAACCGTCGGGCGGATCATCACTGCCGTAATCGGCATTAATATTGGATTCCGGCGTCTCGGGGGCAAGCCTGCGGACCTCGACGACCTTCGCGCCAGGGAAGCGCGACAGCACCTCCTGCACGCGCGGATCGGCTTCGGCGCTGCGCGCGTGTTCCTGCTTCGCCGCCTGGTTGGCGGAACGCAGCGTCGGCTGGCCCTGCTCGTTGGAGACGATCACCGTCCAGCGCCGGCCGGTCCATTGTTCGAACTTGCGCGCGAGCTCCGTGATCATGGTCTTGGAGGCGTTCGGCTCGAGCGCGATCTCGAGCCGGCCCTCCTCGAAACGGACCAGGCGCATGTCGCCTTCGAGCGCGCCTTTGGTCATGAGGTCGCGCTTCTGCCCGGCAAGCGCAACGAGCTGGGTGAAGCTGGTGATGCGCAGCTGCGGCGCGGCACCTTGCGGATCAGGCGCGGGCGCTGCCATCTGCGGCCGGGCCGCAGCACCGCCGCCGAACGCAGTCGGCGACGATGTCGGCATGCGAACAGGCGCAGCGGTGGGCGCGGACACTGCGGAGGCCACCGGCGCGGATGGCGCGCTGCCACGCGCAGCACCTCCGCCGCCGACGACCGGCGAGCCGCCGCCGTTCTGCTCCAGCATCTTGATGGCTTCGTCCGGCGTCGGCAGGTCGGCGACATAGGCGATGCGCACCAGCACCATTTCGGCGGCCGCAGCGGGACGCGTCGCGGCCTGCACCTCGGTGATGCCCTTGAGCAGCATCTGCCACATTCGCGACAGCACCCGCATCGAGATCTTCGAGGCGAAGTCCCTGGCGCGGACGCGCTCGGTCTCGCCATAGGCGACGTTGTCGGCGGTCGCCGGAACGATTTTCACGCGGGTGACGAAATTGACGAATTCGGCAAGATCGGACAGCACGACGATCGGATCGGCGCCGACGTCATACTGGTCGCGGAATTCCTTGAAGGCGGCCGCGATGTCGCCGCGTGCCAGCGAATCGAAGAGGTCGATAACGCGGGTACGGTCGGCGAGGCCCAGCATCTGCCTGACCGCATCGGCCTTCACCTGGCCCGCGGCATGCGCGATCGCCTGGTCGAGCAGCGACAGCGAATCGCGCACCGAGCCTTCTGCGGCGCGCGCGATGATGCCGAGCGCTTCAGGCTCGATCTCGACGCTTTCCTTCGCGGCGATATTGGCAAGATGCTTCATCAACACGTCCGCCTCGACGCGGCGCAGGTCGAAGCGCTGGCAGCGCGACAGCACCGTGACCGGAACCTTGCGGATCTCGGTCGTGGCAAACACGAACTTGGCGTGCTCCGGCGGTTCCTCCAGCGTCTTCAGGAAGGCGTTGAACGCCGCCGTCGACAGCATGTGGACTTCGTCGATGATGTAGACCTTGTAGCGGGCGCTGGCCGGCG
>Ga0207426_1001420_pt1 | contig 19999 bp, 18 predicted proteins | sample AraplaMF_Cvi_mMS_FD_184265 | JGI IMG/M metagenome (GOLD analysis project Ga0207426, IMG submission 184265) | Arabidopsis root microbial communities from the University of North Carolina, USA - plate scrape MF_Cvi_mMS (SPAdes) (version 2) | ecosystem: Host-associated > Plants > Roots > Endosphere... | reverse complement strand
ATCGCCATGCCGATCGGGCGGCGTAGCCATTGCGGGCAGAGCTCGGTCAGGAAGATCGCAATGCCGAGACCGACCGGAATGGCGATCAGCATCGCGATGAAGGAGGTGACGAGCGTGCCGTACATCGGCCCGAGCGCGCCGAGCACCGGCGGATCGGCCGACGGCGCCCAGCGCTGCGTCCACAGGAAGGAGAAGCCGAATTCCCTCATCGCCGGATACGCGCCGACGATCAGGGAGATGATGATGCCGCCGAGGATCAGCAGCACCGAAATCGCGGACAGCCGCGTGATCCAGTAGAAGGTGACGTCGCCGAGCTTGAACGCGCCCAACGCCTTGGCGCGGTCATACGGTCCGGCGTCGTCGATTACATCGCTCTGAACGGCCATTTCTGCCACGCCGATCCCCTGTACCCGTTATATACGCTTGTTGCCGGTTGTTGTGGTCTTGCGCTCCGGACGCGGCGCGAGGCCGATCCGGAGCGGAGGTTTTTCGAGCTCCCGGAGTGATGTCCGGGACAGGAGAGCTTAGCTCTTGATGTCGGCGGCCCAGGTCTTCTCGATCAGGGTCACGACGCCTTCGGGCATCGGGATGTAGTCGAGCTCTTCAGCCGCCTTGCCGCCGTTCTTGAAGGCCCAGCGGAAGAACTTGATGGCTTCCTGCGAGGCCGCCTTGTCGGTGGCGTCCTTGTGCATGAGGATGAAGGTCGCCGCCGTGATCGGCCAGGACTTCTCGCCGGGCTGGTCGGTCAGGATGACGTAGTAGCCGGGAGCCTTGGCCCAGTCGGCGTTGGAGGCGGCCGCCTGGAAGGCTTCGACGGTCGGCTGCACATGCTTGCCGGCCTTGTTGACGAGACCGGTGTAGGTCAGCTTGTTCTGCTTGGCGTAGGCATACTCGACGTAGCCGATCGAGTTCTTGGTCTGGCCGATGTTGCCCGACACGCCTTCGTTGCCCTTGGCGCCGACGCCGACCGGCCACTCGACCGCGGTACCCTCGCCGACCTTGCTCTTCCAGTCCGCGCTGGCCTTGGAGAGGTAGTTGGTGAAGTTGAAGGTGGTGCCCGAACCGTCCGAGCGGCGGACCACGGTGATCGCCTCCGACGGCAGCTTCACGTTCGGATTGAGCTTCTTGATCGCGGCGTCGTCCCACTTGGTGATCTTGCCGAGATAGATGCTGGCGAGGGTCTCGCCGTCGAACACCATCTCACCGGGCTTCACGCCCTCGATGTTGACGACGGGAACGATGGCGCCCATCACCATCGGCCACTGGACGAGGCCGTCCTTCTCGAGCTGCTCGGCCTTGAGCGGCGCGTCGCTGGCGCCGAAGGTCACGGTCTTGGCCTGGATCTGCTTGATGCCGCCGCCCGAGCCGATCGACTGGTAGTTCAGACCGTTGCCGGTCTCCTTCTTGTAGGCGTCGGCCCACTTGGAATAGATCGGGAACGGGAATGTCGCACCGGCACCCGTGATATCGGCGGCAAAGGCCGCCGTCGTCGTTGCGGCGACCAAGCCGGCAGCGACGATCGTTTTGATGAAATTCATGCTGGTCTCCATACAGGGGAGCGAAGCGCCATCCGCGCCCGATCGCGCTCCCCGTGCCGCCCCTTTAGGAGCGGACGGCTGTGCTTTTACGAAGGTTTCGTGACAGTCGGATGACAGCAGCAAGCGATTGAAATCGCTTGAATTTCAGACTGCGGCAGGAGTCTTGACCTGGGGAAAACAGGCGGTGAAGGTGGCACCCTGACGGGGCACACTTTCGATCAAAAGCCGGCCGCGATGCCGGTTAAGAATATGTTTCACCAGCGATAATCCGAGCCCGGTTCCGCCCTGCGAGCGGCTGTCGCCGACATCGACCCGGTAGAACCGCTCGGTCAGCCGCGGCAGGTGCTCGGGCGCGATACCAGGGCCGAAATCCCGGACCATGACGCGGATTTCCTGAGTTCCCTCAGTGGCGCCGCCCGAGGTCAGCGACACGATGACACGTCCGCCCGAGGCGCCGTATTTGAGCGCATTCTCGATCAGGTTCTCGAACAGGCGGAGCAGCTCCTCGCGGTCGCCCGCGATCATCACCGGCGGGTCCGGCAGATGGATCTCGACCTCGACCTGACGCTCGCGCGCCAGCGGCTCCAGCCCGTCGGCGACCTGGCGGATGATCGGCAGCAGGTCGACCAGGGTATCGGGCCGCACATGGGCCGACAGCTCGACCCGCGACAGCGACAGCAGATCGTCGATCAGGCGCGCCATGCGGGTGGCCTGGTTGTGCATGATGCCCAGGAAGCGCTCCCGCGCCTTGGGATCGTCCTTGGCCTGGCCTTGCAGCGTGTCGATGAAACCCGACAGGGCGGCCAGCGGGGTGCGCAGCTCGTGGCTGGCATTGGCGACGAAGTCGGCCCGCATCTCCTCGACCCGGCGCAGCGGCGTCTGGTCGTGGAAAGTCATCAGCATGCATTTGTCGGCGCCGCCGAAGGTGGTCGGCACCGGCACCGGCGTGATGATCAGCTCCATCCAGCGATCGACGGGAACATGATCGAGATAGGTCGCGCGCCGCGGCTCGGTGGTCGCGATCGACTCGCGCAGCGCGGTGATGATCTCCGGCGAGCGCAGCGCGAACTGGGCGAGTTCGTTGCGGCGCAGTGCCGGCGCGAGCTGGGCTGCAGCGGCATTGAGATGGATGACGCGGCCGGCGCGGTCGAGCAGCACCGCCGGATCGGGCATGCCGGCGACGACCGCGGCGACTGCGGCGCTCTCGACCGGGTTGATGCGGCGGACATCGTCGCGCGAGGCGGCGGTGTCGTGCAGCCGCCACGGGATCAGCGCCGCGGCGGCGATGCAGGAGAACACCGCAACGGCATGCAGAACCGACAATTCGCCGAGCGAGACCACCACCGACAGCGCCAGCGCCGCGGCGATCAGGATGACGGTCGAGTGCCGCAGCCGGTCGGACCAGGGCTGGGCGGCGGGAGAAGAAGGGGCGTCAATCGCCATCTGGGCGGGCTTCTCCTGGAGGACTTGCCCCGTGGGCTTGTGTCCTGGGTCGGATCTTAGGAACCTGGCGCCGGTCAGGCGCCGCTATCGCTGCGCTCTCTCACATAGGCGGCTTCACGGGCCGGACCGGGGTCGAGCTTGAGCGCCGCCTGCTGCAAACGCTTCGATCGGGCGCCGATTATAACTTCGCGAAACGTCAGCAAGATTACAGATATGACGAACGGGGACAGATAATAGAGCACACGGAACAGGAGCATGCCGCCCAGCAGTTCCTCGCGGTCCATCTGCCAAAGGCCGACCAGCATGGCGGCGTCGAACACGCCGAGGCCTCCGGGCGAATGGCTGGCGAAGCCGAGCAGAGTGGCCGAGACGAAGATCACCGCGACCACGACGAAGCCGAGATTGGGCTCGTCCGGGACCAGCACGTACATCGCCAGCGCGCAGAAGCCGAGATCGATGATGCCGATCGCGATCTGGAGCAGCGTCAGCGGGCCGCCCGGCAGCACCACGGTCCAGGGCCCGCGGCCGACCACGCGCGGCTGCGTCCAGACCCAGACCACATAGCCGATCAGCGCCACGATGATCATCAGCGCCAGCGTCCGGTTCAGCCAGGCCGGAAGCTGGTCGATCGAGGCGGCCGCCTCCGGATGGTATGAGATGCCGAGGCCGAGCACGGCGGCGTTGCCGAGCCAGAAGGTCAGGCCGGCGAGGAAGCAGATCTTCGCGACGTCGATCGCGTTCAGCCCATAGGCCGAATAGATGCGGTAGCGCACCGCGCCGCCGGTGAAGACGCTAGCGCCGACATTGTGGCCGATCGAATAGCTGGTGAAGGCTGCGAGCGCGTTGATGCGGTAGGGCACGTGGGCGTGGCCGATCGCGCGCACGGCGAACAGATCGTAGAAGGTCAGGGTGAAATAGCCCGCGGCGACGAACAGCGCGGCCATCGCGATCTGGCTCGGCTCGGTGCTCTTGATCGCCTCCAGGACCTCGTTGACATCGATGCCGCGCAGCATGTGGTAGAGCACATAGCAAGCGATGCCGATGACCGCGACGCTGATCACAACTCCAAGCTTATGCAGGATTTGCTTCTGGCGCAGAAACGTCATCGCCCTGCGTATGGCTTCCAGCATCTAGACCTCGAACAACGCTTCAGCGGCCAGGACGGCCAGCGAACAGGCGGACGACGCACAGGCACTTGACGACCCCTCGCCACCGGCTCCGGTATCGCGCACGCCCCACGCCCCTCCACTAGCGCGTTTTGACGCGGAGTGGAATTCGCCAATTCGTACAAAAACACGTGCCTTCAATGTTTTAGGCAGGCTGCGGGCTCCCGGTGCACGGTTTGGCGCTTTCGGCGGCAAGCTTGACGCGAATCTCCGCGGCAATCCTGCGCAGGCGCCATGAAGTTTTGATGATTTCGGCCGCACAATGTTCCGTCACGCCTTAAGCCGAAATCAATTTATGGGCCGGATTCCCCTGTTGAAAGAGGGGGCGCGCCGCGGGGAGCCGCTGTGGTGCGCACGATTGCGTGGCCGGCGCCTCGCCCCCGATCTTCGGTGTGCACTGCGACATTACAGACGCAATCGCGGCCGCCCGCCGGCGGCCGCGAGGAGCATATTATTCAGAGGTTGCGCTTGCCTCAGGCCGCAAGCTGGGGGCGTACGGCCTCGATGCCGGCGATCCAGCCGGCGACGGAGCGTCCGATCGCCTCGGGGTGATCCTCCTGGAGGAAATGCAGCCCGGCGCCGAGGCGAACCAGCGCGCAATGCTTCAACGAAGCTGCAAACCGCGCGGCGAATTCCGGTGCGACCAGAGCTCCGGGTTCGCCGGCGAACAACAGCTTTGGATAGGACGACGCGGCCAGCGCGGCATGCGCGGACTGGAGCGCGGCATAGACATCCGCGGGCTCGCCGGCAATCGGCAATTCGCGCGGGAAGGTGAGAACTGGACGACGACTTTCCGGGGTTGGGAACGGCGCACGATAGGGCGCCATCTCGTCGTCGCCGAGTTTGCGCACGATGCCGCCCGGCAGCACGCGCTCGACGAACGCGTTCGCCTGCAGGATCATCGCTTCGCCCTCGCCCGGCGTCCTGAATTTGCGAAACACCGCCCGCGCCGCTTCGGCATGCTCTTGCTCCTCCGCTACCTCGGTATGGTGAAAGTCCTGCCACGTCGGCATCGGACGGATGAACTCCATGAAGGCGAGGCCTCGCACAAGATCCGGCCGGCGCGCCGCGAGATGAAACGCGAGCGCCGTACCCCAGTCCTGCGCGACGAGATAGGCCGACGTAATGCCGCGCTCCTCGATGAAGGCATCGAGATAGCGGACGTGGTCAAAGAAGCGGTAAACGATGTCGGGCTTGTCCGACTGACCGAAGCCGATGAGGTCGGGCGCGATGCAATGCGCGACCGGTGACACCAGCGGCAGGATGTTGCGCCAGATGTGCGACGAGGTGGGATTGCCGTGCAGGAACAGTGCGACCGGAGCGTCGCGCGCGCCCGTCTCGCGATAGGCCATGCTGCTTCCCAGGACGGACGCTTTGCCAATCTCAATCTCGATCTGCTTGGTCATGTCTGCTCCCTGAACACGGTTTGGAATGCGATGGTCTTGAAGCGCTCGAGCGCTTTGGGATTGCGGTCGACCTTCATGCGCAGGATCGCGCCCTGCCAGGACGCGAGCAGAAAGTCGGCAAGCTCGTCGGGCTCGAAATCGGACGCGATCTCGCCGCTGGTCTGGGCATCCCTGATGCAGGCGGCGAACGGCGCGCGCCATTCCGCGAAGATCGCCGCGAGGCGCGCACGCAGCAGTTCACTGCTGCCTGATGCCTCCAGGCTGAGATCGCCGATCAGGCAGCCGCGGCCATAGCCGTCCTCCTCGAGCCTGGAAGTGATGATGTCGAGGTAGCGCCGGAGCCGCGCGCGCGGCGTCAACGAGGTATCGTCGAGCGCCGCGGCGACCAATCCGCGGGTGACATCGAAATAGCGATCGAGCACCTCGGAGGCGAACGCTTCCTTGGAGCGAAAATGATTGGTGAAGGACCCCTGCGGCGCACCCGCGGCTGCCGTGACGTCGCGCACGCTGGTGCCGTGATAGCCGGTCCGGAACATGACCTTCAGGCCGGCGTCGAGGATGGCGTCTTTGAGGGATGGCTTGGGCACGGAAGAATAATACGTACGTACGTATTATTGTCAAGCGCTGGGTTATTGCTTGGAGAATCTCCTTGCCTATCAGCCCATTATTGAAATTTTCAGCCCACAGGCTGGCTGCGCGAAACCACCCGGTCGCGCAGCCAGGCGCCGATGGTGCAGCCGACGAGATAGCAGGCGAACATGATCAGGCCGAGGTCGAGCCAGTAGCCGAAGCGGCCGGGGACCACATGCGCGAACGAGGCCGCGACCAGCCCCGCGGCGAGCACAGCGAGCCAGCGCGCGGTCACCTTCGAGGTGCCGTTGCCGCGCTGGACCACCGAGATCCAGCCCATGCAGAAGCCCAGCAGCACCGAGCCGATCAGCCAGCCCATATGGAACGAGACGAGATAGGGCATCGTCACCTCACCAGAAATTCGATGCGGCGGTTCTGCGCCTTGCCTTCGTCGGTATCGTTGCCGGCGAGAGGCTGCGTGGCGCCGTAACCGACTGCGGTGAAGCGGGTGGCGGGCAGGCCGGCCTTGACCAGGTAATCGATCACCGCCTGCGCCCGCTTCTCGGAGAGCGCCTGGTTGAAAGCGTCCTCGCCGTCGGCATCGGTGTGGCCGGCGACCTCGATATTGGCGTTGGGGCAGCGCAGCGCCGTCTCGATCAGATGGTCGAGCACGCCGGCGGAGTCCGGATCGATGTCGGCGCGCTTGGGCGCGAAGCGGATCTTGCCCTTGCCGAGGAGCTCGGAGAACAATTGCTGGCACACTGTGCCGTCCACCGGGCCCGCCGCCGGCTTCACGGTGATCTCCGGCTTGTACTGCCAGTTCTTCGGGAAGTCCTTGCCGAGGCCGGCGCGGATGTCATTGGCGGCCCCTTCGTAGAGCGCATCGCCCGACAGCTTCACCTCGCGGTCGGAGACGACGAGCGTCCCGGTCGAGAGCCGCGACAGCGCGCCGAGCGCGGCGACCACGGCGGGGTTGAAGGAGGCGGGAGCGCCGACGCTGGCCTTGAGATTGTCGACGACCTTTTCGCCGAAGAATTTTCGCGAGGCGCTGGTGGCGATCGCCGCGTGGACGTTGTTGTCCGGAACGTAGCCGGTCAGCGTCACCGTCGCGGCCACCGGATCCTTGTAGGCCTGGAAGATGTAGGGCGGCGCCTTGATCTCGTTGGCGGCGATCGAAAAGCCCTCAGGCAGATTCTTCAGAGCGGCTGCAATCGCCTCGCGACCGCCGAGCTCGCGCGCCATGCCCGACAGATTGACCTTGGTGTCCGTGATCGTGATCTTGCCGTCCTTGAGCTTGCCGATCTGGTCGAGCAGCAGCATCGCGGCGGCCTCGAAACGCGGCGGCGCACCGCGGGCCAGACCCATCTGGTCGGCGACCTCGACCCCAGCAACTTCCTTGCGTGCCGCCTCGGTCAGCCGCGCCTTCATCGAGGGCAAGGGCGCGGAGCCGGACAGCGTCACCCGCACCACGTCGCGCTCGGCGTTCCAGACGAAGGGCTTGGCCTCGGGAACGAGGCGGGTCCGGTCGTCGACCAGGCGCACGCCCGGGACCAGCTCGACCGCCATCACGGCGTCGCGCCGGCCCTCCTCGGAAAAGGCATCCGCGGCCAGGCCGACGTCGCGGCCGTCCACCGCGATCCGGGTCTTGTCCAGAACGGTATCCTTTAGCGCCGCCGAACTGCGGGCGGAGAGGTCCGCCTCAACCGGCAAGGTATTATTCCAGGCCGCAAATCCCCACATGACGGCCAGGGGGATGAGCCCTGGCCACCATTTGCTGGCCCACCTGAAAAGCTTCTGCATTCGACGACCCGAACTCTGGAACCGGAGACAAAACAAACCCTTGGCGGGCTGTCAAACCGGAAATGGCGTCCTTCCGAAGGCCATGCATGGACAATTGGAATAACTTTTTCTTCAAGGGTTCTTCCGTAAGTTGAAGGCGGAATGCCAAGGTCCGCCAGCCGGTCATGAAACAACTGCGCAACAACGTCATCCGTGCCGGGCTGGGAGCACTTTACTTCAGCGGGGCGCACCACCTGCTACGCCCGCTTCTGTCGGGCGTCGGCGCCATTTTCATGCTGCACCACGTGCGGCCGGCCCGTGAGGGCGCGTTCCAGCCGAACCGGCATCTCGAGGTCACCCCCGAATTCCTGCGCGCCACGCTGAGCCATCTGCGCTCGCGCGACATCGACATCGTCAGCATGGACGAGCTGCACGCGCGGATGGTGCAAGGCCGCTTCGACCGCCGCTTCGCCGCCTTCACGCTCGACGACGGCTATCGCGACAATCTCGACTATGCGCTGCCCGTGCTGCGCGAATTTGACGCGCCTCTGGCGGTCTATGTCGCCAGCGATTTCGCGGAAGGCACCGGACGGCTGTGGTGGACCGCGCTGGAGGCCGTGATCGCCAAGGCCGAGCAGATCGAGGTCAGCATCGGCAATTCCGCATTGCGGCTCGATGCGACGACGCCGGCCGCGAAGCAGGCGACGTTCGATCGCCTGCACGACTGGCTGCGCGCGCTGCCCGGCGAGCACGACCTCAAGCGCGAGATCGAGGCGCTCTGCACCCGGCACGGCGTCGACATGGAGGCGCTGTGCCGCGGCCTCTGCCTATCCTGGGGCGAGACGAAGATTTTTGCTGCCGATCCGCTCGTCACGATCGGCGCCCATACCATCAGCCACTGCAATCTGGCGAGGCAGAGCGAGGAGATCGCCGCGCAGGAGATGGCGGTGAGCCGCGCACGCATCGAGCAGGCGCTGGGGCGTCCCGTGCTGCACTTCGCCTATCCCTATGGCGACCGCAATGCCGCCGGCGAGCGGGAATTCGCGCTGGCCGCCGCCGCCGGATTCAAGACGGCCGTGACGACGCGCCCCGGCATGCTGTTCGCCGAGAACGCCGCCCACATGACGGCGTTGCCGCGCGTCTCGCTCAACGGCAACTACCAGGACACGCGCATCCTGCCGGTGCTGACCTCGGGCGCCGCGACCGCGATGTGGAACGGATTTCGCCGGATCGCGGCGGCGTAGGCCGCAAACCTAACCGTCGTCCCGGCGTAGGCCGGGACCCATACCGCGTGATTTTTCGAGTGCGGTCGGTAGTCGTACCGAACGACGGGTCTCCGCCAAATTCCTCCCTGTGGTTATGGGTCCCGGCCTTCGCCGGGACGACAGCGCGTTTGTTGGATCGCCGTCGCAGCACACGCCCACGCTTCCTTGACTCCCCTGCCCGCGCCGCCCACAACGGGCGCTAACCAAGGGAGGCACCATGTTCAACGATCTGTTCTCGCTCAAGGGCCGCGTCGCGCTCGTGACCGGAGGCTCGCGCGGCATCGGCAAGATGATCGCGGCGGGATTCCTCAGCGCCGGCGTGGCGAAGGTCTACATCACCGCGCGCAAGGCCGGGCCCTGCGAGGCGACTGCGCAAGAGCTCTCCGCGCAGTATGACGGCGAGTGCATCGCGCTGCCGATCGACATCTCCACCATCGAAGGCTGCAACAAGCTTGCCGGCGAGATCATCAAGCTGGAGCCGAAGCTCGACATCCTCGTCAACAATGCGGGCGCGGCCTGGGGCGCGGAGTTCGACGAATTCCCCGAGAGCGGCTGGGACAAGGTGATGGACCTCAACGTCAAGTCGCTGTTCTTCCTGACCAAGGCGCTGGCGAAGCCGCTGCGCGCGGCGGCGAGCGCGGAGCGCCCGGCAAAGGTCATCAACATCGCCTCGGTCGACGGCATCTTCGTCAATCCGAGCGAGACCTATTCCTACGCCGCCAGCAAGGCCGCGGTGATCCATCTGACGCGGCGCATGGCGACCAAGCTGGTCAAGGACAATATCAACGTCACCGCGATCGCGCCGGGCGCGTTCAAGTCCGACATGAACCGCGCCGCACGCGACCATTCGGACGAAGTGGCAAAGCGCATTCCGTCGCGACGCATCGGCACCGACGAGGACATGGCAGGCGTTGCGATCTACCTCGCCTCGCGTGCGGGCGATTACGTGGTCGGCAACACCATCGCGGTGGACGGCGGCGTGGTCTATGCGAATGCGGGGCTGGAGATCGCGGGATAGGCGGCGCAGTTTAGCGCGGCGCCCTCACCTCACACTCCTGTGTCGTCCCGGCGAAGGCCGGGACCCATACCGCGGAATCCATCGATTGCGGTTGGTAGGAGTACCGAACGACGAGTCTTCGCCACACTACTTCCTGTGGCTATGGGTCCCGGCTTTCGCCGGGACGACAGCGGAGTGTGAGGCGCGGCCGTCGCGCCTCACAAGCAGTCCTTACGACTCGATCCTCACGTACTCGAAATCGCCGGGCTTGTTGTCGATACCCACCTTCGGCGGCGAGATCCACGACGCGAACTTGCCGGCCTCGGTGACGGGCTGCATCAGCGAGGTGATGAAATCGCCGTCGGCGGTCGAGGGCAGCCAATCGTCCCTGCGCTTCGCCCAGGTCGCATCGTCGATCAGGATGCCGTCGGGCGTCGCATGCACGTCCTTGAACTCGCCGATGTGGCGGTGGAAGGCGACGTTGGGCAGCTTGAGCTGGAACTGATAGCCGGCGGTCGAGATCACCTTGTTCCAGCGCAGCATGCCCTTGACGCAGTCCTGGCTGTAATCGTCGCGCAGGCGCATGTTGAGCGCTGTCAGCGCCGGCTCGTCGACCAGCTTGATCTCGCCGTTGATCAGCTTGAGCACCGGATAGGTCGAGTTCTTGAGCTGGTGATCGTCGTCGATCTGGGTCTCGTGATAGCGGCCCTTGATGCCGGTGTTGAACGCGTTGGCCGCGTTGGTCGAGACTTCCGAGCCGAACAGATCAAGCGACAACGTGTAGTGCAGGTTCAGCTTCTTCTGGATGGTCGGCAGGTCGATCACGCCGAGCGCACGGACCTTGGCGATGTCGGTGGGATCGGTGATGCCGGCCTCGCGCATCGCATCGCAGGTGCGCTGCACGACGCGGGTGATGCCGGTTTCGCCGACGAACATGTGGTGCGCTTCTTCGGTCAGCATGAAGCGGCAGGTGCGCGACAGCGGATCGAAGCCCGACTGCGCCAGCGAGTGCAGCTGCATCTTGCCGTCGCGGTCGGTGAAGTAGGTGAACATGAAGAAGGACAGCCAGTCCGGCGTGGCCTCGTTGAAGGCGCCGAGCATGCGCGGCGCATCGGCATCGCCGGAGCGACGACGCAGCAAGTCATCGGCCTCTTCGCGGCCGTCACGGCCGAAATATTTCTGGAGCAGATAGACCATCGCCCAGAGATGGCGGCCTTCCTCGACGTTGACCTGGAACAGATTGCGCATGTCGTAGAGCGAGGGCGCGGTCTTACCGAGATGGCGCTGCTGCTCGACCGAGGCGGGCTCGGTGTCGCCCTGGATCACGATCAGACGGCGCAGCATGGCGCGATATTCGCCGGGCACTTCCTGCCAGGCCGGCTCGCCAAAATGCTCGCCGAACGGCACGACGCGGTTCTCTTCCTGCGGCGCAAGCAGGATGCCCCAGCGATATTCGGGCATGCGGACGTAGTCGAACTTGGCCCAGCCGCGCGGATCGACCGAGTAGGCGGTGCGCAAGTAAACCAGCGACTCCTGGAAACCTTCCGGCCCCATGTCGCTCCACCAGTCCATGTAGCCGGGATGCCAGCCCTCCAGCGCCTTCAGCACCTGACGGTCTTCGGCGAGATTCACGTTGTTGGGAATCTTGGTCGAGTAGTCGACGTTCATGATGTTCATATTCATTGGGAGCTCTCCCGCGTTGAACCTGATCGTTTCCCGCGAATGGCGAATGGCGAGTAGCGAATGGAAATCCCTATTCGCTATTCGCCACTCACCATTCGCCCTCTACACTCTCGTCATATCGAATTTCGGCTTCTGGCCGCTGCCGTAGCGGCGCAGCGCGCCTTCCTCGCCGACCGCGTTCGGGCGCTGGAAGATCCAGTTCTGCCAGGCGGTGAGGCGCGCGAAGATCTTCGATTCCATCGTCTCGGGGCCGACGAAGCGCAGGCTCGCTTCCATGCCGGTGAGGCTGTCGGGCGAGAAGCTGGCACGCTCCTCCAGGAACACGCGGACCTCGTCGTCCCAGTCGATGTCGTCGAGCGCGAAGGTGACGAGGCCGAGCTCTTCGGCCTGTTCGGCGTCGAGCGCGGTGCCGAGGGTGGCTTCCGCGCGCTCCACGTCGGCAGGATCGGCCTGGAAGCGCGACTCCAGCCTCGTCAGGCCGTGGCTCATCGGATAAGGGCCGAAATTCATCGCGGAGAGTTCGATCGACGGCGGCGGGCGGTTGTCGCCCTGGCGCGTGCCGATCAGCATGTAGGAGCGGTCGGCGGCGAAGACGAGCTCGGCGAGCGTGCCGGCGAAGCAGGAGCCGGGCTCGACCAGCGTCACCAGCGTGCGCGAGGTGACGTCGATGCGCTTGAGCACGCGCTTCCAATAGTGGCGGATCTCATTGACCAGCCAGTGCGCCTTGTTGGCTTCGAGGAAGGCGTCGGACGCCAGCACATGGGCGCGGTCGCCATGGCTCTTGAACACCAGCATGGCGATCTCGAGCTCGTTGATGCGCAGATGCAGGATCGCATCGTCGATCTCACGTGCCACCTGAAGCGGCCAGAATGACGCGCCCTGCGCCATCATGCCGTCGATGTCGGCGGGCGGCGCAGCTTCCGGCGCCTTGATTGAGATGGTGGCAATGCGCGCTGTACGATCGATATCGACGGTGACGAAGCCGTAGCGAATGCTGGTGTCGTCGATGAGGCGCTTGAGCTGTGTCAGCGCGACGCCCTTGCCGCTGCCCTTGCGCTTCGACGCCGCCGCAAACTCCTTGGCGCGCTCGGCGATCTTGGCCTCCAGCTTCGAGTTCGGCGCAATCTCGTCGACGAGGCGCCATTGCACCGCGCGCTTGCCTTTCACGCCTTCCTCGATGGTGCAGAAGAAGTCGGCATGGTCGCGGCGCACCTTGCGCTTGTCGACCACGCGCGTAAGGCCGCCGGTGCCGGGCAGCACCGCGAGCAGCGGCACTTCGGGCAGCGCGACGGCGGACGCGCCGTCGTCGGCGAGAATGATGTGATCGGTCGCGAGCGCCAACTCATAGCCGCCGCCGGCGGCCGAGCCGTTCACGACCGTGATGAAGCGCTGGCCGGAATTCTCCGAGGAGTCTTCCATGCCATTGCGGGTCTCGTTGGTGAACTTGCAGAAGTTCACCTTGTGGGCATGGGTCGAGCCCGCGAGCATGCGGATGTTGGCACCGGCGCAGAACACGCGGTTCTTGGCCGAGCGCATCAGCACGACCTTCACCTCGGGATGCTCGAAGCGCAGGCGCTGGATCACGTCGGCGAGCTCGATGTCGACGCCGAGATCGTAGGAATTGAGCTTGAGCTGGTAGCCTTCGAACAGGCCGCCATTCTCGTCGACGTCCATGGTCAGCGTGGCGACATCGCCGTCGACCGCGAGCTTCCAGTGCTTATAGCGGGACGGTTCGGTCTGGAAATCGATGAATGTCGCGCCGCCTGCGAGGCGCCGATCTTCCCCGGCCATGGGTCACCCCTGAGCTTGATTATGCATTCTCGCCGTAGCGTTAGATGCACAATAGTGCATCTTTTGGAAGGCGTCTAGCCCTTAACCGGGAAGACATGCACTTTGTTTCATGCGGATGGCTAGGACCGCACAATAGCGCCAAGGGCAATCCAGTCGGCCTTGGAGAGCTGGGGACGACCGAGCTTGGCCTGGAGCAGCGCGGTCAGCGCCGGGACCGGAAAGCTCTCGACAAAGCCGTCGCCTCCAGCCGCCACCTTCCGCGACCTCAGCGCCCGCAACTCCTCCTGGGCATCGCCGAACAGCCGCGCCGCCGAATGCGCCCGCTGCATCCGGAGCCGCAGATTCGCGTTGGAGACGTGGATGCAGGCGCGCAGCAGAATGCGCTCGCGGCCGCCCTGGGGCGCAGCCGCCCACACGGCCTCGAGCACCTCCTGCGATTCCCAGAAATAGCCGCGGTCGTTCAGCGCCAGCCCGTAGCGCAGCGCCGGATGACGCGCCGGCACGTAGCCGCGGAAGGCCGAGGGCACCAGCGCCTTGGCTTTGTCGAGCGTTTCGTAATCCGCCTCGACCCCGCCGGTCTCACCCGGCACATAGGCCCATCGCGGCCACGGCAGCGGGCCGCTCGCATGTGAAGGCACATTCATGGATGTGCCTCCGCATGTTCATGCGGCCTGTATCTGGAGTCCCTGATCGTCGCGCAGGGCCGCTTCTGCAAATTGCTCAATCGCGTCAAGCGTCGCCCCCGGCGCTTCACGATGCGGGGAATGGCCCGCCTCTGAAATGACTTTAATATCGACCGGACAATAGCACTCTTCCTGCGCAATTTCGACCTGACGCAGTGTCCCATATTGATCGCCGGCCCCTTGCAGGATCATGACGGGAACGCGGATGTAGGCGAGATATTCCGAGATGTCCCAGTCGCGGAACTTCGGATCGAGCCAGGCACCGTTCCAGCCGTAGAAGGCGTTGTCGACGTCCTTGTGCCAGCGCGCGAGCTTGGGCTTGAGGTCCGTGGTCTCGAAGCTGGTCTTGATCGCGGCGATCGATGCGACCGAAATGTCCTCGACGATGAAATGCGGCGCGATCAGCACCAGGCCCTGCAGCCGGTGATCCTGGTGCGCGCCGGCATAGATCGTGGCGATCGAGGCGCCGTCGGAATGGCCGAGCAGGAGGCCGCGCTTGAAGCCGATCGCATCGAGGATATTCGGCAGCACCTCCAGCGCCTCGCGCTGCATGTAGTCGAGCGGCCGCGGCAGCGCCGCCGGGCTCGACTGGCCGTAGCCCGCGCGCGAATAGACGAAGATGCCGGCGCCGGTCGCCTGCTGGAGCTTTTCCGGGAAGTCGCCCCAAAGGCCGACGGAGCCGAGGCCTTCATGCAGCATGACGATGCTCGGCGCGTCGGCGGAGTTCGACACGAGCCATTTGTATTCGAGGCTGGCGCTGCCGATGCTGAGGAAGCCGGTGGGGGTGAGATTGGTCATGCTGTCACTCTTCTTCGATCGCGCAGTTGGAACGAGATGCGTCCGCTGGCTCAGTCGTTCCCTCCCCCTTGCGGGGGAGGGCTAGGGAGAGGGGTGCCACACGGGGACTCCCAGTGTGACGACGAACATCGCGCGCGCGGCAATGAAGACCGCTTGCTGGGCTACCCCTCTCCCCCGCCCTCCCCCGCAAGGGGGGAGGGAGCGCAGCGGAGTTCGGTGCAGCAGTGTGCGTCACACCAAGCACACTCAATTCGCGCCCTCGCGCAATTTGAACCGCTGGATCTTCCCCGTCGCCGTCTTCGGCAAGGACTCCACCACGTCGATCCAGCGCGGATATTTCCACGGGCCGATCTTCTGCTTGACGTGCTCCTTCAGCATCTCCTGCAGCTCCGTGATTTTCGCGCCCGGACGCAACACGACAAACGCCTTCGGCTTCAACAGGCCTTCGGGATCGGCCTCGGGCACGACGGCGGCTTCGAGCACGGCCGGATGCGTGATCAGCGCGCTCTCGACCTCGAACGGCGAGACCCAGATGCCGGAGACTTTGAACATGTCGTCGGCGCGGCCGCAGAAGGTGTAGCGGCCCTCAGCGTCGCGGACATATTTGTCGCCGGTGCGGGTCCACGGACCCTCGAAGGTGCGGCGGCTCTTGTGGCGCTGGTTCCAGTAGCCTTCGCCGGCCGAGGGCGCATCGACCAAGAGCTCGCCGACTTCGCCATCGGCGACATCCTGGCCGGCCTCGTTGACGAGCCGCACCGCATAGCCCGGCACCGGCTTGCCTGATGAGCCGTACTTGATATCGCCGGGTGCATTCGAGAGAAAGATGTGCAGCAGCTCGGTCGAGCCGACGCCGTCGAGAATGTCGACGCCGAAGCGCGCTTTCCAGCTGTTGCCGACGGATTCCGGCAACGCCTCGCCGGCGGAGGTGCAGATGCGCAAGGCCTTGCCGCCGCGCTCGGCCTTCATGGTCTCGTCGTTGAGCATCGCCGCAAACAGCGTCGGCACGCCGTAGAAGATCGAGGGATTGTAGCGGTTCATCAGGTCGAACATGCGCGCCGGCGTCGGGCGCTCGCTGTTGAGCACCACGGTCGCCCCGACCGACATCGGGAAGGTCAGCGCATTGCCGAGGCCATAAGCGAAGAACAGTTTTGCCGCGGACAGGCAGACGTCGCTCTCGCGGATGCCGAGCACCTGCTTGGCGTAGGTGTCGGCGGTGGCCTGCAGATTGGAATGAATGTGGCGCACGCCCTTGGGCATGCCGGTCGAGCCCGACGAATAGAGCCAGAAGGCCGGCTCGTCCGGATGCGTCGCGGCGGTGGCGAACTGGTCGCTCTCGCCTGAGATTTCTTCGGCGAACTGCTTGTGGCCATTCTGCTTGGCGCCGGACACCACGACATGCTCGAGGTCGGGCATGCGGCCGACCACGTCCTTTATGACGGGATAGAGCGCCTCGGACACGAACAGCACGCGCGCGCGGCAGTCGGCGAGGATGTAGGCGTATTGGTCCGCGGTGAGCAGCGTGTTCAGCGGCACCGGCACGATGCCGGCGCGGATCGCGCCCAGGAACACGATCGGGAAATCGACCGTATCCAGCATGATCATCGCCACGCGCTCCTCGCGGCGAACGCCGAGCCGGCGCAGCATGTTCGCGGCACGCCGGGTCTGTTGCTGGAGCTCGCCATAGGTGAGCCGCGAGACGGTGTCGTCGAAGACGAGCTTGGCTCCCCTGCCCTCCTCGACGTTACGGTCGAGCAGCCAGGTCACCGCGTTGTAGGATCCCTCGCTCACGGTCGTCTCCCCAGATTTTAGAATTATAATTCATAGAAAGACACTGTGGCGGCTTGCTGTCAATGCCAGCAGGCACTATGTTTCATTAAAACGCGCCGCAGGACACCCGTTTAAAGAAGGCTCATGACCGACAGTCCCGACGCCGAATCCCGATTTCTCGAACAGCTCGGCCAGCGTGTGCGCACCATGCGCGCACTGCGCGGCATGTCGCGAAAAGTACTGGCCAAGGTATCAGGAATCTCGGAGCGCTACATCGCGCAGCTCGAGAGCGGCAAGGGCAATGTCTCCATCGTGCTGTTGCGCCGCGTCTCCGACGCCATGGGCGCTCATCTCGAAGATTTGCTGCCGAGCGTCGACCCGACTCCGGACTGGCAGATGTTTCGCGATCTCCTGCGCAAGGCAACGCCGGCGCAGATCGCGCAAGCCAAGGATTTTCTCGCCGGCGGCAGCGCTTCCGCGCAGCGGCGCGCGCCGTTCTGCGGCATCGCGCTGATCGGCCTGCGCGGCGCCGGCAAGTCCACGCTCGGGCGGATGCTGGCGAAGAAGATCGGCTGGAGTTTTGTGGAGCTCAACAAGGAGGTCGAGCAGCAGAACGGGCTCTCCGTCGCCGAGATCATCGCGCTCTACGGCCAGGAAGGCTTTCGCCGCATGGAGCAAGCGGCGCTGCAGCAGCTTCTCGCGCGCAACGAACTGATGGTGCTGGCGACCGGCGGCGGCATCGTCTCGGAGCCGCTGACCTTCGACCAGATCCTGACCTCGTTCTACACGATCTGGCTCAAGGCCGAGCCGGAAGAGCACATGGCCCGCGTCCGCCGCCAGGGCGATCTGCGCCCGATGGCGGACGACCGCTCCGCAATGGCGGAGCTGCGCAACATCCTCCTGAGCCGCGAGCCGCTGTATTCGCGCGCCACGGCGGTGGTGGACACGGCCGGACTCAGCGTTGACGCGGCGGCCGCACGTCTCATCGATGCGGTGCGCCCGGTGCTGCAAAACGAAGCCCGCAGCTTCGGGCTGCGGAGCGTGGCGCTGTAGGGCAGACTCGCGCGGCGTGCTCGCTGCGTTCCCTCCCCCCTTGCGGGGGAGGGTTAGGGAGAGGGGTACCACGCGGGGACTCCATCCATCGCACAACGCGCTTCTTCGTGACAATGAACACCGCTTCCTGGGCAACCCCTCTCCCCCGCCCTCCCCCGCAAGGGGGGAGGGAGCGCAGTTGCGCGCGCCGATGCGCTTTGCGTCCCTTTTCGTTTCCGAAACAGAGACGATATGAAGAGCCTTGCAGCAACCCCTCAGGACCCACGATGACCTCCAGCGACGTCACCACCATTTCCATGTTCGAGCGGATCGGTGGCAGTGCCACGATCGATGCCCTCGTCGACCGCTTCTACGACCGCATGGACACGCTGCCGGAGGCGAAGGTCATCCGCGACATGCATGCGGACGATCTCGGGCTGATCCGGGATGTGCTGAAGCGCTATCTCTCCGAATGGACCGGCGGCCCGAAGCTCTATACGCCCGAGAAGGGGCATCCGCGGCTGCGGCAACGCCATATCGGCTTTGCCATAGGGGACGCCGAGCGCGACGCGTGGCTACTCTGCATGCGCGGCGCGATGGAGGAGACGATTCCTGACGCCGGCGCGCGGCAGGACCTCGACAAGGCAATCTCCGGCCTCGCCGACTGGATGCGCAACCGGCAATGAACGGCGCTCAGTCGAGGCCGAGCGCACTGATGTCGGCGGCGAGCTTCGCACCGGGAATCCGTGGCACCTGGCCGGTTTTGACCGCGTAGCCGCCGAGCACGATATCCGGACGGCTCGGCACCGGCAGAGCCAGCACGCGTTCGACCAGTGCGGCGACCGCTTCACGCTGCTCCGGCAGAGCAATCGAGACGAGCAAGGTCTTGGGTTCGCGTGCGGCGGCATCTCGCCGATGAACTGCTGGCAATGGGCGCACCATTTCAGCACGCGACCGCCCCCTCTCCGGTTCCGCTCAGCCTAGCGCAGCATCGCCGCCCGCAAAAGCGATAGCGGCTCGACGCAAGCGGTGACGGGGTAGTGCAGCGAGCATGGGCGGCGCGTCGAACGAAATTGAATGCGGAATTTCACCTGCTAGGCTCTCGCCATGACCGATATTCTCCCCGACACCATCCGCCGGCTCTACACCGATCCCGGCGAGTACATCGACAGCGACCATCCGGCCGTGCAGCAATTCGCGAACGACGCCGTGCGCGCCGATGCGAGCCCGCGCGAGAAGGCGAGCGTGCTCTACAAGGCGGTGCGCGACGGCATCCGCTATAATCCCTACGTCAGCATGCGCGTCGCCGAGACGTTCCGCGCCTCGAGCGTGCTCGCTGCGGGGCAAGGCTATTGCGTCGGCAAGGCATCCCTTTATGCCGCCGCCTGCCGCGTCCACGACATTCCCGCGCGCGTCGGCTTCGCCGACGTGAAGAACCACCTCACCACCGAAAAGCTCCGCGCGAGCATGGGCACGGACATCTTCACCTGGCACGGCTTTACCGAGGTGCATGTCGACGGCGCCTGGCGCAAGGCGACGCCGACCTTCAACGACACGCTCTATGCCAAGATCGGCGTGGCGCCGCTCGATTTCGACGGCCATGCCGACGCGTTGCTGCACCCGTTCGACGGCGAGGGGCGCGCCTACATGCAATATGTCAACGACCGCGGCACCTATCACGACGTGCCGGCAAAGTTCCTGATGCGCGAGATGGCGCGCGATTACGCCAACATGCAGGGCGAGGATCTGTCGGGGCGCGACATGGAGCGCGAGGCGGAGGGGCGGTAGACGCGAACACGGTCCGTAGGGCGGGTTAGCCGAAGGCGTAACCCACCACTGTTTGTGTCGGCGGAAGCACAAGAGGTGGGTTACGCTATGCTAACCCACCCTACGCATCCCATTCCGATCACTGCACGCGTCGAACACCGACCGGTCCAGCGCCTCGCCAACAAATCCCGCCACATAGATCAGCGCCAGGATCGCCACCGAAATCGCCACCGTCTCAGCGTGCGCGACCGCCCATTGCACCAGCCGCTGCAGCAATGTCGGCGGCGGAAACCGCTAGGTCTGCCCCGCCGGTG
>Ga0207426_1001419_pt1 | contig 20004 bp, 22 predicted proteins | sample AraplaMF_Cvi_mMS_FD_184265 | JGI IMG/M metagenome (GOLD analysis project Ga0207426, IMG submission 184265) | Arabidopsis root microbial communities from the University of North Carolina, USA - plate scrape MF_Cvi_mMS (SPAdes) (version 2) | ecosystem: Host-associated > Plants > Roots > Endosphere... | reverse complement strand
CAATCAGAACCTAACGAAGCCCTTGCCAGCGACAATCATGATGATACCGTCGACGACGACCGCGACACTAGAATCTCATCCAGATTGTCGCGCTGATCTCACCCAGATTGTCGCCCTACACCCCCTGCAGCGACATTGATTGGTCTGGAGATCAGGCGTTTGTTTCTGCGCTTCCGGCCACAGCAATAAGACCTGGTGTTCCGAGCCGAACGGTACAGCCGCAATCGACCCTTCACCCGCCCTCGGCTGTCTATGCTATTTCAGCCGGTTAGCGGCCTTGTCACAAGCATCACGGTCAGATCCATGCATTTTGATGATGCGTTGTGCATCGGACGTGGCGATGCCGTGCTTCTCTGCAAACGTTGCAACGTGGTATGGTTCACGCCCCGAGAACCCCGGATCGGCTTTGCCGCGTCGCGGTCTTTGGTTTGACACTACGGCCTCCTTATTGCGTGGGCGTAGAACAGGCGACTGTATTTCGCCTCTGCATACCTTACTTCTTCTTCAAGCCGCTTTGGCTATCCTTGACCTGAGAACCTAGAGTGGGCGGGGCGCTTTTGGGGGCAGCCTTGTCCTTTTTGGGCTTCCTAACTTCCTTGTTGCTTCGTACCTGACCCTTGGCCATTTGCGCAGTCTCCTCGTGAAAACAGACCTAGCTATCATTGGCCGTTGAATAGCAAGAGAAATCGGGGAACTACACCGCGGTTCTCGCGGACAACGGCGCTACGCGGCTGAAGGAAATCGTCAATGGTGTCGAGTATGAGATGACCCCGGAGGAAGAGGCGGAATCCATCGCCTCGGGGCCTGTCATGGAGCGGAAAGTAGAAAGCGTTTCCGCTGGGCAGTTCAAGCTACAGTTTCTAGCCGCCGCCGCCTGGAGGAAGTCGACGCGTGGAGCGCTTCGCAGTCCAAGGCAGTTCAGATCGCCTATGCGTATTCCGGATCGTTCGTCCGGACTGAGCCGATGATGGCAGCGGGTTTCGCTGCCATGGGCTTCACGTAGGAGCAGATCGACGCGTTCTTCACGGCAGCTGCGTCGCTTTGAGACATGTGGGGGAGAGGCGCACTGGCCTTGTTTGGGGTTCCGCATGGCAGTGCGCCTCTCTGCTTGCGAGCGACTTTGCAAGCCATGCAAAAAATATCGCTCGACGATGAAAGTGCGACGCCTCGTTTGCATTAGTGCGACTAAATAATTTGGGGGAATTAAGAGGTCCGCAGGGGTTCGCGGACCCCCGAGCATTGTTACAGAGGCCGAATTTGGGCCACGCCCATAAGAGCACAACCAACCATCCATCGCACGTACTGCAATAGTGGTATCAGAACCTACCGCTAGTAGAAAACTCTAGCGGGATAGGCGTTGCGGCCGACCGAGAGTCGAGTGCGGCGTTCCGGATCTTGCGGCTAGCTCTTGATGCAGCCTTCTTGGCCTCCATCATCTCCCGATCAACTTCCTCCTGTCGCATGCGTGAAGCCTTTTCCAGCAGGTACTCCTGGTCGTCTCCCAGACCATGTATCGGAGGCGATCTCACTTCTTGCTGGAAGCTGAACGGCTTTGGGTTCGCCGTAGGTCCGGCTGTACTTCAGACGTTTCCCGACACCGTCCACGGCCTCGACCGGGACGAACCGCTGTGTCGGCAGGTTGACGAATACATAGCCGGTGAAGATCGGGAAGCGGCGCACGATAAACTTCTTGTTCCGATGATGCTTCACTACGATCCGGTAGGTCGGCATGAAGGATTCGAAGCCGGCATTGGCAAGATTGCGCTCGATAAGGCTCAGGCTAGGCGCCCTCTCCTCAATGACAGGTGTGGATGGTGAGCGCTGGGACCCTGGCGCGGCCTTGATCGCAAATCACAGGTCGGCCTCTGGCTTCCACTGGCCGGACTTGCCTTCGTCACGGCGTGCCGCTCGGAACCTCAGTTCCTCCGCACGCGTCTCCTTCGCCAACTGTCTTCCTTGTACGGGTTGAAGTCTCGATTGAGGGTCTGCATGTTCAAATCTTGATATCCTTCAGCTTGTCGACGATTGAACTAAGGTGACCGCTACCCATCTATCGGGAGGCGGAGCGGATGCCCGATACCGCCGATACCCCCTCATGATTGGAGAGCGGCCATGTTGGTACACCGATGGGAAAAGCCCCTTGTGCTGGGAGACGGCCGCATTCGTATTGTCGTCGGCTCCCCAGAGGAGGCACTGACATGGCTCATCCATGAGCCGAACCAGAGCACTGCCAAGTGGCAACGAGCATGGAAAGCGTGCCGGGCCGTCGTAGAGGGCCGGATGAACGCTGAAGACGCCAAGTCCGCCGTTAGGCTCGCTGCTGTGCACTGAGTCATTCGCGCTCCTGTGGCGCTCAGGATCCTGTAACAAAAACTCAGGGGGAGTGTTAAGGTGTTGTTCAGAGGTCTGAGGAAAATGGAACAGCCACCTTTCGATGCGTTTCGTTACGGCCTGGCATCGCTCCTCGTGCGTCGCCCTCATCTACGATGCCACGCGTCAATTGCTCACTGGTGGACCTACGAACTTGAGAATTACGCTTTCGCGATCAGGGCTAGAGACAGGTTCAGATCGAATGCCGATTACACGCTCACCGCTGAATATGAGACCCTTTGTCGCGACATTGAGGATGAATTGGAAGGCTGCATGACCATCGAGGAGAACCCCTAGTCCGCCATCCGGGCGATGGTGTATGGACGAGTTACTAAGGAATTCTCCAGATATCATAGAGGACAACAACTACGATCCATCGAGCGCATCCCCACCGCCACCGAACCTTGTCCAGTGATCGATACCGCAGGGACTCCTGTCATAATCGCCTCGCTTCCCACTCGGGCCGCAATATGCCCATGACTGCCGTGTCCCACCTCTCATCGCCAACCCGGACGGATGACCGCCTCAATCCCTCATGAGAAAAGCCGACCTTGTTGTAGGTTCGGACAGCTGCCGCGTTCCAGCTATATACGTTGAGTTCAGTTCTCTCGATCTCGTCGTAGGAGAAAGCTTGCATCACCACCGACTCTAATAGAGCGGACGCATGCCCCCTTCCGCGAACCTCAGGCGCTATTATGACCCGAGCCACCCGCGCGACGCCATTCTTCCAGTCGAGAGCAAGCTGGACATGGCCCACCAAGGTTTGAGCAACGTCAACCGCCATCCAACACAGCCGTGCTGGTGGTGCCGTTTGCCCTTCCTCTACCATCTGCTCAAGTTGATGGTCGCTTAGTGGATAGGTCAGATCAGGTCCGCCCCATTGCACCAGGTCGCGCTCGCTGCGAAGCCAGCTGGCGAGGGTCGGGAAATGCTCACGCCCGAACTCAATCAGCCTTATCATTGCATGCGGTCGCATCTCATAGGACCCTCAAACGATTCCTGTCGAGGAGTTCTACCACCTTTTGCTGATGCATCGCATAGAGCGCGGCGACTACCTCGTGCTCGGTGCCGACGACCGCATGTTGTCGAAGACAAGAAAAGACGATCTGGTCCCCGGCCGCGAAATGCCGCGATCCGTCTTCCGGCTTGAACGCGTGACCGTTCAATCTTATTCAGCATCCGGACATCGCGACGGCGATGCGCAGGGATTTGGCCGGATCGTAGCCGCGGTTCCAATCGGCGATCAAAGTCGTGATCGCATCGTCCCTGGTCCACCCGGTCCGGACCGTGCCGCGCTGCCCGTAACCTTCGCGCGCGGCCGACAGGTTTCCGCGTGCCAGATCAAGAGAGGCATCCCCCATCCACCGTTCGAGCTGACTCGTATGACTTCCCTTTCCAAAGGGGACGAGATGGATTGCGCAGCTGTGCAATATTTCTCCTAAATCGGCGCTGCTGTCATGAGTCTGTGACGCGCCAGGCGTAGCACGGCCTTCTACACGCGAGCCAATGGAGAGGGCTATGAACAGACGCGACTTCCTTGTCACCACAACCGCGGCCGCCGGCATGCTGATGCTGCCGCCCCTGGCATCGGCCGCGACAAAGACGATCGATCTCTATAGCGGATCGGACGCGAATATCATCGACTTCTGGAACAACATCGTCCGCCCCGCCTTCGAAAAGGCTCATCCGGATTTGGCCGTGAAGATTACCGACGCCGGTGACAACACCGGTTTGCGCGCGATTGCAGACCGCGCTCTGGCAGCGCTCAAGACGAAGACGGATCCGCAAGCCGATATCTTCGAGAGCTTCGATCCACGTCTTCCGCCGGCGGGCGCTGAAGCCGGTCTCTGGGTCGAATTCTCGGCGCAGAACATCGAAGGCTTCGGCCACGTCAATCCGCTCGCGTTCGACAACAAGTACTCGCTACCCTATCGCGGCTCGCAGGTCTTGCTTGCATATGACAAGACCAAGCTCGACCCGAAGGATGCACCCAGGAGCTGGGAGCAGCTGACGGCCTGGATCAAGTCCAATCCGGGCCAGTTCATCTATAATCGTCCCGACAAGGGTGGCTCCGGCGGAAACTTCGTTCGCCGCGCCATCCACGAAGCCAACGGTCGTGACCCGAAGAAGTTCACGATCGACAACTTCACGGCCGATTACGCCAACCAAGCCGTGACGCCGGCCTGGGCACTGCTCAACGATCTGGCGCCGTCCCTCTACGAGAAGGGCGCCTATACGGCCGGCAACACGCAGTCGATCCAGCTTCTGGCGCAGGGTGTCGTGACGATGACGCCCGTCTGGTCCGACCAGGTGCTGCAGGCGATCTCGCAAGGTGTTCTGCCGGAGACGACCGGTCTCGTTCAGCTGGGCGATCTCGCATTGTGCGGCGGCTTCTCCCGCATGACCGTGTTCTCGAATGGCGCCAACAAGGACGCAGCAATGAAGCTCGCCGCCTTCCTGCTGACCAAGGAAATGCAGGAAGCGATCATCGCCGAGATCGGCGGTTTCCCGGGCGTATCCTGGGAGCACATCTCGGAGGAGCTGCGCCAGAAGTATGCCGATGTCATCCCGGCGACCATCCCCACCTTCCCGGGCGGTGATTGGGAAACCACCATCAATGACGGTTGGTATCGCAACGTCGCACCGGGTATCAGCCGCACCTGATGCGCAGGTCAATGTCACTTCCGCTGCTGGCGCGTTTGTCCGCGCCAATGAGAAGCCAAGGTTGGGTGGGGCTTGGTTTGGTAGCCCTGCCTGTGCTTCTCTTGGCTTGGCTGATCATCTACCCGATCCTGTCGGCGGTCGCGAGCACGATCTTCGTCGCGCAGCCGGGTGGCGCATCGGCGATATCCTTCGCCTCCTACCAGTTCTTTTTCAGCGACCAGTACAGTCGTGCAAACCTTTGGATCACGCTCTGGACGACCCTGGTTTGCGGAGTGCTGCTTCTGGCGATCGGCCTGCCGATCGCGCTCTATCTCCGGTTTTCCCGCGGGCCGCTCTCGGCCTATGTGCAAGGGCTTGCCATCTTTCCGATGTTCGTGCCCTCGATCATTCTGTCCTATGCGCTGATCCGTACCATTGGCCCCAACGGCGCCGTCGACGTGTTGCTGAATGGCGTTGGATTGCCGAAGCTGCCGTCACCCTACCTGACGCCGTGGGGGCCGGTCATCGGTCTCGTCTGGGATAACCTGCCGCTCACGGTCCTCATGCTGACGGCCGGACTGGGAAATATTCCAAAGAGCTCCATCGAAGCCGCACGAGACGTCGGCGCTTCGCCGCTGCGCGTCTTCCTGTCGATCATCATGCCGCGGATGGGCAATTCCCTGCTCGTCACCACTTCTTTCGCAATCCTCGGCATCTTCTCGTCCTTCACGCTGCCTTATCTTCTCGGGCCGGCATCGCCGGAGATGATGGGGCCCTTCATGCAGCGGACGTTCTCGGACATGAACGACCCCGTCAACGCTCTGACGCAGGCTGTCATCGCCTTCGGCTTCTGCCTTGTCTTCGGAGTGCTTTACGTGCGCTCAATCGCCCGCAACAGGGGAGGCGTGTGATGAGGCACGGAAGGCTTGTCATGGCTCAGATGGATTGGATCGGCGCCGTGCTGGCGTTGCTGCTGACGCTGTTCATCGCTTTGCCGCTCGTTGTCGTCGGAACCTGGGCTTTCAGCGAGGTCTGGCGCTACCCGGCTGTGATCCCCCAACAGTTCGGACTGCGCTATTGGTCGCTGACATTGTCGCGAACCGATGTGTGGGACGCCCTTTTTCTCAGCCTTCGTCTGGCGACGACGGTGACCATTCTTTCAGCGGTAATCTGTCTCCCGGCCGCCTATGCCTTTGCGCGTATGAAATTCCCGGGCAGGGACGTTCTCTTTCTGTCGTTCCTGGCGTCGCATGCCTTCCCGAAATTCGGGCTTCTGGTGGCGATCGCCGGGATCTTTCTTCAGATCGGATTGATCAGCACGTTCTGGGGCGTGGTCCTCATTCAACTGGTCGGAACGCTGATGCTGATGATCTGGATTCCCGTGGCGGCTTTCAAGAACGTCGATCGGCGAATGGAAGAGGCCGCGCGCGATGCCGGGGCAACCCCTTTGCGTGTCTTCTGGTCGATTACCCTGCCGCAGGCCGCGCCAACGATCGCTGCGGCCCTCCTGCTGACCTTTGTCGGGACGTTCTACGAAACCGAAGGGGCGTGGCTGATCGGAGCGCCGCAGATCCGCACGATGCCGGTCCTCATGGTCACGTTCATCAACAACCAGATCGTCGTTCAGTATGGCGCCGTCCTATCGGTGATGCTGTGGGTTCCCTCTTTCGTCGCACTGATGTTTGCCCGAAGAGTGGTCGGCACCGGTACCTTCGCAAGGGGGCTGGGAGCATGATGTTCATTGCGGCGGATGGCACCAGGAAGGGCTTCAGATGGCACGCTTGACCATAAAAGGGATATCCAAGAGCTTCGGCGCCACCTATGCGGTCCGCGATGTCTCCCTCGATGTCGAGGATGGTGAACTGGTCTGTTTGCTTGGTCCTTCCGGATCAGGCAAGTCGACATTGCTGCGCATGATTGGCGGCTTCGAACGACCGACAGCGGGAAGCATTCTGATAGATGCAAAGGATGTTACGTCACTGCCGCCGGAAAAACGTCCGACAGGCATGGTGTTCCAAAGCCATGCCCTGTGGACGCATATGGACGTCTTCAACAATATTGCATTCGGCCTCAAGCTTCGCCGCCTTCCCAGAGCCGAGATAAAAGAGCGCGTCGAACAGGCGCTGGCGCTCGTTGGTCTTGCCGACTACGGCAGGCGCATCACCATGCAGCTTTCCGGTGGCCAGCAGCAGCGTGTGGCGCTGGCCCGCTCGCTGGTGCTCGAACCCAAGATCCTCCTGCTCGACGAGCCCTTCGCCAGCCTCGACCAGCACTTGCGTGAGCGGTTGCGTGAGGAGGTGCGGGACATCCAACAGCGGCTTGGCATCACGACGCTCTTCGTCACGCACGGACAGGATGAAGCGTTGGCGCTCGCCGACCGGATCGTCGTGTTGCGCGATGGCTGCACCGAGCAAATTGCGCCGCCCGATCACATCTACCGCGAGCCAGAGACCGAGTTTGTCGCCGGGTTCATCGGTTCGATGAACTTCATTCGCACCACGGTCAGGAATGGCATCAGCCAACATGCAGCCTTTTCGCTCCCTGTTCCCGTTGCGGACGGAGAAATCGTACTCGCGATTCGACCGGAAGCATTGTCACTTGTCGCGGCGAACGAGATGGGTACCGGCATCGTTCACCGTAGCATCGATTTTGGCACCCATAAGATCGTCGACGTCGATCTCAGCGACGGAACAAGAATGAAAGCGATGACATCAAGCAACAGTGACTGGACCATGGGCACGTCGGTGAAACCGGTGGCGGCCGCCTTCAGGGCGTTCCGAGACAACCGGCTCGTTCACCAGTCCGTCGCGGTCCCGACACAGGAGAACAATCGGGTGTTTGGTCATGCTTGAGGGCCGTGGAATTGCGATCGACAGAGCAGGGCATCGTACCTGGCTGAAGTGGCACCGGGGACATCGATTTGCCGGCGACATCTCCTTTACCGGCGCGCGCATCGTGGAAGGCATGGAACTCGGCGCCAGCGTCGAGGTCGATCTGATGCGCTTTGCCGGTGATGGTTTTGCGGTGCTGCACGACGAGACGCTTGATGCCGCGACAACCGGCACCGGGATGGTTCGATCCGCATCCGAGGCTTACCTGCGTGGCTTGCATCTTCGCGATCCTTTCGGGGCGCCGAGCGAACACAAGGTCATGATGCTTGCGGATCTCGGGCACCTGTTGGCTCAGGTCGGCCCGGATCCGAGGGCGGGCTTGCAGCTTGACCTGAAAGAAAATTCGGACGTCATTCGTGACGCCGACATCGCCGCATTCGCTGCGGCTATTTCGCCTGTTGCCGACTCAGTCATTCTTTCAGGCGGTGACTCACTTGCCGTCGAGCGGCTCTCGCATGCAGTGCCTGACATGGCAATCGGCTACGACCCCTGCCACGACGGCGCCATCGAGCGGCTGATGGAAACACGCGATTTCGTGGGTTTTGTTGCCGGTGCGCTACGAGCCGTGCCGCGCGCGCAAATGATCTATCTCGATCGCCGCCTGGTGCTATTTGCGGATCAGGCGGGCTACGACCTGATCGGCGCATTTCAGGGGGCAGGGCGGCTTGTCGACGCCTATACGATCAACACCGCCGTCCCTTCCGCATTGCCCGGCGTCAAACGGCTCCTGGAACTGAAGGCTGACCAGATCACGACGGATGATCCGGTCGGGCTGGAACGGCTTCTGATCGAAGATCAGGCCTGAAAGCCTTTGACAAGCCAGGGATGGAGGGCGGGATTGCCGGCAACGATGTCTCCGTTCGCGGTGACGGGTCCACCATCAAACGCCGAGATTTTGCCGCCTGCCTCGCGCACCAAAAGGGCGGAGGCGCCGTAGTCGTGCAGTGACAAGCCATCCTCAAAAAAGCCGTCCAGGCGACCACAGGCGACATAGGCGATCGACAAGGCCGCCGAACCCAGCCGTCGCACGCCCGCGGTTGTGGCCATCAACCGCTTGAGCGCGTTGAAGTACACGTCTTCCGGCACGGCCTTCAGTTGTCTGGGAATCGGCAGGCCGGCCCCTACGAGCACGTCTTCAACTCCCTTCGAGCTCACACACCGGATCCGCTCGCCATTCAAATAGGCTCCGCCGCCGAGTTCCGTGCTGAAAAGCTCATCCAGCATCGCGTCGTAAACGACGCCGGCGACAAGTTCGCCTTCCTCTACGATCGAAATTGTCATCCCGAAATGCGGAATGCCCCAGGCGAAATTTGTCGTCCCGTCGATGGGATCGATATAGATGACAGGCACGCCGTCCTTTGCGTTCCGGTTGCCGACTGCTTCTTCGCCTTTGATCGCGTAGGTGGGAAAGGATCGGTTCAACTCATCGACGATGATGCGCTCGACGGCAACGTCGATCTCGGTCTGATAGTCCCTCGGCGCTTTTGCGACCAATTCGCCATCAAGGCGGCGACGCAGCGATGTTCGCGCTTTGGCGCCTCCAAGGAGGACGGCTTGCGCCAATGCCGCAAGGCGCGGCGAGGCAGTCGGTGAGATGCGGGATGACACGGGACGGATTTCGGCGAGATTTGGATTCGACATCGTCATGAGGTGATGGCAGAGGCGCATGAAGCTTTGATGACGGGACGTCGAGGCCAGCGTTGGCGGTCGTATCAAGGCGCGTCCAAACGCCAGACGTGGACCCTTGAAAAGTTTTGTGTGGCCGACACCCGAACTGGGCGATTATTATATCACCGCCGGACGATCACGCGTGTTCCCGGACGGACCATCTCGTAGAGCTCCTCGACGTCCTCGCGGTACATGCGAAAGCAACCGCTTGACGCGTTGGTGCCGATCGAGGACGGATCATTGGTGCCATGGATGCGCAGCAGGCCGTCTGCAAGATAAATGGCCCGTGTACCGAGCGGATTGGAAGGGCCGGGGCCCACGACCATTGGCAGTCTCGGATTCTTCTGGCGCATGCTGTCCGTCGGTCGCCACTCGGGATATTTGCGTTTCGACGTGACATGCGTCGTGCCGTACCATTGCTTTCCCTGGCGCCCGACCGCAATCGGATAGGCGAGCTGTTCACCTTGAGGCGTCGTATAGACAAGCGTGTGCTCGCGTGTGGCGATGACTATTGTCCCGCCCCTTCCCGTTCGGGGTTGGCGCTGCGGCAACGGCTCGCCATAGTCGGGTGGCGGTCCATATGGACCATACGGATCATAGTAGCCGTAGTCGCCATAGTCACCGTAGTCGTCATACGGACCGTAAATCTGCGCCTCGGCCTGAAAGGCCGCAAACAAAAGCACTGTTGCAAATAGAACCAGGAACTTCATTGTCCGCTATCCGCTTGTTTTGATGCAAGATAACCGCGAAAATCTGTGGCGCCATTGTGGCGGCCGATGTTCCGACGCTACACGCGACGTCGATGCGGAATTGAGGCTTCTTATGACATCCGAGTCTTGTTCGCATGTATTCGAGTCTCTCAAATTTCGAGTCAGACAACCTGAAACTGCCTTTGGTTAGGCTATTGAAGTCGTTGTCAAATTCAACACGCGCTTATCGATGGCCACAGAAGGAAGAACTAGAAACCTAACTCCTCATTTATGGCTCTCTGCCGCTGAAGTCCTCGCCTTTTTGGTTTGCAGATTTTTGCTTTTCCTAAGTCAAACTAAGTATTTTCTGCTCTTTTCAAACTGGCTTTCGGTTTGATTGTATGCCATTTTACTAAGTATGACTGAGCGAAAAGCCGGAAAGCTGAACCAGCTGTGGAGAACCCTGCCCGAAGGCCTGCTTGCCGACGCGGCCTGGATGGAGGCGCACGGCTATTCCAGCAGCTTGCGCACACAATACGTGGCCGCCGGGTGGCTGGATCAGCCTGCGCGCGGCACCTTCAAGCGCCCCCTGGGGCAGCTCACCTGGCAGGGAGTGGTCATCTCGTTGCAGACCCTCCTAGAACGAGACCTGGTCGTCGGCGCTATAACCGCCCTCGACCTGCAGGGACTGACCCACTATGTGGCCCCGTCGGGCGCGAGCGTCGTTCACCTTTACGGCACGAAGCCACCGCCCGGATGGCTCGCGAAGTTGCCCTTGCCGCAGACATTCCGCTTTCACCGTACTCAGAGCCTCTTCAAGTCAATCCATGCTGCCCCCGATCAGCAGGCGGGGACAGTACGGTTGCTGCGTGAGGACGAACGCGCCTTGACGGTCTCGACGCCCGAGCGCGCTTTCCTGGAACTGCTCGACGAGCTTCCCAACCGGCAGAGCTTCCACAACGTCGATATGATCGCCGAGGGGTTGCGCACTCTGAGCCCGCGCCGCCTCAACCTGCTGCTACAGGACTGCCGCAGTATCAAGGTCAAGCGCCTGTTCTTCTGGTTCGCCGACCGCCACAGCCCGTCTTGGCTCAGCCAGATCGACAGGAAGGCAGTCGATCTCGGCAACGGCAAGCGGATGCTCGTCAAAGGCGGACGTCTCGACCCCACCTATCAGATCACCGTGCCGGAGGAACTCAGTGGCTCTATCTGAAACCTATGAACGTCAGGTCGCGCTGTTGATCGCGGTCATGCCTTTCGTGGCGGCGGAGAAGGACTTTGCGCTCAAGGGCGGGACGGCCATCAATCTCTTCCTGCGTGACCTGCCGCGCCTGTCGGTCGATATCGACCTCACATATCTGCCAGTCGCCGATAGGGCGCAGTCGCTTGCCGCTATCGACTCGGCGATGAAACGGCTCGGAAAGACCATCGCCGTAGGCATGCACGGTGCGCGCGTTACAGAGGTCGTCAATCGCGCGGAGAAAATTGTCACGAAGCTTACGGTGCAGACCCGCGATGCCCAGATTAAGATTGAGGTAACGCCCGTGCTGCGGGGCTGCGTTTTCCCCGCGGAGGAGCGAAGCGTCACAGCGGAGACGGAGGCACGGTTCGGTTATGCGCAGACTCGGCTTGTCTCCTTTGCCGATCTCTATGCGGGCAAGATCGTGGCGGCGCTGGACCGGCAGCATCCCCGTGATCTTTTCGACGCAGCGCAGCTGCTTGCCCATGAGGGCATCACCGACGATCTGCGTGCAGCCTTCATCGTCTATCTCATCAGCCACGACCGACCGATCGCGGAAGTGGTCGCGCCGCGGCGGAAGGAGATATCCGCTGAATATCTCGAGAACTTTGAAGGCATGACGGCAGAACCCGTCAGCGCCGATGATCTCATCACAGCCAGGGAGAAGCTCATCGCCGAAATTTCGGGCCGGATGCCGGCAAAGCACAAGGAATTTTTGCTAGGCTTCAAACGCGGCGATCCCGACTGGACGCTGTTGGGCGTGCCTGATGCTGCCGATTTGCCGGCCGTACGATGGAAGCAGATCAATCTCGACAAGCTGATTCCGGAGCAGCGCGCGACCCTTGTCGAACGCCTCGCGGCCGCGCTTGAGCGTGCAGGAGCGCCCGGCCCATGACGTACACCGGTTCCGAACGGCGCGCCAGCGCCGTCATCCTTGAGAAGGATAAGGCGGGGGAAGGCATTTCTCGCGCCATCGTCTCAAACTCAGTAGAGTGTACAGTAGGCTGATCAGAAGGATATTAATGGAAAGTGGCGCCGTCATTGGCATAGACGTGGGATGCTCGCCGACACGGCGCTCCAGCGCCATTTGTCGGCTTGAGTGGTCGTTAACGACCATTTCGTGGGAGGGTGCGCGCTTCCGGGCTGTCGAACCCGAGCGAGAGCAAACGATCGCGACGTTGGCTGTCGGACGCCCCATTCTCGCGGCAGCCTTTGATGGTCCTATCCGTCGCGGCTTTGAGATCATAGGTCGCTACCGTACAGCGGAGCGGATGCTGACGCGCCGGCTTCGTCCGCTGATCGGTAAGCCTGGTCAATCAAGCGCACCTGTCGGCAGACTACTCAACCATCACGCCAACGAGTGTGTTCGCCATCTCGTCAAGCATGCCGATCTACATGCGGCGGGGCACGGCATTGCCATCGATGACAGGGCGGTTGTCGAAGCGTTTCCGAGTTCATTCCTTGGGATGATGATTGCGGACCCGGTCCATCTTGCGGCGCGGCGGGGCGATCGGTCCGACACCTTCTTCCAGCATCTCACGGCTGAGGGCGTCCTAAGCGCGCTGATGGCGCATTGTCTTCCAGGCCGGCAGTTGTCGCGAGACATTGGCAAGGTCGTCAATCACGATGACAGGGCCGCGCTCATCTGCGCGCTGTCGGCTCTTTGTGTGGCCGTAGGGGACTTCGTCGCGGTGGGGGATGATGACGGATGGATCATCCTACCACCGCGGAGCTTCATAGAGCCCACGCAGTTGGCTTTGCTTGAAGCCAACGCGCAAGATCAGGGCGCGAGCTCGTTATTCATCGGGACGAACAGTGAGGCGCGAATACACCAGGTCTAGTGACGATGTCCAAGAATAGCGATGCTGACACGCTCACGAATGGCGCTGTGGTCGAATTCGTCCCGGACTGTCAGGGTCCGCCAGGGATCTGACTTGGATTCCTCACGAATGAATTGTCGCCGCCCCAGATTTGACCTCAATTGCGCACAAGCGAATTGTTCCCGCCCCAAATCTGATCCGGATTGTTTATGACAGAGTTCAGCCGCTCTAGACTAGTGTCGCTGGATTTGTCCAATCGATTGGTGCCAGCACTTGCTACCACCAGTCAGATGCATAGCGCAGATCATTTGAACCTGGATCGTACCCGGTGAGACTTGCGGAGCCTTCGAACCCGCGGCTGGAAACGCAAATCCGGACACAAATTGCAACCGGGATCTTATATATGTCATAAAATGCCCTCACAAGTATTGCCGAATCGCTCAGCAATCGCGCTGTCGCGGTTCGAAAGAAGACAGTCATTCGACGAAGTGACTGGAACACGACTTCGCGCTTAACGCCTGATTTGGCGACTTAGCGCGGAATAAAGAGACGCCGCTGTTTGCGGTCGTCATTCGGTCTCTTTTGCCTCAGTCTAGGCAAGCGATCTCGATTTCTCGACCACCGAAGGCCTCGGCTATGGTGTGTCTGCGCTACGACCACAAGGAGTCCATTTGTCTGAAACCGGATCCCTCTCGCAGCCGCGACCCTTCTTTGGGCTCTTCTCGTCGTTGCGTGTTGGCGCTCTGGGGCTTGGTGTAACCAGTTGCCTCGTCAATATCCTGGCGCTCAGTGGCTCGTTCTTCATGCTCCAGGTCTATGACCGCGTCATTCCCAGCCGCAGCCTGCCGACCCTCGTCGGTCTGGTCATCATCGTTGTGTGCCTCTTTGCGTTCCAATGGCTTCTGGATCTCACGCGATCCCTGCTTCTCGGGCAGATCGGACGGGCGGTGGATGAGCGGTTCTCAGGGCCGGCCTTCCTCTCAGTCGCGCTGTCGGCATCGCGCAAGCCGGCGCCGGGAGACGGTCTGCAGACGATCCGCGATATCGATACAGTGCGTGGATTTCTGTCCGGCCCTGGCCCGGGAGCGTTGTTCGACCTGCCCTGGATGCCCTTCTACCTCGCCCTCTGCTTCCTGTTTCATCACTGGATTGGCCTCACGGCCGTGGCTGGCGCGCTTCTCTTGACGGGGCTGGCGCTGCTTGCGGAGCTGAAGTCACGCGGTCCGACGAGGGAGACGGCCACCATCCTTTCTGAGCGAATGGCTTTCGCCGAAACCGCGAGGCGCAATTCAGAAGCGGTCGTCGCAATGGGCTTTGGTGGGACGCTCTCGGCGCGCTGGGCCGAAGTCAACCGGCGCCACCTCGACAGTCACTTGCGCACGGCCACTTTCGTCAACTCGCTTTCAACCCTGTCGCGCTCCGCGCGCATGTTGCTGCAGTCCGCCGTGCTGGCCGTGGGCGCCATACTCGTCATTCGACAGGAAGCAACTGGCGGCATCATGATTGCGAGCTCCATTCTCGTGAGCCGCGCGCTCGCCCCGATCGAGCTTGCCATCGCGCACTGGCGAGGATTTGCGGCTGCCCGCCAGGCATGGTCGCGCCTCGACCGCGAGGTCGAGCTCTCCGACGGGCGGCAGCGAGACGTCGCGCTACCGGCGGCGCGGCAATCACTGGCCGTGGAGAACCTTCATCTGGGAGCTCCGGGCTCGAAGATGCCGATCATTCGCGCGCTGTCCTTCGAGGTTAGCGCGGGTGAGGCAGTTGGCATCGTCGGTCCGAGCGCCTCGGGCAAGTCTTCGCTGGCGCGGGGCATCGTCGGCCTATGGCCGGTCCTTGCCGGGGATATCAGGCTGGACGGAGCGTCGCTTTCACAATGGACGGCGGAAGCACTCGGCCGCAACATCGGTTACCTGCCGCAGGACGTGTCGCTGTTCGACGGAACCATCGCCGACAACATTGCCCGGTTCGATCCGGAGGCCTCTTCGGAGTTGATCATCGCGGCCGCCAGGGCCGCGGGTGTCTACGATATGATCGTGAGCTTTGCCGATGGCTTCGATACGCGGATCGGCGAGCAGGGCAGAACCCTGTCGGCGGGCCAGCGGCAACGCATCGGGTTGGCAAGGGCCCTCTACGCGGATCCGTTCCTCGTTGTGCTCGACGAGCCAAATTCCAATCTCGATGTTCAGGGCGAGCTGGCACTCTCGCAGGCAATCGAGTCCGTTCGGTCGCGGCAAGGGGTGGTGTTGATCATCGCTCACCGGGCGAGCGCGCTTTCCGTGGTCGACAAGGTGCTGGTTCTCGAGGGCGGTCGGGGCAAAGCGTTCGGCCCGAAGAACGATATTCTCAAGACAGGACCAAAGTCAGTCGCTGCCACCGGTTCCTTCGTCCGACTGCTTCGCGCCGGCGGGGAGTTGTCGTCATGACCGGGGCTGTGACATCGACGGAACGAGCGATCCGCCGACTTACGTTGCTTGCCCTTGCGACAGCTGCCCTGCTCGTCGGAGTTCTTGGCGGGCTTGCCTCGGCGATCCGTATAAACGGCGCGGTGATTGCCCAGGGGACACTGGTCGTCGACAGCTATGTGAAGCCGGTGCAGCACCAGAAGGGCGGCACCGTGGGACAGGTCTTCGTCCGCAATGGCGATCGCGTCACGGCTGGCCAAATCCTCGTTCATCTCGACGACACCCAGACCAAAGCGAATCTTGCGATCGTATCGCGACGGCTGCGAGAGCTTGCAGCGCGATCAGCCAGGCTTTCTGCAGAGCGCGACGGCGGGAACGCCATTCTTTTTCCAGCGGTCGTCAGAGATGCCGATGCCACTCAGGCTACCGCCCTCATGAGCTCCGAGCTGCGGCTGTTTGATGACCGTCGCGCATCGCTCAGTGGAAGGACGGCGCAACTGCGTGAGCGCGTCCGCCAGCTCGACCAGCAGGCCGAAGGACTGTCGGCCCAGCAGGAGGGCAAGCGTCGCGCCATCGGCATCATTGGCAAGGAGCTTGCAAGCCTGGAGCCGCTGCTTCGGCAGGGAGTTATTCCCGCAACCCGCGTCTACACCCTGCAACGTGATGCGGCCGATTTGACGGGAGAACTCGGCAGCCTCGTTGCCTCGACCGCGGAAATCAAGGGAAAGATCGCCGAAACGGAGCTGCAGATTATCCAGGTGGGTGACGATCACAGAAGCGAGGTCTCCGAACAGCTGAGGCAGGCGGAGGGCGACAGCGGCGAATACGCCGAGCGGCGCGTTGCTATAGAGGACGAGCTACAACACGTCGACATAAGGGCGCCGCAAGACGGTATCGTCCATCAACTTGCTGTCCATGCGAAGGGTGCCGTGATCACGCCAGGCGAGGCCGTCATGCAGATCGTGCCCGATCACGACATGCTCACGCCGGAGCTGAAATTGTCGCCACAGGACGTCGACCAGGTCGCAGTCGGCAAGGAGGTCAATCTGCGATTCTCCGCGTTCAGCTACAGGACAACACCGGAATTGAAGGGACGCGTTGCATCTGTCTCCGCTGACCTGACAACGGACACGCATTCCGGCCAATCCTACTACACGCTTCGGGTCGCGGTGCCCGAGAGCGAATGGCAAAGGCTTGGCAAGCTGGCACCGGTTGCCGGGATGCCCGTCGAAGCCTTCATCGAGACAGGCGAGCGCACGGCGCTCGGTTATCTCGCAAAGCCGTTTACGGACCAGCTGGTCCGTGCATTTCGGGAGGAATGATTACAGCCATCGGAGGAGGGAGACCATGAGAAGCACGAAAACCCGAAGGAGTTGATAATGGCAAAATCAATACAAAATGCTGTCGGCCAACCGCTGTTCTACAGTGGCGCCTCGACGGCATGGTTCTCCGCAACCGGTTCCGGCCCTGTGCTGAATGGCACATCCGGCAACGACTCCATATGGGGTGACAGTTCCGTCAACGTGACCATGCACGGCGGAACCGGCGATGACATCTACTATCTCTATTCCGCCATCAACCGTGCTGCGGAGGAACCTGGCGGAGGAACCGACACCATCAACACCTGGATGAGCTATACGCTCCCTGAGAATTTCGAGAACCTGACCGTAACAGGCGCCGGGCGCTATGCTTTCGGCAACGCGCAGGACAACATCATCTCCGGAGCCTCGGGAAGCCAGACGATCGACGGCGGTGCCGGCAACGACGTGCTGATCGGCGGAGGCGGAGCCGACACATTCCTCGTCACCAAGGGCCACGGGAGCGATCTGATCGTCGATTTCAGCAGCGACGATACGGTGCGTCTGAACAGCTATGGGCTTTCGTCTTTCGAGCAGGTGCTGGCTCATACGACGCAGGAGGGCGCCAATCTGCGGCTGGATCTCGGTGGCGGTGAGAGCCTTGTCTTTGCCAATACCGACGTGTCGGATCTGCATGCCAGCCAATTCCAGCTGACGCTCGACCGCTCACAGCTCGCGCTGAGCTTCGATGACGAATTCAACAGTCTGTCCCTGCGCAGTGGCGACCAGGGCACGTGGGATGCCAAGTTCTGGTGGGCGCCGGACCGCGGCAGCCCGTTGACCGGGAACGGCGAGCTGCAGTGGTACATCAACCCGTCCTACGCGCCGACCGCATCGGCAAATCCATTCTCTGTGAGCAACGGCGTATTGACGATTTCGGCAGAACCCGCCTCGCAGGCGATCCAGGCGCAGATCAACGGCTACGACTACACATCTGGTCTCCTGACCACACATTCATCCTTTGCCCAGACCTATGGTTATTTCGAAATTCGTGCCGATATGCCGTCAGAGCAGGGCGTTTGGCCGGCCTTCTGGCTACTTCCGGAGGACGGCTCCTGGCCACCAGAACTCGACGTTGTCGAGATGCGCGGTCAGGAGCCGAATGTTGTCAATGCCACAGTCCATAGCGACCATGGCGGCGCACATACGATCACGTCTTTTCCGGTCAAGGTGGCAAGTACCGAAGGCTTCCACAACTACGGCGTTCTCTGGGACGAAGATCACATCACCTGGTACTTCGATGACGTTGCCGTCGCGCAGACGGACACACCCGAAGACATGCATGATCCCATGTACATGCTGGTCAACCTCGCTGTCGGCGGTGCGGCTGGAACGCCGTCCAACGGCCTGGCGAACGGCTCGGAAATGCACATCGACTATATCAGGGCCTATACCCTCGCGGACAGCCCATTGCACGCTGCCACCGAAGCCACTGCGAGCAACGATTGGCACATCTGACGAGGTGAAAGCCAAGCGGGATGAGGTCGGAGGGTCATGATGGCGCCAGTCATCCCAGGCCCATTGAACATCGTTATCCGTTAGCTTGCTTCGACAATGCTTTGATATCGCGTGCGCCGATCCCTCAGGCGTTCGCGATATCGCTCCTGGCTTGCAGACAGATGAGCGCGCATGGCGTCGCGCGCACCGGTAGCGTCACCTGCAGAAATTGCGTTGAGGATGGCAAGATGTTCCCGCTGCAATCCGGCCTGGTAGCTGGCCGAGAGAACCTCTTCGGTGGCGTAAGGAGAGGTGACGTCACAAGGGATGGTTCGCGCCCCTAGCGCGTCGAGGACTTCAACATAAAAAGGGTTGTTGGTTGCCTCGGCGATCGATCGGTGGAAGGCAAAGTCGGCCTGGCCGGTGGGCTTGCCAAGCTGTAGGAGCCGATCGAACTCGAAAAAGCTCTCCTGAATCTGCGCCTCCTGCGAGGCGTTTCTGCGGGTGGCGGCCAGCGCCGCACCTTCAGCTTCAAGCGCGATGCGAACTTCAAGCACGTTCAGGGCGTGCGATATGTTGCTTGATCGGTCCTGTCTTATGATCGGAGCGGACGACTGGTGACCAATCACGAAGATGCCTGCCCCTTGTCGCGTTTCCAGCAACCCATCGGCCGAGAGAGCCGCGATCGCCTCGCGAATGACGGTCCTGCTGACGTCAAAGGATTCTGCGAGTTGGGCCTCCGTCGGCAACTTCTGTCCGACGGAGATCTGGCCTGAAAGGAAGTCCTGGCGGAGGGAGTCGGCGATCCGTTCAGAGAGCTTCTGTCGTCGTGATGGACCACCATCGACCGGAGGAGGAATTGCGTTCAAGGGTGTTGTCGCCTCTGCAAATGATGTCCGAGCATACCGCCAGTGCTCCATTAAGACAACAATTGTGGATGTTGTCATACAAAATTGTGGAATCCGAGCCGATCGACGACAATTCCTTATTATTCAGAGCTTTTGACATCCATCAGGCTATCGATAGTTGATCGGAACGAAGCGATTGCGGTTGCCCAAGTATGATCAATATGTATGATGACTTGGAAAGACATGGGAGGCAACGTGACTCACACTGACTACACCAATCGCTTCGCGATTGATCCGCGGGCCGCAGCGGGATTTGGTACCGCCGAGCTTCGCGAAAACTTCTTGCTGCCACCACTGTTTCGGGCCGGCCGCATCCAGCTTCACTACAGCAATTACGACCGCATGATCGTCGGCGGTGCCATGCCGACTTCGGAAGCGCTTGACCTGGAAACGATCAAGCCGGCGGGAACAGAAACCCTCCTGGCGCGTCGCGAACTGATCGCGGTCAACATCGGCGGCGCCGGCATCGTCGTCGTCGATGGCGAAGAGTTTCAGGCCGGTACCCGCGACATGGTCTATGCCGGCATGGGGGCTTCGGTGACATTCCGGTCCGTATCGGCCGAACAACCGGCAAAATT
>Ga0207426_1001418_pt1 | contig 20012 bp, 24 predicted proteins | sample AraplaMF_Cvi_mMS_FD_184265 | JGI IMG/M metagenome (GOLD analysis project Ga0207426, IMG submission 184265) | Arabidopsis root microbial communities from the University of North Carolina, USA - plate scrape MF_Cvi_mMS (SPAdes) (version 2) | ecosystem: Host-associated > Plants > Roots > Endosphere... | reverse complement strand
AAGCTGCAGGACTTTCCGGCAACCGGCGCCTCGGTCACGGTCTATGGCTACCGGCACTGGAACGCGATGATCACCTTCGCGCCGTTCTCGACCAATTTCCACAATGCGACGCGGTTCCGCCAGGCCATGCCCGATATCGTCTTCAAGCTCCGCCGTTTCGTCGAACTTGAGATATAATCCTGGTCAATCACCGGCAGTGTTGCGCCGCGATTCCGCTCGCGGCGTGATGGTGCGGATGGTGCCTTGAACGGATCGACAGGATTTTCGCGTTGAGCGTCGCCTTTACCAAAGAAGAGAGCGCCGAGACGGCTTCCGAGACGCTGCTGCCGGATCGTCCGATCTCGCCGCATCCTAACCTCGTGACCGAAGCAGGCCTTCAGGCATTGCAGTCGCAGCTCGAGGCCGCGCGTGCAGCCTATGAAGCCGCGCAGGCCATCGAGGACGTCAACGAGAAGCGCCGGCAATCGGCGGTGCCCTTGCGCGACGCCCGCTATCTCACCGAACGGTTGCGCACCGCGCAGCTCATTCCGAATCCTGAAACCACCGATGCCGTCGCCTTCGGCAGCACGGTGACCTTCAGCCGCGCCGACGGCCGCGTGCAGACCTATCGCATCGTCGGCGAGGACGAAGCCGACCCGAAGGCCGGCTCGATCTCCTTCGTGGCCCCGGTCGCAAGATCGCTGATGGGAAAGGCCGTCGGCGACGTCGTGGGGGCGGGCAGCCAGGAGATCGAGATCCTGTCGATTGCGTAGCGACCTAGCTTCGTGGCAGCTCCACGCCGGTCAGGCCACGCAATCTTTCCATGAGCTGGTCCTGAAATTTCGGATCGGCCGCCTCATGAGCCGGCTGCTGCTGCTGGAGATGATGCCAATAGCGCCCGCTGACCATGGCCGCGGGCTCCTCGCTCACGGCGAGCCAGGCCTGGGTTCGTTGTCCGGTGTCGATATCGACGGGGGCGCCCGCGCCGCCCATCTTCGTGCGCGCCCATCCGGGATCGACGGCGTTGCTCAGCACCTTGGGCCAGCGTCGTGCCAGCGCCAAGGCCAGCGCAACCAAGTGCAGCTTGCTCTCGGCGTACGCCTTGGCCGAATTCCAGGGCCTCCTGGTCCAATCGAGATCGTCGAGCGAGCCCTCTCCGCCGCGGTGCAATCCGCTGCTGAGATACACCAACCGGTCGGGCCTTTCGATCAGCGCCGTCAGCATGTACGGCGCAAGCGTGTTGATGGCCAGCGTTTCGGTATGGCCTTCCGGCGTCGCGCCGCGGCTCGGCCGCGTATAGACGCCGGCGTTGTGGATGACCGCATCCATGCGTCCGATTGCGTTGACCTGATCTGCGATGCGCCGCGCATCCACGGCACTCCCGAGATCGCCGACCACGATGCCGGCAGCACGAGATGCGAGTTCGCCGATCTCTGCCGCGCGACCGGCCGATCGCGCGTGCAGCACAACGCGATGGCCCCGGTCAACAAGCGATTGCGCTGCGGCCCGGCCGAGACCGTCCGCGCTGCCGGTGATGAATACGATCGCCATGTGACACTTCTCCGGATATTTCGGCCCGTACTCTACAATGCCTGCGCCTCGCTTCCGAGAAGAACGGCGAGGCTGCCTGTTCCTCGTCTTGCATCTCTCACCCAAGCTGTCATCGTGCCGGTGTCTTCGCGAAGGCGTGGCAAAGGGCGCTATCGACAGGAACTATCCGGTGCGCTTACAGCATCCGCCATGTGTTCCCGTCATCTTGTCCTGCTTCCGATGGTCCCCGCAATGTCCGCACACCAAGGCCCGATGGTCGGATGAAACGGTTTCTGTCGGGAGCGTTGCCGTTCTATGCGCTGGCGGGTCTCGCCATGTGCATGTACCTCGTCCTGTACAAGACGGACCTCTTCGACCTGAACGCCGTGGTCCGGGGCGCGATCGGCTCGTGGTGGTTTCCGGTCTTCATGTTCCTCTGCGTGCTGCTGGAGTCGGTCTTTCCCTATTTCGGCTATTTTCCCGGCACCGCGCTGATCCTGATGTCCGTGGCGCTCACGCCGAAATCGGCAGACGCATCCGTTTTCGTCATGGCGTGGCTCGCCATCATCGTGGGCGCGGTTCTGAGCTACGCACAGGCGCGTTTCTTCCGACCGTTCCTGCAGCGGGTCGCCTCGAAGGCGGCGCTGAGCCGATGCGAGTCCCTGTTCGACGCCTACGGCCCCTATGCACGCATCGCCCTGTTCATCCATCCCAACGCCTGCGCGATGTACTTCACCGCACTCGGCCTGCTCGGCCGCAACCTGACGCGCGAGCTCGCCTATCTCTGCGTAGGTGCAGCCGCCGCCGTGGCCATTCTGTTCGTGATCGTGACGAGGCTGGTGTCGTCCGTCGGCGCCACCGATGACGGCGAGCTGCAAGTGCTGATGGCGGCAGGACTGGTCGCGATCGGGACGCTCGTCGGGCTGTACGCGGCGTGGAGGCCGCAGAGGGTGGTGTGAGGCTTCAAGTCGCGTGCGCGTGAATCGCTGAGGTCTCGCGTCATACATTGTCATTGCGAGGAGCGCAGCGACGAAGCAATCCAGACAATTTCCGCGGGGACAGTCTGGATTGCTTCGCTGCGCTCGCAATGATGATGAGGACCGCAGGGCTCAGCCGGCGCCACGAGACGCCCCCGATCATGCCATCATGCCCCTGTGAGCGTGTATGCCATGTCTAAGTCTGATTGATTATAGAAAAAGCCCTGCGTTGGGAGCAGGGCCTTTCCAAGCTGGTTGGTCGCGTCGCACAACCACCAGCGCCACAGATGTCACGTTGATAATGCTGCAAGAGAAAACTTGTTCCCATCGAAGGGCCCGTAGTCGCGGGTTTCTTGATGATCACGGCCTCAAAACAGCGAGCGGCACGAAGCTCGGTGGCCTTCTCGGCCGCGTCCCGTGTCTCTGGCAATTAGAGGGTGGACCGCTGCCTACGCTCAACCACGCGCGTCGCATCTCTGATCGATTTGTTTGGGTGGCAATATCCGTCGTATGAAAACTCAAGTATGCCGCCATCGTCGTGAGCCGTACCCAGATCGATCATGCAAGCGATGATCGCGGGGGAAAGCTTTTCCAACTTGCGACGCAGGTCAACATTACTCATGGAAATCCCAAGACGAAGCCTGGTTCGGCCAAGTTCCCGGACGACTTCATCGCCACCTGGGATAGCGATGCTGCTGCGCGTGACCTGCGCGGGGATTGATACCGCAGCCGACGTTTCGGCCTGACGCAGCAGCGAGGCATTGTGCGCGGGTGGAAAAGCTGCAGTCGCCGGGATAGCCAACGCCTCGGCCTTGAACGCACCACCGATAGTCCTGTGCTTGAGCAGCTGGCGGTGAGCCCAGAAGCAAGCCGGCCGTAACGAGCACGGCCGATGAGATCGAAAGTTTCAGCATATTGTTTCCTCCATGGAGCCTCTGCCGCAGGCGCGTTTCGCTGCTGCGGTTGCACTCGCCGGGAATGGGTAAGTTGTCGACGCACACCGATGCGTCGTGATCGCGGGCAGAAAACGGAAAAATGCTCCGCGGCCAACATTCCCATTGCGTCCGGTTGTCACCTGGCAAGTTCTTAGTAACAACGCTGGCGGGGGTGGCTTGTTGCTAGATTTAGCGCGTAGTCTCTATCAGGACCTCAGCTTGCTCCAGGGCATCAGCCTGGGCTTCGTACTGTTGCGATAGGGCTTTCAAGGTGCGGGTCGCGGCGAGGTTGCCGATTGTCTGAGAGATGCGCTCGGCCTGCGCGGCTCGAGCGCGTAGCCGTTTCGATAATTCGCACATGACATCACAATGTGTCGGTGTAATTCCATCAAAACGCTGTCTGTCAGGCTTCGTTCCAGCCGAGTACGCAATGTATCGGGGAACTGCGGTCGTGCCTCGCCGTTGCTCGACGCGGTCTGTTTGGACGGAATAGCCTGGGCGTTGAACCCTTAGTGAGTTGTGTGGCGTGGCCAAGCGTATCAAACCGGCGATGCCGGGGTTCATTAAACCCCAGCTCGCGACCCTGAAAAGCAAGGCGCTGTCCGGCGCGCAATGGCTCCATGAAATCAAGTACGACGGTTACCGCGTGCAGATCCACGTCGATGGCGATGACCGAAAGGCGTTCACCCGCAACGGCCTGAATTGGACCAAGCGGTTTTCCACCATAGCTGGAGCCTTTGATATCCCGGGCCAGGCGATCGTGGATGGTGAGGTGGTCGTTGTCCATCAAGGTCGCACGAACTTCTCCGACCTCGCCCGAGGCGACCAGGACCGGTTGATGTATTATGCCTTCGACTTGCTCTGGCTCGACGGCAGAGACCTTCGCAAAACTCCGCAGGTTGAGCGGAAGGAGATGTTGCAGGAGTTGTTCGACGCCTTCGGGCTCGAGGCTCCGGTCCTGTTCAGCGCGCACCATGACGGGGACGGGCAGGCGCTGTTCGAGGCCGCCAGCCGGTTGAACTACGAGGGCATTATCTCCAAGCGCGCGGATGCGCCGTACCGGTCGGATCGGGTGGAAGCCTGGCAGAAGATCAAATCCGTCCAGCGCGACAAATTCCCGGTCGTCGGCTTCATCAAGGACCCGTCCGGCGTCGCTGCGCTCTATCTCGGCAAGCGGGAAGGCAAGGTGCTTCGCTACATGGGGAAGGTCGGAACAGGGTGGTCCCGAACGGTGTCCAGCGAGATCCGCAAGAAGCTCGAAACCGTGGTCAGCCCGAAGTCGAAGCTGACGAAGGCGGTCAGGAAGCCAGATGCGACATGGGTCGAGCCGAAGTTCTTCGCCGATGTGGAGTACCGGGATATCACTTCGGAAGGGCTGCTCCGGGCGAGTTCTTTCAAGGGGCTGACCCGCAAATAGGAACAGCGCGGCTATGGCAGCGTTTTTTCAGCATGTTCATGGGTAGCGTCATCGAGGGCTCTTTCAACATTGCCTGGGGCTTCCTTGAGAAGTCAGGGTGCCTTCGCAACGCAGAAGCGTCCACCAATTTTCTCGTCCAGTTCATTGAAGATCAGGTTCGCGCCGGCGAACGCCGACCGATGATGATTGCCAATCGCGCGATCAATGCTTACCGATCGAATGCCCCGCAGCCGGCGCCGGTTGAACGGGGGCAGGTCGTATGGATTGCTTGATCCGGCTGCCGCGCGTTCCTGTAGATGGTGGCCAAAGGCGCGCGGTATGCTTGCGATCTCTGGAGCAAGGCCCGCGCGCCTGCAATTTGCGGGTGTCAAGGTGTGAGTGACAACGAGCGCAGGTTCCTCATCCTTCTGCTCGACGCCAGTACGGCGCTTGCACTGTCCGGATTGATCATGCGGTTGCTCATGCTGGTGACAAATTCACTATGACCAAGCCCGATTGTGCCGCCTGCTACGCGTCGAGTGAGCCGTGAAACATCCGGTGACGCCCGATGGGCGCTATTTCGTGGTGCGTGGGCGCCTATGGCGGATGGCTAATCCGCATTTGCAAGAAGACCAGCGCGCGCAATTGGTGAAGCGGTTGATGAGGGCCAGGCGTGCCGTCCGGGATACGAAAGCGGAGCGGGATCGGGATGGCGAAACTGCCGCCCATCGACAAGTCGACGAGCTCAAGCAAGCGCTTGGGGAGAGGGGGCCGGTGTGGTGGGAGGATGGATCGCCCGACCTCAATCGGCACATGGTGAAGAACACGCCCTATGCCGCTTGGTATGCCGAGGCCTTGTTGAGGCGCCGGTAATATCAACCGAAGTGACGCTTGTGGCCTAGTCTCACTGCGATCGATGGGGCTTTTCGCCGAGCGCATCTGAAGTGCGAGGAACATCAACGAGCCCCGCAGGTTTGAGTGCGATGACAAAACTCGCAATCAATTCATTGCCTCGCCTGACGCGCCGCAGCGCGCTCAGTCTCTCCGCCGCCACGTTGCTGGTCGGCAACGTCTCTAGCGTTGGCCAGGCTCACGCGGCTTCCGTCGATAGCGGAACGGTGAAAGACAATCAGATACACTTTCCATCCATCCTACGGTCGAACGAGGCGAGCGAGGAAAATGGCGAGGGTCCGCTGCCGGCGAACGAACGCGTCGGGTTCGCAGTGGTCGCGTTGGGACGGCTCTCAGTTGAGCAGATCTTGCCTGCGTTTTCGCAATCCAAGAAAAGCAGGCTCGCAGCGTTGGTTTCCGGTTCGGCCGACAAGCTCGCCACGCTCGGTCGGCAGTATGGAATCCGGCGCGAAGCACTCCTCGGCTACGATGAACTCGAGCGCCTTCGTCAGATCGAGGACGTCAAGGTCGTCTACGTCGTTCTGCCGAACTCCATGCACAAGGAGTACGTTCTGCGGACTGCCGCGATCGGCAAGCATGTCCGTTGCGAGAAGCCGATGGCGACAAATTCGGCCGACGCCAAGGTGATGATCGATGCCTGCGCATCGGCGGGCGTCAAGCTGATGATCGCTTATCGTTGCCGTTATCAGCCGCACCACCTGGAGCTCATTCGTCAGGCGCAAGGCGGGGAGCTCGGTCCGGTCAAGATGATCGAGTCGATCAATGGTCAGAACCAGGGAGATCCGGAGCAATGGCGCCTCCGCAAGGCGCTCGCGGGCGGGGGATCGCTTCCGGACGTCGGCATCTATTGTCTCAACGCTGCGCGCGCCGTCACCGGACAGGAGCCGGTGGAGATCGAGGCACGGATCAGTTCGGCCGCAGGCGATCCCCGATTCCGGGAGGTTGAGGAAAGTGTCGCCTGGATCATGCGTTTCCCGTCAGGAGTGCTTGCTAATCTTTCGACGAGTTACGGCATTCACCGGGCGTCGCGGCTGGCAGTACACCTGGATGGCGGAAATCTCTTGCTTGACAACGCTTACCCATACAAGGGACAGCGGCTGACTCTGCGCCGAGCCATTGAGGGGCGAGAAGCCGAGACATTCGTTGACGTATCGCCGAAAGATCAGTTTGCAGCCGAGTTGGACCACATGGCGGACTGCGTTCTCAAAGATCGACAGCCAGTCACGCCAGGGGAGGAAGGGTTGCGCGATATGAAGCTAATGGAAGCGATATACAAGTCCGCCGGCAGTCGAAGCGTTGTGCGGGTTGAATAAGCTCTACCAGCGATAGGAACATCTCCACGCTCTATCGATGTCAGGAGTTAGGCACGAAGGTTGACATGTGCTGCCCTCCAAAACTTTCGAAAGCGATCGCAAGTACGGCACCAATAGATTACGGTCGCCGTACCTTCCCCCATGCCTGGCATCTCGCCTAGAGACGTCAAAGGCTTTTCACACTCTTCGCAGACAACTTCTTTCGGCTCGCTCGGCAGACCCATTGGAATGCTCGCCTATAATCAACCGATCATAGAAATTTAGAAAATGTGCGTACATCGAGAGCTTGTTGTGGAGCGGTCGTTGCGCCGCACGCAAAACCCTATGAAGCAGATGAACGCCAATTGGCTAATCCGGTTCCGGCAACGCCATCCTGTGACATCTTGAGACGTTTCGGCCGCCCGTACAAAATTTGTTAAGGCATAAAATTCCCTGATGTGCTCGTAGACTGATACGTCAGAGGCGGCGAAGAATGCTCCCTCGAAGTAGGGATCAAATGCCGGAATACCGCGTGTACCAAATTACGTCGGAAGGACGTATCACCGAGCCGCCGTGGGTAATGGAGGCCGATACAGACGAGCAGGCTGTCTCGGCCGCTCGCAGATACCTAGACGGCGAGGTCTTAGAAGTATGGAACGGAGCGCGGCTCGCCGGCAGAATTGATCCAAAGTAATCGTAATGGGAAATCAATCTGAGCCGGGATCCGATCGATTTCCGGATGACCTGTCTCTCGGGGAGATCAATCTGCCAACCCGATTGCGCAGAGCATTGCTGAACGAGGGTCTGAAGACCGTTGGCGACGTGCGTGATCTCTCCGATATTAACTTGCGATGCCTGCGACGAATCGGGGATGACAGTTTCCGGATTTTGCGTGAATTGCTTGGTCCGTCGCGCAGTACCCGACGATGAGGCAGCCCCTGGCTCCGCGAGCGGATTGAGCGACAGCGCTCCCGAAGAAGCTTTAGGACTCGCTCAATGTGAGGCGCTCTGGATGGACGATCGGCGGCGCCGAGAAACTTAGGCCGCGCGTCACGCATTGTAAGAGAATGCAGCGGGTTCATTTAGTGCGTGTGATGACGGACGCGGGAGAGCGCCAGATTTGGCTGGCTGCAACCGGACGGGACAAAGCCGTCGATCGTGTGCTTGACGCCGTGCCCCTGGGCTGGAGTGCTAGCCTTATACAGCGCGAGTTAGACGCTGAAAGTGCTGCGGCATTGAATTTGAAGCCAGGTGAGGTTCGGCAGCACCAAGTATCCTAAATCAGCTCCTCAATGCGCCCAAGCCGGAGATTTCTTCGCTCTTTCGGGGTGGTTCTAATCTCTGTCTCAACCAAATGCCCCTCAGGGCCCAATTCCCCAGTGCCGCCCCAGCTGTCGCATCCCCGTATTGGTCACGATACCTGTCCTATGCGCATTAACCTAATAATGCGCGTGGGAGGGAGGAGCATGAAGCCAGAAATTGCAGAGTACATCGCGGAGACGTGCACAGGGCTGCGCGAATTGGCGGAGAAAGCCGGAATGACGCTCTTAGCTCATCTGCTCAGAATGGTGATCTTGCAGGCCGAGAAGCAACTGAATGCGGACACGACGTTAGCGAAGCGCCGAGCAAAGGACGGGAAAAAGGCCGAGGGCAATTAGGCTCCGGCCTACTGGGTAAAATGCATAAGTGAAATATTCCCGCCCCAGCTTAAATAGAGTGCGAGATTCGATTTAACGAAATCTAAATCACACTCGACCGCCTGCGCTGATCTAATAGGTTGGCACCTTGTGCTTCCGGCAGTCGTAGGGCCCGTCTTTCCCGGTGCCCTTGATGTTGGCGTTGTAATAGCGTCCCTTTGAATCCGCTGAGAGAAGGGCATCCACCGCCGCCCTGGGGATCTCGCAGTAGTGGTAATAGGTCTCCTTCAGCAAGATAATCATTTACAGGTTCGAGGCATCGTAGCAGACCCGATTAACGAAGCTGCTCTTGGTGTCCTGGCAGGTGAATGGCTTAAGATCGACTGGCCCGCGATAATTCACGTCCACGGTTTCGGCTTCGGCCCATGTGCTCGCGAAAAGCAGGGCCGTTACGAGAAATATCCGGGTCATTCAGGCGTCCTTCAGGATGATCGTGCGAAGTTTTTGATTCTGATTTTCTACTCCGGGCATCAACGGCCCCCGGCTATCGGCGCTTGAGATTTGAAAGGGTGCGGCCAAAGGGACCGCTCGTGTGCCATTCGCCGCTTCCCATGCACGCTGTGAAAGCCTCGGCGCACTGCGGGCGCGTCCAGCCTCGCTTCCTGGCCTCGGCGTCGCAGTAGGCGCGGTTCGCGCTGCAGGTCTTCAGCTCAGTCTTCGCGTGCGCCGCGCTTGCCATCAGCAGCAGGATGGCGAGCGCCGACATGACCGCTGTTCGTATGGTCTCCGTCCTCAACTGCCTCTGGCGTGATCCAACCGAAACCGGCGGCCGAACGCAAGGGCGCGCCCGGGACCGCGGCCAAGGCCAAGGGTCGCGACATGCTCACTTTGCGGGGTTTTAGGGGTGGTGGCAAATCGAGGTTCCGGCAGAGCGGCAGGCGATGGCGACTGTCCCGGTCCGCACGGCACCACAAAAAATTAGGATTTCTCGCGCATCCTAGAACTTGCGTCCGGCTGGCTCCCATCCCGCCTGGCGGTTCTGGAAATGCTAGCCCCAGCTCTGGCCGGAGTTGGGGCTTTCCATTTTGGGAAGCCGGTAGCCAGCCAGATCTCTCATCTCTCAGCGCGCGCGCTCTTGAAGGGCCCTGGCTCGAGCGACCCCTTTCGGGCGCAAGACGTGCACTTTCGAGCGACGAAGCTCGTGCTCGAGTTCTGCCACAGCGACCTCAACGCGGAGCTTTCGCAGCTCTTCCATCGATTCCTGAATGTCTTCGTCCGACAATTGATGGCGGCGCAAAAAGGACGGTAGCTTCATCAATCTGGTCCAAAGGGCACGAACAAGGGGACTGACGCATACACAACTCCACAAAAGCCACGCCTAGAACCGCGACCGCAGCAGAATCGTTCCGCCGTGCTGGATGGAAGGGAACGCTGGCTAGCACAGCTCAGTTAATGGGTGGAGGTGAGCGTATTGTCCGAGACTGACGCCAAGCGATTTCTGGCCAATTCCGATGACTGCCGACGGCGGGCAGAGGAGGCCAGTAGCGAACACGATCGCACGGCATGGGAAATGCTGGCGGCTGAATGGGACGGGCTTGCTAAAGCCGCGCGACATCGGCGTGGCATTTTCGAAAGGTACGAGTAGTTTTCATTGGAGTGACCATGCCCTTCACCATCGGGGAGCCGGCGCCGAACCGTTCGAAATCTTGGTCACCCGAAGATGAGGCAATGCTTCAAGAGATGCGATCAGCCGGATCGGCCTGGTCAGTGATAGCCAAAGCGCTTGGCCGCACGCAGGCATCTTGCGAAGGTCGTTACGCGGTGCTTAGGAAACGGAAAGAACCATCGAGTAAGAATGACGCTCCGACGTCAATCTAGTAGCTTGGTTCGCGTATTCGAAAGATCAGTGCGGAGGCAGCGGCTACCGAAACGACGCCATCCAGGATCACTAGCGCCGCATATGCACGCTCCATCCACATGCCCGGAAATTAACATGCGATGAGTTTGAGCGTCTGTGCATTTCTCGCATATTGCATGCGAGAACTTATCGAAAATCAGCGTCGTTCTACGACGGGCCCTGACCATCCAAAGTGACTGCTTCTATGTCCTGAGCGGCCTGCAGCATCGCCATGCTGAGTAAGTGGGCAAGGACGTCCAAATTAGCTTTTATCGCTTGATCGCATAACTCACTGCAATGCTTCAAAATATCAGCAGCAACTTCCGAAGAATTGTTCGGCATGCAATTTCCTCCCGGCCGGAAAAAGATCACCCTTTGGTTGCGACGGCTATCTGTGAAAGTTACGGGGTTGCTGCCTATAATGTTGCATCAATTTCCAGGTTCCTATCAGAGTTCAGGCCCTCGATTAGGTGTCATGGGTTAATGCAGGGACGTGCTTAAGGATGTAATGTAGAGTGGTGACTTCCTTCGGTGGAGAGACCCTGATGCCTGACTCAGTCGATCCAGCCTTGGAAGTGAAGCCAAGCTCTCCCGTTCTGCACCGGCCGTCGGCTGAAGAAGCCCTGCGCCTTACGAGGGCATTTTATAGGGTCAAAAGCGCAGCAACTCGCGCCGAGATCATCGCTGTCGTTGAGCGGTATGCGGCCGAAGCGTGAGACCATGACGCGGGCCATCACGTCATGGCCGCGCGGACGCCGGGACGGCGCCGATCGGAAGAGCGTAATCATTGGGATGGTTTGTGTTCAGGCCGTAGCCATGACGTGGCGATGCAAGCGGCGCGTCATAAACCCGTCGCAAAATGTGAAGCCAGCACGATCGTAGCCACGGCTATAGCGAATCCGATCAGTGTGATCTGAAGCCACTGCATCGCGTGTCCCTTCTGGGAATGCTCAGCGGGCCGGCCTTAATCGGATAGGTGCACGCCAACCGCTCTTGTTCGATGGAAATAGCGGGAGCGATGCGGTCGGCCAGATAAAATGAATATCAAAATATCAGTTAAGCTCCGGCAGCAGGAAGCCTACAAACTCAAGCGGAAGGGCGCAATACCCCCGATGCGCGAAATTCCGCCAGTCTAGCGGACGGAGAGGACTACCGAACCCGATCCACATGGCGCGGCCGAAGCGTGAAACGTAAGGCGTTTCTCGACGTGCTTCATGCCCCGATGCCCCGGTGAACGGTGTGGACGTGCTCGACGGATGAACGGTTGGTGATCGCCGCGCCGCAAAAGCAGGTCGCGCGGTCGTCCTGCGTCTGGGTCGGCAGGAGAAGGCCTCCCGCTCTCATGCGCAGTATCTAGGCATGCGAGTGCCGGTCGCGACGCCAGCGCTCGTAATTGTCCTCTGTCAGCGTCGGCTCAATCTCTCGCCAAGCGGCCTCGAACCGAGCGCGCGCCTCTTCGAAACTGGCGGCGCTGCATCCCTGGCTCGGTGCCCGGATAGAAGCCGACGCTCCAGCCCCATTGATCAGCGCTGGTGGGAACGCCGGCGCGCATACCGATTGCGCCAATACGGACGTCGTCGCGGTAGATGTGCCAGGTTTCCTGGTGCGCGTTGTCGGTGCGGCGGCGGGTGAGGGCGGTCATGCCCAAGAAATACAGGCAAAGGAGCGGACTGCTAGCCGCTGGGGATTGCGGGTAGGGCAGTCTTGAGCCCAAGAGCTTGGCAACCCTATCGTACATCCTCAGGCATAAGCCCTTGCTTGAGCATCAGCCGCAACAGCATCGCCACCGCCTCAGGCGGCCCCTTGGCTGCGTAATTCTGGCCCGTGCGCCCACTGACCCCAGCCACTTGCCGGCCTCTACTTGGGTCAATCCGAGCCCTTCTATGGCCTTCTTATACTGCTCGCCTGTCATCGAATTTAAGACCCTGTCGCTTATTATCCCCGCAGTGGTTGGCACAGCTGTGAACAGTGCAGACCGGCTTAGATCAGGCAGAGGGCGAGGCTCATTTCGAGGTCTCGCCCTTTCCATTTCCCACCGCGGAGGTCAGGGTCATCATCGCGGAGAAATTTCGGCGCTACTTATTAAATCGGCTTCGCCTCGAACGGATCGAAACAATCGTAATTTCTAATCCGGCAAATCTTATCCCCGCGAAACTCAAAGAATTGGGCGAAGCGGGCGCGCATCGTGTCACCTGGCTGCAACGCACCGACTTCGACGCCCAATGTCGCATTCCAGATTACTTCGATGACCACAGTATTGCCGCAGGCAAACGCATTGACCACGTCGTAGGTCTGCGCGCGTATCACGTAGCGCGCGCGATCATATGCGGCTCGGATATGGATGAAGTCCCGAACCATGCCTTGCGGAGCAACGAGGCTGGGATGAACGATATGTGTAACGTCCTCGGTGTAGAAGCTTTCGATGACCTCGCGGGGTTTCGCCGCGGCAACTGCCGCGACGAAAGCTTTCGCACGATCGATGAGTTTCTGTTCGTCCATCCCAAAGTCCTCATACCGGCTCAGAAGAGGCCTGGCAGCAGCATTGCCACGCGCTCGCGATAGCGACGGTATTCGTCGCCGAACAGTGCGACCAGATCGCGCTCCTCCAGCCAGATGCCGATGAAAATGTACGTCGTGGTCACGGAGGCAAAGAGAAGGTGGCCGATGGTCATGGTCGGAGAAGACCAGAACGCGATGATAAAGCCAAGATAGATCGGATGCCTCACCAGCTGATAAAGCCCGGGCGTCTTGAATTGGATCGGTGCAACGATCCGGCCGAAGAAGTGAGAGACAACCTGGGTGAGCCCAAACAGCTCGAAATGACTGATCAGAAACGTGCTGTAGAGCACGATCAGCCAGCCTACGACACCACCCGCGACGGCAGTGGTCGCGAGCACGGGATTGTCGATATGCCAGACGACGGTCGGGATCGGGCGCCACTGCCAGAACAGCAGTAGCAAGCAAAGGCTCGCCGCCAGCACGTAGCTCGACCGCTCGACTGCCGGCGATGCAAAGCGCGAGAACAGCGCCTTGAACCCTCGCCGTGCCATGCCACTATGCTGAACGGCAAACAACGACATCAGCAGTATGTCGATCGTGAGCGCCGTCGGCCAGAACGACGTCAGGCCGCCGACGTCGACCGTCTTCGGAACAACGAACTGCAAAATGAAGCCGATGGCGTAGAGGAAGGTGCCAAGAAAGGTGAGGTAGGCCATGCTCCCGTAGCAGAGCGCGATAAATCTCAGCACAATGGAGGAGCCGAGCGTTCGGATTTCAGATTGACTGGTGATTGACACAATTAGTCTCCGATGAGTTGTGTTTGGTTCAAGCAAGGACGGTGATGGCGCGTGCGCGCGATCGCGGCGTTCTCGAGCGTCTGAAAGACCTGGCCGCGGTAGACGCCGATGTCCTTCAGTTCGCGGTCGTTCAGCTCGCTCAATGCGACAATCGCGGCCTGCCGCTCCCGATGCGCGATGACCGATGCGATCCAGTTGTTCAATGCCCGTCGGAGGGTTGCAGCCCTCATGAGAAGGATGCGACGCAGAGATCTCCGTGCGGTCGGCGCGGAGGCGGTTGTGATCATGGTCATAGGTCGGTCCTTTACGGTGGTGCGCCAGTGGCGCGATGTGACCCTGGATACAGAGCGCCAGTGATGCGGCCGTCAGCTCCCGCGTGAAAAAATCGTCAAAAACGGGCTAGCTCTGCTAGATTGATGCGGTCGATGGTCTGTGAGGGGTGCAATGCTGCGGGTCAGCCTGCTTGGCTCGTTTTCGATCGTGGGAGCCAAGCCCGTATCGCTGCGCAACAAAAAGGCGCAGGCCCTTATTGCATTTCTGAGCATCTCGCCTGGTCCGCATGCGCGCGAGCGATTGGCGACGTTGCTGTGGCCCGACAGTAGCGAGGAAGCAGCGCGGCAGAGCCTTCGGCAGTGCGTCAGCGAGCTTCGCCGGGCTCTGACCGACCTCCCACTTAAGATCGATCACGACACTCTTGAGATGGAGACGGATGTGCTCGATTCTGACGTCTGGGAGCTGCGACAAGCTCTCGCGGATCCTTCCGTCGACAACCTCATGCGAGCCGCCGAACTCTATCGTGATCACCTCCTTCAAGGCTTCAACGCGCGTTCGGACCTGTTCGAAGAGTGGGTGATCGGAGAACGTACCCGATTGCGGGCGTCCGCGATTTCGGCATTCCAGGTGCTTTTCAACGAGCTTCAAGCGCGAAATGCCCGCGACGCAGCGATTGCGTTGGGTCTGCGGCTTCTAGCGCTTGATCCCCTTCAGGAAGATATCGACCGGGCGCTTATGCGCCTCTATTTGCAATCAGGTCAGACCGCGTTGGCCATCCGGCAATACAAGCGTTGCGAAGCCGTTTTACGCAAAGAGCTGAGTGTCGAACCGGATCAGGAAACCAAAGCCCTCTATCAAGAGGTGCTGCGTCATCGCTCCCGTCGCGTGCCACCGAGCGAGTCGTCTGTCAAAAAGAGCCTGAGCACGCGACAGGCCCGCGCGATCAGACAAGCCGTGAGCACTTGCGTTGCGCAAGATGGCGTACGGCTCGCCTATGCCGTCAGCGGAGCTGGACCTCCCTTGGTCAAGGCGGCCAATTGGCTCAATCACATCGAGTTCGACTTCTCCAGTCCGGTCTGGCGCCACTGGATCGAGGGATTCAGCCGCGACCATACCTTCTTGCGCTACGATGAACGGGGCACGGGACTGTCCGATTGGGATGTCTTCGATATCTCCTTCGATTCGTTCGTTCGCGATCTCGAAACGGTCGTGGATGCCGCAGGCCTTGACCGGTTTCCGCTGCTGGGTATTTCGCAGGGATGCGCCATCTCGATCGCCTATGCGGCCAAGCATCCGCATCGGGTGAGCCGGCTCATCCTGTACGGGGGATACGCAAAGGGCTGGCTGCATCAGGGAGATCCCGCCGAGATCGCCAGACGGCATGCTCTCTCGACCTTGGCTCTCGAAGGATGGGGGCAGGAGAATCCCGTGTTTCGTCAGGTATTTACATCGCTGTTCATCCCGGATGCATCGGCTGAGCAGATGCAATGGTTCAACGATCTTCAGCGGACGACGACATCGCCACAGAACGCGTTTCGGCTTGCGAACATTTTTGGCGAGATCGATACGCGGTCGTTGCTGAAAGAGGTGCAGGCGCCGACACTTGTTCTGCACGCGCGTGGAGACGGACGCGTGAAGTTCACGGAAGGCCAGGAGCTTGCCGCAAACATCAAGGGCGCAAGTTTCGTTCCTCTCGAGAGCAGGAATCACATCTTGCTGGCCAACGAACCGGCTTGGCCGGTGTTTCTCGAGAAGGTCCGCGCATTTCTCGGATGACGCCGCGCATCATTGACGCCTTCTTGACACCTGACATGACGATCCACTCACGGGCCCTTTGTATTGGGTTGGCTGCGAATTGCCCCCAAAGGAAGAGAAGCCCCATGGATATTGAATCGCAGCAATTTCATCATCAAACGGCGTCGCAGCCGATCAATGTCGTCGCGTTGCATTGCTCGTTGAGCACGGGCCAGCAATGGTCGAAGCTCAGGGATGAACTCGGAACCAGCGCAACCCTCTGGACGCCCGACCTGGCCGGCTATGGCGTCAACGTACCCTTCGACGACCCACGGCCCTACCGTCTGGACACCGAGGTCGAACTGCTGGCTGAAACGCTGACCGTTGTTGCGGGTCCCATCCATCTGATCGGTCATTCCTACGGCGGCGCCGTCGCGTTCAAGCTGGCCACGTCGGCGAAGTTCAAGACCAGGATCGCGAGCCTGACGCTGATCGAACCGGTGCTGCCGTCGATCTTGTTAGCGCGACCCTGCGATCGTCGCCTCTACGAGGACTTCGCCCTGGAGGCCGCACGGATCTGCACGTCGCTATGGGGCTATGATCGCGTCGTCGGCCTGCAGCGCTTCCTGGAATTTTGGAACGGACCTGGATGCTGGGACGCGCTCTCGTCCGTGAAGCGGCAAAGTCTGCTCGAGCGCGTCTACAAGCTTGCGGCCGACTTCACCGCGATCTTTGGCGAAGCCGATGTGGCCAGCCTGGCCGCGGGGATTATCGCGCCGACGTTGCTGTTCTCTGGAACGCGGTCGCCATTTGCGACCCAGCGGATCGTCGAGCGGCTATCTACGGATATCAGCAACGCGCGGTCGATTTCGGTGCCTGCCGCCGGCCATATGCTGGCGATCACGCATGCCGCGGAGATCAACGCGCACCTTGTCCGCAACATTCGAAACCTGCCGACTGGCTCAAGGATGGGGAACGCCGCCTAACGTTCGGAAACTGACCCGGTGACCGTAGCCACCGAGCGGTCACTTGGGTCTACTTCCGGCGGGCCTGATCACGATCGTAGGCAGCGCGAGCCAACGTAGCCAATCTTGCTGCACTAAAGACATGTATGGTACGGTCACTGTCGACCGGTTCAACGTGACCTCGCGATGTCGCTGATTCTCCGAAAGCGGACATCGACCGCTAGGTTTTATGAGTACGCGTCCTGGTTCGTGAGAAGCGTAGTCGAGCGCGACCAAGCGTCCAACTAGGACCCCGGGTTCCGCCGAGCATTCCGAAGATGTTCGCCCCACCAAAGACGTGCGCAGGCGAACGCGGATGTAGCAGCAAGCAAACCTAGGATGGATCGGTCAATAGAATGGGGCCCGTTGATAAGTGCTCCAATCGCCCGTCCGCCGATTGCACTAGCAGTCAACCCGCCTCCCCAGATAACCCATTTCCGCATATTCCAAGAATCCTACGTCGGCCTTTCGCCTAAACGTGAAAGCCAACGATGAACCGAATTGCAAAATAGGCGCCGCAGGCCACTACGACCGTAGCGCTCATTGCCAAAACGATTCTCCAAGTTTCATCCAAGTTGTTATCCCGATCCGTGGAGGCCCCGGCATCGGGCCGGGGGGCGTTAAGATGCTGGGGCTCCGGACAGGCTTCGCCTCGTGGGACCGAGGCAACCACCGCAGCCAAAAACGGTGGCGACGATGGGATGTTCCATCCTTGCCGAATTTTCCCGAAGATGTCTCTAAGTCGCAACAGCGCACGACCTTAGTTTGCGCGGGATGCAGACGTGTCGCGCGTATCCAACCTTTCCCGCACGCGAATACGACCCTCAAGGCTTAGCGCTCTAGAGATTGCCATGTCGCGGCACCGCGCGCCGATCCCGACAACCGAAGGCAACGGGTGCTGCAACAGTCGGAAATTTCCCATCCTTTAGTAGTTGCCGAGGTCGCTGGAGCGCTGAAGATGCCTGCCGGTCGGAGCAGGAAGTCTCATGGGTCTATCGATCCGCTTTTATCTCTTCGCAGACGACGGTCTCCAAAGCATCTCGCAGCGCGTGATGATGGGGCTGGTGCGCGGCAAAGACTCCATGCCGCAGTATGCGGGCACGAAGCAGAAGGTGGCCGACGTGATTCTCGAGAGCGAGGGGCGGAAGCCGATCCGCATCGAAAGAGCCCAGGGAAGCTATCTCACCTTCGACAGCAAGGGCCAAGTTCATAAAGATCTCGTGGCCTCTGGTTTCGCAGCTCTGGAAACTGGAATGGCGCTCGAGCAGGCCCTGAAGAAACCTCAGACCAAAATTGTCGACCTTATCCCCAAGCTCAATCGCGAGAAGTGGGAGCGCGAGAACCGGTGGACATTGTCGCAAGCGGATCTGGACGCCATTTCGGATGACATCTGGAAGCGTAAGCGTGCCGGAGAGCCGCGGATAGAGCGAGCCAAGAGCGCCGCTCCAAAGCCTCCCAAAGTCACCTACGAGGCAAAGGAAGCGATCCGAGAGATTAGGACGAGCCTTATCTCCATTGCCAACAAGCTCCAATGGCTCAGCGAGCCTGCGCTGAGGGGCGCCGCGTTTGAGGCGCGCGAGATTGCCAAGGTCGAAGCGGAGGGGCCACTTTGGCTCGGCGTGGCAGAAGCCGCCGATCGCTGTCGAGAGATACTTGTTCGGCGACGTACCGGGAAAGGCGTCTGGTTCGCGCACCTAGAGATACTGCGATGGGACGCGACACAGAGAACGGGAGAAGAGATCGCAAGCTTCAGCGAGCGCTGAGAAGGCGGAGGAGGCCGCGCGGAGGCTGCTGACCGAGAACGCTCAACATTTTACTGCGGAGACGTCGGTGCACACCGAGGTGTTGTGCGAATTGGAGTGGGACGCATAGGCTGGCGTGAAGCTGCTGTAGCCAGGAACGTGAGGCGAACAAAATCCCCACTCTTTCCCCGACTGTTGCTGCTTAGTTCTGCTTTTTCGTGCCTGTAACTGCCGAATAGGCGAGTGGACGAATTTTCAGAAAGAGCTGTGTTTTCAGAGGTTTTAATGGTGGGCGCACAAGGGATCGAACCTTGGACCTCTCCCGTGTGAAGGGAACGCTCTCCCGCTGAGCTATGCGCCCGGGACCATCATGCAGACGGCCGGACCTCGTCGGCCGGCCGGCGCATTCAGAGCCCGCGATTTAGAAGTGCGGGCGGAGGGTGTCAAGTTTCAAGGCAGCCTCGGCCCTGAAAACCTTGGCCGAAGTCGCGCGATTCGGCGGCGAGGCCGTTTCGAACCCGTTTACGCGCCCTGCTGGCGGGCACGGGAGGCATGGGCCTGCAGCGCCCGGATGCGCTCGGCGAGCGTTCCGCCGCCTTCGGGCAGGGTGACCGTGGCGGAGCCATTGGTGCCGTTTGCCGGGCGAGGAGCGGGCTTCGGCGGCTGGCCGGCCTCGGCCGCCAGCAGTGCCTCGATCGGCGAATTCGGGCCTTCGAGCTGCATCGCGAGCTTGGCGACCTCGGCGGCGATGTCATTGATGCGCTCGCGCAGCAGCGCGTTCTCCATGCGCTCGGTGGCCCAGGAGCTTTCGGCCTGCTGCTGGATTGCGTTGATGTCGCGCTGGAGTTTTGCGCGTTCGTCGCGCGCGGTGCCGAGCTGTTCTTCGAGCGCGGCCTTCTCGGCGCGGATCGCGTCGAACGCGGCCGAGGACTTGCCGCCGCTCAGGCCCGCGATCTCGACGCGCAGCTCCTTGATGGTGCGCTCACCGCTCTCGTTGGCCTGGCGGAGCTGGTTGTTCTCGTAATCCCGCTCGGCCAGCAGCTTGCCCTGCGTGGCGAGGCGCCCCTCGAGGTCGGCGACGCGGCCGGACAGCATCTCGGCTTCCTTGACCTGCAGCATCAGCTGGCGGTCGAGATCGGTGACGCGCTGGCTCAAATTCTCGACGCGGCCGCGGGCATCGCCGAGCTCGCGCGTGGCGATCTCGGAGTCAGAGCGCTCCTGCGTCAGCCGTGCCTGGGTCGCGACGAATTCCTTCTCGGCATCGCCGACGCGGTTCTTCAGTTCCTCGATCTGCGCGCGCACCGCGACCAGCTCGACCTGGCGGCTCTCGGCCATCATCGAGCGGTCGGACAGTTCGGAGTTGATCTTGGCGAGCTCGCCCTGCTTGTCGGTCAGCGCATTCTCGGCG
>Ga0207426_1001417_pt1 | contig 20013 bp, 11 predicted proteins | sample AraplaMF_Cvi_mMS_FD_184265 | JGI IMG/M metagenome (GOLD analysis project Ga0207426, IMG submission 184265) | Arabidopsis root microbial communities from the University of North Carolina, USA - plate scrape MF_Cvi_mMS (SPAdes) (version 2) | ecosystem: Host-associated > Plants > Roots > Endosphere... | reverse complement strand
CAGGATTAAAAGCAAGTATTGTAAACTTCAAACAGGATTAATTAACCATAGTGTAAACCTATATTAGGACTAGACCAACATAGTGCTTCGCCTGCGCGAAAAGGGAGATAACCCGTAGATAACCCGCATATAACCCGCCTATAAGCCGCATATAAGCCGCCTTCTAAAAGAGGCGGGATATCTACGGGTTATAGGCGGTACATTCTGGGTTCAGCACTATTATCGGGGTATCACCAGCCTTATTATACACCACATTTCGAAAATTTTGTACTGGTGCCTACAGTGAGTATTTTCGCAGCATGTATTCCAAACAGGAAGTTTCCAAACTGAAAGAGAATTTCTGGACCGCCTTCGGTAAGTATATGAAGCCTGTGCTCTCTGCTGATGGCGAACCTATAAGCTGGCTGAACTACAAAACAGGGATTCCGGGTGTGTTTTTTAGGATGGATGCCGATAGCCGGCATGCCAGCGTTGCTATTGTTATTACTAACTCCGATCCCCGGTTCTATCAGCAGTTTGTGGATAACAAGGCCTTCCTGGAAAGCACACTGGATGAATCCTGGGAATGGCAGGCCGAAGCCACAGATGATTATGGGAAAAGGATGAGTACCATCAGTACCCAACTGGAAGGGGTAAATGTATTGAGTAGTGAGGACTGGCCGGAGATCATCTCCTTTTTCAAACCCCGTATTATTGCCCTGGACGAATTCTGGAGCATGGCGAAATACGGTTTTGAGGGGCTGTTATAAATACTCAAAAACTACCTATAAATAATTGTTAAAACCAGCCACATGAGTACACAACTAAAAAATTAGTTTATTTTTGATCTGATAACCTGGAGGGACAAGTGTCGACGGATTTAACCCATGCATCAAAAATTTACTGATGAAAGCAGGACCTATACTCCTCTTTTTTTGTTTGTGCTCATGTTACCTATATGCCCAGCAGCCTTATGCCGTAAAAGGAAGTTTGACCGATTCAGCTGCCGGAATAAAGATTACTGATGCCACGATCAGCGTACTCAGAGCAAAGGATTCCACCCTTTGTAAGTTCATCTGGAATACTTCCAGTCACAATTTTTCTGTGCCACTCAAAGAAAGTGGCCACTTCATCCTGCTCGTATCCTACCCGGGATATGCTGACTACACCGCAACATTCAGCCTGGACTCCGCCAGGCCAGTTTACGATTTCCAGGGCATTAACATGCTCCTCAAATCACGGCTATTGACAGAAGTCCTGATCCAGGGCAAGAAAGCAGAAATGAAGATCAAAGGCGATACTACAGAGTATGACGCCACCGCATTCCATGTAGAACCCAATGCCAAAGTAGAAGACCTGCTCCGGCAGTTTCCCGGCATTGAAGTGGACAAAGATGGAAAGATCACCGCCCAGGGCAAAACCGTTAATAAGGTGCTCGTGGATGGTGAAGAATTCTTTGGTGATGACCCGACCCTCGTCACCAAAAACATTCGTGCCGACATGGTAGACAAGGTACAGCTCTACGATCGAAGCAGCGACCAGGCCAACTTTACAGGTATTGATGACGGGAAAAAAGAAAAGACCCTCAACATCAAACTCAAAGAAGACAAGAAGAACGGTTATTTCGGCAAGGTGGAAGCCTCCGCTGGTACTGATAAGTTCTACACCGGCAAAGCAATGTTCAATGCCTTCAAAGGCAAAAAAAGGTTCTCTGCTTTTGGTATCCTGGACAACACCGGACATCTTGGTATGGACTGGGGAGACAACAGCAAGTACGGCATGAGCAATTTCAACTTCAATTTTGGCGACGATGGCAGCATCCGCATCACCGGCACTAACAACGATGAGCTGGAAAGCTACAATGGCGAATACTATGGCGAAGGCTTACCCACCGCACGAAACGGCGGCCTGCACTACGACGATAAGTTCAACAACGACAAAGCTACCGTCAACGTCAATTATAGAATAGGTTCCCTGGCTGTAGATGGTAACAAAAATTTACTGACACAGAACACGCTGCCTTCTTCCTATATTAATACTAACTCAAACCAGACATTCCATAATTACCTCTTCCGTCAAAAAGGCAATGGTCGCTTTGAGTATAAACTGGATAGCAGCAGTAGTCTCATTGTCAATGCTGCCGGAGGTATCAGGCATAGCTCTGTGGACAACGAGTATAGTACTACCAGCCTTCGCCAGGATAGCACCCTGCTCAATACCAACAACAGAGCCATTCATTCCAAAACGGATGAAACCGATTTCAATGCCGGCTTCCTGTTCAGTAAACAACTGAAAAAGAAAGGCCGCAAATTTACCCTGGGTCTCAGTGAAAGTCATTCCAGCAGCAAGGGTAATGAGCTGTTGAAATCTGATATCAATTATTACAATACAAAATCAGAATTGGATAGTAGTGTGATCAACGATCAGAACAGGGTACAAAATAGTGACAACAATACCCTGACTGCCAATGCTACCTTCAACGAACCACTGTCAGATAAAGCATCACTGTCTTTCTCTTACGACTTCGTTATGACGAATGCCAATAGCAACCTGAATACCTACAAAAAATCAGCTGAGGAAAAGTATGATGTGCTGGATAGCTTGTACAGCAATGATTTCAAAATAGATAACATTTCCCACCAGGGTGGTGTCATGTTTCTTTACAAGACAGCTAAATTCCGTTTCAATGGTGGTACAAAAGTGTCTAACGTATCATTTGAACAACTGAACCATTACGACAACACGAAATTCAGACGGAACTTTGTCAACTATAATCCGCAGATCAACGTTACCTATAATTTCAGTCAGTCAAGGTCCACGAGCCTCTATATTAACAGGAGAACGCAATTGCCTTCTGTGACACAATTGCAACCTGTGAGGATCAATACGGATCCGCTGAATGTACACCTGGGAAACCCTGATCTGAAACCGTCCTATAGTGAAGATATCTATTGGAATTACAATTCCTATAAGGCGATTACGGAGCAATACTTTTACATGAATGCGAACTTCTCGCTAAGGCACAATGCGATCGTTTCAAATGCAAGTACAGATTCTGTTGGTGCCAGTACCTATCAATATGCAAATATCAGCAAGGGTGGTTACAATGGTGGTATCTGGGCGACATATGACTTTAAGCTGAAATGGTGGGATCTGCACTTATCCACATCGATGAACGGCAATACAAATGTATCTTACAACATGGTGAATAATATTCTGAATAAGTCTACGTCTTATAATATTTCACCACAGTTCTCACTCAGAAAAAACGGGAAAAAGAAAGGATACGCTGAAATAAATTTCCAGCCGAGCTATGATATTCAGAAATCCTCCTTGCTGCCAAACATGAATAGCAATGGTTTGGGCTACAATATTAGTGGGGAGACCCGTGTAGCACTACCCGCTGATTTCGAGATCTATTCCAGTGCAGTTTTCAGGTATACGCCCAAAACCAAATCGTTCAATACGGATCTGAAAAGAACGCTCTGGAATATAGAATTCAGCAGGAAATTCCTGAAAGAAAAACAACTGAGAGTAACCATGACGGTCAATGACCTGCTGAACCAGAACACGGGATTTGACAGAAATGTATCTGGTAGCCTGATCACGCAGAATACCTATACTACTATCAGAAGATATTATATGCTCACCATCACCTGGGATTTTAACAAGATGGGTGGTGCAAAACCTAAATCATGAGAACGCTCTATATACTGATTGTTGTATGTCTTTTGGGCGTACATCCATTGATGGCGCAACATCGCTTTCCATCCAGCGGTACCATTACGTTTGAAAAAACGATAAATGTGCATGCATATATCAATAAGCGCATTAAAGAAAGATCCAATGAGGGTTTTTCCAAACAATTATACGAATCCTATAAAAGTGCCAATCCCCAGTTTAAAAGACTCAATTCAAAATTGATCTTTTCCGGGAACCGCACTTTGTTCACCCCCGTACCTGATCCTGGAGTGCAGGATTTTATGTCAGGTTCAATAGGCATCTATCAGGCAAATACGATCTATACAGATCTGAATACAGGTTTATCTACCTGTCAGAAAGAAGTGTATGGCGACAAGCTGCTCATTAGTGATACCGCACGCGTGATACAATGGAAGATTACGGGTGAGACCAGGGAAATAGCTGGCTATCAATGCCGGAGAGCAAATGCGATTATTATGGATTCTATTTATGTGGTTGCATTTTACACAGACCAGATCCATGTATCTGGTGGACCGGAATCCTTTACAGGATTGCCTGGAATGATCCTTGGGGTGGCGCTGCCTCATGATAATGCTACCTGGTTTGCAACGGGTGTAGATCTGACGTCAGTACCGGCAACGAGTATTGTGCCACCTAAGAAGGGGAAGGAGATGAAGACCAAAGAAATGAGGGAAAAGATCAAAAGTGTGTGGGGGGATAATATTGGTAGCCTGATGTGGTGGATTGAATTATAGATATTTAGTATGGATCAGATCATAAAAAGAGCAATTCCCTCAAGTAGGGAATTGCTTCCTGATTTTAACCCGGGTTAAAATTTTCCTCCTTCCTTCTTTCGAGATTTGTATTACTAAAACAACAATAATATGATCTCTTTATCCGTACTCGGTACCATCCACACCATTATTGCGATTGTCGCAATCATCTTTGCAATTGCAGCTTTTATTCAATCCGGCAAAATTCAACCCGGCACCACTACCGGAAATTATTATTCCATTCTCACTGCCTTGGCCTGCTTTACGGCTTTCGGCCTGTCCAAAGCAGGGGGTTTTAACCCGGGTCATGCCTTGTCTATCATGATCCTGGTTTTCCTGGGGATCTCTTACTTACTCAATCGCTCCACTAAAGCATGGACGAAATATGTACAGAATTTCCTGATGACCACTACTTTATTATTGTCTCTGATCCCTGCGGTGAATGAAACACTGACCCGCCTACCCCTGGGTCATCCGCTGGCGACTGACATCACTTCACCGGCTATTGCAAAAACGCTCATGGCCCTGCTCATTCTGTATGTGATTGCGTTGATCCTTCAATCCGTATTCATTCGTAAAATGCAGATGGCTACCCGCAAATGAGTAGCCGTGATCGGGCATCAGAATGGCGTTCTTTTACCTTATTCTCAAAGATGTCAATCCCTCCATTTTTTAACTAATTTATTCAACCATCCCGGTTATATTTTCAATTGTTCATTGAATAAAGTACCCGGATGGTTGAATTATGAGGGGGAGTTCAAGGAAATCGAAGAACTGCAGACATTGCCACTTCTCTGCATCCATCATTCCTTTATCATCAACCTGGATCACCTGCAATAAATTCAGGATAACCCCGTCTACATGGGGGATAAACGGATTCCTGTAAGTGATAAGTACAACGAAGCATTTGGGGAAGTGATCAATAGAAAGAAGATCTGAGTTGTAACACGAAAAGAAGAGGATTCAAATCAGCAAAAATATCTGAGCTACATCAGTTAAGGAACTGCTCACCGTCAGTTATCTGGCAAAAATATCTGGTGAACTTTACCTTATGAACACTACGACGTTGCACCACTTCCATATCCCAGTTCTCGGCCTGGGGTATACCATCGACACACCAGCCAAAGTGGCGAGATTCGGGATCTCGTCAGTCATATCGATCACCGACGATGTTGTGATAGAGAGTATGCGGGCACATTATTCAAAACTTTTAGGTCATCCTTACGAACCGATCAGCGAGGGCTCAGAAGACCACAGAGCCAGAAGAATTACAGGTTACCTGGACCTGATCCACGAAATGGTGGAACGCCAGATGAACACTTTACGCGCATTGCCTTTTTTTGAAGATAATGAACTAAGCAAATATTTCGAATTACTTCCAGACGATGTTCCTGTAAAACAACTCTACCTGAAAATGATGGATGGTGAACCTGTAGACCAGGATTACCTGCGTAGTCAGCTGGTAGCAGGTGCGATTGATGTGAACATCATGTGTAAGGTGGATAACTTACGTTATGACAAAAATGGTGAACTGCTACCGGAAAAATACTCTGACGCCATTGCTGCACTGAGAGGTTTTGCTAATAGTAAACTGAGTAGCTCTGTTGTGTTATCAGCTGGTTACAATCCTCGTTTATACAATTACGTAGAGCAACTGGCAGATTTCCTGCCTGACGAAAATGGTAAGCTGAAGAAAAAGATCATTTTGAAAGTGAGCGATTATCGCTCTGCACTGATACAGGGTAAACTGTTTGCGAAAAAAGGGATCTGGATCTCTGAATTCAGAATTGAGTCCGGCCTGAATTGTGGCGGACATGCTTTTGCAACAGATGGTTTACTGCTGGGTCCTATCCTGGAAGAGTTCAGGACCAAAAGAGCTGATCTTGCTGCCGAGTTATTTGCTTTGTGCAGCGCTGTTAGAAAATATCCCGAACAACCACAGCAACTGATTACAGTACAGGGTGGTATCGGTACCGCGCATGAACAGGAATTCCTTTTAGAATATTACGCGATGGATGCTACAGGTTGGGGAAGTCCATTCCTGCTGGTTCCGGAAGCTACTAACGTAGATGCAGAAACGCTGCAACAACTGGCGACTGCCAAACAGGAGGATTATTATGTAAGTGATGCTTCTCCGCTGGGTGTACCTTTCAACAACCTGCGCAATACCTCTTCAGAAAGACAGCGTGAAACAAGGATTGAGAAGAACAGACCGGGTAGTCCGTGTTATAAAAAATTCCTGGTGACAGATACGCAGTTTACCAAGGCGCCTATCTGCACTGCATCCAGAGAATATCAAAACCTGAAGATCAAAGAACTGAATGCGCAGAACCTGAGTGGTGAAGAATATAAAGAAGCATTTGAAAAGATAGTGGTAAAAGACTGTCTTTGTGAAGGTTTGACCACTTCAGTACTGATCAATAATGAGCTGCCGTTAAACCATAACCTATCAGCCGTAACGATCTGTCCGGGGCCAAACCTGGCTTATTTCTCAGGTACGTTCTCACTGGCAGAAATGGTGAATCACATTTACGGCAGGGTAAATATTCTGAACAAACTTTACCGTCCGAATATGTTCATCAATGAACTGCATTTGTACATCGATTATTTCAAAAAGAAATTAGCGACAAGCAGTTCACTGACAGCACAGCAGGCAAAATCTTTGCAGACATTCAAGAAGAATTTGCTGAGTGGTATAGAATATTATAAACAACTGGCGGAGCAATTAAAGAAGGAAAGCAACGAATACATCGCCCAGATGCGGGCAGAACTGGATAACGCGGTGATGACGTTGAATTTACCTCACTTCAATCCATGCCCAACAGTTTAATTTATTAACTCTTTAATCAATACGCATTGCCAGCAGGGCATTTCTGGAGCTTTCTATAAAGGAAGTATCGGCATCGGGGGAACGTTTTTCAAATAAGAGTGTAAGCGTACGTCCTTTTCTAAGCGTTGAGGCCTCCACCGTTTGCAGATAGAAAGAGTCCTGCTGGAAATTGCTTTCATAAATATGAAATTGGTTTCCATTGATATCCATAATGGTATCAATAAGTAGTTGTTCATGCCTGGAAAATAACTGTTGAATAACTGCTGCAGTATCGTAGATCTTATCGACGGATAAGTATACGGTAAGGCGGTCACTGTTATTCAACGGTAATGTTCTGGGCTGATAACGATACAACAGATAGTCCTTTCCCATTTCATAATGTACAAATGAGAATGCTGTATCATACTGCGATGGCATTTGAATAGTAATGACACCTATACTATCTCCTAAGGGGATCTTTCTGCCTTCCGGCAAATAAGAGGGCTGCTTGCAGGCAAGCGCCATGCACACAGGCATTACGAACAGGTAAGTTTTCATAGGTCAGGATATAAATTATTCCACTGTTCAAAAATATTTTTTCTCAGTGGGTACTTTAAAAATAACGTATTTTTTGCAGGTATAGGTATGTTTTTGCGTCCTGCAACCGTCAAAAAACACATATTTTTTAAGCCTCTTTATTCATTTTCATATCCTGCTTTCTTAAAAAGTTATTTTCCAGCAATTTGTGTTCCCATAGGTATTTGTTAATTATTTTTGGGATTCAAAAAATTGTTATAACCTTTGTATAGTAATATTATTTACGATGTACAATAAGCCCGCAAATTGCAGTTATATTAATTTGCAATATTTTATCTTCACCATCTTTAATACTTCCCCACCAGTATTATAATTCCAATTTCTTTTTGACTAACATGTTAGGATTGCGCACGCGCAAAAAATGCACAGGTATTGGGACATACCTGACATGACCTCCTATTTCTTATACTCAAATTAAATAAACCAACAACTTTTATGCAAACAACTGATGTAATCAGGTGGCTGATGCTGCTTGGCATCCCCGTACTATGCCTTGTATTGTACCGTTTCATTCTCCGCGTATTCTTTGGCCTTGTGATTGTACCCGAAGATAAAATAGGTCTTGTTACTAAAAAGTATGTACTGATGGGTAAACAGGAACTTCCCGAAGGCCGTATTCTGGCTACTAACGGAGAAGCTGGTTTTCAGGCCCAAACCCTTGCCCCGGGTGTGTATTTCTGGAAATGGTTCTGGCAGTACGATGTCAAATTTCAACCATTTACTGTGATCCCTACCGGTAAAATAGGACTGGTATTAGCAAAAGATGGGAGCGAGCTGCAACCCGGTGCTATCCTGGCCCGCCGTGTGGATTGCGATGCCTTTCAGAATGCTGAAGCATTCCTGAAAAATGGTGGTCAGAAAGGTCGTCAAACGGCGATCATGACGCCAGGTTCTTATCGTGTCAATACCTTCATTTTTGAAGTGGAGATCACTGATATGGTGAATGTACCTGACAATGCAGTGGGTATTGTCACTACCATGGAAGGTAGAGCCATTGAAAACGGACAGATCGCAGGTAAGATCATCGAAGGTCACAGGAACTTCCAGGATGCCGATGCTTTCCTTGAAAAAGGCGGTTACAAAGGCTTACAGGAACAGGTGATCCTTTCCGGTTCTTACTTTATGAACCCATGGTTTGCCAAAGTAGAGATGCGCACCATGACTGAGATTCCTATCAGCCATGTGGGGGTAGTGATCTCCTATGTCGGTAATGAAGGTGAAGACCTGAGTGGTACCGATTTCAAACACGGTAACATTGTAGGTAAGAACTACAAAGGTGTGTGGGCTGAACCTTTAGGCCCCGGTAAGTATCCCATCAATACCTACATCATGAAGGTAGAATATGTGCCTACTACCAACCTGGTATTGAACTGGGCAAGTGCCCGCAGTGAGGCCCACCAGCTGGATAAAAACCTCTCCACGATTACGGTGCGTAGTAAGGATGGTTTTACATTCAACCTTGATGTAGCGCAGATCATTCACATTCCTGCTACTGAAGCCCCAAAAGTGATTGCACGCTTTGGTAATATGAGCAACCTCGTTACACAGGTGCTGGAACCTACTATTGGTAACTACTTCCGTAACTCCGCGCAGGATGCTGAAGTGATCGACTTCCTGAAGAGCCGTAAGGAAAGACAGGAATCTGCAAAACTGCACATCGGCCGTGTATTGGAACAGTACAACGTATTTGGTGTAGATACACTGATCGGTGATATTGTGCCTCCTGAAAGCCTGATGAAAACACTGACTGATCGTAAGATTGCAGAAGAACAAAAAGTAACCTACGATACGCAGATGCGTGCGCAGGAAACCAGGCAGGCGCTGGAAAAAGAAACAGCGATTGCAGAGATCCAGAAAGATATCGTGAAAGCAGATCAGGGTGTATTGATCGCAGAAAGAATAGCAGATGCCGCTGTGAAGAAAGCAACTGGTGACGCGAACAGCGTACGCCTGCAAGCCAATGCAGAAGCGGATCGTATGAAACTGCTGGCAAGTGGTGAGGCAGAAAAAGTAAGAGTACTGGCGAAAGCAGAAGCAGAAAGAACTGAATTAACAGCAAGAGCAGAAGCGGAGAAAATATCTTTAACAGGTAATGCAGAAGCAGAAAAGATCCTGGCAATTGGTAAATCAAGTGCTGAATCTTATAAGCTGGCGGTGGAAGCAATGGGTGGTAACAACTTCACTCAATTGAAAGTGATGGAGGCGATCGGTGAACAGCACATCAAGATTATGCCTGACATCCTGATCGGTGGTGGTGGCGATGGCAGCAATGGGCCGATTAGCGGACTGCTGGGTCTGAAGCTGCTGGAACAATTAGGTGAAAAGAATAATCCACAAACGCCGCAAACACCACAGGCACCTAAGGAATAAACCGGTCTGCATCCTGTGTTATCCCTATCCTTGTACCATGGAGGGTGTATTAAAAGTAAAAGTTCCGGGATTTAATCCGGATACCTGATGGAGCGCATTGCTATTTATCAAATTCTCTATGCCTTCAATTTACTTTTGATACGCCCTCTTTTTTTCATCCCATAATCAATTGGTTTAATCACATTTAAAATTTGGTGCAATCCGGCTGGACTAATATTGCTTTATCAAAATTGCACCCACATGAAATCAATATTAACAACAGCGTTTCTTTTTTGCTGCTTATCGCTGTGTGCGCAGGACTTTCAGCTACTGAACGGCAATATCCTGATGGCGCAAAAAGGAAAGATCGTGCATCGCCTTTCTTATGGCTATGCTGATTTCCCATCACGTACCCCTAATAATTTAGAGACACCATTTAACCTTGCTTCTATATCAAAAACATTTACAGCTACCGCCATTCTACAGCTGATGGAAAAGGGGAAGTTAAAACTGGATGATCCTTTCCAGCACTACTTCCCTGAATTTCCTTTCCCTGACATCACGATCAAACACCTGCTCACACATACTTCCGGCTTACCAGACCTGGAATTGTTTGAGCCATTGATCAAACAATATCCTGACACAATTGTGTCCAGTCACATTCTTATAGATCAGCTGATCGCATCCCACCGTCTACCTGCTTTCAAGGCAGGTGATGAGTTCCGCTATTGCAACAATGGTTTTGTTTTACTGAGTTTGCTGGTAGAAAAAATAAGCCATCAAACATTCGATGAATATTTGCAGGCACATATTTTCAGGCCGGCGCATATGCATGAAACATTCCTGTATGATCCTACTCAAAATAAAATTCCGACGCAGGTGAGCAAACACACTTATGAAAGCTTTGCTGCAGATTCTTTATCAAGAGTAAGAGACCTGAAAAAATACAGGTATACTGATTATAACAATGATGCGGCTACAGGTGCATCCAATATCATCACCACCGTCAGTGATCTGTTATTGTTTGATAAGGCATTCTTTGGTTTCAAACTCCTTACGCCTGCCAGTGTACAATTGGCCATCACTCCTGTAAAACTGAATAATGGCACTTACTTTACTGAAAAAGTAATGGATACCATGCAGGGCGAAGGAGAAGGTTCTTATGGGCTGGGCTGGGAACTATTTGACCAACCTGACTATGGCAAAGGCGCAGGGCATGGTGGTTTTCAATTTGGCTTAGCGACTTTCTACTATCATAACCTCGATAAGGATCAAACGATCATTGCATTTGATAATACCGCTGGTCCTTCCTTTGGGGCTGTAGTCACCAATGCATTGCGTATTATGAACGATCAGGCACCGATAGAACACGACCATAAAAAATCACTTGCCAGGCTATACGTAACGACGCTGGTAAAAGAAGGCGCAGATGCTGCTGCCACACAACTTACTTTATTAAAAACTGATACTGCTCATTACTATCTGAGTGAGTGGGAAATGAACAAGGCAGGGTATGAGCAGCTCTACGATTATTATCGGATCGATGCTGCGCTGGAAATCTTCAAACTGAATTGCCTCTTCTTCCCGCTAAGTTTCAATACCTACGATAGCTATGGCGAGGCCCTGAATAAAGCAGGCAAAAAAAAAGAAGCCATCGCGCTCTACGAACGTTCCCTTCTGATCAATCCGAATAATAAGGGAGGGATTCAGGCGCTTGGCAAGATCAAATCCCGTTAATAATTTATTACTCTGGGAGAAGATAAAATCACTTTAAAAATTCTTTTAAAACTAAGGTCTTTACTTGTTATTTTTAGGATTCGCAGTTCAGCTAAATGAATGACTGTCAATAAATTTAACAGGTAACGATGAAAATCAGACAACGAATTATCATGCTTGGGGTACTGTTGCTGGCCGTTGGTCAGGCTGGTGCACAGACCTACAAAAACGCTAAAGCGCCAGTTGAAGCAAGGGTGAAAGACCTGCTGCAAAGGATGACGCTGGAAGAAAAAGTAGGACAGCTGAATACGCTGCTTGGCTGGCCGATGTACGAGAAGAATGGAAATGTAGTAGGTATCAGCGCCACGTTTAAGGAAGAGATCACTAAAAGGCATATTGGTAGTTTCTGGGCTACACTCAGGGCTGATCCATGGACACAGAAAACCCTGGAAACAGGGCTGACACCCCGCCAGAGCGCTGAAGCTACCAATGCGATGCAGAAATATATGATGGAAAATACCCGCCTGGGTATTCCATTGATCCTGGCAGAAGAGTGTCCTCATGGACATATGGCCATTGGTACCACTGTATTCTCTACTTCTATTGGACAGGCTAGTACCTGGGATCCTGCGCTGATACAGGAAATGGCAGCTGCCATTGCTGCTGAAGCCCGTGTACAGGGTGCGCATATTGGTTATGGACCTGTACTGGACCTGGTGCGTGAACCAAGATGGTCAAGACTGGAAGAGACCTATGGCGAAGACCCTTACCTGATTGGGCAAATGGGGATCGCGATGGTAAAAGGTTTCCAGGGTAGTAGTTTGACCAGTGGTAAGAATATCATTTCTACCCTGAAGCATTTTACGGCTTATGGATCTCCTGAAGGGGGTCATAATGGAGGTATTGCACTCACCGGTCAGCGTGACCTGTTCATGTCTTACCTGCCTCCGTTCAGAGATGCGATCAAAGCAGGTGCACTGTCTATCATGGCCTCTTACAATTCTATAGATGGTATCCCTTGTAGTGCGAATGCTTTCCTGCTGAAGGATGTGCTGGTAAAAGACTGGGGTTTCAGAGGTTACACTGTATCTGATCTGCATGGTATTCCAAGTATGAACTCAAGGCACCGGGTAGCCGCTGATGTAGAGCAGGCTGCTGCTATGAGCATCAACGCGGGTCTGGACAATGATCTGGGGGGTGCTGCTTATGGTGATTCCCTGATCAAAGCGGTGAAAGATAAACTGGTGACGATGCCGACCATTGATTCAGCAGTAGCACATGTGCTGCGTATGAAATTCAAAATGGGGCTGTTTGAAAATCCATATGTGGATCCGGCTGCTGTGGAGAAAGTAGTGGCTACTCCGGAACACGTTGCCTTGTCTAAAAAAGTAGCACTGGAATCTATTGTTCTTTTAAAGAATGAAAAGAACTTGTTACCACTGAGTAAGACAATTAAGAATTTAGCGGTAATAGGGCCGAATGCGGACAATATTTACAACCAGCTGGGGGATTATACTGCTCCGCAGCCGGAAGAGAAAATTGTGACCGTTTTAGAGGGTATTAAAGCGAAGTTAGGCACGGGTACCAATATCAATTATGTGAAAGGTTGTGCCATCCGCGATACGGCTAATGATAATATTGCTGCTGCGGTAGCTGCTGCTCAAAATGCAGACGCGGTGGTTGTAGTGTTAGGTGGTTCCAGTGCACGTGATTTCAAGACTTCTTATCAGGCTACGGGTGCGGCTGAGGTGAAATCCGGAGAAAACGCTGTGAGTGATATGGAAAGTGGGGAAGGTTATGACAGGGTAAGCCTGGACCTGATGGGTTTACAGAATAAACTGCTGAAAAGTCTGGTGGCTACGGGTAAGCCTATTGTATTAGTGTTGATTGAGGGTCGTCCGTTGAATATCACCTGGGCTGCGGAGCATGTGCCTGCGATTGTGAATGCATGGTATCCTGGTCAGGAAGGGGGGCATGCGATAGCGGATGTGTTGTTTGGTGATTATAATCCTGCGGGTCGTTTGCCGGTGTCTATTCCTAAATCTGTAGGGCAGTTGCCGGTGTATTATAACTATAAGAATGCTTCAAGGCATGATTATGTGGAGATGACGGCGAATCCGCAGTATAGTTTTGGTTATGGTTTGAGCTATACGACGTTTGCTTATGAGCAGCTGCAGCTGCGTGTAAATGGAATGAAAGTAGCGGTGAAATTTACGGTAAAGAATACTGGTAAAGTGGAAGGGGATGAGGTAGCGCAGGTGTATGTGAGAGATGATTATAGTACGGTGGTGACGGCGAATGAGCAGCTAAAACGCTTTCAGCGTGTACATTTGAAAGCAGGGGAGGCAAAGGAGATTAGTTTTGAGTTGAATGCGGAGGATTTACAATTGCTGAATGTGCAGAATAAGTGGGTGGTGGAACCGGGAACGTTTAGTGTGATGGTGGGTGGATCAAGTGATGATGCGAAGTTGACTGGCAGTTTTACAATTAAATAAAATTAAGTCCTTTTGACTTTTGCCTTCGGCAAAAGTCAAAAGGCCGCAGACAGGGCGGCAGCTGCTATCGCAGCTGCCGCCTTTTTTTTATGGCTGAAATATTGCCTCGCTTTGTTTTACGGGGATGCCGATGACGAAGGTGGCTCCTTGCTCTAATTCGCCAGAGGCCGTGATAAATCCATTGTGTTGCTCCATAATTTTTTTACAAATAGAAAGCCCGATACCTGTTCCTTCTATCTCATGGTAACTATGCAGCCGTTTAAACACAATGAAGATATCTTCTGCATACTGGCTCTCAAAACCAATCCCGTTATCTGTAATAAAAATCTTGTATAAATGACTGGACGCATCCTCCAATGACTCCTTCCTTGCATATATATGCACCTCAGGCGCCACATCCTTTTTCCTGAACTTTAGCGCATTACTGATCAGGTTATAAAACAACTGCCGCATCAGCGTCGGAATCACCTGTATAGAAGGTAAAGGATCAATCTTTATCACCGCATTATTTTGCTGGATCTTGATCTCCAGCTCATTCAACGCATCCTTTACGATCTCATTCAGATCAGCTTCAATAAAATCCCCTCCCTGTATAGAATGACGGGAAAAACGGAGCAGATCACTCACCAGCTGTTGCATCCGGATCGTAGCATTCGTGATCTTCATCACATACTTATTCACCTCCTCACTACTACTCTTCTTCTGTATGATCATATCACTAAACACCCTGATCTTGCGCAACGGCTCCTGCAAATCATGTGAAGCGATATAAGCAAAGCGGTCCAGTTCAGCATTCACGGCTTTCAGGTGAATATTGTTCTGCAACAACTGCTTATTCAACTCTAATACCCTTAGCTCCGATGCCTCTCTTTCTTCTATTTCCTTCTGTAAGGAAGCATTGGTATTCAGTAGCTTTTGTTCCTGTGCAATGAGTGACTGTGTTTTCCTGTACAACTCCACAAACAGGCCTACTTTAATACGCAGCAGCTCCGGGTTAATTGGCTTATAGATAAAATCGACAGCACCCGCCTTATACCCCCTGAAGATCACTTCTTCTTCATGGCTATGGGCAGTGATGAAAATGATTGGAATATCTTTTAACTTTTCGCGCTGATAAATGAAAGTGGCTGTTTCAAACCCGTTCATATCAGGCATTTGTACATCCATCAGGATCAGGGAGAAATCAAATTCCTTTAGCAGGATCTTCAATGCAGCTCTACCGGAGTTTGCCTTGACGATGATGTAGCTTTCCCTTTCCAGTATGGATTCTATCGATAAGAGATTATCCGCCCGGTCATCAACTACTAATATTTTTATTACATCGTGGTGCTGCACCTATTCAATTTTTTCGGAATGAATGTACATTAATAATTCTTCCTATATAGAAGGTTTTATTTTAACGGTATAACCACACTCTCATCAATGATAACAGCTGATCTATCTTCAATGGTTTCGTGATATAATCAGAAGCACCTGCTTCCAGGCATTTCTCTCTATCACCTTTCATTGCCTTTGCTGTTACTGCAATGATGGGCAGTGCACTATTCTTATGTTCCCTGCGAATCTTCTGCATTGTTTCATATCCATCCATCTCCGGCATCATAATATCCATCAGTACGATATCTATCTGGTTATTCTCACTGAGAATACTCATTGCTTCCTTTCCACTCTCTGCCGTAATTGTATTAATATGGAAACGTTCAAAAGCCGTAGTCAGGGCAAACAGATTACGTACATCATCATCTACTACCAGTACATTCTTATGGATCAACACATCTTTCTGAGAACGCAGGTCTTCTATCAGTTTCTTCTTCTCAGGCATTAAGGACTGGTGGTTCAGGTGCAATTGCATGATCGTTTCTTCCAGCAACAGATCCAGTGAATTAACGCCCTTCAGCAATATTTTATTGGCATACTGCTTCAGTTTGGATTTTTCAGTGTTGCTAAAGTCACGCGCGGAATATACTATTACTGGTGTCGCATTATACCGGTTAGCCGTATTCAATCCTGCCACAAAATCTGCACCATCTATGTCAGGCAACATGTAATCTGCTATGATACAATCATAATTATTATTATTGATCGCATCAATCGCTGATTTTCCGTTATCTACAAATTCCATTTCTATCAATTCACCATTATCCAGTATTCTTGCGATCTGTGATGCATCCGGTTCATTGTCTTCCACGACCAATACTTTTTTGGTCTTGCGATCATGCTGGTCGATGATATTACTGAACAGAATATTGAGGGCTTCTGATTTCAACGGCTTCAGGTTGAAACTGCGTGCTCCCCGGTGCATAGCCAGCAACCTGTTTTCCTCACCAGAGATCAGGTGGATAGGGATATGCCGCAGGTTGATATCATTCTTAAAGAGATCCAATACCCGCCATCCGCTGGCATCCGGCAATTTCACATCCAGTGTTACGGCAATAGGATTGAACTTGTTCGTGAGGTCGAATACTTCGCCGAAGCTGGTAGCCACCACTACTTTCAATCCCATTTCATGGGCCTTTTCCTGCATGATCTTCGCAAAGCGTACATCATCTTCCACGATCAATACCACCTTGTCCGTATCCATGATATGCGTTCTGTCATCGCCTATTTCATTGATGATCTCATTCAGTCCTTCCAGGTCCTTGGTTTCACTTGTAACACGATTAGGAATCATCGGTGGTTCATATGGCTGAGGCATGGTATACTCACCCACTGTCAAACTACTTTGCTTCTCTTTCCTGATCACAGATGGATTGTAATCCAATGGCAGGAAGAGCGTGAAAGTACTACCCTGACCCGCCTCGCTCATCAACTCAATAGAGCCACCCAGGAGGTCTGCCAGACCACGGCTGATACTCAATCCCAGACCGGTGCCACCATACTTACGGCTGGTAGAACCCTCTGCCTGCTGGAAGGCTTCGAAGATGATGTTCTGCTTGTCTTTGGAAATACCAATACCTGTATCCCTGATCTCAAACGCCACCACTTTGGATGCACTTTCCAGGCTATCATTTTGTTGTTTCCAGTTGTGACGTGCTTCGTAAATACGTAATCTCACCTCCCCTTTTTCTGTAAATTTAAATGCATTGGAGAGCAGGTTTTTCAGGATTTGGTTCAGGCGTTGTACGTCAGTTTCCAGTGTCTGTGGCAGCTGATCATCCATTTCAATCCTGAAGCGCAGGTTCTTGCTTTCAGAGATATGTTTGAAAGTAGTTTCCACAAATCCGATCACTTCATTGAAGCGCACCTTGATAAAGTCGGTAGAGATATAACCGGATTCAATCTTAGAGAGATCGAGGATATCGTTGATCAGTTGGATCAGGTCATCTCCACAACTATGAATGGTCTTTGCATAACGCACCTGTTTTTCATTCAGGTTACCATCATGGTTCTCATATAATTGTTGCGCCAGAATGAGCAATGAGTTCAGCGGTGTACGCAGCTCATGCGACATGTTGGCAAGGAATTCTGATTTGTATTTAGAAGTGAGCTGAAGCTGTTCTGCTTTTTCTTCCAGTGAACGACGTGCTTCTTCCACCTCTTTGTTCTTGTCTTCCACCTCGTCTTTCTGTTTCACGAGCAGGTGGGCTTTATCCTGCAGCTCTTCGTTGGTTCGTCTCAGTTCATCTGCCAGTGACTGCGATTGTGCCAGCAGATCTTCTGTACGCGAGTTTGCCTCGATGGTGTTCAATACGATACCGATTGATTCCGTGAGCTGACTCAGGAAGTCGAGGTGCGTTTCACCAAAGGCATCGAAGCTCGCCAGTTCTATCACGGCTTTGATCTCCGTTTCAAAGAGTACCGGCAGTACGATGAGGTTCATAGGTGCAGCTTCCCCTAAACCAGAACTGATCTTAATATAATTAGACGGTACGTTTGTGAGTAAGATACGTTCTTTATCGAGGGCAACCTGTCCGACCAAACCCTGACCCAGCGAGAATTCGCGGCTGATGCTTTCTTCTTCGCCATATGCATAGGAAGCAAACAGTTTCAGTTTTGGATTTTCCAGGTTTTCTTCCTGTTCCAATATATAGAACATCCCTTTTTGTGCACGTACCACACGCGCAAGTTCTGAGAGGATGCGGCGGGTCACGGTATTCAGGTCTTTCTGGCCCTGCAGCATTTGTGTGAACTGTGCAAGGTTTGATTTCAGCCAGTCCTGCTCCTGGTTACGGAGAGTTGTTTGTTTCAGGTTGGCAATCATCTGGTTGATGGTATCTTTCAGTTCTTCTACCTCACCTTTCGCTTCAACGCGGATCATCTGTGTCAGGTCACCTTTCGTTACCGCAGAGGCTACGGCACTGATAGCACGTACCTGCGTCGTTAGGTTTTCTGCCAGCTGGTTCACGTTTTCCGTCAGGTTTTTCCAGATACCTGATGCTCCCGGTACACTGGCCTGTCCGCCCAAACGCCCTTCCACACCTACTTCGCGGGCCACCGTCGTTACCTGGTCGGCGAAGAGTGCAAGGGTATCGATCATTTCATTGATGGTATCAGTCAATTGGGCCACCTCACCCCGCGATACGATGGAGAGTTTTTGTTTCAGGTTACCCGTTGCTACGGCAGTTACTACTTTCGCAATACCCCGTACCTGGTTCGTGAGGTTAGAGGCCATCATGTTCACAGAGTCGGTGAGGTCTTTCCAGGTACCACCCACACCCTGTACTTCAGCCTGACCCCCGAGTTTACCTTCTGTACCTACTTCACGTGCCACACGAGTTACCTCTACAGAGAAGGAGTTCAGCTGGTCCACCATCGTATTGATGGTATTTTTCAGATCCAGGATCTCACCTTTTACATCGATCGTTACTTTTTTGGTAAGGTCGCCACTCGCCACGGCTTTCGTTACTTCTGCGATGTTACGCACCTGCGAAGTAAGGTTACCTGTCATCTGGTTTACGGAGTCTGTTAAGTCTTTCCATGTACCCGCTACACCCGGTACGAATGCCTGGCCACCGAGTTTACCATCGGTACCTACTTCTCTCGCAACACGCGTTACCTCAGAAGCAAATGCGCGCAGCTGATCCACCATCGTATTGAGGGTTTCTTTCAGCTGTAAGATCTCTCCGCGTACATCCACCGTAATCTTACGGCTCATGTCACCATTTGCCACAGCGATAGCCACATCGGCAATGTTACGTACCTGTGCGGTCAGGTTACCGGCCATCTGGTTTACAGAGTCGGTTAAGTCTTTCCAGGTACCACCTACACCCGGTACGTTTGCCTGGCCACCCAGTTTACCTTCCGTACCTACCTCACGGGCTACACGCGTTACCTCAGAGGCAAATGCGCGCAGCTGTTCCACCATCGTGTTGATCGTATTTTTCAGTTCAAGGATCTCACCTCTTACATCTACTTCAATTTTTCTGGAAAGGTCTCCATTCGCTACCGCAGTTGTTACTTCTGCGATGTTACGTACCTGAGATGTGAGGTTGGAGGCCATGATATTTACAGAGTCAGTTAAGTCTTTCCACAAACCTTCTACACCCGGTACATCTGCCTGACCACCCAGTTTACCTTCAGAACCCACCTCACGCGCTACCCTGAATACCTCACTACCAAAGGCGTTCAGCTGATCCACCATCGTGTTGATGGT
>Ga0207426_1001416_pt1 | contig 20061 bp, 17 predicted proteins | sample AraplaMF_Cvi_mMS_FD_184265 | JGI IMG/M metagenome (GOLD analysis project Ga0207426, IMG submission 184265) | Arabidopsis root microbial communities from the University of North Carolina, USA - plate scrape MF_Cvi_mMS (SPAdes) (version 2) | ecosystem: Host-associated > Plants > Roots > Endosphere... | reverse complement strand
TGACAAAACCCAAAGGGTTTTGCACTTGGCGCGGGGTGGAGCAGCCCGGTAGCTCGTCAGGCTCATAACCTGAAGGCCGCAGGTTCAAATCCTGCCCCCGCAACCAACAAAACCTGAATATTTGCCAGTCAAGTCGCCTCACAGAAAGCTCCTCCGCATAGGCGGACGGCCTTCACGTGTAAATTCGGTAGCTCAAGCAGGTGCAGCCGGGAGGGGCGGTCGGGCAGGGCTATGCAAACATATTGGGGCCGATCTCCCCGCCAACTTCAATGATCACATCCGCGGGGACATTGTTCCTCCTTGCCGCGGCGCGAATGGCTCCAGGATTTGGCGCTTCGTAAAGGCAGTATGTCTTTTTCCTGTCGGCGCTGAGGAACGAAAAAATCCACTTCACCCCTTCCTCGTCGTTGATCAGGTTGATTTCCTCGACTCCCTCTTTCGACAGTTGGAGTTGTTCGGCAAAGTTTCTTTCGATGATATAGCGTGGCATGATGAGACCCTCTTCTCACCCAAAGCGGCGAACCTCTGATCCTAATGAATGGTCTGCTTCAGTCGCTGTTGCAGCCTGACCATTCCCAGTTCGGCCGCAGTTGACCGGGCATGCTCGGATAAGGACATTGCTCTCTTTATCGCGGCTCTGCTACCTATTTTCATTAGCAAATCGGAATATTCTGCCTGCGTGTGCGCGAGCCACGGTCGCGAGCCGATCGCCGAGTTCATCTCGAGAGCATGCTCATAGTGCTTTGACGCCCGATCGAATTCACCCAGCGCGGCGGACAACATACCCAGATAGCGGCTTGCGGCACCGAAGCAGACAGTCGCCATACCTATCGTGACGGTCATCTCCTTGTAGTCGAGCATAAGCTTATAGAGTGTCCTGGCCGCTTCCATGTCCCCCAGGCCGGCGGCGACTTCCGTTAGAAACGAGAGGGATGCGCTTCGTTTTCCGTCAAGCGGCAGGGTGAAGCGTGTGCTGAAAAGCTCTTCCAATCTCCGCTGGGCGGCTTCCCGATAACCCAGGTCAAAGGCGACCAACGCGAAGCCCGGTAGCCAGGTGATTTCGTCCGGGTTTTCCTCGATCAACAATTTCATGACCGGTGCGACCTCCGAGAGACGGCTCTGCTCCCGGCGGATCGCGAACATTTGCATGCCGTAGACACCTTCGGGTGCCACGCCAAGGGTGTGCTTGCCCAGCTTCAGCGCTTCTTCGGCAAGCTTCTCGGCGGCGGTGAACCTCCCATCGAGGATGGCCATCATCGCTCTTGCGATCCGAGCGTAGAACTGGACGTTGAGATGCTGGCGCTTGGTGCCGAGTTCCTCCAGGGCGTCGACCGCCCGATCGGCCCGTGCGCGCTCGCCCAGTTCAGTCGAGACGTAGGTGTCAATCGAAAGCGCCCTGGTTAGCACATCGTCATCGTCGATCTCGCCCGCGAGGCGTCGTATTTCGTCAATGCGGGCCATCCGGTTGTTTTTCTCCGTGGCGGTTTTAACCGGTGAGGCTGTCAGGAGCGGGAGAACGGAGAGCTCCACAAGAGAAGTCTTGTCGCCAACCTCCCGGGCAAGTTCTATTCCAACGCTATGGCATTTTGCGGCCTTCTCGCTGTCACTGAGGTAGGCGTAAGCCCGCGCAAGGTGGCTAAGAATCTGGCACCGCGACTTCTTGTCCGCTGGTTCAACCATCGCCATGGCCTCCTCGAGAAGCGGCAGGGTTTCGGCAAGCGAGTTCGAGGAGAGAAATTGGGAGCCGTCGAGGCCGATCACTGCGCGAACGAAGCCCTGAATGTCTGCCGCTTTGCGTGCCAATGGGGCGGCCAGCCTGTATTTCGCCAGCGAATCCGTCATGCGGCCGGCAGCGTACAGGGCGTCGCCTAGTTTCAGGACTGCTGCGAGAAGGTCTGTTTGGTGGCCGGGCTCGTTGGGCAACTGTTCCGCGATCGACAGTGCGTTCTGGAAATGGTCGACCGCCTCGTAGTTGGCGGATCGTGCAAGGGCTCGTTCTCCAGCTTTCATCCAGTATGGAAGCGCGAGTTCGACCCGTTGCGCTTTCTCGTAGTGTTGGGCGATGAGTTCGGGCTGCGTGGCAGCGACATCGGCATACTGGTCGACGAGAACCTTGGCGATTTCCTCGTGGAAATGTCGCCGCCGCCGGTTGAGGAGCGATTGGTAGGCGGCATCCTGAATGAGCGCATGACGGAAAACGAGGGTATCATTCAAGACACCGCCTCCGACGACGATCTGGCTGGAAACAAGCTGGTGCAGTGCTTTCTCGAGGATCCTATCATCGAGACCTGCAATCTTCGACAGAAGGCCACGATCGAACTCCCTGCCAATAACGGCAGCAATCTGGGCGACCTCTTTGGCTGTTGCCGCTAGATGATCGAGACGAGCCATCAAAGAACCCTGCAGGCTGTCCGGGATCTCTACGTTGAGCGACGGTGACGTTCCGCTCTCGATGATCGTGCGGGTCAACTCCTCTATGAACAACGGCACGCCGTCCGCTCGCTCTAAGATCATTTCGGCAAGCTGTTCGGAAATGTCGCAGTCCATCGATCCGATGAGCTCGCGCATCTGTTGCCTAGTCAGACGTCCAATGGAGAGTGTTGTCGACTGCGCCAATCCACTGGCCCAGTCCGCGCTCCATTCCGGTCTATGGGTGACGACGACGAGGGCGGCCGTGCCGTGAAGCCGGCCGACGAGTTCTTCTAGCAATTCGATGGTGGACGGATCCATCCAGTGTGCGTCTTCTACGACCATAAGCACCGGTGCGATTCTGGTCGCAAGAAGCAATCGGTTCGCGAGAGTGCGGACGAGAAGTTCCTTACGCTGGTGGGCGGAGAGATTTAGCGGCTTGAACTCGTCACCGCCATCGAGCGAAAGCAGCTCCGCATAGATCGCACCAACTTCCGAGGGCCTTTCGCCGTAGCGGCTGACAAGTGTGCGAAACTTCTCGACTCGCGTGTTTCGGTCGTCTGCCGGCGTAAACATCGCGACCCGGCTCAGTCGCTCGACGATCGGGTAAAAGGCCGATGTGGCGTGATAGGGCGAGCACTGCAATCGGATGAGTTCATGCTCTGTCTCGCGCAGATGTTCTTCGAAGGCTTCGACAAGACGGGATTTTCCGATGCCCGCCTCCCCCGACAAAAAGACCATCTGTCCTTGGCCGGCCTTCGCCAGCTCCCACCGTTCGAGCAGTAGCCCGATCTCGCTGGCACGTCCGACAAATTTCGAGAGCTTTCTGGAATGCGCGGCTTCGAAACGGCTGTCCACCTCTCGCTCGCCGCGGACTTCGAACAGCGCAGTGGGCGAGGTGAAGCCTCTCAGCGTCCGCTCGCCGAGGCTGGCGATTTCGAACGACCGCCCGGCGAGGCGGCGGGTGCTGTTCGAGACCACGATCTGCCCTGGGGCGGCCGCCCCCTGCAGACGTGCCGCCAAGTTTGGGGTGTCGCCGGCGATCGATCCACGCTCCTTCGCGCTGCCATCGGTGTCGCCAACGACCACGTGCCCGGATGCGATGCCGATCCGAGCCTTCAGTCCCCGCTGGTTGGGCGACTGCAGCGCATCGACGGCGGTTATCGCCTCGAGACCGGCCCGGATCGCGCGCTCGGCGTGGTCCTCATAAGCCATGGGCCACCCAAAATAGGCAAGCACGCCATCTCCGAGATACTTGGCGACATAGCCTCCGAACCGCGTGACTGCGCCCGCGACGCTATCCTGATAACGGCGGATCAGCTCGTGCATGTCTTCCGGGTCGAGTTGCTCCGACAACGCAGTCGATCCTACGAGGTCGCAGAAGAGCACGCTGAGCAGCCGTCGGTCAGCCGCAGCGTCCGTCGCGACGGGAGCGGGCTGCTGTTCGTCCGGAGGTTGCTGCGCAAGTCCGTTTATCGCGGCTAGAATAATCTTCCGGTGACCAAGCGAGACGCCGAGTTCACGGAGGTCGGATTCCGCGACATGAGGGAGCGCTCGCAGATCGACGTCATTCTCGATGAAGGCCGCGGCGTACTTGCCGAGACCGAGTTGGGCTAGCCAATCCTCAATCGTCTGCATCGACTTTCAATCCGCTCAACCGTTCCCGAAAAATACCACGAACGTCGGCATCCTGCCACGCAGTGCCGGGAGCCGCTCGCGTTGAACAGGCCGAGCAATCGATGGCGAATTTGCGAACGCAGCCCTCGCAGATCATGCGGCATTTCAGCGCCAACACTAAGGACGATTATAGACTATCCGCATCTTGCAGCGCATTCTTCGAAGTCGCAATCGACCGCTGTGGGGAGCGAATTCAGTCGTCAGCGCATCATCCTTCAAACGCCCCTCGTCAGTATTCGATTCGACGTCATGAGCTCGGAGGCTCGGCTTCAGGAGGGTGTTATGATCAGCGAAAATATCGGGAAGTTCACACAGATTCTTCGCGGTGCTCTTATCGGGCGCGACCATGCCGACTACGAGGACGCCCGCAGGCTCTACAACGCCATGATCGACAAGCGGCCGCTCTTGATCGCAAAGTGTACGGATGCTGCGGACGTGATTGCCTCCGTGAACTTCGGCCGCGACAACGAACTTCCGATCGCCGTCCGGGGCGGCGGCCACAACGGGGCTGGGTTTGCCAGCGTTGACGACGGCATCGTCATCGACCTGTCGCCGATGCGGGGTGTGCGCGTCGATCCCGTCAAGCGGACAGTTCGTGTAGGGGCCGGGTGTACGACCGGCGAGGTCGATCATGCCACCCACGCCTTTGGGCTTGCCATCCCCTTCGGTGTCGTCTCAACCACAGGTGTGGCGGGCCTGACGCTGAACGGCGGCCACGGATACCTCACCCGCCAATATGGGCTTGCCATCGACAATCTGATCGAGGCCGACGTCGTGCTCGCGGACGGCACGCTCGTCACCGCCAGCAAGGCCGAGCGCCCGGATCTGTTCTGGGGGCTGCGCGGCGGCGGTGGCAACTTTGGTGTGGTCACCAGTTTTCTGTTCGAGGCGCACCCTGCGGACAGCGTTTATGCCGGTCCGATCTTCTGGGAGTTGAAGGATGCTGCGACGGTGATGCGCTGGTACCGCGAGTTTTTGGCGACTGCGCCGGACGAGTTCTACGTCTTCCTTGGGCTGCAGACGGTTCCCTCCGCCGATCCGTTCCCGGTGGAGCATCGTGGCAAGAAGATCTGCGTGCTTCTCGTTTCCTACAATGGAGCGGTCGCCGACGGGGAGAAGGCAGTTAACGCCGTCCGCAGGGCGCTCCCGCAGCCGATTGTCGATTTTGCCGGTCCGATCCCGTACCCGACACTTCAAGGCATGTTCGACGGACTCTTTCCGAAGGGCCTTCAATGGTACTGGAAGGGTGATTTTGTGAAGACGCTTCCGGACGCGGCGATCGAAGCACACATCGAGCAGGTGGCCAAGGCACCCAGCGAACCCTCGTGCATGCACCTCTACCCGATCGATGCCGCCGTCCATCGCAAGGCAAGAGATGAAACGGCGTGGAATTGCCGGGATGCCACATGGTCGATGGTTATTGCCGGCGTTGACGCCGATCCGCGCCAGGCGGCGACGCTGAAAAAATGGGCGACCGACTACTGGCAGGCGGTCCACCCGTTCAACCTCGACGGCGCTTACCCGAACTTCATGATGGACGACGAAGGCGATTTGCGCCTGAAGGCCACGTATGGCGACAATTACGAGGGTCTTGTCCACCTGAAAAAGAAGTACGACGGGAGCAACCTGTTTCGGATGAACCACAATATTCGCCCTGCCGCCTGACGCCGAGAGGGGCGTCACTGAAAGGCGCTTCCTCGATCCTGGCGGCCACTGCGATGGTGGCTGCCAATGTACACCTTTGGCGTAATGGCGTCACCCGCCGAGGCCGCTTGCGGCCCTTTGCTGCCGTTCGAGATCGATCCGAGGAACGTGCGGTATGTGCTAGAATGCGGCCCGAAAGCGGAATGCGACAGACGCACGGCGAGGGGCGGTGTGATCGAACCGGAATTCGCGCGACCGAGCCGACGTTGTGCTCTTGGAAGGAGAGACGAGGACGATGCCGACACCACAGCAACCCAGTCTAATAGTTCGACAGAAATCCCCACAGAACATCGAGTTTCCGTTTGCGTCGCTCTCCGATTGGCGGATCCCAACGGAGCTGTTCTTCGTGCGAAACCATTTTCCGTCACCGGACCTCAATGCGCGAGACTGGAGATTGCGCGTTGACGGGGCGGTGGAGCGGCCGATCGAACTTGACCTCGACAGCATCAAGGCGATGCAGAGCACGACTTTCACCGCCGTCGTCGAGTGCGCAGGGAATGGGCGCGTCTACTATGTGCCGGCGAAGGAGGGGTTGCAGTGGCAGAACGGGGCCGTCGGCAACGCCGCGTGGACGGGCGTTCTTCTGCGCGAGATTTTGGAAATGGCGGGCGTTAGGCGAACCGCACGTGAGGTTCTGCTCGTAGGCGCCGACAGCGGCGTCGTCGACGCGAACAAGAAAACGGCTTCTCCAGGCCCCATCGCTTTTGCCCGCAGTTTACCGCTGGAGAAGGCCGTCGCTGACAGCACGATCCTTGCCTATTCGATGAACGACGAACCGTTGACGCGCGATCACGGCTACCCGCTACGCGCGGTGGTGGGTGGCTGGTTCGGCATGGCTTGGGTCAAGTGGATCACGCATATCACGGTTGTGGAGCAACCGTTCCTTGGCTACTGGCAGGCGCGCGACTATTTCCGTTGGGAGCGCAGCCTTGGGGAACCTAGGCTGGTCCCCCTTACGGAGATGGAGGTCAAAGCGCAGATCGCGCGTCCCGTACAGGGGGCGCATCTCATCCTCGGCCAACCGTGCCGGATTTTCGGAGCCGCCTGGAGCGGAGAGGCTGGTATCCGGCAGGTGCAGGTCTGCACCGGAGATGGCAGGGGCTGGCGCGAGGGAAGGCTTCTCGAAACAGAATGTCCCTTCGCATGGCGCTTGTGGGAGTACATGTGGACCCCTGAAAAAGTGGGGCGATATATACTGCGATGTCGCGCGATCGATGGGGCGGGGTGCGTGCAGCCCGACCTCCCGCGTTCCGACTGCGAGAGCTACGCGGCCAATTGGATTATTCCGGTGGATGTTACGGTCGTTCCCGAGCCACAGACGTACGCGGAGGAATTCGTGATCTAATCACCCGCGTGGGGGATGGCGGCTTATGGCAGTGGGTTCAATTGATCGCCGCAACACATTCTGCAAATTTTTGCGCGGGCGTCTGATAAAGCAAGGTCTTTCTTGGACGTTCGTTGAGCTGCCTGGCGATAGCATTGAGCTGGGCTTGGCTATGTACGGACAGGTCAGTGGCGCGCGGTAGGTATTGGCGCAGCAATCGATTGGTGTTCTCATTTGAACCGCGCTGCCAGGGTGATCTGGGATCGCAGAAGTAAATCTCAACGTCAGCGGCTATTGCCAGTCGTTGATGGTCAGCCAACTCCTTGCCCCGATCCCAGGTCAATGATTTGTAGAGTTCGCCCGGCAGTTTCTGTGACTGCTTTATCAGCGCAGAAACTACGCTTTCGGTATCCTTATTGGCGACCTTGATCAGCATGACGTAGCGCGAGTGACGCTCGACCAGCGTCGCGATGTAACTGTTCTTCGACCCACCGATAAGATCGCCCTCCCAGTGACCGGGGACTGAACGGTCGTCAGCGGACGCAGGCCTCTCGCTTAGAACCTCAATCTCGACGACCGGCTGGCTACGAATACAGTCGAGTTGTTGGTCGGCACCGCGTGCGCCTCCTCCGCAGTGCTGGTCGGAGGCGAATGGCTGGTATGCTTTGACAACTCACATCTTGAAGAGCCTTTCAAAGCCCCGATTCTGACCGCATCCGAATACGAGCCGGACTGGCCCCCGAAGCCGCGTGATCGCCTTAGACTCGGATCGGGCACCGGGGAACGTGGCACATTCGGCCCGGCAACGCTTTGGAATTCCAAGGCAATCGGGAACTATTATCCGAGCGACTTTGCCGATGGTTCCATCATCAAGTCGATCGGCGATGCGTTGTTCTGGAACATGTTTCCAGCAAAGGAACCTGAGAAGCATTCGTCTGCCGATTTTGATTGGGAAGTATTTCTCGTCACCCTCGCACCAGGCCGAGTTTCGCGCCAATGAAGACGCTGAGCTATTGAAGCGCTACGGGGTTTCCAACCTGTCGTTTGCTGACCGCATCCTTGGTGGCGAAGTGTCAGACGTGCCGAGCTCAGCCCGCCAGTTGAGGGTTTGACGAGCCGGGGTCTGCGGGAACCCGAAAAGCCCAGACAATAACCGGGCGCGAATCTCCTTGATGACAAGACTTCTGACCAGCCTGGGCTCGAGTGCGGAGCGCAGGGTCTGCTTGTGAAAGTGATCGGCCTTGCCGCTGGTCGCCGCGATTTCAAGTACTCGGGAGTGTGTGGTTGTTCCCGACTTGCTATCGCATCTATGGATTCCATATCATTCCAAAATGAAGCCCCAGAGCATTGGGGATCTACACGACGTTTACCCCGTCGACAGGCAGCTGAGAGTCTTAAGTTCGTCGCGGCACAGTCTGCGAGACAGAGCGACCGGTCGGGTCGCAAGCCCTATACGTCGCCTTGAGCGCTTGTGAGAGCGATATGTTTACGGGAGGGAGCCATGAGTTCGCGGGGCGGACAAGGCGATGATCTGTCACTGGAACCCGAAAGGGTTCGTGATCAGCTTGATCGCATCTTGTCGAGCGCCGAGTTTCAGGTTCCGGAGCGTAGTCGGAGATTTCTTGCATATGTCGTCGATGAAGCACTGGCGGGACGATCAGAGAATCTGAAGGCTTACACCATTGCGCAGGCGGTCTTCGGCCGAGATGCTTCCTTTGATGCCCAAAACGATCCGGTCGTTCGTATCGAAACAGGGCGTATTCGCCGCGCCCTGGAGCGATACTACCTCGTGGTCGGGCAAAGCGATTCCATACACATCGCCATACCCAAGGGTGGATACGTACCGAGTTTCACCGCAAGCCAGTCAGAGATTGCGTCAGGACGTCATTCGCCGGGAAAAGATGTCGACGTGCAGGAGGCGCCGGTGGCGCAACATAAACGTCCGCTTGCCTACCGGGATTTTATCCTGCCGGTTGGTGTCCTGCTTGTCATCGCCGCCATGGGCATGTTGGTGCTGATGCGGCCGCTCCAAGAACTGGTTGCTTCACTGAACCCTTCGTCGGGCACACCTTTGCCTGCGGGAGATGAGATGCGGCCGCAGATCGTCGTGGAGCCTTTGGTCGGCATAGGTCGGGACAATGGCGACGCCGGCATCGCCAAGAGTCTGACGGATGGCGTCATTGTGGAACTGACGAAGGTCAAATCAATCGCTGTCAGGACGCCTGGGCCGAAGGCGCATATCGCGGCGCCAAACCAACCGTCACTCTCCATCCAGGGCAGCGTGGGCACCGAGGATAAGCGGTTGCATGTCCAAATCCGGCTGGTTGATCGAGCCGACGGAACCGTTGTCTGGACAGGCGCCTATGACAGAAACCTTGACGAAGGACGCATTCTTGACGTGCAGGATGAAATCGCCCGGCTGATCGCGGATGCGATATCTCGGAGGCAGTAGGGTCAGCCTCCTTCCATATAGAGAGTGCAGATGCCACAGATGCTGCAGCGTCGAACTTATTTACCGGTGTCCGCGGCGGGTTCGATTGCGACACCTGCGGCTCGTAGACCTTTGAAAAATGCTTCCTGATCTTCCGGGCGCTGCAGACGCAAGGAAACCTCCTTGCGGATGTTCTTCATCAATCCGGATGCATGGGCATTCAGCCATTCCCGTTCCTGCCTGGCGTCAGCCGTTTTCCCGGCCGTGCCAAGAATAGCAAGGAGCACGAGGTGATGCGTGGGATTGTATTCCAGGTCGGACATGCGAGACCACAGTTCCGCGGCCCGGACGTCATTCCTCATCAGGGCACACAATGCCATGCCCACTTCGTAGTATCCCCTCGGGCCCGCATTCTTGTTGACGGCGCTCGAAATCAGCTCGCAGCCTGACTGCCATTTCCCCGACATGGCCAGCCGCAACCCGTATTCCCCCGCGACCTCGGTATCATTGGGGTTCATGGCATAGGCTGCCGCACCCGCCTGAAGGGCTTTGTCGACATCATTTCTGAAAAAGCTCACCTGCATGAGAGCCTCAAGGACACGCGCATCGTTTGGGGCAAGCGAGGCTGCCCGCTCCGCCGCGCTGGCGGCTAATTCCAGCGTCTCGTCCGTTGAGGATGTGCCGAGCTTATAACGAAACCTCATCTCGTCCAGGTAGGTGAGGGACAGAAGCGCCCAGGAGGCAGCGCTTTTCGGAAACAGCTCTGTCGCTCGTTGCAGACAGTCGCGCGCCGTGTTGTGCGTCTGGGCATTCATCGACCTACGGTAGCTATAGTAAGCCAATCTGCAGGCATAGGCGTCCGCATCTCCGCTCTGCGGATGCCGGGCAAGTGCGTCGGTGTCGGCTTGAAAAACCGCACCATATGGTTCCGCGACAGTGCTGGCGATCTCTTCAGCGGCGCCGGTCAGGATCTCGAGCTTGCTTTGCGCGCGAAGGTCCGCGTCGTAATTGTTCGCCCAAATCACTGCACCGTCGGATTGGCGCACGAGCCGGGCGACAAGCCGCAATCTTGGCCCGTCGAGTTGGACATTGCCTTGCAAACCATAAGCATTCGGGCTCGGTTGTTCGGCCTTCGACGCATCCGCGACAACGACGATGTCATCGAACTTTGCTAGCTTGCCGATAATCTCGTCCCTCAGGCCACGCGCGATGTCGGAAGCAGCATTTGCGGAACCCTCATCCTCAAAGGACTCGACAATGACTCTGGGTTCGGCCGCTTCTGTCGGCGAGGCGCCTGAGGGATTTTGGTGCCACCCCGACAATGCCTGTGGAAGGACGATATAAAGCGAAGCTGCCGCGAGCAAAAGGGCGGTGCCGAGCGTCAGCGTGGTCGATAATTGAGGGCGGCCGAAAGATTGGCCGAGGCTGTGAAGCGGCCCGGTGTCACGGTGACGCTCGATCGCTGGCGCGAGATCAAACTGCGGCGCCGCGAGCGACGGTGTCGGAACGTTGTGAGCATATTCGAAGCACGGCCTGTACCCACCCTTGGGGATCGTAATCGTTACCTCGTCCGCTTGGCCGGCGATGAGGTAGTAGCGTTCAAGTGCTCGGCGGACTCGGCCTGCTTCGATCCTGACGACAGGATCGTTCTGGGCGTCGAAATTGACCTGGCGACCAAAGACCTCATTGGCGATTGTGAAGGCCTTCAGGAATTCCGATCGGCCTGCCAAGGCTTCGCTTATGATGAATTGCAGAAACTTGCGGCCCCGCTCCGGCGAATGGAATTCTTCGCTCGCCAGTATCCGTTCAAGTTGGTCGTAGATTTCCTCGGCCGTCGGCTTCGAGGGCTTGGCTATTGCGCTGCTCATGATGACGCCCTAACGAGATCACGCAAATATTTTAGCTGAATATAGTATTAGCTCAGAACTGCCGGTGGCTGCAACCGCTACATACGATACACCTTCAAATGGTTACCCGCCGGTTGAGCGCGGTGCAGTCCGATTTGGGTCACTGGTTTTGGCCTAGAACAGTCCATCAAACCGATCGATAGGTGCAGCGTTGGATAAAATTCAATCCGTGCCGGTGTTCTCTGCCATCGCCGGGGCAGCCGTAGCCCCGGGCAATGTCTCTGATGGCCAAGCCCAGGCGCGCAGCAGTTCGTAAAAGACACTGAGCACGATTGGCCCCAGAAACAGGCCGAGCAGGCCATGCGAGAGAGTTCCGCCGATGACGCCGATGAGGATTACCGGCATCGGAGTTGAAAGCCCTCGGGACATCAAGATCGGCTTCAGCACGTTGTCCACGACCGTGATCGGGATCGCCACGACAGTGAAGGCAAAGGCCATCGATGCAGGCCAGGAGAACCATGCCCAGATGATGGCCGGGATAAGAACGAGGCCAGGGCCAAGCTGCATCAGGCAAAGCATGAACACGGCAAAAGTCAGGGCTCCGCGCGCCGGAATATCGAAGAAGGCAAAGCACAGGCCGCATAGGAGCGTCTGAAGCAAGGCTACGCCGATGACGCCGCGCGAGACGTTGCGAACCGTTGATCCCGCCAGCCGCGCAAAGCCAACCCCCCTCTCTCCGCCGATGCGGCCCGCCAATACCTGAATCGTTGCTGCAAGGCGGGGGGACATGGTGAGGAAGATGCCGGAGAGAATGACCGACGCGACGAAGCTCAGCACCCCACCGCCGATTGCTGCAAATTTGGCGATGATGACTCCCATGACCTCGCGGAGAGGCGCCTGGAATTTCATGATTGCTGCCGCGAGATTGCCGGCGACCTGGTTCCAGCCGGCGTAAAGGCGCTCGCCGACCACTGGCCAACCACGTATAGCCTCAGGAGCCGCGGGCAAGGTGAAATTGTCGGACTTCAATTGCGCCACGAGAGCCAGGATTGCATCGGCGAAATTGACCGCGACAAGCGCCAATGGCGCGATTATGAGCACAAGGCACGCTATGACAATAATGGTGGCCGAAAGCTTGGGCCGATCTCCTAGAAGTCTGGACAGACCGGTGAACATCGGAAAGAGCGCTACCGCGAGGATCGCGGACCAGATGACGATCAGCGCGAATGGCGCAATCAGCTGCAGGCTCCAATAGGCGAATAGTCCAATGATGCCGATCCGCACCAAGTCGCTGACCCGTGCCTCTACCGAAATCTGCGCGGGACCGGCTTCTGCCGCGGTCCCGCTCTTTTGTTGCTGCATCGCGTAGCCTATTCCACGGTTTTCCACAGTGCATGCCTGAACGGATCAGGCGTCATCGAGTCGTCTCCGGCACAACATGCCTGACGCTCTGATCCTCGACATAGTTCGATGGCCGCTTCTGTCGTTTGCCAAGATCCGGTGCGTCGAACTTTACCCGCTCGTAGGGGATCGACTGCAGGATATGGGAGATGCAGTTTATCCGGGCGCGCTCCTTGTCGTCGGAAGGCACGAGCCACCACGGCGCGTGGTTGCTGTCCGTCATCCGCAGCATCTCGTCATAGGCTCGCGTGTAGTCCCACCAGCGCTGGTAGGACTCGACGTCCATGGGGCTGAGTTTCCACTGCCGAACCGGATCGTCGATGCGCCGCTTGAAGCGGCGTTCCTGTTCTTCCTCGCTGACGGTCAGGAAATACTTCAGCAGAATAACGCCGCTTTCGACGATGGCCGCCTCGAAGCGGGGCGCAAGTTCCAGGAAGCGCTGAGCCTTCTTCTCGCTGGCGAAGCCCATGACGCGGTCAACGCCGGCGCGGTTGTACCAACTGCGGTCGAAGATCACGACCTCGCCGGCTGCCGGCAAATGCGCAATATAGCGCTGCATGTAGATCTGGGTTTTCTCGCGATCGGTGGGAGCGGGTAAGGCGACGACGCGGAATACACGCGGGCTGACCTTTTCCGTTATCCGCTTAATCATCCCACCCTTGCCGGCGGCGTCACGGCCTTCGAAGATGATGACAATCCGGGCGCCCGACTTCTTTACCCATGCCTGCAGATTCGCCAGTTCGATCTGCAGTCGCTTGATTTCCTTGTCGTAGTCCCAGGACTTGGCTTTCTTATGCTTGCCCTTGCGTTCCGCTGGAACCTCTTGCTTCGGATCGTATGCTTCGTCCATCGTTCCCTCCATTGTTTAACGCGCATTCCCTGCGACATTGCCCATGAGCGCGCGCAGGGCCTCTTCCCGACCATTGAAAAGATTGTGGGCGCCGATCTTCTTGATGAACCCGGCACGCTCCAGGATGCCGCGACTCTCCTCGCTGACGTCGGCAATGGCAAAGACGATGTCCCGCTTGGCCAAGTCATCGGCCACAGCGTCGAGTGCGAGCGCACCTGTGCTATCCACGTGCGTGATGGCACCGGCGTCGAGAACGAAGCACTTGGTTCCGGGAGCAAGCTCTCTGGCAACCTCCGTCAGACGCATGCGGACATAGTCGGCGTTATAGAACAGGATGTTGCCCTGGATGGCGAAGACGGCAGCGCCTTCGACGGGGCGCGCTTCCGGGAAGCGGGCGAGCTCGAAGAAGCCGTGCCGTCCGGCAATGTGACCAAGGAGGCTGTCACGCGGAAACATCGTCTTGCGCAGGAGGTAGACGAAGGTTGCGGCAACGGCAACGACCACGCCGTTGAGGACGCCGAAGCTGATTGCGCCCCACATGGCGATCAGCGCAAAGACGAATTCCATGCGGCTGATGTGCCAGATCTTCTTGAGTTCCTGAACATCGATGAGGCTGATGGCGGCGCTTGCAAGGATGGCTGCGAGCGCGGGGATCGGCAGGATCCGCAGAGCGCTGTGGAGGAATACAAGAGCGGCGATCAGCGTGGCAGCTGAGACCAGTCCCGCCAGCTGGGAGACGCCGCCCGTGGAGAGGTTTATCGCGGTTCTCGAGTCCGACATGCTGATGGGAAAGGAACCGAACAGGCCGGGCGCGATGTTGGCCGCGCCGAGACCGATCAGTTCCTGGTTCGCATTGACGTTTTCACCAGTGCGCGATCCGAAGCTTCGCGCGGTCACGATGCCGGCGCCGAAGCTCACCAGAAAGATCGCGGCCGAACCAAGCACAAGCTTATCGAGTGGCATCTGATGGATTGCCGGCAGGGAAAAGCTCGGGAAGCCGCTTGGGATATTGCCCACGACAGCCATGCCACGTCCCTGGAAGTCGAAAAGCGCCGAGAGAATGACGGAAATAACAACCACGAGCACAGGACCCGGAATCTTGAGGTGGAACGCCTTGACGATCCAAAGCAGCGCAAACATGGAGAGACCGAAGAGAAGCGACGGCCAGTGGATCAAGGCGGCCTTGCCAAGAATTTCGGCGACCGGCGCAAGGAGACCATCCGACTCAATCTTTACACCAGTGAAGCGGCTGATCTGCCCGACGAGGATGGAAAGCGACACGCCGGCAAAGAAGCCCACCAGGATCGGGCGCGACAGGAAGCTCGCGAGGACGCCGAGGCGCAGCAGTTTTGCGGCGATGCAAAAGACGCCGACGCCAAGGGCGAGCGCCGATGCGATGGCAACCCGGTCAATGTTGGCAGCAGCCGGATCGGCCGCGATGATAACGGTCATCGCAGCCGCAAGCACCGTCATCGTTGCGGCATCGGGGCCGACGACCAAGAGCCGGGAAGGGCCGAAAAGTGCGTAGGCGATCGGCCCAACGATGCTGGCGTAGATGCCGGTCTCTGGAGGCAGGCCAGCAATCGCCGGATAGGCAATGGCGCTCGGCAAACCCACCGCGGCGATCGACAACCCGGCAGGGATATCGCTACGAAGCCAGTCTTTCTTGAAACCGGCCAGGCCCCGCAACATTGGTAAGCTGCCTATCAACTCGGGCTTCCTCTGCTCTCTCGTGGTTGATCTCCAAGCTTGTCCGGCCGCCGCATCCAGGCAACGACCGGAAATTGTTGATGCGTTCAGTGTTCGAGGAAGACGTAGTTCATCCAGCTGCTCATGCGTAGCAGGACCTTTCGGAGGAGAGCGACGTGGTGCCAGTAATGTGTGTAGACCGCGACCTCGGCGACCACACCGCCGGGCAGTTGATACCCGTCGGTGCTCTCCAGTATTTCGATACCCGCCAGTGTCTGCCCCGGCGACAGCCGTTCGGGCGATTGCGGGTCGATCAGCGCGCCGCCTGGCTGCAACTGGCCTTGCGCCATCACATCGATGACTTCCCGGACGCGCGCCTTGAAGATCTTGCCGGGGACGGCCTTGAACGCCACCTCGGCCTCGTCGCCAACCCGCACGCGCTGGAGCGAATTCTGAATGAAGGCGGCAGCGAGGTACCGGTCCTCGCTGTTGATGAAGACCATCACCGGCCGCAAGGGCAGGGGATTCGCCATCATGCCGGGACGTAGGAAAACCTGCGTCACGTATCCGTCGCTCGGTGCGCGCACGGTCGTCTGGTCGAGCTCGTATTGCGCGTTCGCCAACTCTGCCTCCAGCCGCGCGACCGTGGGATTCGTTCCGTTGATCTCGGACTCGTAGGCGAGCCTTGCTTGCGCCGCCTGAGCACGGGCTGTATCGACGGCGGCCTCGGCCGTCAGGTAGATGCCGCGCCGGTTCTCGACTTCGAGTTCGGAGTAGACGGCACCTCTGCCGCTGGATTTTGCGTTTTCATTCGATGCCTGGAACTTTTCGAAGGCCTGCAGCGAGCGGTCCCTAGATGCTTCCGCACCTGTTACGGCCGAATTGGCGGCATCGAGAGCAGCCTTCAACTGCAGGACGGTCTGCTTGGCTTCGGCAAGCGACGCCGTTTTCTGATCGACGGCATATTGATAGGGGCGAGGATCGATCCTGAAGAGAACATCGCCTTTCTTCAACGGAGCGTTTGGCGTGACCGGCACCTCTACGACCTGGCCGCCCACGACCGGGATGACCGGAGCCGAGGTAAAATAAATGCGCCCATCGCTGGAATAGGGATGGTTGTAGCTCATGAGCAGCACCAGCCCGGCAATGATGAATATGCCGCCTAGGACAGCCGTCGCAAGCGACCACTGGTTCACTGGAATTCTGAACAACTTGAAGATCGCGAAGCAAAAAGCCGCGTAGGTCAGCATCAGGAGTAATTCCATCAGACCTTCTCCCTCTCTGCCATTGGAGCCTCGAGTTCCGCGATCCGTGCGTGGAGACGGGCAATTTCAGCGTTGGCTTCGGCTTCTGGGGATAGCTTGCCATCCGTCCGGATGCCCCAACCGCGATCCTCGCGGTAAAGGGTGGCCCAGATGAAAAGGAAGGGCCAGATGACGTGCAGCGTGAACAGGCTCACCCATCCGGCAACGTGGATGGCGTCCTGGTGCGGATGGTTCCTGGCCTTGGCGATCAGGTGTGGGATGTCGTGGATCGCGATCACTGCATAGAACAGAGTGACTACGACGAAGAGCAACACTCCCAGTGCAAAATAGTCGAGAAACACCGTTCCTCCTTTTCGGTTTGGTCTGGCCGCCTCTTCGGCTTGGTCTGGCCGCCCGTTCGCTTGCTGTCGACCTGCGGATACTAGACCCACTTTGGCGCAAAGACCCGTAGCATCACGTATCCTCTATTGGTCTGACGAAAGGTGCAGCTGCTGAAGATGATCTTGGATGGTCGCCGTAGCAGATCGATGGAGGATGGCAGGAGCGACAGGCGCATAAGGGAAAACTCCGCCGAACGTAGGATCGCGTAAGTTACGCCGCCATTCCGGGCTGACGCTATATGATGCAACTCTGCTTAACGCATTTGACAGCGGGGCGGGGATGGTTTCGGGAGATAGCAATTCTACACCTTTGTCGGTTCTCGAAAGGGCCGAGGCGCACTTTCCTGGCCAGGCGCAGCTGGTGCAGCGGCTCTTTTACGGGAGCGACGCGTTTCACAGCATGTGCGAGGATCTGGCAATCGCGGTGGAAACCTTGGCGCATATCGAGCGCCTTCCCGAAAGCGTGCGCGAAGCGCGGCGGCAAGAATATGCCGCACTGGTTGAAGCCCTTTTGAAGGAAATGGGTGAGGCGCTCGCACAATCGAAAATCGTGATGCTTAGGCGGCCTTCGGACACCAGACCAAAATCTCCGTGAGGCACTTACACAAAATTTGTTTTGATTCAGAGGAGGTCGTTGCGTGGTGAAAGCAAGATATTTGAGATTGCTTGCGGGGCTTTCTGCGCTGGCAATCATTTCGATGCATCCCGGCCCGCCAGCATATTCACAGACCGCGACCCCCACACAGAAACCCGCCTCGACAGAGGCGACGGCGCCGGAGGCCGCTCTGCTTTCCGAGAATGAGCTTGAAGTGCTTGTGGCACGCATCGCCCTCTATCCGGACGAGCTCGTGGCGGCGATCTCGGCGGCTTCACTGTTTCCGGTGCAGGTCATCGAGGCTCAGCGTTTCCTGGAGGCCAAGAAGAAAGACGCCGATCTCAAGCCGAAGGATGATTGGGATGGAAGTGTCATCTCGCTCCTCAACTATCCAGATATCGTCAAGATGATGAGCGACGACCTCGATTGGACTCAATCGCTGGGTGACGCGCTTACAAACCAGCAAAAGGATGTACTGATCGCCATTCAGCAGCTTCGCGACGAAGCGGTGGCGAAGAACGTCATCAAGACCGACGACAAGATCACGGTCGTGACTGAGAACGAGAACGTCGTCATACGACCGACCAATCCCGAGAAGGTCTATATCCCTCAATATCCACCCGAAATGCTCTATGAGCCAGGCTATACGGCCGCTCCGATCTCCTACTATCCCAATTCTTACGACAGCTACTATTATCCGGGTGCCGGGTTCTTTGCCGCCGCGGTGACGGGCGTCGCCTGGGCTGCCATCGTCAATTGGGACGATTGGGGCGTTTGGGGCGGCAATTGGGGCGGCGATGTCGATATCGACTGCAACAACTGCTTTAACGACCGAAATTTCAACGGCAAGGTCAAATGGAACGACGTCGACTGGACCAAGGTCGATCGCAGCAAGCTGAATATCGACAGGGATCAGCTCGCCAACATCGATCGTTCGGCGATCAAATCCAGCCTGCAGTCCGACAACCGCAACCAGCTCAAGAACAAGGTCAGCGACCGGCAGGCGAACCGCGGACAAGGAGCCAGAAATGTCAGCACACGTGCTGACGATATTCGAAAGAGCACTGCGGAGGGCCTGAGGGCAAATCCGAGGGCAGGCGATGCTGTCGCCAACCGGCCGGGTGGGGCGCGTCCGGATGCCCGCCCGGGCGATCTGGGCAATCGCGTGGATGCCCGTCCAGGAAATGCCGCCAATCGACCGGGCAATGCTGCCAACCGTCCATCAAAGCCGGCAGTCAAGAAGCCAAGCGCACCGAAGATGGCGGCGCGGCCCGACAACCGTTCGCGCCAACCGAGCGCCCTCGGCAACGTGCAGTCCGGCCGGCGTGAAGCGGTGGCTTCCCAGCGAGGCGGACAGAGCATGGGAGGCGGGCAACGGGGTGGTCCACGTCCCTCCGCTCAACGCTCGCGCCCGATACCACACGGCGGCGGCGGCGGTGGCGGCGGGGGGCGTGGAGGTGGCGGTCGCGGCGGCGGTCGGCGATAGGGTGTCCAGCTATTCAGATTTCCGGAGATAAACCATGAGACCACAGTTTACGTTGATTCCGCTGTTGCTCGGAACGGCTCTCTCCCTGGCGTGGGTGGCCCCGTCGATGTCGCAGATTCAGACGAATCTTCAGGAATTCGTGGCGGGTACGCCGCCGTCATTCGATGACCCATCGGCGGCGCTTGAGCGGTTCAAGACGGTGTTGAGCGCCAATGATATCGATGGCCTCGCGAGCCTTCTCGGTCTGGACGCGGCCAAACTGCGATCCAGCAAGGAAGCGATGCTAAGCTATGAAACGATCCGCGAGGGCGCGTTGCGCCAACTGCAATTGCAGGACCTCCATGATCGCAAGGTGGTTCTGATTGGCGACGTCATGTGGCCGCTGCCCTTTCCTCTGTCGAAGAACAAGGACGGCAAATGGGCATTCGATACCGAGGTCGGTTTGCAGGAGATCGTCAACCGGCGCGTCGGTCAGAGCGAACTGGCGACAATCCAGACGATGCATGACTATGTGAACGCCCAATACGCCTACGCGCAAATCGACGAGGACGAGGACGGACTTTTCGAATTTGCGCAGAAGCTGATCAGCACCCCGGGACAACGCGACGGCCTCTACTGGGAGCCCGGTGCCTTTAATGAAGAAAGCCCGGCGGGGCCCCTGATCGAAACGGCCGCCTTCAGTAAGGCGAAGCGCGGCGAAGGCTACTATGGCTACCGCTATCGCATCCTGACGGCCCAGGGCCCCAACGTGATCGGTGGAAAGCAGAGCTATATCGTCAATGGCAACATGACGGGCGGTTTTGCGTTGATCGCCTGGCCGGTCAAGTATCACGTGACCGGGGCTCAGACCTTCGTCGTCAACGGTTCCAACATCGTCTACCAGCGAGATCTGGGGCCCGAGACCGAGCAGCGCGCCGCGGCGATCAAGGAGTTCAACCCCGACGACAACTGGACGGTCGTGCGCGACTGAGGTGTGGTTCTGGCAGAACGGTTCAATTTAGCC
>Ga0207426_1001414_pt1 | contig 20103 bp, 23 predicted proteins | sample AraplaMF_Cvi_mMS_FD_184265 | JGI IMG/M metagenome (GOLD analysis project Ga0207426, IMG submission 184265) | Arabidopsis root microbial communities from the University of North Carolina, USA - plate scrape MF_Cvi_mMS (SPAdes) (version 2) | ecosystem: Host-associated > Plants > Roots > Endosphere... | reverse complement strand
GCCTGCGTCCGAAGCGCCTTCCACATCCATGTCCACGACCACTTCCACGTCCGCCAGAGCCATTCCGAAAGCCTACGAGCTTCGCGGGGGTCCCCGTCGACCCTGTGGATAACTCACACCGTCCGGCGCCGTCAGCCGGCCCTGCGGCGCCGATGCCAGTACGCCACCGTCACCCACCCCAGAAGCGGGCCCCAGGCCAGCAGCGGCAGATAGGAGACGGTCATCACCCAGGCCGCCACGCCCTTCGGGGCGCCGGGGTCGGACATCTCCTCGCCCCAGCCGAACGACGACACCACCGTGATCACGGTGACCGCGGCGGCGCCCAGTGAGGCGGGGACCACGGCGGCCGGGACGGGAATGCGCCGCCCGCCCAGGACGGGCACCCGGCGCGGCACCCGCTCGCCCCATGGCTGGACCAGTCCGAGGGTGAGCAGCCCCAGCCCCTCGGCGACCAGGCTCAGCCCGATCAAATACAGCGACGTCCACCCGGGGAAGTTGCTCCGGTGCAGCGGATGACTCACATCGAACCCGGACGGCACCCCGAAGGCTATGGCGCACCGCCACAGCCCCGACGGCAGCAGCGTCAGCGGCGCGGCATGCGCCGCCCACCGCACCGGACGGGGGACGAGCGGGCGCACCGCGGGCGTCGTCATCGGGCGCCGGCCCCCTCGGCCTGCTTCCCCCACCCCGTCGGCAGCGGCGGCAGCTCCGCATGCCTGACCTTGAAGCCGCCCTTCGTCACCGCGGCGAAGGGAGCCGGTGCCATACAGGTGCCGACATGCGGGAAGACGGCCTTGCCATCGACGACGTCGACGTTCGACACGGCCCAGGAGAAGCCGAACCGCCCCTTGCCGGGCCCACCGCTCGTGACGCTGAAGCCCAGCCGCTCCCCGATCTCGTCGGGGTCCTCGGACTTGGTCACTCTGGCGCTGAGCGTCGCGGTGCCGCCCCCGGTGACCAGGCAGTCCACCGCGGCCTCCGCACGCCGGCCCTGCCCCTTCCCGGGCGACCAGTGGGAGACCGTGACAGTGCCCCGTGCGTCGGTGGGCATCCCCTGAGGCAGCCCGCCGACCGGCCGGCTGAACGGGGCAGCTGTCGCATCGACGGAGAAGCGGATCTCGTCATGCGGCGAGTAGGCGTAGAAGACGCGCGCCTGGCCACTCACCCGGGCGAGCCCGGTCGGCGCCTTCGAGACGGCCGCGGCACCCGAGGGAGCAGCGGACGCGGCGGGCGTACTCCCCGTCAGCCCGACGAGCACGGCCACCGCGGCACCGGCTCCCACTACGGCCCTACGACGGCGAGAACTGGCGAAGCCCGTACCGGCGAGGCACGACGAACGAACGGAAGAAGTAATGCCGGGCACGATGAACTCCCTCACTACGGAGCAGCCTTGACGGCCACCGCCCTGTCGATGACACCTCCCATCTGACGCCGGGCCGCGGCGCCCGGCCATCTGCCGATCAGCGGATTCCGGGCGCCGAAGCGGGCGTCCTCTCTGCCGTTCGGCGGAGGGAGTGCCCGGGCGGCCGCTCGTAGGATCGACGGCGTGGGCCGATGCACGCCTTGAGCGGCCAGGGCGGCGCGATGGTCATACAGCGATACGGGGGCTGTGCCCGCCCGTGGTGGGCGATATATGGGGGGGTGGGCCTGGATGAGGCGTCACATGGGGACGGGCTTAACGGGCTGCGCAGCCCTGCTCGCTTTCCCCCTCGCGTACGGCACCTGGCCGGCGGTCCCCTACGGAGCCGTCCCGGCCCTCGCGTCCGCCGCCCTGCTCCTCTGGGCCGTTGCCCGTTGGCCGGGCTCGCGTGACCGCCTCGCTCGCCCGTTGGCGCTCGTCGGAAGCCTGTCGCTGATGACCACAGTGGCCTGCGACCCTCCGTCGGCGCCCTGGGGGTCCGTATGGCGGCTGGCCGAAATGGCGATGCTGCTGATGCTCCTTGCCGTAGTGGCGCGTTGGGCGCCGCTCCGGCAGGCGGTCATCGCGGCTGTGGTGGCAGGGGTGGCAGTCGCGACATGGACGCTGCCCCTTGTCCCGGACCCGTCCGTATTGCCGCTGGCCGGTGCCGCTGCCTTCTGGACGCTTCCGGTGCTGGGCGCGGCCGTCGTGGGCGGCTATCCACGGCTGGTGGAGAATCGACGGCGCCGGCTGGTCATCGAGACCCGGCGCTCACAGCAGCTCGAACTCGCCCAAGATCTGCATGACTTCGTCGCCCATGACATCAGCGGAATCGTCGCGCAGGCACAGGCCGCCCGCTTCGTGGCCGAATCCGACCCGGGTCAGGCCCTGCCGGCACTGGAACGCATCGAACGAGCCGGCCTGAACGCCTTGGCGTCCATGGACCGCACCGTACGCATGCTCCACGAGGCACACGGCAACGGCATCAGCCGCCCGGACACGCCCCCACCGCCGCAGGCCCGCCCAGCAACAGATCCCCCCAGGCCACCAGAGGCCCACCAACCACCTCCTGCCCACCAACCACCTCCTGCCTCCCAAGCACCTGATGCCCTCAACTCGCCACCCGCCGCCCCACCGTCCCAGCAGGCCCCCACACTCCCCGCCCCACCCCTGGATTCCACGCCCCACCCCGAGCCCCTACCAGGCGTAGCCCAACTCCCCACCCTCATCGCACGCTTCACCTCCGCCGGAGCCACCGAGGCCCGCCTCACCATGCCGCCCACCACCCCCGAAACCCTCTCCCGCGAGACCAGCTCCACCGCCTACCGGATGGTCGTGGAGGCCCTCACCAACGTCCGCCGCCACGCCCCGGGATCAGCCCGCGTCGAGGTGACCCTCACCCCAGCCACCGGCAACGACCTCACCGCCCACCCCCTGGCACCCACCCTCGAAATCCAGATCACCAACGACGCCGGAACCGCTCCCGCCACCGCCCTCCGCGCCCGACGGCAACGCGCCGGCCACGGCGGCCGCGGCCTGGCCTCCCTGCGCGCACGCGTCCAGGCGACCGGCGGAACCCTCACCTACGGCCCGCACGACGGCGGTTGGCGGGTACGGGCCGTGCTCCCGCAGACCCACCCGCTCCCCCCGGAGACGACATGAGCGGCACCCCCACCCGCATCCTCCTGGCCGACGACCAGGACGACGTCCGCAGCGGCTTCCGGCTCGTCCTCGACTCGCAGCCGGACATGACCGTCATCGGCGAGGCCGCGGACGGCGCCACCGCCCTCGAACTGGCCCGCCACCTGCGGCCGGACGTCGTCCTGGCGGACATCCGCATGCCCCGCCTCGACGGGCTGGAACTCACCCGCCTGCTCGCCGGGCCCGAGTCCCCCCGGCCGACCAAGGTGGTCGTCGTCACCACCTTCGACCTGGACGACTACGTCCACACCGCCCTGCACCACGGCGCCTGCGGCTTCCTGCTCAAACGCTCCGGCCCGAACCTGCTGATCGAGGGCGTCCGCGCAGCCATGGCGGGCGACGCGCTGATCAGCCCCCAGATCACCGTACGACTCCTCCGCCGGCTCTCCCCGCCGCCGCCCTCGCACCCCCACCCCGGCCCCGGCCCGGACGCCCTCACGGACCGCGAACGCGACATCGCCCGCCTGGTGGCCCGAGGCCTCACCAACCAGGAAATCGCCACCGAACTCGTCATCTCAGCGGGCACGGCCAAGACCCATCTCGCCAACATCCAAGCCAAGCTGAAACTCCGCAACCGCGTCGAAATCGCCGCCTGGTCCTGGCGAACCGGCCTCACCCCACCGGCCTCATAGCCTCCCCGCCCACTCCGGCAAGCGGCTGCTGATCGGGCCGCCCACCCCCAGGCAGCCTGATCGCGCACGCGTTCGAAGCGAGGTGAGGGGGTTCCGTTGTCCCTGGTTTCGCGTGATGAGTGCCGATGACGCCGACCGATATCTGCTTCCTGGATGCCACCGACCTGGCCGCCCGGATCCGGACGCGGGAGCTGTCCCCGCTGGAGGTCGTCCGGGCGCACCTAGACCGGATCGAGGAGCTCAATCCGAAGCTCAACGCCGTCGTGACCATGCCAGCGCCCCCGCACGGCCGGACCGAGTACGTCGTGGACGGGGAGACGGTGCCCGCCTGGAACGTCATGCGTGCCACCGTTCCGTTCAACCTGACCGGCCTGCCGCCGCTCTCCGTCCCCTTCGGCGCAAGCCCCGAGGGACTGCCGATCGGGGTACAGCTGGTGACGAAGTGGTACGCCGAGGACGCACTGCTCCGCCTGGGCGCCCTTCTGGAGTCCGTAAGCCCGGTCCGCGAACGACACCCGGCGCTGTGAACGCCGCGCCGGCTGGTCGGCTGGGCAGGGGTGGTTGACGGGGATTCAGGTTCGGTTGTCCGGCCGCCGTCTGGCCGGCATATGGACCGGCCGCTGACGAGCGGGCCCGCCGGCCGCCTGAGAGGCGACTGCCGTCAACTGCTGCCGTCAAAACGGCCCGGACTGTGATCGGTCCGGGCCGTTTGTGCTGGTGCCCCCGGCAGGATTCGAACCTGCGACACCCGCTTTAGGAGTTCGATCGCCCCTCGGCACTGCCGCGGAGCCACCCGGTCACACTGACCATGCCAGACCGCCTAGGAGTGCTGTCGTCCGGCGGCGTTGATGTCACTCGTGGATGTCCGGACGGTGCAACCGCATGTGCTCGCTGGCACGATGGCCTTGTGGTTGACCTGGACTGCAGCACAGCGGAAACGGTGGCGTACTACCGAGTACTCGACGAGGACGCCATCGTGCGGCAACACTTCCGCCACTCTGACGAGGAAGGCGGTCTTTGGTACATCGAGGCTGTACCTGACCGCGGCGAGTTGATCGTCATCAAGCAAGCAGAGCTAACGTCAGCCGGCCAACTCCACCGGTACAACTGGGAGTACCTGGAGGACGAGCACGGCGGCCTGACAGACCAAGCGATCGATCCTGCAGAGGATCCGCTGGAGGTCATCCCGGTCGAAGAGTTTCAGCTGGTGTGGAATCGGCGAGCGCGCTGAACAACCGCTTTGGAACGAGGCGGGCGGATCGTGCCCCAGACTTCAGGCTTCGATACCTGGTGAGGGGGCCGGAGATCGACACCCGGGGAGCCCCCGTTGACCGTTGCTGACCTCTGTAGCTGGCACGGTTGTGGCACGGACCCCAGCCGACGACAGTCAGCCACGACGGCGGGTGCGTCGGCTGATCAGGCGCGCGTATGCCTCGCCGCACCCCCACCAGCCTCAGCCACGCTACTGGCTTGTGTCGTTGAACAGGCAGTCTGTCGGCCGCCCAGCGACGAGAGACCGAGACAAGTGGTACCTCTGGAGCTCCTAGCTGAGCCTTTATAGCTTCAATAGGCCACAAGTTGCCCTAGAGGCTGTCACTATGTGGTCACTCTAAGAGGGGGACACATGGTGGATCCGGCGGTTATTGGAGCAGTTGGGCGAGTGGCGGCAGCCGTGGTGCAGCGGTCGTCCGCTCCGGTGCGTGCTGAAGGAGCGGTTCCTGACGAGTGGGAGGAGGAGACGGATGAGAGAGGCGGCCTCCTTCTAGCCGATCTTGAGGGCAATCCTTTGACCCTGCTGACTCAAGACCAGGTGGAACAGATCCAGCATTTTGTTGAGTCCCCTGAATCGATCGCTCTTTTCCAATTTATGTTGATTGCAAGACTAGGCGTAAGGGAGGGAGAGATTTTTAACGACATCGCCGAAGAATACCGAGAGTCTTTCCTGATCCAGGCCGAGGAGTTCTGCGATGAGAAGGGGTATATTTGGGCCAATCTCGCCAGTGATATTTGGGAGTTGATCGCTTCTCACATGGAGAGTGTCTTTCCAAATGAAAAGGCACTCTCGTTCATCAGTCAGGACGAGGCAAAGCGAGTCTCGGCATATATTGGCTCTACTGAAAAAATTGAAGGAAGGGCTCGCCCTGCAAACGTCGCATTCCGCGACATCGTCGACATCCTGGGAAATCCGGTGCGGTTTTCCAATGCCAGAAATTTCCTAAGTGACATCAGGGCGGCATCCGAGCAGCACTATGCTGAACTAAATCTGGCGCATGCTATCAGTCACTCTGTTGACAATTTTCGTTTTGACTATGGGGCTCTGTATGTATCTCGGACGCTTCGCTTGCAAAATTCTGACCAGCAACACAGTGACGAATTTTTGACCTCACCCTCAGGGCGACCTAGGTGCGTTGTAATTGGCAGCCCAGGCGTCGGCAAAAGCACAATGACACAGCACCTTGTGCATCAACTTTCAAAGGATACGCCGGGTGCTGACGCCTATGCCGCCGTTGTTGTGGCCTGTAAGGACGTGTCTAGTAGCGACGGTAGTGCCTATATTTTGAGCGCTATCAGCAAGTCAATAAAAGAGAACCTACAGCTCGATGTAACCGAGGAAAGCCTAAACGATCTGGCTACTCTTGGGCGTTGTTTTGTAATCTTCGATGGCATCGATGAAATCATCGACATCGCCCGACGGAAAAGATTCGTCAATGTCATTGAATCCTTCGCGGCAAGGTATCCGCTAATTCCTGTGTTGGTTACGGCTCGCAGGGTTGGCTACGGAAAAGCTCCGTTTAATTCGGCGTTTTCAGTTTTCGAGCTCGATGATTTCTCGGAGTCTCAGGTATCTGAGTACACTGAGAAATGGTTTGAGGCAACTGAGCGAAGCTCAGCAGAGCGGAACGCATTTCTCAGGGAGACTGAGAACGTTCCGGATGTGCGGACTAACCCCCTTATGTTGTCGTTGCTCTGTGCTTTGTATCGCGCACGTGGATATATTCCCCGGAATCGGCGGGAGGTGTACAAATCGTGTGCCGATTTGCTTTTCCAGCGATGGGATGCAATGCGCCATATTGAGCAGCCAGTTGATCATCGCCAGTATGGAACACGGCTGATGCAGGAACTTGCTCTCTTTTTCTACAAAAGCCAAAGCGCTCAGGCTGGTGTGCAAGAGAAGCAACTGCGAAAAATTATCTCGCAGTTCTTCACTGCGACGGCATCGGTTGACGAAGTGGATGCCGCTAACCGGGCGCAGGATTTCCTAGACTTCTGCGCTGATCGTGCTTGGCTGCTGACATACCAAGGTACGGACGATCGCGATCAAAGGCTGTTTGGTTTCACTCATCGGACTTTCATGGAGTATTTTGCTGCGGAAGCGATCGTGAGACGCTCTCGGTCAATTGAAGAGATCGTAAAGGAAATCACGCGAGCCTACGAGGCTGACGCTAGCTCCGTTTTGGCCGACGTCATTTTCCAGTGTGCCGATGACAAGTATGACGGTGGCGCCCGAGAAGTCGTTGCTGGACTGATGGAAAAGGCGCGGGGTCTAGGGTGGAAGCAGGCGCCTAAATATATTTCACTATGTCTGCGCATCATGAATGCTGCGCCTCTTCCTCCTGATTCCACGAAAGCTATTTTCGACGCACTTTTTCAACATTGGGCGGATAGCGCTCCTGAGTCGAACTATGTTACCGCTGTGGCTGTTTTTGACCTGTATCGCGATCCTCGAAATAGGTTTATTTCTGCCCTTAAGGAGAAGCCTGAGCGTGCCAAGTCGGCATTGCTGCGGTGGGCAAGAATCTACTGTAGAAATGAGACTTACATGTTCGACTCCGCTTGGGGTGAGGACATGCTGGCAGTCGCGGCCGAATCGCAGTTTGCGACGGTGGATGACTCGGCTCTATTTGCGTACCTTCTCGATAAGAAGGTAATTTCTATCGATCAGTTCAAAAAGGTTCCGAGCTCCTGGTTGGTGTGTGCTCACGCCTATAAACAACGAACTCCCGGGCCGGTTTTCATGGATTTGAGGCGAAGGATTTGGGATAAGGAAAGAGCGGAAGGTGAAACGCTCGTCTCTCGTGTACTTGATCGGCAGCTTCTTCCGAGTGTGCTGCCGGGTGGAAAAATCGACTATCCGGCCAAACTCTTCTCGTCCAGCCTTGTATCTCTATCGGCTTCAGGGAATGACTGGACGGAAGAACGGCAGCATGATCTCAACTTCATTTTGTGGGTCAGTTGCTTCTTGTATGAATTGACGGCTCCCAGTCTTCATGAATTCCACGAGCTTGTCGACTACGTGTACGGGCGAGAATGGTTCGACCGAGCAGCGGCGACTCACCTGAACGGCGTTGGCGTTTTGCTCTTGGACGAGCCGCAGCCTTTTTCGCGCGCGGAGTTGAGCACCTTGGTCCGTGACGGGGCTGTCCCATCCTGGTTCCCTGGCTGGTGCGCTGGCACCCGATCATTCGTTGCTGAGCCTGAGAATTGAGAAAGACGTGAGTGTGAGTCAGCCGGAATGAGTATGGTGGGCGGCTTGCTGAGAGTGAGGCACGGGCGCCGGCCGGGCTGGAGTGGGGCGGAGACAGGAGCGTAGCCCGGCCGGGTGCCGGGCCGCCTTGAGTAAGTGAAGACAGGTCTCGACAGCAGTCCAACCCGTAGAGCCTGGTGCACGGTGGTCCCTCGTTGCGAACTACCGGCAGTGAGGTCGCTGGGGTCTGCGGAGCAGGTCAGTCGGGCTCTGACGGGCGCTAGTAGCCGATGGTGGCCGCGCTGGTTGCTGTACTTCGCTGCTCTACCGCAGTCTCACCGTCATGCAGGAACTGACAGCGTTGACGTGCTGGTTCAGTTTAAATTGAGGCATGAGTGGTGATTGGGGGGTGCTCATCGGCGTAGTAGGCACACTGCTCGGCGCGTCTCTGACCGGCGGCTTCTCGCTCCTGCAAGGGCGCCAGGGCAGTCGAGACAAGCAGCGGGATCGTCTAGAACAACGGTGGCTTGTTCACCGAGAGGCTCGGCGAGACGCCTACCTGAAGCTCATCTCGAAACTCTACGAGTTCGACAAACTGATCGAGGAGCTCTGGACCAGCAAGCCGAACGGCAATCACCAACTGTTGCGGGACGTGAGCGAAGTTGCGGCGAGCCTCGAAGAACTCGCCACCGTAGTGAAGCTGGAGGGCCCCTCATCAGTCGGTGACGCTGCCCAGCGTCTTGTCGAAGCAGCCTCGGACGTGTACACCAGCCTGCTCCTGGTTGACCATGATGCCAGCAAGCAGGACGACAACCCGCGGCTACTGGACTTGATTACGAGGAACATCGAGGAAGAGGAAGAGCACGCCCGCGCGTCCCTCACCGCCTTCATCGAGGCAGCGAACGCGGCCATGGGGAGCGAAGTTGGGACCCCAGAATGACCAGGGGTATGCCGAGTATCTCAACCGGGGTACCCCACCGGCCGCGCTGCCATCCCGTCTGCCGTCGTCCCACACACCGTGGAGCGGGCTTGGCTCCTGGTGTCCAGGTGGAGCGCGCCACTGTACGAACGACCTGGACACCAGGAACCAAGCCCGCTCGGCTCTGCCTGGGATGATGGCAGACGGGATGGCAGCCACCTACCCTCACCCCATTCGAACCGCACCCGCCGACGGTGCCCCCGCCATCCCAGAGTCAGAGGCCCCCGCCGGAGGCACCTCTTTGAACCGCACCGCCCACCTCACCCTCACCACCACCTCTTCACACCTCCCCGCCGCCCTCGGGGCTCCCAGCCTGGACCTGCTCCTGAGCTACGGGCGCCTGCGTGGCTGCTCAGCTCGTCCTGATGGTGGGCAGCTGCGGCCGGGCTGCTGGATGGGTCCGGCGGTGGCGTTGGCCGGTGGGGTGTCTGCTCGGTCCGGCGCTGCTTTTGGCGGGACAAAGCGTCTAGCGGATCACCCCGTGGCAACTGTGGTGGCGCGGGGCCGGGGGCGGGGCGGAGCGGGCCGAAGGCAGGAGCGTCGCCCCAGTCCCCGAGCCCGCGCCGGCCCGCGTGGCGGGCCGGTGGGGTGTGATTCGTAGCGGCGGCTGGCAAAGCCGTTGGCCTGCGCACCGGTGCCGAAGGCAAGAGCACCCACAAGGCCAGAGCCACAAGCAGCAAGCCCTCCCGCGGGGACTGGAGAGCCGCGAGACGCTGACCCACGAGGCGCAAGACGGCTGCTGGCCGCGATCGGCACTCCACGGGCTCTACAGGCAGATACTGCGCGACCGGCTCCCGGAGACCCGGCAAGGGAACGGCACCACCCGCGAGAGCTCCCGGAGTGCTCCCCCTCCCCCACCTCCCCGCCTCTTCCCCGGCCGAAGGGCGGGGCTTGAACTCGTAGAGAAAGTTGTTACTCAAGCTCCGGATGGGATGTGCCAGAGCGGGGCCTGGTACTGCTCCGGGCGGCTGTTGAGCAGTAGCTCTCTGAGGTCCTGGCGCTGGCTGCCGCTGAGTCCGAAAGCTTCGGTGAGCCGGCGGAACGTTGTGTGCGTGATGCCTCTGCCCCGCGCATCGGTCTGAAATTCGTCGAGCTGGCGGAGCACGGTCTTCGGGTCGAGCTTCTGAGCGGGCTGGCTGCCGAGCCAACTGGCCTTGTTGCGCTCGTAGTCGATCTCGGAGAAACCACAGATCTCGCGGCTGTACTGCTCGACCTCGTGCAGGTTCTCCGTCGCGAGGATGGCACGGGCGAGCTGGTTGCGGTTGAGGGCTTCGTCCAGGTCGGCCTGGTGCACGAGGGGGCCTTCGTCGGTCAGAGGGACCGGTAGGCCAGCGTCCCTTACTTCGCACGAGCCGCGGGCGCCTCGTGCTGCGGCTGCCAGCATCGCCGTCGCCTCGGAGGGGTGCCACTCCAGTACCGAGCTGACTGGCTGGACGTGCTCAGCGGTGAGCGTCAGGGCAAGGGGGCCCATGCGGTCGCGTAGGGCCTCGGCCGGGAGTTCACCATCGAGCCCGGGGCCAGCGACCAGGAGCCTTACGGGGAAATTGAGTTCGCAGCACGCCGCGAGCGTGAGTGCGTCGGCGAGTGGGCTCCGGAGGGTGGGCTCGTCCCCCTGGGCCAGGATGTCGCCGCCCACGTCCAGGAGGTCGACGGAGTCCGGCTCCAAGTGCTGGATGAGCTCTTCGAGCTGGCGGACGATCCCCTCGGCGCCATGGTGCGGATCGATGAGCGCGAAGGTCTGCGGGAGTTCTGTGGCCAGCCTGGGAAGCGTCGAGCCCGCAGGAGCAATCGGTGTGGCGTCGGCGGGAACCGTCTGGACGCTTCGGGTGAGGGGGCGGAGGCCGGTGAAGTTGGCCGGCCCTCTTGGGCCCGGAACGGGGTCGATCAAGAGACGGTCCCACGCGTAGGTGAGAACCACCGCCGGAGACTCGCCGCCATAGAGGGCGGCATCCAGCATCGCAGCGGCGACAGCGTCGCCGCCTCCTCCTGCTGCCACGATCAAGCGCGTCACGTGCGCCAGCGTACGGGCTGCTGCGCTAGCCACTCACCCTATAGTGGCTAGAGGTAATAGCCACTTTGGGAAGGGGGAACGGATGCCGAAGATCGAGGAGACCCAGCCCAAGTACCTTCAGATCGCGCACCACATCCGCGATCAGATCCTGCGGGGCGACTTGCGGCCTGGTGACGAGGTGCCGTCGGAACGTCAACTGGCTGCGGATTGGGGCGTATCGCGACCGACAGCCGCGCGTTCGCTGGAGGCCCTGCGGCATCAGGGGTTGGTCGAGAAGCGGCAAGGGTCGGGCACTTACGTGCGGGGCCTGGCGGTCAACCGCCGTGCCCGCGAGCTGTACGGCCGGGCCAAGCAGACCGGAAAGATCTACACGCCGGGTGAGTACGCGGTGATTACGTCGGCGGGCTGGCTTGAGGCGCCGGACTATGTGGCGGAGTCGCTGAACTTGGCTGCTGGCGCACGTGCGGTGCACCGTCGACGGGTCACCAAGAACGACACCGGGCCGATCACGCTCTCCACTTCCTGGTTCGGCCCCGACGTGGGCGAGCGCGCGCCGAAGCTCCGGGATCCTGACCGGATCCAGGAGGGAACCCTGATGTACGTCGAGAACATGACCGGACGTCAGGGCAGCTACGCCGAGGACCGGATGTGCGCTCGTCTCGCCACCGAGGATGAGGCGGCTGACCTGGAACTGGAGCCGGGGTCGGCAGTCCTGATCGTCCATCATGTTGTCTATGACCTGCAGGATCACCCCCTGGAGTTCGCCGAGGCGACGTATCCGCCCAGCCGTTGGGCGTTCGAGCAGGGATACCCGATCGGGTAGAAAGCCTTGATTCTCCGACCGAAACGCTTGCGACTCCAAGTGGCCAATGCCACTATCCAGTAAGTGGCTAATGCCACTTCGTCGGAAGGGGCACGGGCGTGAGCCAGGAACGTGCGGAGTTACGACGCGTCGCCGCTGCTGCGTGTCGTGGATGCCGAGGTCGAGGCTGGAAGCGGGTTGGCTCCCGCTCGACCTTGGCGGTCTCCGGGGCTGATGCTCGCGTGCGTGCTACGTCCAAGCGGCGCTGTCTCGACTGTGACGGCACCGGTAGGGAGTAGGGCGGGATGAGCGACGTCACTGGAGGGCCCGAATGGGCGGGGGCTGAGCCTGTGCACATCGGTGCCATGACCTTGTATCCGGTGCCTGAGTCTGTGCCACGGGCTCGGCGCTGGTTCAGGAAGTTCACGGATCCGCACGAGCTTGCCTGCTCGGTGGACGACTGCGTATTGATGATCTCCGAGCTGGTCACCAACGCTGTCCTCTATGGGGAGGCGGAGCAATCGTGGCGGGTGCGGGTGGAGTGGTGGCGCGTGGACGAATCGCTGCGGGTGGATGTGCACAACCCCGGCTTTCCTGCGCAAGTGCGTATGCGGCAGGCTTCCGCCGGCGAAGCGCACGGACGGGGCCTGTGCATTGTCGATGCACTGGCGGACTCGTGGAGCGCCGGCCCGAGCCGCTTCGGTGGAACGGTGGTCTCGTTCACCGTTGATGAGGCTTGGAAGCCTTGATGGGCCTGGGCTCTGCGTTGCTCACGGGGGCGTAGGTATGCACTGCCGACTCAATTGAGTAGTCTGGTTGACAGGTTGACTTGGCTGATGTGAGTAGGCGGCGGGCTATGGCGTACGAAGTGGCTGCACCGAAGTATGTGCGGCTTGCGCAAACGCTCCAGGGTCGGATCGAAGACGGCACGTACCCGCCCGGCACTCTCGTACCGAGCGAAAATCAGCTGGTCCAAGCCTTCGGCATGTCTCGCCCGACTGTCGTTCGGGCTCTCGAACTCCTCAAGCGGGACGGCTGGCTGGAGTCCCGGCAGGGCTACGGCACAATCGTTCGTGGTCGCCCTGAAGTGGTCGAGCAGAAGGATCAGCGTGGGCGTGACGCGCTGGAGCGGAGCGAGTCGGCTTCATCCGGTCGCCTCGTCCAGGTCGAGCAGGTACCCATTCCTCCGCGAGTGGCCTCGATTCTCGGTGTGCCCAAGCGGGCCAAGGTGCTCGTCCGGCGGCTGCTGGTCGAGGATGAAGGTGAGCCGGTGGAGCTGGCTTCCTCGTACTTCCCGGCCGACCTGGTCGACGGTACGGACCTTGCCGACGTGACTCCGCTGGCCGAGGGGCTGCGTGCGCATGTCGAGTCTCGTAAGCGCGTGCGCTTCGACCATGTCACCGAGCGCGTCTCGGCTCGCCTGCCAAGCAAGGAAGAGGCTGAACTGCTGGCGCTTCCGAAGGGCGAGCCGGTGCTCAGTGTGCTGGTCGTCGCCTGCGATGTCTCGGGGCAGGCTCTGCAGGTCACGGATGTGCTGCTGCCTGGCGATCGCCAGGAGCTCGAAGACACCTATCGCCTGGGGTAGTTCACTTGCCGGCCGACGGGTCGGCACCCCCATCGGAATCACTTGACAAGTCAACCTGACTTCCCTAGCTTCGAACTTGCTAAGTCAACCTGTCAGGTCTGCTGGCAGGTTCTCAACGAAGGGGAAATCTGTGCGTGTAATCCGTGTCGAGACCTCGTCCGCCACGATCCTGATGACCGAGGCCCCGGAGCCCAAGGTCAAGGACCGTCAGACGGGCGAGATCGCGAAGGACGCCGCAAGCGGCGAAGCGCTGATGAAGATCGGCGTGGTGTACATCGACGAGGGTGAGTCGTCGCTGATCGCGGTGGCCATCCCCGAGAGCGGGGTTACTGACGGCTTGGTCGTCGGTGCACCCGTCTCCCTGCCGGGTCTCATCGCCCGGCCCTGGGAGAGCGTCTTCAACGGTCAGGCCCGTCACGGCATCGCCTACCGAGCCGCTGCGGTCGCTCCCGGTGCGTACCCGGCCGGGCAGGAGAGCTGATCTCGTGCCCGACGTCATGACGCTGATGGAGCTGGGCGGGCCGCTCGCTGTCATAGGTGGAGCGGCCTACGCCCGGAAGGCACACCCGGCGGCCTACTGGTCAACCGTGGGGCTTCCTCTGTCGGTTGTACGACTGATGGCCTCGTACGGCTCGACCATGGACGCCTGCGGGTTGACTGTTGAGCCGTCCCGGTTGCGGGCCCTGGCCGTGCGAGCGACCACGCGTCGGGAGGTTCGTCCAGTTCCCCCGAGGCGGGGCATTCCGCGTCCCACCTCGACGGGACTGCACGTCCGGATTCGGCTCGCTCCCGGCCAGGAGCCGGCGGACGTGTCGGCTTCGTCCGAGAGGCTGCGGCACGCCTGGGGCGTTCACGCCGTACATGTCGTGAGCCTCAAACCGGGCGTCGTGGAACTGCGGTTGGTCGGCTTCGACGTGCTGCGCAAGGTGAAGATGCCTCGCCGGACCGGGAATGACCTGCTATCGGTGCCGGTGGCGCTTCGGGAGGACGCAACCGCGTTTGTCCGCGACTACCGGACAGTCCCTCACCAACTGGTGCTCGGGGCGACCCTGTCGGGCAAGTCGATGTTCTTGCGCAACCTGCTCACGGGGCTGGCCGCTCAGCCGGTGGCTCTGGTCGGGATCGACTGCAAGCGCGGTGTGGAACTGGCTCCGTTCGCTCCTCGACTGTCTGCCCTGGCAACGGACCCTGACGAGGCCGCGAAGCTGCTACCCGTCCTGGTGAGAGAAATGGAGGACCGATACGACCTGATCAAGGCCCGTCAGGGCATCGCGCCGAGCACGCAGGACGAAGAGATCACCTCGGACGTCTGGGGTCTGCCGGAGGGCGAACGCCCGCACCCGATCGTGGTGTTCGTGGACGAGGTCGCCGAGCTGTTCCTCGTGGCCACCAGAAAGGACGAGGAGCGGCGCGACGAGATGGTGACCCAGCTGGTCCGGCTCGCCCAGCTCGGTCGAGCCGCCGGGATCTACCTGGAAATCTGCGGACAACGCTTCGGCGCCGAGTTGGGCAAGGGCGCCACCATGCTCCGAGCCCAGCTCACCGGACGCGTCTGCCACCGCGTGAACGACGAAGCCTCGGCAAAGATGGCACTCGGCGATATCGCACCCGAAGCGGTCGGTGTCGCGTCGACCATCGCTGCTGAAGTACCGGGCCTCGCTGTGGCCGGCGATTCCTCCGGCGGTTGGATCCGCATCCGTACCCCGTACCTCTCCCTCGCCGACGCCGCAGCCACCTGCCGTGAGACTGCCGAACTCGTACCCGACGTACTAGCCCTGGAGCCCTTTCGGCCCCACGTACCGGGCCCGCCCGTGACGGCCCCCGTCACGTTGGCCAAGCCTCGGCCCGCCAACGGCTGACCCACAGCACACCCCGGCCGGCGTGACCGCCTCACGCCAAGTCCCTACCCCCGCCATGCCCGAAACCGGAAGGAGCCGAGCCGTGCGCAATCCACCCGTCCGCATCGACGCCGTACTAGTCCAAGCGGTCATCGCTGCCGCTCTGTCCTTCGCGCACCTGCATGACCTCGCGGTGGCCGCCGGCCAGGACGGCTGGAAGGCATGGGCCTACCCGGTGAGCGTCGACCTGCTGCTGGTCGCCGCCTGGAAACGGTTGCGGTCCGGAGAGTCCAAGACGGCCGGGTGGTGCTGGTTCCTGGTGGCCTTGGCCGCCAGCCTCGGCGCCAACATCGCCACTGCTGGGCTCCTCGACCTTGACCACGTTCCGCCCTGGCTCCGCGTCCTCGTCGCCGGTTGGCCGGCAGCTGCATTCCTCGGCGGCACTCTGCTCGCCCACGGTCACGTCGTCGATCGCACGGAAGTGATCGCCGAAGCGGACGACATCGACGAATCGGCGCCGGAAGAGACGCACAAGGTCGAGCCGGCTGTCCGCACGCCAGCGCCCGAACTCGTCGTCGAGCCTGCACCGCCTTCTCACCCGGCTGCCCAGGTTCCTGCCGCCCTCATCAACCACGCCCAAAAGATCGCCACCGAGCACCACACCCGCACGGGAGCACCCATCAACACAGCAACCCTCCGCACCCGCCTCGGCGTTCCGGCCCCGCTCGCCGAGGCCATCGCCGCTCGCCTGACCTGAACGACAGGAGCCGCTATGCGTCCGTCCACACTCCGTGCCCTCAAGCGCGCGGCGGAACTCACCCGCCAGAACCGATTCACCGAGGCCGTGCTCGTCGCCGAGCCGGTGATCCTCGCCGCCGACCGTCAGGAGGGCGCCGAGATCCGCGGCTGGCTGATCGGCCACGCCACCGAATTCGCCGCAGAGAGGGAGACCCGCTGATGGCTGCCCAGCCGCGATTTCGCCGCGTGACCCGCTTCGGCCCTGTCCAGGTCGGCACCTACTACGACGGCCGGGGCCGCGAGAAGCACACCGCCGTTTGCACGGCCCCGCGCTGCGGATTCTCCGCCGACTACGACTCGCGCTCTGCCGCTGAACTCGCCGCCCGTACGCACCGCTGCCCGGTGCGCTGATAGGAGCCCTGCCCCCCCGTGACCGTGAACCTGCCCCTGGTCGTCGTCCTCGGCCTCATCGCCTGGGGAGCCGTGAAGTTCCTCGGCGTCCGTATCTGGATCGTCGTCGTGATCGCGCTCTTCGGCTTCTACCTCGCCGACACCTTCCTGGCCTCCGCCATCGACTCCGGCACCCGCAGCGGCGTCGAGATCGTCAACGGCAACCACCACTGAAGGAGACCCCGTCATGATCTTCCGGCCCCAACTGCCCCCGGCTCCGACGGCGTCCATGCACGTCGCGGGTTCAAGTCCCGTCACTCACGCACCCGCATCGGCCTGCTCCTGTCAGCACACCGCCGGGCCCACGATGGCTCCTCGCCGCTCGTTGCCCTCGGCCAGTACGGGAGTCGTGGCGGCCGTCCTGGTGGGCGGAGTGGTCCTCACCGCGCTGCTGACCGCCGTCGCCGTCTCGGCCATCTCGGTGGCCGTCGCCGCCGTGGTCCTGCGCTCTCTGCTCGCCAACCAGCGCCACCACTGAAGCGGCTACCGGGACGGCCTCGATACCGCCAAGCATCCACCGCCCCGGTAGCCCGACCCCTCCTCGACCAGAAGCCGAAAAGGGAGAAGCCCATCATCACCCGCAACGCCACGGCTCCGCTCACGGACCTGGGGACGCTCGCCGCATCCGGCGCCTTGCCCGGCCTGATGCGTCAGCTCTCCACCCTCGGCGGCTGCACCCGCCCTATCCGCCTGGCCGGCCACCGCACCGAACACCGCCTCAATACCGCCACCGGAGAAATCGGCCCCGCCTTCCACCACCTGAACTCCAATGACCTGCCCGCCGGAGACCTCCTGGTGCGCTGCGGCAACCGCCGCACCACCCGCTGCCCCTCCTGCGCCGAGACCTACCGCCGCGACACCTACCACCTGATCACCGCCGGACTCCGCGGCGGCAAAGGCACTCCCGAACAGGTCAAATCCCATCCACGCGTCTTCGCCACGTTCACCGCCCCCAGCTTCGGCCCAGTCCACAACCGCCCCACTGCACCTGGCAGCGGAACCCGCCCCTGCCGCTGCGGTCGCCGCCACGACCAGGACGACGCCGCGCTCGGCACCCCGCTCGCACCGGAGCGCTACGACTACGAAGCCGCGGTGCTCTGGAACGCTCACGCGGGCCTGCTCTGGCGCCGCTTCACGATCTACCTGCGCCGGGAGATCGCCCGTCGGGCGGGGCTGACTCAACGGGAGTTCGCCGAGCATGCTCGCGTCTCGTTCGCCAAGGTCGCCGAGTACCAAAAGCGCGGCGCCGTCCACTTCCATGCCGTCATCCGCCTCGACGGCCCCGCAGGCGGCCACACCCCACCTCCGTACTGGGCCCGCCCCGAGCTCCTGACCGACGCCATCAACGCCGCCACAGCAAAAGCCACCGTGGCGGGCCCGATCCTCGGCGGGCGTGCGCACTCCTTCGCCTTCGGTCGGCAACTCGACATCCGCACCATCAAGGGCACCGACCTCGACGGCGGTACCGCCCTCACCGATCGCGCCGTCGCCGCCTACATCGCCAAGTACGCCACCAAGGGCGCCGAGACAGCCACCGGCACCCTCGACCGACCCCTGAAGATCGTCGCCGAACTCGCGAGCCTCGACATCACCCCGCACGCCGAACGCCTCATCCGCACTGCCTGGGCTCTCGGCGCCCGCAAAGATCTCGAACACCTCCGCCTGCGCGCCTGGGCCCACATGCTGGGCTTCCGCGGCCACTTCTCCACCAAGACCCGCCGCTACTCCACCACCCTCGGCGCCCTCCGCCAGGCCCGCGCCGAATGGCGCCGTCTCCAAGCCGCCATCGCACGAGGCGACACCCCACCTCAGCCCCACGACCAGGAGCACGAGCACGAGCACGAAGAGACCTCGCTCGTCCTCGCCCACTGGGTGTACGCCGGCACCGGCCTCAGCCCCACCGAGCAATGGCTGTCCGCATCGCTCGCAGCACCCGAATCCGCCCACGTACCGGAAGGAAGGGCCACAAGTGACTGACGAACTGCTCACCGTTCCTGAGGTGATGAAGCGACTCAGGCTCGGCCGTTCCACGGTCTACGACTTGATCCGTTCCCACCGGATCGTCTCCATCACCATCGGACGCTCGCGTCGGATTCCCGCCGCTGCCCTGCATGACTTCATCCACCACCAGATTGACGAGGCCGCGTGATGGCAGCACAGCGCAAGCGCAACCCCAATGGGGCGGGAACCATCACCAAGCGCAAGGACGGCCGCTACCAGTGCGCGGTCTACGTCCTGCAACCCGACGGCACTCGTGCCCGGAAGTTCGCCTACGGCAAGACCTGGGCGGAGTGCGACGCGAAGCGGCGTGAGCTGCTGACCAAGTCCGACAACGGCATCCCGGTGCCGACCCGTTCGGCCAAGCTTGCCGAATGGCTGCCGTACTGGCTGGACAGTGTCGTCAAGCCTCGTCGCAAGCCCAGCACCTACGACAAGTACGAAGCGCACGCCCGCCTGTACCTGGTGCCCATGCTCGGAGCTAAGCGGCTGGAATCGCTGGGCGTCGCTGACGTACGACGCTTTCTCATTCAGCTTGAGAAGAAGACCACTGCCGCGACGGCCAAAGAGTCTCACCGCGTGCTTCGGACCGCGCTCACCTCTGCCTGTCGAGAGGAGCTGATCACCAGGAACGTGGCCGGCCTTGTTGAGCCGCCGCGTGCGAAATCACGGGAGCTGAGCCCCTGGACGCTCGACGAAACGCTGGATTTCCTGGCCGCAGCTCGAAAGGACCCGCTCTACGCGGCCTTCGTCCTCGCCATCACGATGGGGCTCCGTCGGGGCGAGATCGTTGGGCTCCGCTGGGCTGACATCGACTTGGAACAGCGGGTGCTCTACGTCCGCCAGCAGACCCAGCGTCGGCGTGGTGTCCTCTACGACGACGATCCCAAGGGACGCCGTCGCCGGGCCGTTCCGCTTCCCGCGATGTGCATCGCGCCGCTTCGTTGGCACCGGATGCGGCACGCGGATGCGAAGGCACGGGCAGGGGAGAAGTGGCAGGAGGGCGGCTACGTCTTCGCTACACGGAACGGCCGTCCGATCGAGCCGCGGAACGTCTACCGCTCCTTCACCCGCGTCGCCAAGTCCGCCGGCCTCCGCGTGATCCGGCTGCACGATGCCCGCCATGGCTGCGCGACGATCCTCACTGCCGCAGGCGTCGCCCCGCGCGTGGTGATGGAGATCCTCGGGCACAGTCAGATCAGCATCACCATGGACGTGTACACACACGTCGTCCAGGACACACAGCGCGAGGCCATCAGCCACATGGATCGACTGCTCAAGAGGCGTCCTGGTCGTGAGTGACCGCCACCGTTGATGTCAGCCCTGGATGTCAGAAGGGGGCCACTTCCGGAAATCCGGAAGTGGCCCCCTTCTGAACTGGTGCCCCCGGCAGGATTCGAACCTGCGACACCCGCTTTAGGAGAGCGGTGCTCTATCCCCTGAGCTACGGAGGCATGGGATGGGACCCCTGACAGGGTAGCTGATGCCTTCGCTGGAGATTGCTT
>Ga0207426_1001412_pt1 | contig 20129 bp, 21 predicted proteins | sample AraplaMF_Cvi_mMS_FD_184265 | JGI IMG/M metagenome (GOLD analysis project Ga0207426, IMG submission 184265) | Arabidopsis root microbial communities from the University of North Carolina, USA - plate scrape MF_Cvi_mMS (SPAdes) (version 2) | ecosystem: Host-associated > Plants > Roots > Endosphere... | reverse complement strand
CCGAATGGGCGATCGTATCGCCGAAATAGGCCATGCGCCGCCAGATGATGAAGCAGCCGAGCGGCCCCGTCGTCAGCGCCAGCCCGACGCCGGCAAGGATGGCGCGCACGAAGAAATCGTCAAGCATGGCGATCTCCCGCCGCATGCTCATGGGCGTGCGGATGCGTGTGGCCATCACCGGCATGCCCATGGTCATGCCCGGCATGCCCGTGGTCGTGCGCATGGCCGCCGTCATGCGCGTGATGCCCGTCATCGGCGTGGCAATGATCGGTGACCGTGCCGTCCGCATGCTGCACGCGCCCATCCGGCAGGTGCGTATGATCGTGATGATGGCTGTAGACGGCCAGCGTCTGCGCCGCCCGGCTGCCGAACAGGCGCACATATTCCGGGCTGCGGCTGACGGATTCGGGCGTGCCGCGGCAGCACACATGACCATTGAGGCAGATGACGGTGTCGGTCTCGGCCATGACGACGTGGAGATCGTGCGAGATCAGCAGGATGCCGCAGCCGCTGGCGTTGCGGATCGATTTGATGAGATCGTAGAGGGCGATCTCGCCGGAGAAATCGACCCCCTGCACCGGCTCGTCAAGCACCAGCAGATCCGGCTTGCGGGCAATGGCGCGTGCCATCAGCGCCCGCTGGAATTCGCCGCCGGAAAGATGCTGCACTTCGGCATCGAGCATATGGGCGATGCCGGCGGATTCGAGCGCCGAGAGCATCTCGCGCTCAGGCAGCGGGCCGGTCAGCGTCATCAGCCGACGCACCGAAAGCGGCAGGGTCCAGTCGATCGACAGCTTCTGCGGGACATAGCCGACCTTGAGGCCGGCCTTGCGCTCCACCCTACCCTCGTCGGGCTTCAGCACGCCGATTGCCGCTTTGGCGCTCGTCGATTTGCCGGAGCCGTTCGGCCCGATCAGGGTAACGATCTCGCCGCGCGAGACGGAAAAATCGACGCCGCGCACCAGCCAGCGGCCATTGCGGAGAACGCCGACATTTTCAAGCGAAACCAGCGGTTCGGCCCTGACACTACCGAGGGTCTTTGCGGGAGAGAGCATCAAATTTTCCGAAAGTGCTGTTGCGTCCTGCTATTGCACACGTTATAGCATAACGCAATTGATGTAATAACATAACAATTGTAATTCAAGGGAAGCACACTGATGCAACGTGCCCTGGGGCCATTTCTCAAAGTCTTGGCCTTCAAAATACCGGCTCTCGCAATCATGGGCGTCGCAATCCCCGCCTTGCTCTTTGCCGGAACGATGCGGGCCGCCGATGCGCCTGTCGTCGTCACCTCGATCAAGCCGATCCATTCGCTGGTTTCGGCGATCATGCAGGGCGTCGGCGAACCGGAACTGATCGTCGACGGCGCCGCCTCCCCGCACACCTACAGTCTGAAGCCGTCGAATGCCCGCGCTTTGCAGGACGCCAAGGTGATTTTCTGGGTCGGTCCCGGCCTCGAAGCCTTTCTCGAAAAGCCGCTGCAGGCGCTCGGCCGGGATGCCAGCATCGCCGCGCTCGATGAAGCGCCCGGCCTCGTCAAGCTGCCCTTCCGCGAGGGCGGCGCCTTCGAAGCGCACGATGACGGCGACGAGCACGGCACTGCCTCCGGTGGCGAACATCATGATGCCGAAGCCGCGCATGCTGCCGACGATCACCACGACCACGGCGCCTTCGACACCCATCTCTGGCTCGACCCTATGAATGCCAAAGCGATGACCGCCATGATCACCACGACGCTGGTCGCCGCCGATCCCGCCAATGCGCTGACCTATCAGGGCAACGCCAAGGCTCTCGACGACAGGCTGGATGCGTTGGATACCGAGATCAAGGGCATCGTCGCTCCCGTCAAGGACAAGCCCTTCATCGTCTTCCACGATGCCTACCAGTATTTCGAGCATCGCTACGGCATCCGGGTCGCCGGTTCGATCACCGTCAGCCCGGAAACCATTCCCGGCGCCGAGCGTGTTTCGGAAATCCACAGCAAGGTCGGGCAACTCGGCGCCACCTGCGTCTTTGCCGAACCGCAGTTCGAACCGCGCCTCGTCGATGTGGTCATCGAAGGCACGCACGCCAAATCAGGCGTGCTCGACCCCGAAGCGGCGACGCTGAAGGCCGGCCCCGATCTCTACTTCACCCTCATGCGCGGCATCGCCAACAGCATGAAGGGCTGCCTCTCCGGCGCATGATTGTCATGCGCCGCGCTGCGCGTCCTGCCGGACACGCGACGTTGTGGAGAAAGCTGAAGCGGAAAAAGGCGGACACCCCCGTTCCGCCTTTTTTCAGCACAATCCATGTAATGATATAACATTAATAATTCGATGAGGTTCCCATGGACAATAGACTTCCCGTCACCGTGCTTTCAGGCTTCCTCGGCGCCGGCAAGACGACGCTGCTCAACCATGCGCTCGCCAATCGCGAAGGTTTGCGCGTCGCCGTCATCGTCAACGACATGAGCGAGGTGAATATCGACGCGGCGCTGGTGCGCGCCGGCGGCGCCAATCTCTCCCGCACCGAGGAGCAGCTTGTCGAAATGACCAACGGCTGCATCTGCTGCACACTGCGCGACGACCTGTTGAAGGAAGTGCGCCAGCTCGCCGATCAGGGCCGCTTCGATTACCTCCTGATCGAATCCACCGGCATTGCCGAGCCCCTGCCCGTCGCCACCACCTTCGAATTTCGCGATGAGAACGGCCAAAGCCTTTCCGACGTCGCAAGGCTCGACACCATGGTGACCGTTGTCGACGCCGCCAACCTGCTTGCCGATTATGCCTCAGCCGATTTCCTCGCCGACCGCGGCGAAACGGCGGGTGACGGCGACAACAGGACCATCGTCGACCTGCTGGTCGAGCAGATCGAATTCGCCGATGTCGTAGTGCTGAACAAGGTCGGCACGGCCAGCGAGGAAGAGCGCGACGCCGCCCGCAAGATCGTCACCGGCCTCAACCCCGATGCCAAGCTGATCGAGGCGGATTTCGGCAAGGTGGCGCTGAACGAAATGCTCGGCACCGGCCGCTTCGACATCGACAAGGCCGAGACCCATCCGCTCTGGTACAAGGAGCTGCACGGCTTCCGCGATCACGTGCCGGAGACCGAGGAATACGGCATCCGCTCCTTCGTCTATCGCGATAAACGGCCCTTCCATCCGGCAAAGCTGCAAGCCTTCCTCGACAGAAGCTGGCCGGGCGTGGTGCGCGCCAAGGGCTTCTTCTGGCTGGCGACCCGGCCGCATCATGTCGGCGAGATCAGCCAGGCGGGCGCGATCGTTCGTACCGGCAAAATGGGTCTGTGGTGGGCGGCCGTACCCCGCGAACAATGGCCCGAAGAGCCAGGCTTCATGCGCGCCATCGGCCCCTATCTCGACCCGGTTTGGGGCGACCGCCGCCAGGAAATCGTTTTCATCGGCGCCGATCCGATGGACGAAGCCTGGATCAGGAAGGAACTCGACGCCTGTCTGGTCGACACCACGGTGTTTGCACCGGAACGCTGGCGCAAACTGCCTGATCCCTTCGCCAGTTGGAGCCGGCAGGCAGCATGAAAGCGACGGCGATCAAATCCTACCGCTGCATCTGCCAGGAATGCGATCCCTTGCCACCGATCGAGGGGCTGCATCCGCTGACGCATGAGGCTGCGGACGAGACGCCGCGCAAAACCAGGGGATTGCTCGGCCTCATCGCCGAACACGTGATGCCTTTGCGCCGGCAGGTCTAAAGCGGTGACGACCGCCGCTGTGTCCTTCAAGCCGACGGCGAATGTGGCGTGAACGCCACCCCATCCTCCGTAGACCAAGTCGAGTTTGGCGCGAACGCCAACCCCACTCTCCGTCATCCCAGGCCTTGAGCCTGGGATCCATACCACTACTGCTGATGGATGCGGTGTGGATGCTCGGCTCAAGGCCGAGCAGGACGGAGGGTGGGGTTAGCGGGCGGAGCCGATCAGAACACGGGAGCCTCGTGGCGAGACCAGAAAGAGCAACGATGCTGATCGAGACGGTGTCGCTTGCCCGCCTCAAAGTCAGAAAGAGGGCAGCCAAATCCACCCTCTTTCCTCATCCATCTGCGATCAACGGACGGTAATGATGCTGGAGATGATGCCGCTAGTGACGCCGACCAGCAGGTAGTCGTTGTCAGCGCGGACCCAGCGATAACCGCGCGGCGGAGGCGCCAGCCGATAGCGGCGGTAGTCGTTGACATCGGAGAACCGGCGACGCTCGCTGGCATTGACGCGGTATCCCTTTTTCCAATGCGGCCGCGTGACCTTCTTCTCAACGATCACCCGCTTCTGCACGATAGGCGGACGGCGATAATCGTCAGCACTGGCCTGGGAGACAATCATCGGAGACAGAAGAAAGGAGGCGGAAAGAAGAGCTGCAAAAATCTTTTTCATGTCGGGTTCCTCGTGTTGGGCACGGGAACAAACTAGGGTCGAGAAGATGAACTGAAACTGAAATCTAAATTAAATTTTCGTAATAGAATCCGATGGCTGTGGGTTGCGGCTAATATTTTAGATTAGTCTTATACACTATGCCGAAGAGCCGTTTTACCCGACACGGCACAATCGCTGCATAGCCCCGAAGATCGGATTCGATTTTCGGAAGAATTGGGCGCAGATTCAAATAATGCAGCGTGTCCCTGCCTCCGAACGAGCGCTTGGCGCCGTCGGACTGTCGTGCGGGATCGCTCGAGAGACAGTGGAGGAAATCATGCCCGGCATCAGCGTGCGCTATATCGTCGACAACGTCGACGTCGCGTTGGAATTTTACACGAGACATCTCGGCTTCTCGATCGCGCTTCATCCCGCGCCCAGCTTCGCCATCCTCACCAGGGACGGCTTTCGTCTGCTCGTCAGCGGCGTGACGGGACCGGGCGGAGCGTCTCAGGCGATGCCAGACGGACGAAAGCCCGAGCCCGGCGGATGGAATCGCATCCAGATCGAAGTCGCGGATCTGGAAGCCGAAGTCGCCACGCTGCGCCAGGCCGGCGCGCGTTTTCGCAACGAGATCGTGCAGGGCATGGGCGGCAAGCAAATCCTCCTCGAAGACCCGGCCGGAAACCCGATCGAACTCTTCGAAGCACCGAAGAGGTGACGCGGCAGCGGTCACCCGATGACGGCAACCCGACATCCACATCGCGTGCAGCAAGAATGCGGCTGCGCCTTGCTACCTCTGTCCGAGCGTGTAGTTTCGGACTCGCATCAATTCAGAGGTAGGGAAACATGTCCGAATCCGCGGGCGGGCTCTTCGACTATGTCGGGATACTAGCCGTGTTGCTTCTCGTGGCCGCCAATGGCTTCTTCGTCGCCGCCGAATTCGCACTGGTGTCGGTGCGGCGCAGCCGTGTCACGGAACTTGCCGCGGCAGGCCGCATGAATGCCTCCGCACTTCAGCACGCCGTCGACAATCTCGATGCCAACCTCGCAGCCACTCAGCTCGGCATCACCATTTCGTCGCTCGCCCTTGGCTGGGTCGGCGAGCCGGCGCTTGCGCACCTGATCGAGCCTCTGCTGTCCTGGCTGCCCGGGCAATGGGCGGCGACAGGCGCGCATACCGTCGCCATCGTCATTGCCTTCGTCATCATCACGGCGCTGCACATCGTGCTCGGCGAGCTCGCGCCGAAAAGCCTGGCGCTTCAGCGCAGCGAGGCCACCTCGCTTGCTGTGGTGCGTCCGCTCGGGTTCTTCCTCGTGCTGTTCAAGCCGGCGATTTTTGCCCTGAACGGCATGGGCAACCTCGTGCTGCGCGGTGTGGGTCTTCGCGCCGGAACCGGCGAATCGTCGTTCCATTCGCCGCAGGAGCTCAAGCTGCTGGTCGCCGAGAGCCAAGAGGCCGGCCTTCTCAACCAGGTGCAGCAGCAACTAGTCGAGCGGGTGTTCAACATCGGCGACAGACCGATCTCCGACATCATGACCCCGCGTCTCGATATCGAATGGTTCGACGCCGACGACAGCGACGCCGAGATCCTGAAGACCATCCGCGAATGCGGCCATGAGCAGTTGCTGGTCGCGCGTGGCTCGATCGACGAACCGATCGGCATGGTGTTAAAGAAGGACCTCCTCGACCAGGTTCTCGACGGCGGCAAGATCCGGCCAATGGAGGTGATTAAGCAGCCGCTGGTGCTGCATGAGGGCACCTCGGTCGTCCGCGTGCTCGACAGTTTCAAGGCCTCGCCCGTTCGCCTCGCCATCGTCATCGACGAATATGGCAGCCTCGAGGGCATCGTCACCCAGACCGATCTGCTCGAAGCCATCGCCGGCGACCTGCCGGGATCCGATGAAGAGCCCGATATCGTCGTCAGGGAAGACGGCTCGCTCTTGATCGATGCGATGATGCCGGCCTTCGACGCCTTCGAACGGCTGGGCCTGCGCGATCGTCCGGATGCCGATTTCCATACGCTTGCGGGCTTCGCGCTGCATCAGCTCCAGCACATCCCCGAAGCCGGCGAAACCTTTCTCTTCGACGGCTGGCGCTTCGAAGTGCTCGACATGGACGGCATGCGCATCGACAAGATGCTCGCGACGCGCATTCCCACGGATGGGGCGGAAGCCTAGTCTAGCGGATCGTCCCGCACGATGCGGAGGTCTGAAGTATTGGAGCGTCCTTTGTGCGTCCGAAAGGACGCACGGCTCTAGTTCACCGCCAGCGTCCAGATCATCCCTGCGGCTGCACAGGCGAGCAGCGTCGCGATCACGGAAGCCTTGAAGCGGAAGATGGCGACGGCAGCTGCGGCCGCCAGCGCCATTGCCGTGGGCACCGCCGATCGCAGCACGGGGATATCGAGCCGCAAGCCGCCAAGGCGGACGGTCGCAACCTCGGCAAACAGCGTGTGCAGCGCAAACCAGATGGCGAGGTTGAGAATGACCCCGACGACCGCCGCCGTTATGGCCGACATCGCGCCGGCAAGCGCGATGTTGCCGCGCAGTTTCTCGATGAAGGGCGCGCCGAGGAAGATCCAGAGGAAACAGGGCACGAAGGTGACCCACGTTGTCAGCATCGCCGCAAGCGTGGCAGCAAGCATCGGTTTCAGTGCTCCGGGATCGCGGTAGGCGCCCATGAAACCAACGAACTGCACGACCATGATCAGCGGCCCCGGCGTCGTCTCGGCCATGCCGAGACCATCCAGCATCTCGCCGGGTTTCAGCCAGCCGAAATGCTGCACGGCCTCCTGCGCGACATAGGCCAACACGGCATAGGCGCCGCCGAAGGTGACGACCGCCATCTTGCTGAAGAACAGGCCGATTTGGGTAAAGACACTGTCGGCACCGAAGGTTGCGTAGAGCACGGCGAGCGGAGCGAGCCAGAGGGCGAGCAGCGCGGCTGACATGCGCAGCGACCAGGCAAGATTGGGGCGCGCATGCGCCGGTATGCCCTCGCCGAGCGCCGACTCGGCATCCGACAGCACCGGGCCGCTTCCGGCCTTGTGGCCACCGCCCATCCGGAAGGCGGCAAGCCCGAACCTGCCGCCGACAAAGCCGGCGATGCCGGCCGCGAGCACGATCAGCGGGAATGGCATATGGAGAAAGAAGATGGCGATAAAGGCCACGGCCGCAATAGCGACCATGACGTTATTCCTCAGCGCGCGGCTGCCGATGCGGATGACGGCCTGCACGACGACGGCGAGCACCGCCGCCTTCAGCCCGAAAAACAGACCGGCGACGATGGCGACGTTGCCGTAAGCCGCATAGATATAGCTGAGACAGAGGATCGATAGAAACCCCGGCAGCACGAACAGCAAGCCGGCGACGAGACCACCCGCTGTCCGGTGCATCAGCCAGCCGATATAGACGGCGAGCTGCTGCGCCTCGGGTCCGGGAAGCAGCATGCAATAATTCAGCGCATGCAGAAAACGATGCTCGCCGATCCATCGCTTCTCGTCGACAATGATCCGGTGCATGACGGCGATCTGGCCGGCGGGACCGCCGAAGCTCAAGGCAGCGACGCGCAGCCACACCCTGAAGGCGTCACCAAACGAGACGCCGTGATGATGCGCCCCATTCGCGTCCTCCCCCGCGATTTTGCCGCCGGATGCAGCATCCGTCATCTCGGCCATCTCATGCCCTCTTCTTCGGCGCTGGCCAGTTGTGGGTTTCCTCGGTCGCATCCCGGCACCAGCGGAAGAAGGCGTCGTAGAGCAGCATCCCGGCTTCCAGCTGCTCCAGATCGTCGGAATACATCCTGGAGAGGCCGAGCGACGCCGCAAGCAAGCCAGGCGCCTCGGGCGCGAGGTCGGGCCTTGCGGTATCCGCCGCCCTGACGATCCGCGCCAGACGCAGAAGCGGTTCCGACGCCAGTCCGAACTCCTCGACCATGACGTCAAAAGTGCAGAATTCGCCGCGGTGGCTCCAGAACACATCTTCGATATCGAAGGGCGCCGCCCCAAAGCGTTCTCCGACGGCGACAACCTCCGGCGCCGGCACGAACAGGAAGACAGCGCTCGGATCGACGAAGCGCCGGATCAGCCAGGGGCAGGCGATGCGGTCGATCTTCGGCCGCGCCCGCGTTACCCAGACAGTCCGTCCCTCCGCGTCGCGGCGCGGCAGCTTTTCCCAGGGGACCGCCGGTCCGCCTGCGATCCAGGCTTCGAAGCCGCCCTCGAGGCTCTCGGCATCGATACCGGCATGGCGCAGGTAGGCTGCAACGCCATGGCTGAGCTTGCTGCCCTTCTGGCAGACCACGACGACGGAATCGGCATCGACGCTGCCGGCCCAGGACGCGACCTCGGTATGGTCGCGCCGGATCGAGCCCGGCACCAGGCGCGGATCGAGCCCGAAGTCCTCCTTCGTGCGAACGTCGATAATGCAAGGCGCACCGGGAATTCCGATGAGGCGGCTGAGCTTGTCGGGAGAAATTTCGAGAAATGACGGCATGACGCGTCCCTCCGTTGATCGGTTCTGTTGGACGCGATTCTTCAGCATGACGCCTCGTGGGGTGATCGCGACCCCATGGGAAAACCATGCAAAAGTGCCCCCGCCATGTCAAGGGCATTGGGTCGCAGCGGCTGCTGTCCGCAGGGCACCCGATCGGCCGGCATTTTGTCCTCCGGGACAAGAATGAAGAGGACGAAAACTCAATCAACACAGGCGCTTCGGCCCAGAACGGAACAAAATGCCCACTTCGGCATTCTTCTGTCACCGAAAGAGGAGAAAGTACCATGACGTACGACCCCAATAATGCCAACGACCCCAACCGCCCCCTGAACCCAAATTTGGATCTGCGCACCACGCCGAGCGCGCGCAACAATAATACATGGGTTGTCTGGGTCGCTGCATTGGCCGTGATCGCTGTCGCTGCATTCGCCTATTCGCAGTGGAGCACCCCCGGCACATCGCCGGATACGACAGCCTCCACGACCCAATCCGAGCCGGCGCCGGCCAAGCCGATCGCTCCGACCGACAACAGCGCAACGCCCGCACCGGCACCGGCACCGGCCACTCCGCCGGCTGCCCCTGCCCAGCAGTAACCGCTGCTCGGCCAAAGGAAGCCGGCCCGATGCCGGCTTCCTGACCGCTGTGGGCTCTTGAAGATTATTAAGCAAACCCTACTTAAGGGATATCACATCTGTCTCTAACGGCTGACCACGGATGTACTGGCAGCCGTTATCGAGACTGATCGAGGAAGGTCGGTGCGAGTTTCGCCCGGCCTTTTTCTTGACCTCGTCACCGATGCCGAATGGGGCAGTCATGCCTGCTCCTGCCAAAGCGCTGCCCGAAAATCGAAGGCGATTGTCGCGGCGCTCCAGGCTGACCTAAAGCGCCATGCGTGCTTTCGAACTCACAATGGACGCTCTAACACCTTGAATTTACGCATCGTGCTTTCGGAAAATCGATTCCGATTTTCGGGCCGATGCGCTAGCGCCTTGCACTCGACCGCTTGGTCGGGCAGGTTGGCGGCGCGATGACGATTCAAGGAGGCTGATGTGGCGCGAAGCTACAGCGTCTATGACGTGTTCACCGATCGAAAGCTTGCGGGCAACCCGCTGGCGGTGATCTTCGACGGAGACGATCTCAGCGACGAAGCGATGCAGGCGATCACCCGGGAGCTTAATCTCTCCGAGACGGTGTTCGTGCAGCCTTCGAGCAACCCCGCCTATGCAGCGCGGCTGAGGATATTCACACCGGGGCGCGAGCTGCCCTTTGCCGGCCATCCGACGGTCGGCACGGCGGTGGCGCTGGCCGAGCGGGCGCATGGCGCGACGACCCGCGATCTCGTCTCGGTACTCGAGGAAAATGTCGGGCCGGTGCGCTGCGCGGTGCGGCTGAGGGAGGGCGAAGCGAGCTTTGCCGAATTTGACCTGCCGCGCAAGTCGCAGCCGGCCATCATGCCGCTCGACAAGCTCGGCATTGCCGATGCGCTGTCGCTGAAGGTGACCGAAATCGGCTTCGAAAATCATGTCCCATCGGTCTGGAGCGCCGGAGTCCCCTTCCTGCTCATTCCGGTGCACGATGTCGGAGCTGCGCAGCGGGTGGAATTCGATCCGCAGCTCTGGGAAAAGATCGTGCCTTTCGTCGACGGTGCGCTCGCCTCGGCCTATGTCTATTGTCGCGGCGGCGTCAACCACGTGGCGAAGTTCCATGCGCGCATGTTTGCAAGCGGCATGGGCATCGTCGAAGACCCGGCTACCGGCTCGGCAGCGGCGGCGCTCTCCGGAGCGATCCACCATTTCGACCGGCTGACGGACGGACATCATCCGATCATGATCGAGCAGGGCGTCGAGATGGACCGGCCATCCTTTATCCACCTTCATATCGATGTCGACGGCGGGACGATCTCCAACGCGCGCATCGGCGGCCAGGCGGTGCGGCTGGCCAGCGGCACGCTCGACCTCTGATTTCACCGGAGCGCCGCGCGTCCGACAGGACGCGCCCTATCACTTTGAATCGGCGCATAATCCTTTCCGAAAATCGCTTCCGATTTTCGGGGTTATGCGCTGCATTTCGGCCATGCCGAAAAATCTTCGCGATTAACCAAAGAAATTTCGCCTATGCGCTGGACAAGCCTGCCGATCCTGTTTATACGCCCCGTCACACCGCGCAGCCAAGCGCGAACGGGTGATTAGCTCAGTTGGTAGAGCAGCTGACTCTTAATCAGCGGGTCGTAGGTTCGAGCCCTACATCACCCACCAAATCTCTTGAAAAGATTGATGTTTCTGAATTCAGGCCGGGTTTTCCGGCCTCCCGGAAACCGTTGTGGACGCCGGCGGCATGGTTCGTCTTGCCGTCAAGGCTGGCCGCCGCGAACCGCGCGCCCTATCTCTCTCTCACAGACGGGAGGGGTGCATGAGAAGCGTTATTTTGGCCGTCGCCTTGTCTCTGCCCTTGCCGGCCTTTGCCGCCGGTGCAACGGAGGTCAAAGCGGGCGATCACAGCTGCGGCGAGCTTGCGCAGATCATCCGTCAGAATAAAAAGGTCTTTGTCCGGGTCGGCTTTGGCGGCCGCAGCTTCCGCTATCCGCCCGCCCAATGCAGCATGGGCGACAAACGCAGCACGACCAGTTTTCGCGATGCTAAGGGGAAACAGTGCATTCTCGACTATGCCTGCGTCTTCGACCCGGCCTCGCCCTATAATTTCCCCTAGAGCACCGTTCGTCCTTTCGGACGCACAAAGGACGCTCTAACACTCTGATTGCGCCAGCCGCCTCTTTCTCACATGCAGGAGTTTCCATGAAAAGCACTGTTCTAGCCGTCGCATTGTTGTTTCCGTCCGCAGCCCTTGCCATCGAGGCGGTGGAGGTCAATGCCCAGGATCACAGCTGCGAGGAGCTTGCGCAGATCATCAGGAAGGACAAGGCGGTTTTTGTGCGCATGGGCTTTGGCGGCCGCAGCTTCCGTTATCCGCCGGCCAGGTGCAATCTGGGCGACAAGTACGACACCGCCAGGGTAAGGGATGCCAACGGCAAGCTTTGCCTTCTCGACTACGAATGCGTCTACGATCCCCAGTCCTTCTATAACAGGATCCCCAAATAATATCCTGAAGCGTCGCGCAATACGGTTCCAGGCACCGGCTTCGAATCTCATGGGAGGCACGAACCACCGCCCTCTTCCTTCGAGGCCCCTTCCGGAGCACCTCTGGATGAGGGCTGATTGGTGTGGCGTGACGTGGACGAACTGATCGCCTATGCGCCGGCCTTGCCGAAATACCAGTCGATCACCGGCAGCATGGCGATGTTATAGGGATAGGCCGAGGGATCAGCCGAGCGGATGGCCACGGCGCCCGCGATCTCCTGGTCGTCGGCGACCAGCATGTGGCGCTCGATCTGCTCGATCATCTCGTCGGCCGTCATCTCGAAGCGGAAGAGCCGCAGCAGCGTTACCGTGCGTTTGTTATGGGTGGCGAACAGCCCCTGCCCGGCGGCGGCATCGGCAAGATCGAGCCCGGTCTCTTCGTGGACCTCGCGGCGCATGTTTGCCTCGATGTCGCAGCTGTTGTCGACGATATCCTCCGGTTCGAGCGAACCGGCGGCGAAATAGACCTGGCCGGGATTGGCGGTATGGGCGCCCATGCGGATCGCCACCAGCGCGCCGTCGGAGCTTTCCAGCACCGGATAGGCGAAGACGTGAATGCCGCCCTGACGCTGCGGCTGCCGGCGCCACCACATGAACGCGGAAAAGGGAATGACATGGCCCTCGCCCACAATCCCGTCTTCGCTGAGCGATATCAGTCGCTGGAACACCATGCGCCCGTCGAACAGCGCCGGGTTGGCAGCGGTCTCCCGTGCCCAGTTCTCTCGAATCGCCGCTTCTTCGGCGGCGACGAGGGGATGGGGGCCGGGCAGGACGCGCAGATCCACGCCGGCAATCGGGAAGACCGTCGCCGACGGCGGCCAGCCGGCGAAATCATCGGAGAAATTGGCGTTGGTGAAATTCATGTTCAAATTCGTTTTCATGTTCGCTTTCAGGGAAGGTCCAGTGTCATGACGACGGGGCAATGATCGGACGCCTTCGGCCTGTCCCAGCCGGTGCGCGGATAACGCTCCACCTCCTGCCCTGGCGGGAAGATGGTGCGGTAGGGCTGGCCGCTGCGGATGATTTCGGGCAGGCGACCGGCATTATGGGCGGCGAGCGCTGGTGAAAGCCAGAGATAGTCGAGCTGGCAGAGCCACTGCTCTTGCGGCCCGCGCGCATGATAGAGCGTCCAGCGGTCCAGCGCCGCGCGGCGGCGTACGACGTTTTCGGCAAAGCCGTCGCGGCTGAAAACGTCGAGCGCGCTTTCGGCCTCGTCCTGATGCTCGAAACGATAGCCGGCGCCCCGCCGGCCGATGACGTCGACGCGCTCCTGATAATCATTCATGTCGCCGCAGATGGCGAAGCTCTTGGTGCCCGCGTGATCGGCACCGAAGCGATCCTCGATGATGCGGCGCACCGCGCGCGCCTCGGCTCGGCGGATCGGCATGGTCGATTGCCGCCCGTCCAGCCCGTCGCGCGGATTGCCCATCGACTTGAAATGCACGACATAGAGCGAAAACGGCCGGCCGCCGATCAGAAGGTCGAGCTCCAGGCAATCGCGCTTGAAGATCTTGTCGTCGATGCGGTTGGTGAGCCCCAGTTCCTCGTCGAACAGATCGAGATCGCGATAGGTCGTCATTGCATGGCTGCGGATGTCCCTGAGCTCGATCTTCTGGCCGTCGCGCGTTTCCTCGCGCATCAGCACCGCGACATCGATGCCGCGGCTGTCATTGCCCTCGACCAGATATTTCTGCCGGTAGCCGTTTCCGACCATGCGGAAGAGATAGCCGTATTCAAAGGCCTGAAGAGCCGCCATGTTGTCGATTTCCTGCAGGCAGAGGATGTCGGCATCCGCATCGGCGATCGCGAGCGCCGTCATCTGCCGCGTATCGTCGGTCGCAGCGATCACCCGAGCCTGCTCGAGTTGCTGGTAGACGCCCTCGGTCGACACTTGGAAAAGCTTGATGACGCGGTCCTGGCGCAGCTGATTGCGGAAGCCGGTGAAATCGAAACGGGTCAGGAGATTTTCGACATTGAAGGTGGCGAGGCGAAGCGACATGGGAAGGATCCGGTTGCGGGGAGTACCTTAACCAGCAGAAGCCGCAGGAAAAGATGGCCGGCCAAGAAATATGCGGACAACCACCCCTCTTGCGGCCCCGGAGGCGATTGCCAGTGACTTAGGCCGCTGACATGCTCCCGCAGGCTCCGAATAATTCGTCCCGGACGACATTCACCGGTTCCGGGGCGGGAGCATTTCATGAAACGGATTTCTGCATCGATTGCGGTTTTGACTGCCCTCGCCGGCACCGGCCCGGCACTTGCAGACAGCTACGGTGCCATCACCTATTCGCCATCAACGGGCGCTCTGGGTTGGTCCAATGCCAATGACAATCGCGGCGACGCCGAAACCGTCGCCCGGCGCAATTGCGACAGCAGCGCCGATGACTGCCGCATCGCCATCTGGTTCCGCAATGGCTGCAGCGCGGTGGCCGTCGGCCATCGCGGCGGCTGGGGTTACGACAACCGTGAGGCCCAGCGTCAGGCGATCGGCAGCTGTGGACGTCAGACCGGAACCTACCGTGTCATCCGCTGGCAATGTTCCGGCAGCGAGTGATCCCGAAAGGGCGCGGGCGTCTCAAAGCCGCCATGCCGCGCGCACCGATAACCTGAGACTGTCACCCGTCCGGACTGGAAAGCGGGAATGGGCCCGCAGCGCCTGCCCGTCGGCGAGGGTGAGCTTCAATGCATAGCGCTCGCCCTCGAAGAGAACGGATTCGACCGCCGCCGCGATCCCCTCGCCGGCGGCGGTATTCTCGCCGGAGACCATCACATCCTCCGGCCGGACGAGGACATCCATCCGGTCGCCGCTGGCGGTCCCGGCGACAGCACCGGCAAACAACGGCTCCAGCACAGGCCGGTCAAACGCCCTGCAATTTCCGGCAATCCGCGGCAGCGTCACGATCGCCCCTCGCCCGATCAGCCCGCCGACGACGCGGCCTTCCGGCCGGGCGTAGATCTCGGCCGGTGACGCCACCTGCAGCAGTCGCCCTTCCGACATGACGGCAACGTCGGTCGCGAGCGCCATCGCCTCGCTCTGGTCGTGGGTGACATAGATCATCGTCGCGCCCGAGCGTTGATGGAAATCGCGGAACGTTTCCTCCATCTCCTGTTTCAGGTGGCGGTCGAGATTGGCGAGCGGCTCGTCGAGCAGCACGACGTCGGGCGATGTGACCAGGCAGCGGGCAAGCGCCACGCGCTGGCGCTGGCCGCCGGAAAGATCGGCCGGCCGCCGTTCGGCATATTCGGCAAGCCGCACGATGCCGAGCGCATCGCGCACCTTCGTCCGATAGGTCTCGCCCGAAATGCCGCGCACCTTGAGGGGATAACCGACATTGTCGGCGACGCTCATATGCGGCCAGAGCGCATAGGACTGGAAGACCATCGCCATGTTTCGCTTTTCCGGCGGCAGCGATTGCGCGGCATCGGCAAGCAGCCGCTCGCCGAGATGGACCGACCCGTCGGTCGGCGTCTCGAAACCGGCGATCATGCGCAGCACCGTCGTCTTGCCGCAGCCGGAAGGCCCGAGCAGCGCCAGGAAGCCACCCTCACGCACATCGAGCGAAAACCCGCTGACGACAGCCCGTCCGGTGCCGAAATCCTTGCCGAGCTGATTGAGGATCAGCCTCGCCATGGGACCACTCCTTTCGGCAGCTGTTTGGCCAGAAGCTCAAGCAGCAGCATCAGCATGACGACCATGACGACGACGAGCACCGAAAGCGCCGAAGCAAGGTCGGAACTGCCGCTGTCATCGAGATTATAAATGGCGACACCGAGCGTCTGCGTGCCGGCCGACCAGAGAAGTGCGGAGATCGTCAGCTCGTTGCAGGCGATCAGGAAGACGAGGATGACGGAGGCGCCAGCGGCCGGCGCGATCAGCGGCACGATGATATCGGCAAGCCGGCGGAAGAAGCCGGCCCCGGAAAGTCGTGCCGCCTCTTCGAGCGCCGGATCGAGCTGATGAAAGGCACTGACCACCGGTTTCAGGCTGACGGCGAAGAAGGAGGAGAAATAGGCAATCTGGATGATCCAGATCGTGCCGTAGAGCGAGACGCGCAGGAATGGGATGGGTGCAGCGAACACCAGGATGAAGGAAACAGCCATGACGATGCCGGGCAGCGAATAGGGTATTTCGATGAGGCCGGAAACGATGCGGGAAGCCGCATCCTTGCGCCGCGTCAGCGCATAGGCTGCAAGCATTGTCACCACCAGGAGACCAAGCGCGGTGGCGCCGGCAAGCGACAGCGAATTGACAAAGGCCGTGCGCGTCACCGCCTGCCGGAACAGGATCTCCTCAAAAGCATGCAGCGACATGGTCTTGAAGGTGAGCGGCACGCCATAGGCCGGCACCAGCGCGCCGGCAAGGAGCGCGAAGAAGGGCGCCGCCAGCATGAAGAACAGGATCACCCAGACGAGTGGCGCCAAGGCAAATCGCCAGGCACCGAGTTCGAAGGCGGCGCTCGCTCCGGATAGACCGATGACACGGTAGTCGCGGCCACGCAGTGCCCGGTCCTGGATCATCAGGCCGACGACCGAGATGATGGCGATGATCGCCGAGAGCACGGCGACATCGCCGAAGGTCCGGCTGGTGAAGGCGGAAAACTTGGTGAAGATGAGCGTCGGCAGCGTGAAGATCGAGGCCGGAATGCCGAGAATGGCGGGAATGCCGAAATTGCCGGTGCAGGAGACGAAGGAAATTGCCGCCCCGGCGATGATGCCGGGCAGCGACAGGGGCAGGATGATGTCGCGGAACACCCGCAGGCTGGAGGCGCCGGAAAGCCGTGCGGCCTCGACACCGTCGCGCGGCAGCGTCATCAAGCCGGCCCGAAGCGCCAGATAGACCAGCGGCGCATGCTGGACGCCGTAAAGCAGCGCGATACCACCCACCGAATAGAGCGGCTGCGGCGAGCCGAGCGGCGGGGCAATGGAAAGCGCCTTCAACAGCGGGCTGGAGGGGCCGGACATCTGCACCCAGGCCAATGCCGTCACTTGCGGCGGGATCATCATCGGCAGCACGAAGAAGAAGCTGAGTGGCCCCTTGGCGCGGATATCGGTCAGCGTCAGCAGAAAGGCGAAGAGGCAGCCGATGACGAGCGAGATGATCGTGCCGAGGATGGCGGTGACAACCGTGTAATAGGTTGCCGACCACAGCGACGCCTCGCTCAAAACAGTCATCACGCCGCCATCGGCGAAGGCCGAGATCCCGACCATGGCAAGACGAGCGAGCGGCAGCACGCTGAGGATCAGGACGACGATGACGACAAAAGGAAACAGCCAGGCGGGCTGGCTGTTTCCTGTTTTGACATATCCGTGCATGAAAGTATCAGTTCGAACCGTAGATGCCCGAAAAGGTCTTCAGGTCCTGGTCGGTATTCTTCAACGCTTCGGCCGCCTTGATAGGCAGGACCTTGATGGTGTCGCGCGCCGGGAAGCCTTCCGGCACCTTCATGCCGTTGCGGGCCGGGATGTAGCCGAGCTTCTGAAAGCCTTCCTGGCCCTTTTCGGAGAGCACATAGTCGACGAACTTCTTGGCGGCGTCGGCATTCTCAGTGCTGGCGAGGATGCCGACCGGCTCGGTGACAACAGAAACGCCTTCGCTCGGGAACACGAACTCGACCGGAGCGCCCTTGGCCTTCTCGCGGATCGGCAGATAGTCAACGACCACGCCATAGGCCTTCTCGCCCGAGGCGACCGACTTCAGCACGGCGCCGTTGCCGCCGGCCGCGATCGCGCCGTTTTCCGCGAGCGACTTGTAGAAATCCCAGCCGAGGCCGGGAACGGCGGCAAGCGTCTGGGCGTGGATGAGTGCCGCACCCGAAGCAAGCGGGCTCGGCATGGTGACGAGGCCCTTGGCTTCCGGCTTGGTCAGATCCTTCCAGCTCGCAGGCTTCATCGAAGCCGACGTGTTGTACATGATGCCTGTCGTGATCAGCTTGGTGGAGTAGTAGTAACCGTCGGCATCATAGAGGGCAGCATCGTACCCTGCGGCTTCCGGCGACTTGTAGGCCAGGAGCCTGCCGTCTTCCTTGAGGCGCTCCAGCGTCACGACATCGGCGATCAGCAGAACGTCAGCGACCGGGTTGCCGGCCTGGATCTCGGCCTGGAGCTTCGCCATGATCTTCGGCGTGCCGTCGCGCACCCAGTCGACCTTGATATCAGGATTGGCGGCCATGAACCCATCGACCGTTGCCTGCGCATCTTCGTTCGGCTGGCTGGTGTAGAGAACGAGGTTTGCGGCCGAAGCCGGAATGGCAAAGAGGCTCGCGGCGACAAGTGCTGCGGCAGAAACGATCGTTTTCATGGGAAGGATCCTCGATTTCGATACCCCTCCCTTATTAGGGGTCGTTGACAGCGATGTGACAGCACGCCGCAGCCGCCAGGCCCAGGCTTCACAACCTTCCTTGACCTCCCCCGGCTTTGCCGACAATCGGGGCGATAGCTGTGGCGCAATCTCGCAGGCGTCGTCTTCAACCCTGTGAAACATCCGATCATCTGGTATCCTGGCGCCAAGCAATCTCACCCAGGCGTGAACACTCGGAGATTGCCATTGCCGGGCTTTGCGCTACGTCACTCACGTTTCAATGAAGGAGGAATTTCTATGGAATATCGTCTGCTCGGCCGTTCCGGCCTGAAGATTTCGACTTTGACCATGGGCACGATGACCTTCGGCGGCGTCGGCTGGGCGAAGACCGTCGGGGACCTCGGCGTTTCCGAGGCTCGCAAGATGATCGATATGTGCATCGATGCCGGCATCAACCTGATCGATACCGCCAATGCCTATTCATCAGGCGAATGCGAAAACATCATCGGCGAGGTGCTTTCCGGCAAGCGGCCGCAGGGTGTGCTGCTCGCCACCAAGGCCCGCTTCAGCATGGGCGACGGCCCGAACGACCAAGGCCTGTCGCGCTACCACCTGATCCGCGAATGCGAGGCGAGCCTCAAGCGCCTGAAGACCGATGTCATCGACCTCTACCAGGTGCATGAATGGGACGGCCAGACGCCGCTCGAAGAGACGATGGAAGCCCTCGATACCCTGATCAAACAGGGCAAGGTGCGTTACGTCGGTTGCTCCAACTATTCCGGCTGGCACATCATGAAGGCGCTTGGCATTGCCAACGAGCACAGGTACCAGCGTTTCGTCTGCCAGCAGATCCACTATACGCTGGAAGCCCGTGATGCCGAATATGAGCTGCTACCGATCTCGATCGACCAGGGCCTCGGCGTGCTGGTCTGGAGCCCGCTCGCCGGCGGCCTGCTCTCCGGCAAGCATCGCCGCAACCAGGCAGCCCCTGAAGGCACGCGCCAATTCGCCGGCTGGACCGAGCCGCCGATCCGTGACGAAAACCGTCTATGGAACATCGTCGAGACACTGGTCGCGATCGGCCAGGAACGCGGCGTTTCGGCGGCTCAGGTGGCGCTCGCCTGGCTGATCGGCCGCAAAGCCGTGACCTCGGTCATCATCGGCGGCCGCACCGAAGCCCAGTTCCGCGACAACATCGCCGCCGCCGAGCTGAAGCTGACGGACGAGGAGCGCAAGCGCCTCGACGCGGTCAGCCTGCCACCGGTGATCTATCCCTACTGGCACCAACTGAACACGGTCAGCGACAGGCTTGGCGAGGCCGATCTCGAGCTTTTCGCCCCGCATCTGCAACAATAGGCAGCGGATCAAGCACTGCACGGCCGCCACAAAACTCCAAGTCAACTAGGGCGTGAACTCATAAAAACGCAGCCATAGTCGCATGGAGGCGACGGGGGTCCGCTCGCCAATGGTTGCATCTCCTGATAAGCTCAGCATCACACTTCAGCTTAAATTAGGCCCCGATCTGGAGGCCTCGCATGCCTTGCAGCAGCGCGCTCGCTCCGTTCGTCATCGCCGCTCTCGTGGCCCTCGGTCCGCTGCCGGCTGGAGCGCAGAACAATGCTGCGCCACCGCCGGCGGCAATCTCCCACAGGGCCAAGCTCTGCGGGATGTGTCACGGTATGAAAGGTATGCCGACTGTTAAGAACACGCCGATCATCGCCGGCCAGCACGAGTCCTCTTTGCTGATAGCTTTGCAGGAATATCGCAATGGAGAGCGCACCGACGACCTCATGGGCCGGATCGCGAAGAATCTTTCCGACGACGACATGAAGGCGCTT
>Ga0207426_1001409_pt1 | contig 20144 bp, 17 predicted proteins | sample AraplaMF_Cvi_mMS_FD_184265 | JGI IMG/M metagenome (GOLD analysis project Ga0207426, IMG submission 184265) | Arabidopsis root microbial communities from the University of North Carolina, USA - plate scrape MF_Cvi_mMS (SPAdes) (version 2) | ecosystem: Host-associated > Plants > Roots > Endosphere... | reverse complement strand
GGCGGCTACCTCTCCGCCCTGGAGATCTACTCAGTCTCCGACGAACCGATCACCGCATGGCCGGACCCCCGCTTCATCGAACGATGAGCAACTGAGCGCACGCACCAGCAGTACCTGGACAAGAACCGGGCGGGTTAGGCCTTGGCGTCACCCAAACCGCGTCGAAGCTCTGGGCGTACGTGTCGAAGATTCCGCCGTTCCCGTTACGCGAAAGTGCCACGCGGGCGCTGCGTACGCGTTCAAGCCTCAGACATGGGCATTGGCCAGTGGCTGATCGCCCGGCCGGTGAAGGGAGTTGTACGGCGCGGCCCCGTGGGTCCCCTGTGGTTGCCCGCATCGCGATTACCCCTCAACGGCCCACAGCCGCTGTATTGCTGACGCTCTGTGGGTAGCGAGGTCGGATCGAGTACATCGCTTCATCCAAGCCCGCCATGAAGCTGGTCCGTGAGCTGGTCGGCCCCACCCCCGCGTCGGTGCTGACAATTCTCCGGAATCAGCCCACCGACTGTCGCGCTATCCCTATGATCAAGCCACAGTCACCCTTCTGGAGGGCATGTGTCGATGATCATCACCCTTGCTGCCGGCGCATCCGGATTGACGGATATGCAGCAGAAGTTGATAGTCGGGCTTGCCAGCGCATTTGTCGGCGTCTTGGGAACGCTACTAGCGCACTTCCTGAAATCTCGGCGGGAGCCGCGGCGGAAGGTTTCCTACGATTCTGCTACAGAGCCCGGCCTTGGCGGCATCGACCCCAAACTGAGGGATAAGCTGCAGATCTCATACGCTGGAACCCATGTCGAGGACCTGCATTCTGCCCACTACAGAATCGTGAACAGCGGGAACTCCGTCATCAAGAATCAACGGGTTCGCTTCTCCATCCCAGACGACGTGAAACTTCTTGAGCTCATCCTCGCGCCGGAACCGGAACCAGAACTGAAAGTCCGGAAGAGCCCGGAGTCTTCTCCTTCGCAGATCATTTACACCATTGGCCAACTGGAGCGAGGCGAGGAGGTCAGCTTTGGCCTCGTCCTGGACGGGAAGAACGCAACCCAATGGAAGGTGAAAACGTCGAACGAGGAAGGTGGCGTCGACGTAGAAAAGCGAGGGGCTCAACGAAATATCGAAGATCGAGCCCATGTGGTTCCTTTCTTGACTTCCGTCTTCCTCTTCCTCTTTGTACCTCCGGCGATCAGCGGGTTCGTACTCGATGAGACCCTAAGCGATGCACTCACCAGTTTGATCAGGGTCGCTTTTCTCATATTCTGCATCGTTCACTTGCTGCCCACGCTTCGCCTCGTACGCGAGACCTTCTTTTCGGGCGACAAGGCCGGCCGCGGTCACGAGATCGAAGGGGATGCCTACATCTTCAATGACAGCACCTTCAATGGTGGAGTCACCTGGAATCCGGAAGCGCGGCAAAGCAGGACTGAAAGCGCACCCCGCTAGTCAGCCTGTCAGGCCGTCGCCGGACGAGCTCCATGCCGCTCGTAGAGCCGCTTCACCTGCTCGACCCAGAAGCCAAATTTCTCGTCTGCTGACGCGCTCAGGGGTAGCAGCTGGAGTTCCTTGGCGAGCTGATAGAAGCCCGGGCCGGCATCGTTGGCGCTCAAATAGTTCACCAGGGCCGAGAGCATGACAGGCGGGCCCGCGGTGATGATCTCCTCTTCCGCCCTTGCGGCGAGACGGCGCTTGAGGCCTCGCTCTCCGTGATTCAAGCGAGGCACGCCCTCGATGGTGCTCGTCGGCTTGGTGCGACGTTGCGAGCGGCCGCGGTCGTCGGCGGCACTTGGGCGAGGGGCCGGTGGAGTACTGCCGCGACTGCAGCGCCCGTCATGCCTCCACGCCACCTGAGGCCTGCTGGACCCATCACCCGGATAACCCGTTGAACGATACGGCACGTCTCGTCTAGCTTGTGGGCATGACGAAACCGGACTGCCGGGGGCGGGCGCATATCGCCATGTTCTCCATCGCTGCGCATGGGCATGTGAATCCGAGTCTTGAAGTGATGCGGGAGCTTGTTGCGCGTGGGCATCGCGTCACGTATGCGATCCCGCATCTTTTCGAGGAGAAGGTTGCCGAGACCGGTGCGGAGCCGGTGCTGTACCGCACGACGTTGCCGTCGCCCGATGACGACCCATCGGCGTGGGGGACCACGCTCCTCGACCACGTCGAGTCCTTTTTGGACGACGCGATCCAGGTGTTGCCGCAGCTCATCGAGGCCTATGAAGGGGATGAGCCGGATCTGGTGCTGCACGACATCACCGCGTACCCGGCGCGCGTGCTCGCTCACCGTTGGGGCGTGCCCGCGATCTCCCTCTCGCCGAACCTCGTCGCGTGGGAGGGGTACGAGGAGGAGGTCGCCGAGCCGATGTGGGCACAGGCCAAGGCGACCGAGCGCGGCAGGGCGTACTACGAGAAGTTCATCGACTGGCTTGCCGGGAACGGCATCACTCGGCATCCCGACCCGTTCGTCGGGCGTCCCGCCCGCTCGATCGTGCTCATTCCGAAGGCACTACAGCCCAACGCCGACCGGGTCGACGAGACGGTGCACTCCTTCGTCGGCGCCTGCCAGGGCGACCGGGCCGCACAGGGCGACTGGGAGCGGCCCGCGGGCGCCGAGCGGGTGCTGCTGGTCTCGCTCGGCTCGTCGTTCACCAAGCAGCCCGGGTTCTACGGCGAGTGCATCAAGGCGTTCGGTGACCTGCCGGGCTGGCATGTGGTGCTCCAGGTGGGCAAGCACGTCACCGCCGACGAGCTCGGGGAGATCCCGGCGAATGTGGAAGTGCGGGACTGGGTACCGCAGTTGGCGGTTCTGAAGAAGGCGGACGCCTTCATCACGCACGCCGGTGCGGGTGGCAGCCAGGAGGGGCTGGCCACGGCCACGCCCATGGTGGCCGTCCCGCAGGCCGTCGACCAGTTCGGCAACGCGGACGTGCTCCAGGGGCTCGGTGTCGCCCGGCACGTTCCGATGGCGGAGGCGGACGCCGCCACCCTCCGCGCGGCGGTGCTCGCGCTCGTCGACGACCCGGAGGTGCGGCGCCGTCTCGCGGCCATCCAGCGGGAGATGGCCACGGAGGGCGGCACCCGGCGCGCGGCCGATCTGGTCGAGGCGGAGCTGCCCGGCGGGGCGTAGGCGACGGGCAGGGCGCCGGGTGCCGCCGCCCTGGGCCCTCGTCCGGAAAGACTCGCCGAGGAATGTGCCGTTGTCGGTGTCCCGTCCGGTATATCGCATACGTTTTCCCGTGGTGCTGTTCCTCGGTCAATGGTGCTCTTTCTCGGTCGACGCCGCTTTCGGTTTCCTCCCCGGGGCGCGTTGGCCGCCCGGGGCGCTACGTGGGTACCGCCGGATTCCCTGCCCGCAATTCCTCTGAGGGGCCGGCGCGGCATGACGACGGAGTGTGAATGAGTCGATCTGGCATGGTCCGCCGTGGTGTTCGTGGTGGGCGGAGGGCGATTCTCGGGTGGGTCGGCGTTCTGGTCGTGCCGATGGTGGCCGTTGCGGCCTGTAGCGGCCCGCCCAGGGGTGATGTGCGGTCGGCCAGGGCAACGCCCGACGATTCGACGGCCTTTGGGCGGCTGGTCGATGTCGGTCATGGGCGCACGATGTATCTGGAATGCCAGGGCAGCGGGTCTCCGACGGTTGTTCTTGTTCCGGGGCTGGTGGCCGCGGCGGATACCTGGAGTCATGTGGCCGGCCCCGGCGGCAGGATGAAGGCCAGCAGTTCTGCCGTATATCCCGGGGTGGGGAAGTTCACCAGGGTCTGTTCCTACGACCGGCCGGGAACGGCGCGGGAGGGCGGGGCGTTCACCACGTCGTCGAAGGTCGCGCAGCCCACGACGGCACGCGGTGACGCCGCGGACCTGCACGCGCTGCTGAAAGCGGCGAAGGTGCCCGGCCCCTATGTGCTCGCGGGATGGTCGGCGGGCGGGCCCATCGCCAGGATCTACGCCGGTGAGTACCCGCATGACGTGGCCGGGCTCGTTCTCGTGGACGCCGAGTCGGAATTCCTGCAATCGCGGCTCACGCCGGAGCAGTTCGCCGTCTTTCTGGCGACGATCCGTAACGACGACAAGAAGCGGATCGCCCAGTGGAAGGACGTCGAACGGCAGAACCCGGCGGCCGTCTTCGAGCAGGTGCGTGCCGCTCCGCCGGTGCCGAGAGTTCCGGTGGTGGTGCTGACCGGGGATGAATTCGACGCCGAGGCCTTCCGGGCCCGGTTGCCGGCGCACGCCCCGAAGGATTACCCGCAGGCCTTCTGGCGGGCGCAACTCGCCTCGCAGCGGGACCTTGCGCGGCAGTTCCCCGGTGCGCGGCACATCACCAGGACGCGGAGTGATCACAACATTCACCACAATCAGCCGCGGCTGGTGATCGATGCGGTTCGTGGTGTGGTCGACGAGGCCCGTCGTCGGGCGGAGGGGACGCCTTCGTCTTCGCCCTAGCACTCGGGACGAGGAGCTCCCCGCGGCTGCCGCGGCCTACAGTCGCTTGTCATGGACTGGGTGGAGCGGGTGGGGAAACTTCGGCAGTGGGCGCAGAACGGGGTGCGGGCGCCGCACAAGCCGTTGCTCATGCTCTATGCGCTGGGGTCGTTCCAACGGGATCCGCTCGGGTCGATGCGCTACTCGGACATCGAGCACGATCTGAGCGAGCTGCTGGAGGACTACGGTCCGACGCGCCGGACGTCGCCCTCGTACCCGTTCCACCATCTCGTCAGCGACGGGGTGTGGGAGGTGCGCACCGACAGCGGGTCCGGCAGTCCGGGCACGGGGGTTCGGGTGCTGCGGGAGAGCGGGGCGCGGGGGCAGTTGACCGGCGGGCTGCGGGCCGCGCTCTCCGAGGATCCGGAGCTGCTCGGGCACCGGGCCGCAGCACGGCAGTGCGCGGGTCGCCCCGGCGCACATCACCTGGCACACGGCGCAGGTGTTCCGTGGCGAGCCCCGTGGAGCGGAGCGGCACGCCGTGACCGAGCACGTGTGAGCGGGGGGCGGCTACCGGGGTGAACCCGGCCCGGGGTGGGAGCCGAAGGCCGTGAGGAAGCGGTTGCGGAAGGAGTCCATCCGCCAGACCGGGGCCTGCTGGCCGGGGTTGAGGCCGGGGGTCCAGTGCCAGTCGGAGATGCGCTTCAGGACGTCGGGGTCGTGGGCGACGATCGCGACCGGGACGTCCCTGCTGGCGTGGTCGCCGGAGACCTTGGCGACGGGCTGGTGGTCGCCGAGGAAGACGAGCACGGTGTTCTTGTTGCCGTACTTCTCGACGTACGAGATGAGGCTCTTCAGGGAGTACTGGATGGACTTGCCGTACTCGGTGCGCACCTGGTCCGTCTGCTGCCACACGTCCACGGGGTTCTTGCCGGCCTTCTCGATGGAGCGGTAGACGGAGCCGTCGCCGACCTTGTTCCAGGGGAGGGGCTTGGGGAGGGGCGCCCAGGGGTTGTGGCTGGAGGTCAGGATGATCTCGGACATCAGCGGCTTGTCGTGCGGCTTGCCGTGTTCCAGGCGCTCGAAGGCGGAGAGGCTGTACTGGTCGGGCATGGTCGACCAGCTGAACTTGGGGCCCTTGTAGCCGAGTTCCCGGGAGTCGTAGACGTGGTCGAGGCCGTAGAACTTGGCCTCCGGCCATCCCTTGGTGACGCCGGGCATGATGCCGACGGTGCGCCAGGCGCCGGTGCGCTTGAAGGCACTGGTGAGGGTCAGGTGGTCGCCCGCGGTCACGGTGCGGTAGCGCTGCTGGTTGTCGATCCACAGGCCGGACAGGAAGGTGGAGTGGCCCAGCCAGCTGCTGCCGCCGTACGTCGCCGAGGTGAGCCACCCGCTGCGGGCCGAGTAGCCGGCCGCGCGCAGCTGCTTGCTGCCCTTCGCGAGCACCGCGTCGACGCCCGGGGCCATCAGCCGGTCCTGGACCGCGCTGCGGCCGTAGCTCTCGATGAAGGTGAAGATGACGTCCTTGCCGCGCAGTCCGGTCAGCAGCCGGCTTCCGGGGGTGTGGTGGTAGGGGTCGCTCGCGGCTTCCTCGGCGAACGCCCGCTCGTCCTTCAGGGTCGCGCTCACGCCGTCCATACGGGCCTGGACGAGGTCGGAGGTGCTGCGGGAGGCGAGCGGCGCACCGGCGACCTGCAGGCCGAGGGCCGAGGCGAGGACCCAGGCGGTGCCGAGGACGAGGGTGGTGCCGGCCGCCCTGGCGGCGTGCCGGGTCATGAGGTTGCTGAGCCGGACGAGCGCCAGCGCGGGGAGGACCAGCAGGGCGACGACGAGGAGGGCGGCCGCGATCTCGACTCCTATCGTGCCCGCCCGGCCTATGGAGTCCTGGAGGAAGGATGCGCCGTCGCCGAGCAGGACCCAGTCGAACACCACGTTGAATCCCCGGCCGAGCACCTCGTTGAAGCCGATGTCGAGGAGGTCCAGGGCGCTCAGTGCGCCGAGCGCCACTCCGGCGAGGACCGCGGCCACCCGTCGTGCCGTGGGCGGCAGGAGGAGCAGCAGGGCGGCACCGGCTATCCCCTCCACCGGGATACGGAGGAACTCGGCGGCCGTGAGGCGTTGGGCGTCGTTCGGCAGGAGGAGGGTGACGAGGACCAGCGCGCCGGCCAGGACGGTGGTGGTCCAGGCCGCTGCCCGGGCCGCGGCGGGGTGGCGGTCGCGCCAGCCGGCGGGTGGGGCGTCGGGGGCGGGGGGCTGCTCGTCGGGGGTGGCGTCCGCAGGCCCCTCTCCGGGGCCGTCCGTGGGGTCGTCCGTGGGGCCATCCGTGGGGTCGTCCGGCGGCAGGCTCTCGGTCTCGGGTGCCTGCTGCCGGGGCAGCTGGTGAGGGCGCGTGAAGTGCGACAACCCGAAGGTCCTTCCGTGCGAGGCCCGGTGGTGGCGCGGCGGACCGGACTCGGGAGGTCGGCGCCGTCGATATCTGTACGGCCGACTTGTGGCTTGCGTTCAACGGAAGGCCCGTGTTCCACGAAAAGCCTGTGGGGAAGGGGAAGCCGGGGTTCTACGGGGTGGTTTGTGGTGGCTGGGCGGCCTGTGGTGGGTCAGGCGGTGGTCTGGGGTGGCTGGGCGGGCTGTGGTGGGTCAGGCGGTGGTCTGTGGATACCTGGGTGGTCTGTGGGTCCCCGAGAGGGCAGGGCCGGCCCCCCGACCGGCCCTGCTCCCCTCCCCCTCCCCCCACGTACGTCTCAGACGGCGGCCGGCTGTTCCGTGTCCGCGGGGGCCGCGGCCGCGCGGCGGAGGCGGCGGCGCTTGGTCACCAGGACCGCGGTGCGGGTGAGGACCATGGCAAGGGACATGAAGACAAAGGCATTCGCATAGACGTCGGGGCCGCTGAGTTCGTTTTCGATGCTGAAGCGGATCAGCCCCTCGGCGAACCAGTGCTCGGCACCGTAGGCGAAAAGGACGCGGGCGGAGGAAAGGACGATCCAGACGAGGGCGTATCCCCACCCGCCGATGGTGTGGATCTGGCCGTCGGCGCCGCGGTGCGCGGGCAGCAATGCGCCGGCGATCAGGCCGCAGATGACGCCCACGCCGAGGCCGATGAGCTGGAACGAGGGCGCGTTCCCCGAGGTCGGGAAGGAGCGCACAAAGATCGCGATGATGATGGCGACCGCGATCACGGAACGCAGCATGCGCATGTTGGTGACGCGGCGACGGCCCAGATCGGTCGCCAGGATGATGGTGAGGATGGTGGCACTGGCGATGAGTGCAGTGGCGAACTGACTCAGGTGGTCCATGGAATTCGGGGCCTTTCTGCGGTGCTGGGAATTCTCTTTCCGGGGCCTTTTGCGATGCCGCGAGGTGTTCGTCAACGACGGTATGGCGCAGGGGTTTTGCCGCGGGACGACCGACCGGTGGATCCGGTTGTCCACCGGTCGGTGGACAGCGCGGCACCGGTGGGGAGGGAGGGTGATAGGACTGGGCGCGGCGGCACCGGCTTCCCGGCGCCGCCGCCCCTGTCCGGGCAGGGGACATGGTGGTGTCCAGAGGGACAGGGAGATGTCCGGAGGGACGCAGTGATCCAGGGGACGTGGTGGCATCCAGGGGGACGTGGTGACATCCGGGGGGACTCGGTGACGGCTGGGGGGCGGCGTGGGGCCGAAGAGCGGCGTACGTCCGAGGCACGGCATGGGGCCGAGGCGCGGGTGCGGTGGTTCGGGCTGTGGGACAGCTACTTCGTGGTGTGTTATCTGGTCACCACGGGGCTGGTGTTCACCTCCGAGGTCCCGCAGGGCGGTCGGGTGATCGCCATCGGCGCTCTGACGCTGGTCGTGCCCTGGTACGCGGGGATCGGGCGTCCGTTGATGCTGCGTCATGAGAGTGATCGGCGGAACGTCGTCTTCCCCGTCGGCCTCTTCGTGCTGTTCGGGGTCGCCACCGCCGTCGATCTGATGAGCTCGTTCGCCCTGTTCGCCCTCGTGCCGATGCTGATGATGAGCCTGGCGACCAGGCCTGCCGTCGTGGTCGGCGTCCTCGGCAACCTCGTTCCCGTGACGATGCTGTGGCTGCGCGGCGGCGCCGAAGGGCCGGCCGTGCTGTTCGTGCTGCTGGCGTCGCTGCTCGGGATCGCCCTGTCCGTGCTCCTCGGGCTGTGGATCAAGCGGGTGGTACGGCAGAACAGGGAGCACGCCGAACTGATCGAGGAGCTGCGGCGAAACCGCGAGCAGGTGGCCCGGCTGTCGCACCAGGCCGGGATCTCCGCCGAGCGCGAGCGGCTCGCGCGGGAGATCCACGACACCCTCGCGCAGAGCCTGACCAGCATCATCAGCCTGGTGCAGGCCGCGGATTCAAAGGTGGAGGACGCCCCCGCCCTGGCCCGTGAACACCTCGCGCTGGTGGGGCGGGTGGCCAAGGAGAGCCTGGTCGAGGCGCGCGCCTTCGTGGCCGACCGGACGCCCGCCTCCTTGCGGGAAAGCTCGTTGGCGCAGGCGCTGCGGCGGCAGGCGGACGGGCTGACCGCCCAGTCGGGGCTGTTGGTGCGGTTCGCCGTCGAGGGGGACGAGCGCCCGCTGCCGATGGCGGTCAATGTCGTCCTGCTGCGCGCCGCACAGGAGGCGGGCGCGAATGTGCACAAGCATGCCGAGGCCCGCGCGGTGGACCTGGTGCTGCGGTACGGCGCGGGGCAGGTCGGGCTCCGGGTCGCCGACGACGGCAGGGGGTTCGACGCGTCGGAGCCGGCGTCGGCGGCCGGGAGGGACGAGCGGCGCGGCACGGCGGGGCACGGTCAGGGGGACGGCGGGGGCTTCGGGCTGCGGGGCATGGCGGCGCGGGTGGCGGAGATCGGCGGGGTGATGAGCGTGACGAGCGAGCCGGGGGCGGGCACCGTCGTCGAGGTGAAGGTGCCCTTGGCGGAGACGGCAGGGCCGGAGGAGGCAGCAGAGCCGGTGAAGGCAGCAGAGCCGGTGAAGGCGGCGGAGTCGGTGAAGGCGGCGGATGATGAGCGTTGAGGACACGGTCGTGGTGCGGGTGCTGCTCGCCGACGATCACCCCGTCGTGCGCGAGGGCCTGTGCGCGATGCTGGAATCCGACCCGGGCATCGCCGTCGTGGGGCAGGCGGGCTCCGGCGAGGAGGCCGTGGCACTGGCGACCCGGCTGACGCCGGACGTCGTGCTGCTCGACCTGCGGATGGGCGGGATGGACGGCGTCGCCGCCACCGGGCACGTCCTGCGGCAGTCCCCCGGCAGCAAGGTGGTCATCGTCACCACCTACGAGGACGACTGCGACATCCTGCGCGCCGTGGAGGCGGGAGCCGCGGGGTACCTCCTCAAGGGCAGTTCCCGCGCCGAGCTGATCGACGCCGTGTACGGGGCGGCGCGCGGCGCGACCGTGCTGACCCCGTCGCTGGCGCCCAAGCTGTTCCGGGCGCGGGCGGTGGAGCAGCCGCTGCCGTCCGCCCGGGAGTGCGAGGTGCTGCGGCTGGTCGGCCAGGGGCTGACCAACGCCGAGATCGGCCGGGAGCTGTTCATCGGCGAGGCCACCGTGAAGACCCATCTCCTGCGCGCGTTCAAGAAGCTGGACGTGTCGGACCGCACGGCGGCCGTGATGGCGGCCCTGGAGCGCGGGCTGCTGTCGTAGCCGCCGCGCCCGCCCGGGGCACCCGCGCCCGCCCCGGGGTCACCCGCGCCGCGGCGTCACTCCTCCCCCAGCCTCGCCCGGTCCGCCGCCGCCCTGCCCTGGTGCCAGCCCTCCGCGTCGCGGATGCCGCGCAGGCGGACCGGGGCGGTGTCGGGGAAGAGGGTGCCGGTGGTCTCCTCCACGGCGAGGGCGCGGGCGGCGAGGACCGGGAGGAGGTCGGGGGCCGCTTCGGCGGACTCGGCGGTGGCGGCGGCGGTGGCGGCCGCGGTGGCCGCGCCGAGCCGGTCGCGGATGCGGTCGGCGTAGGCGACGAGGAAGGCCTGGCGGAAGTCCTTGGTGCGGCGGGAGCGGCCCCGGGGGACGGGGGTACCGCCGTGCTCCTTGAGCGCTCTGTGGTGGTCGTCGCCCGCGCGGTGCATCGCGGCGGTGGCCTGGAGCAGCAGCGAGGTGTAGAGCATCTCGGCCGCCTCCAGGTCGGGGGCGAAGCCGACGAGGGTGGAGAAGCCGACATCGGCGGCCCAGACGGCCTGGCAGCGGTTGGCGGCCGCCACCGCGTCGAGCAGCAGCGCCTTGGCCTGCTCGTACGGGCCCTCGATGCCGATACGGACCGCGGACGGACCGCCGGCCCGCCCGCCCGGCGCGGTGTTCGCACGGTCCAGCAGCGCCTCGTCGATGCTGTGCCGGGCCATCAGCTCCTGCGCCTTGGCGGACAGCGCCTCCGCCTCCTCGGCGTAGTCGGTGGCCTCGGCCTTGGCGAGCAGCCCTCGGATGCGGCCGAGGGCGCGTGCCGCGGCGGCGCCGGCCGGGCCGCCCGTGGCCCGGCCGGGCTCCGGCGGGGACGGGAGCGGGGTGATACGAGGCAGCCGGGCGAGTACGCGCAGCGCCGCCAGTACGCCGTACGCGGTCTCGAAGCGGGAGGCGCGGCGGCGCTCGGCCAGTGCGTCGAGGTAGCTGGTGTCGGAGGGCCACCAGACGTCGGCGCCGAGGGTCTGTAGTTGGTCGGCCCAGCGGGGGTCCGGTGCGGGCTGGGTGTCACGGGCGTGCCGGGTGGCCGGCGGCCGGGCCGCTTCGGCTGCGACGGCGTCGACGACCACGGCCACCAGGGAGGCGTCGGACGCCTCGCGCCGGACGATCCGCTCCAGGTCGGCGGGCTGCCAGCCGCCCGCCCAGCACTGCCGCACCGCCGCCACGGCGGCCGCGACCACCGCCGCGCTCACCGCCTCCCAGCCGGCCTCCGACGCGGCCAGCATCGAGGCGCCCGCCTCGATGGCGTCCTCGGCCCGCGCCCCGTCCGGCGCGTAGCGGACGCTGCCGAGCACCTGCCCGACCAGCTCACTCGCCGCCGACGACGATCCGCCGCGGTCCGTGCCGTCCCGGCCGTCGCTGCCGCGTCCGCCGCCTTCGCGGCCCTTGCCTCCGCGGTCCGTGCTTCCGCGCTTCACCCGCTCGCTCACCCGCTCACTGTACGGAGGGCTCCCCTGGATACGGCGGGCTCCCCGGGTCCGGTACGGGGAGCAAGGACGACGACGCCCGGTGGGCCCCCGATTCGGGGCTCACCGGGCGTCGGTCACGTCCGAGGCGAGCAGTCGCACAGTTGGCACTCAGCACTCAGCAGTACGGCGGTACGGGTGTACGGCGCGCAGTCCTCCGTGCGCCGTACCGCCGTCAGCTGCCGCCGCGCCGCGTCACCGCACCGCGCTGCCGGCCACCCACTGCGACCAGTTCATGTTCCAGCCGTTCAGGCCGTTGTCCGGCTTGACGGTCTGGTCGGGGGAATTGACGACCTGGACCACATCGCCGATCTGCGAGTTGTCGAAGAACCACGCGGCCGGCGTGTTCGGGTCCTTGGCGCCCTTGACGTCCTCCAGGCCGATGCAGCCGTGGCTGGTGTTGGCCGCGCCGAAGACGCCCTTGCCCCAGTAGTTGCCGTGGATGAAGGTGCCGGAGTCCGACAGGCGCTGGGCGTGCGGCACATCGGGGATGTCGTACTCGCCCTTGCCGTCCTTCTTCTTGAAGCCGACCGTCGAGCCGTCCATCCGGGTCTGCTTGAACCGCTCGGAGATGACCATCGCGCCGTTGTAGGTCGCGTGGTCGTCGCTGCCGGCCGACACCGGGATGGTGTTGACCAGCTGGCCGTCGCGCTCCACGAACATCATGTGCTGCTGGGTGTCGACGGTGCTGACCTGCGAGTGACCGACGTTGAAGCTGACGGTCTTGTTCTGGATGCCCTTGACGCCCGGCGACGCCTCGACGCCGTCCAGGCCGAGCTTCATGGTGACCTTGGAATGGGCCTTCCAGTACTCCTGGGGCCGGAAGTCCAGCCGCTTGTCGCCGAACCAGTGGCCGACGACCTGCTGGTTGCTGCTCGACGACACCTTGATCGCCGACTCGACGGCCGCCTTGTCCTTGACCGGCTTGTCGAAGTTGATCGACACCGGCATGCCGACGCCGACGGTCGAGCCGTTCTCCGGCGTGAAGTTCCCGACGAAGCTGTTCTCGGGGGCGACGGTGGTGAAGCTGGAGTTCTCCACCGCCGCACGTCCCTTGGAGTCCTCCGCACGGGCGGTGACCTTGTACTTCGTGCCACGCTCCAGCGGCTTGTCCGGCCGCCAGGAGGTGCCGTCGGCCGAGAGGGTCCCGTCGACCTGCTTCTTGGACTCGGCCGAGGTCATGGTGACCTCGGTGAGCTTTCCGCGGCTGGCCGTGACCGAGGAGTCACTGTTGAGGCCCGCGCCGCTCGCGCCGTCCTCCGGCAAGATCTTGATCTTGGCCTGGGACGCATCCTTCGCGGCCGCCTCGTCCACCTGCTGGGTGTTCTCGTGCCGGGTGCCGTCGCCACCGCCATCGCCATGGTCAGCTGCTGTGCTGCCATTACACGCCGCAAGTGTGAGTACGCCCCCGAGCAGCGTTGCGCTGGCTATAAGCCCCTTCCGGCGCTTGCTGTCCGTTATCACACGCATCTCCATTGCTACCGATTTCGCAGACTTCCCCGAGCGAGCTGCCAACTGAACGCAGGCATATCTGGACGCAGGCATTCCGGCCGACGCCATATGAACGCCTTTTCCGTTTCGCCCGTTCCATGCATCCACGAAGTGTGGGGAAGGCCACTTATCCCGCTACGTCGGTTAGGAGGTGCTCACACCCTGTTCATCCCTTTCGCCGGAACCGAGGCCGTACCGGCCCCGTCGACGGCTCCGGCCCCGCCGCACCACCCATGCAACGCACCCCGTAACGGACCCCCGTACAGCGTGTAGCCGTACGGGGGTCCTGGCCGTCGGTGCGGGGCGGGGTTCCGGTCAGCCCACCCCGTCCGCGTCGTCCGCGAGATCCCACTCCGCCGCGTTCCACTCGGCGTCCGGGTCGTAGTCGGTCAGCTCCTCACTGCTCCACGAGGCCTGGGCGAGTTCGGTGCCCGGCACCGAGGTGACCAGGTCGAACGGGTCGATCAGGTGGGCCAGCGCCTCCGCCGGGTCCTCCGTGACCGTCTCCACGGACTGTCTGCGCTCCTCGTCCGGCAGCGATGCGTCGCCGGCGATGTGATCGAGCGCCGCGCCGGTCAGCTGCCCGGCGTCGGTGACCTCCATGATCAATTCGACATGAAGGCGCACAAAACGTGATGTCTCACCATTGCTCATAGCACGGAGGTTAGGCATGGACGGGTCCTGACTTCCCCGCGACCCGCGGCGGTCACTAACATCTGAGGTCAACGGCCAATTCGCCGAACCCACAAGGGGGATCGCTTTCGTGACCGCACGACGACCACTGCTGACCGCCGCGGCCGCGGGATCGGTACTGTTCGCCCTGTGGTTCGTCCCCTCCGCGAATGCGAGTGCGGGGGCTGACGGAGTGACAGATTCCGGCCTGCGGGCGGCATCCGCCGCGGCCGGTCCCGGTCTGGCCGACCGGGTGAACGGCAGGGCGCGGGCCGCCGACAGCGGTTCCACGACGACCGCCCCGCACCACCACGCCACGGACACCGGTTCCGGCACGGACTCCGGCGCCGAGAGCCACTCCGCCGTCGCCCGGCCGCACCTCCTCGCCGACACCGGCAGCCCGGACACCACGCCGTACGTCATCGGCGGCGTCGCCTGTCTCGCCCTCGGCGCCGGGCTGGTCAGCTACTCGGTCGGCCGCACCCGCGACGGCCTCGTCTGAACCTTTGCCGCGGACCGGCGAAGCCCCCGAGGGCAAGGGAAGCCCCCGAGGGCAGGGGAAGGCAGCCGGCCGGGGAAGTGCCGGCAGGCGGGGGAACCGCCTGCCGCACGGGCGCGGGACCGGACAGGACACGGGCGCGGGACCGGACAGGACACGGGCGCGGGGCCGGGCAGGACGGGACGGCCGACGCCCCGTCCTTGCCGTAGTGCCCCGGGCCGAGGCGCTACGCCAGCTCGCCCGTGACCGACTCCACCGCCGCCACCAGCTTCCCGGCCCGGACGAACGCGTACGCGCCCTCCAGGTCGGGCGCCAGGAAGCGGTCCTCGCCCGGTCCCTGGACGCCGGCCGCGCGGACCGCGTCCAGGACGGCGCGGGTGGCGGGCGCCGGGGTCAGCCCCTCGCGCATCTCGATGGCGCGGGTGGCGGCGTAGAGCTCGACGGCGATGATCCGGGTCAGGTTGTCGACCGCGGTGCGCAGCTTGCGCGCCGCCGACCAGCCCATCGAGACATGGTCCTCCTGCATGGCGGAGGACGGGATGGAGTCCACCGAGGCGGGCGCGGCGAGCCGCTTGAGCTCGCTGACCAGGGCGGCCTGGGTGTACTGGGCGATCATCAGCCCGGAGTCGACGCCCGGGTCACCGGCCAGGAAGGCGGGCAGCCCGTGCGAGCGGTTCTTGTCCAGGAGGCGGTCGGTGCGGCGCTCGGCGATCGAGCCGAGGTCGGCCGCGGCGATGGCCAGGAAGTCCAGGACGTAGGCCACGGGGGCGCCGTGGAAGTTGCCGTTCGACTCGACCCGGCCGTCCGGAAGGACCACGGGGTTGTCGACGGCCGCGGCGAGCTCGCGCTCGGCGACCAGGCGGGCGTGGTCGAGGGTGTCCCGTCCGGCGCCGGCGACCTGCGGGGCGCAGCGGATGGAGTACGCGTCCTGGACGCGCGGGGCGTCGTCCTGGTGGTGGCCGGTGAAACCGGAGCCCGCCAGCACCTTGGACATGTTGCCGGCGGAGGCGGCCTGCCCGGGGTGCGGGCGGATGGCGTGCAGCTCGGGCGCGAGGACCTTGTCCGTGCCGAGCAGCGCCTCCAGGGAGAGGGCCGCGGTGATGTCCGCGGAGGTGAAGAGCCGGGTGAGGTCGGCGCAGGCCATCACGAGCATGCCGAGCATGCCGTCGGTGCCGTTGAGGAGGGCCAGGCCCTCCTTCTCGCGCAGTTCGACGGGCTCGATGCCGTGCGCGGCCAGCAGCTCGCCGGCCGGCCGGACGACGCCGTCGGGGCCCTCCGCGTCGCCCTCGCCCATCAGCGCCAGCGCACAGTGCGAGAGCGGCGCCAGGTCGCCGGAGCAGCCGAGCGAGCCGTATTCGTGCACGACGGGCGTGATGCCGGCGTTGAGTATGGCGGCCATCGTCTCGACGACGAGGGGGCGGACGCCGGTGCGCCCGGAGGCGAGGGTCTTCAGCCGCAGGAACATCAGCGCGCGGACCACCTCGCGCTCGACCCGCGGCCCCATGCCGGCCGCGTGCGAGCGCACGATGTTGCGCTGGAGCTGCACGCGGAGCTCGGGGCTGATGTGCCGGACGGCCAGGGCCCCGAAGCCGGTGGAGACGCCGTAGACGGGGTCGGGCTTGGCGGCGAGTTCGTCGATGAAGGCGCGGGAGGTGGCGACGGCCGCGAGGGCCTCCTCGGACAGCTCGATCCGGGCCGCTCCGCGGGCCACCGCGATGACGTCCTGTGCGGTCGTGCCGGACGTCCCCAGCACCACAGTGTGCATATCCATATTCAGGCACCCTAGAGACTGAATCGCCGGATGTCACCACCGGATTTCGGGAGCACCCCTTACGGAGCGCACCCCGGCCCCCGAGGTCCGGGCGGGGACACCATGCCTCACCTCCGGAAGCGGCGGCGCTCCGGCCCCGACCGCCGGTCCGGGGCGTCCGCGAGACGGACGACCGGGTCGTCCTTGCCGCCGTGCCGCCCGGCGACCACCGGCTCGCCCGACCGCGCCGCCTTCGCCTTGTACTGCGCGGCGTCCGCGAGCCGGAAGAGCCGGCGGGCGCTGCGCACCGGACCGATCGGATCGCCGGTCGAGGCGACCCCGACCGCGACCCCCTCGCCGAGGTCCAGCTCCCCCGCCCGGTCGCACAGCTCGCCGGCCACCTTGACCACCTCGTCGGCCGGCGGGCCCACCGCGAGCAGGCAGAACTCGTCACCGCCGAGCCGCGCGGCCAGCACACCCGGCAGCATCGCCCCGCACAGGGAGAGCACCGAGCCGAAACGCTCCAGCAGCCGGTCCCCGACCGCATGGCCGCGCGAGTCGTTCACCCGCTTCAGACCGTTGAGGTCGCACACCACCAGGCTGACCACCACCTCGTCCCTGCGGTGCAGCTCCAGCGCCTCGTCCAACCGCATGTCGACGGCGCGACGGTTGGCGAGGCCGGTCAGGGAGTCGGTGAAGGCCAGCCGGCGGACCTCCGCCAGCCGCTCGGTCTGGGCGATCCCGGCGGCCGTCACCGCGGCGAGCACGCTCGCGAAGTCGGCGTCCGGCCGGCCGAAGACCGGCTCCCCCGCGCGCCGCGCGACATACAGCTCGCCCCACGCCCTGCCGTGCAGCACGATCGGCGCCACCACGCAGCAGCCCCGGCCGCGGCGGCGCAGCGCGGCCACCCGCTGCGGATTGGCGCCGCCGCCCTCGTCCGCGATCTCGTCCCGCCGCTGCGCCGCGGCCGCGGACACCGGGCCGTCGTGCGGCTCCTCGGCGGTCTCCACCCAGGCGCTGGGCTCGCCGCCGCCCGCCCACTGCTCGTGCAGGAAGCCGACGATCTCCGGGAACTCGTGGACGGGGTAGCTCTCGTCGTCCGGGAACTCCTCCTCGCCGGCGGCGAGTTCACCGACGTTGACCAGCACCCGCAGCTTGCCCAGCTCGCGCTCCCACTTCGAGATCGCCGCGAAGGATCCCCCCAGGGCCTGGCGCACGCCCTGCGCCGCGGCGTGCGCCGAGTCGCGCGGTGTATGCGCGGCCGCCATCGCCTGCGCCAGCTCCACCACGGCCCGCAGCCGCGCATCGCCCTCGCCCGTCACCGGATCCTCGCATTCCGTCACCGTGAGCACGCTCTGTTTACAGCGTAGGAATGTTTAACCCCTTTCGCCCCTTTCCGGGGGCGATTGACACCTAGGCGTTATTCGCGTCGTTATCGGCGGCGCGATTCGGGGTGCTCGTGGTGTCGTTCCTGGTCGGGGGATGGGGTGGAGGCCGGGGCGGGGCGGGCGCGGAGTGGGGGCGGGCGAACGGCGGGGGCACGCGGGCCGGGTTACGGTGCGTCACCATGGGCCGGGGCGGGCCGGGGTCCGCCCCGGCCCGCCCTCGTCCCCTGCGGGACACCGGCCCCGCCCTCGTCGCCGCGGGGCGCCCGCCCCGGTACGGTCACTCCCCGGGCCAGTCCGGGTCCCGCTTCTCGTTGAAGGCCGCGACGCCCTCCGCCCGGTCCCCGGAGAAGGCCACGCTGCGCCAGGCGCCGTCCTCCAGGTCCAGGCCGGTCCGCAGGTCCAGCCCGTGGCCGAGGCGCATGGCGCGCTTGGCGGCGCGCAGGCCGACCGGGGAGTTGCGGGCGATGCCGGCCGCCAGCTCCAGCGCCGCGTCCCGGTCCTGCCCGTCCGCCACCAGCCGGTCGACCAGCCCCAGCCGCTCGGCCTCGACGGCCTGCACCCGGCGCGCGGTGAAGACCAGCTCGGCCGCCCGTGCCGCGCCCACCCGGCGCGGCAGCAGCTGGGTGCCGCCGCCCCCGGGGATGACGCCCACCGACACCTCGGGCAGGCCGACCTCCGCCGTACCGTCCGCGACGATCAGGTCGCAGGCCAGTGCCAGCTCGAAGCCGCCGCCGAGGGCGAAGCCGTGCACCGCGGCGATGGTGGGCATCGGCAGTTCCAGTACGCCGGTGTACGCGGCGCGGGTGCGCGGGCGCTGGCGCATCAGGTCCGCGTCCGTGAAGGAGTTGCGCTCCTTGAGGTCCGCGCCCACGCAGAACGCCCGCTCGTGGGTGGAGCTGAGGACCACCGCCCGTACGGAGCGGTCCGCGGCCAGCTCGGCGCAGGCCTGCGACAGGCTGTCGGCCATGGCCGTCGAGACGGCGTTCATGGCCTTCGGGCGGTCCAGGACCAGTTCCGCCACGAAGCCGTGGCGCTCGACGGCCACCCAGCCGTCCGCGCCGAATCGTTGCCGTTGCCCCTGCCGTTCCATGGAACCCTCCCTGTTAACGGTCGTTGACCTGACGAGGGGATCATGCCAGGTGGGCGGGGCGGGGGACAGGGATGGGCGGGAGAGCGGGTGGGTGGGGCCCGGCCAGGGGCTGGCGCCCGGGCCAAGGGGGCCGGCGCGGGCCAGGGGGGCCGGCGCGGGCCAGGGGCCTGGGGCGGGCCAGGGGCCGACTCGGCAGGGGCTGGGGCGCGGGGCGGAGCGGGGCAGCACGGGGCGTGGTCCGGGGGTCCGGTCGGGGGGGGCGTACGGGACGGGCCGTACGGGGCGTCCTGCCGGCCGGCCGGTCGGGTGACCGTCCGCGGACTCCGGGACGGTACGGGCCTCAGCCGCTGGTGCCCTGGCCGGCGCGGCGGCTCAGCAGCCAGGGCTCGACCACGCCGAGGCCGCGTACCGGGCGCTGCCACATCGGCTGGAGCGCGAAGCGGTACGACGGCGGCGGGGCGCCGGTGCCCTCCTCGGCCGCCTTCTCCGCGGCCGCGGCCTCGGCCTCGGAGACCGGCGCGTCACCGATGCGGCCCAGCTCCTCGGCGAACGCCTCGTCCACCAGCACGGTGTCCTTGGGCGCTATCGACGTGAGGCGGCTGGCGAGGTTGACCGTCGTGCCGAAGACATCGCCCATCCGGGTCGTGACCGTGCCGAAGGCGATGCCGACCCGCAGCTCCGGCATCGTCTCGTCGTGGGTCATCGTCTCGATCAGCCGCAGGCCGATCTCGGCGGCGATGCCGGCGTCGTCGGCGGAGAAGAGGACCTCGTCGCCGAGGGTCTTGATGAGCCGGCCGCCGTGCGCGGCCACCAGGTCGGAGCAGGTGGTCTCGAACGCCTCCACCAGCTCGCCCAGTTCCTCCTCCTCCAGGCGGCGGGTCAGCCGGGTGAACCCGACCAGGTCGGCGAAGCCGACGGCGAGCCGGCGGTCGACCATCTCCGCGTCGTCCTGGGCCCGGACGACGCGGCCGGTGGCGGCGGCGAGCTGGCGCCGCCAGACGTAGACGAGGAACTCCTCCAGCTCGGGCAGCAGCAGCTCGACCAGCGGGTAGGTGATCTCCGTACGGGTCAGGCCGGAGTCCAGGGGCTCGGTGAGGCCCTCCAGGAACGAGTCGATCTGCCAGTCGGCGAGGCGGGCGGTGGTCTGGCCCGTGGAACGGGCGACCTGGACGGCCATGGCCTCGCTCAGCAGGCCCGCCTCGACGAGGCCGGCGAGGCGGCGCAGGGCCAGCACATCGGCCTCGGTGAGGGCCTTGACCTGGCCGATGTCGGCGAAGCCCATGGCCCGCCAGAAGCGGGCCGCGAGGTCCATGGAGACGCCGGCGGCGCGGGCGGCCTGGAACGGCGTGTAGCGGCGGTCGGCGCCGAGGATGAGTTGTTCGAGGCGGACGGCGATGTTGTTCTCGTCGCTGTCGGCGGTGGCCTCGCCCCGGCCGGTGGTGCCCTCGCCGCGGCCCCGCGAGGGGTCGTCGACGGGGACGTCGCGTACGGCGTCGTCGTCGGTTGCCCTGTCGCGCGAGGCGGCGCCCGAGTCGTCGGCGGTCACCGGCCGCTCCCTGTCCGATCCGTGCGCACTGCCCTTCCGATCACTGCTCGCCGGTGGTCCGCTCCCTGGCGGACCGCCTCAACGATACGGCAGGTGTGCTCTGGCTCACTCTCACATGTCGGCTGTGGACAAGGAAGTGGTGGGGGTGTGTCGGTGGGGGCTGTG
>Ga0207426_1001408_pt1 | contig 20164 bp, 22 predicted proteins | sample AraplaMF_Cvi_mMS_FD_184265 | JGI IMG/M metagenome (GOLD analysis project Ga0207426, IMG submission 184265) | Arabidopsis root microbial communities from the University of North Carolina, USA - plate scrape MF_Cvi_mMS (SPAdes) (version 2) | ecosystem: Host-associated > Plants > Roots > Endosphere... | reverse complement strand
CCCGGTTGGCGAGTGGCTCGTCCACCGCCAATCTCCCGGTCCCTATTTGGGGCCAAAGGGAGCGGAAAGCAAGCGGGTATCCATTTGAACAGCTTGATCTTGCCCAGCATCCGGGCAATCCCGGACCTGCCCAGCCAATAGGCTGTGCTTTCGCCGGCATGGCCACCTTGGTAGAACGCTTGGCGGAACCCTTCCAACCAGAAAAGCGATTGATCCCAATGGTTACACGTCGTGATGTTGCATCGATTGTCGGACTTGGCGCCATTGGCGCGGTGACCGCGAGCACGCTTGCCTCCCCGGCATTGGCCCAGGCGGCCGATCCCAACGAATCGACCTTTGCCCGCATCCGCCGCACCAAGAAGATGCGGATCGGCGCGGTCGGCGGCGGCGCGCCCTATTACATGAAGGATCTTTCCAGCGGCCAGTGGAAGGGCTTTTACGTCGACATCGCCAAGGCGCTCGCCGAGGACATGGAAGCCGAACTCGAGATCACCGAAACCACCTGGGGCAATTCGGTGCTCGATCTGCAGTCCAACAAGATCGACATCTTCTTCGGCCTTAATCCGACCCCGAAGCGCGCGCTGGTCGTCGACTTCTCGGTGCCGGTCTTCAACAACGCCTTTGGTATTTTGTGCAAAAAGGACTTCAAGCCGAAGAGCTGGGCCGAGCTGAATTCGCCCGACGTCAAGATCGCCGTCGACCAGGGCTCTTCACACGACCAGGTCGTCAGCCGCCTGACGCCGAAGGCGCAGATCTCGCGTCTCAAGACCGCGGATGATGCCACCGCCGCGCTGCAGACCGGCCGCGTCGACGCGCAGTGCCTGATCACCATGCTGTCGCTGACGGTGCTGAAGAAGAATCCCTCGCTCGGCCAGTTCGTGCTGCCGACGCCGATCTTCGCGACGACGTCGAATGCCGGCTTCCGCCGCGAGAACGACAAGACCTTCCGCGACTACGTCAACACCTGGATCGACTTCAACAAGGGCCTCGGCTTCATCCGCAACGCCATCATCACCAACATGGAGCTGGTGGGCGTAACGGAAGCGGACATTCCGCCGGGCGTTTCGCTGTAAGGTCGCCGACGCATCCACACCGTCATGGCCGGGCTTGTCCCGGCCATCCACGCCTTCCCCGCGCACCAAGAACGTGGATGCCCGGGACAAGCCCGGGCATGACGGCAAGTTTCCGAGCTGACATCGGGTACGAGTTAAACACGCATGTACCACTGGGACTTCGGCATCCTCTGGAGCTATCGCTGGCTCTTTCTCAACGGGCTCGGCGTCACCGTCGGCTTCACCGTGGTCATCGTCGTGCTCGGGCTCGTGTTCGGCCTGTTCGGCGCCTTCGGCAGCCTGTCGCGCTTCAAGGCGGTGCGGCTTGCCGCCCTCACCTTCATCGAGGCGTTCCGCTGCACGCCGATCCTGGTGCAGCTGATCTGGTTCTATTACGCGCTGCCGATCCTCGCCGGCGTCGAGATGACGCCGATTACGGCCTCCGCGCTGGCGCTTTCGCTCTATGGCGGCTCGTTCTATTCGGAGATCATCCGCGGCGGCATCATCTCGATCGACAAGGGGCAGTCGGAAGCAGGCGCCGCGCTCGGCATGACGCCGGGCCAGAGCATGCGGCGCATCGTGCTGCCGCAGGCAATCAAGCGCATGATCCCGGCGCTGATGAACCAGTCGATCATCCAGTTCAAGAACACCTCGCTGGTCTCAGTGCTGGCTGTGCCCGATCTCGTCTACCAGAGCCAGGTCGCAGCTCATGACAGCTACCGGCCGCTGGAGACCTACACGGCCGTGGCGGTCGCCTATGCGGCGATCCTGATCCCGCTCACCATCCTCGTCCGGCGCGGCGAGAAGCGACTGGCGGTGAGCGAATGAGCGACACGCCAAAGATCGAGATCCGGGCCTTACGCAAGAGCTTCGGCAGCAACGAAGTCCTGAAGAACATCAATCTCGACGTCGCCAAGGGCGGCGTGGTCGCGCTGATCGGCCCGTCGGGCTCGGGTAAGTCGACGCTGCTCCGCTGCATCAATCTGCTGGTCGTGCCCGACGGCGGCAGCGTCCGTGTCGGCGACACGCGCTTTGCGTTCAGCGACGGCACCAAATTGCCTGATGTGAAGACGCTGGCGAAATTCCGTGCCACCACCGGCATGGTGTTCCAGCATTTCAATCTCTTCCCGCATATGACGACGTTGCAAAACGTGATGGAGGGACCGGTCACGGTGCGCCGCATGGCCAAGGCCGACGCGGAAAAGCTCGCGCGCGCGCAACTTGTCAAGGTCGGCCTCGCGGAAAAGGCGGACCAATACCCGTCCACGCTGTCCGGCGGCCAGAAGCAGCGCGTCGCGATCGCCCGCGCGCTGGCGATGGAGCCTGACGTGATGCTGTTCGACGAGGCGACCTCGGCGCTCGACCCCGAGCTCGTCGGCGAGGTCCTGAACGTGATCCAGCAACTGGCCTCCGAGGGTATGACCATGGTGATCGTCACCCATGAGATCGCCTTCGCGCGCGAGGTTGCCGACCGCCTCATCTTCATGCGCGACGGCGTCGTGGTCGAGGAGGGCCCGGCGCGGCAGGTGATCGACAATCCGCAGCAGGCCGCGACACGCGCCTTCCTCAGCCATTTCCACCGCACCGGCGCGCTGCCGCCGGCCACCACAGCATCCTGATGCCCGATATCAACCGCGCCTATCTCGTCACCGGTGCCGCCAGCGGCATCGGCCGTGCCACCGCAAGACTGCTCGCGGCGCCGGGCACCGCGCTGCTGCTGCACACGCGATCCAACGCGGAAGGTCTCGATGCGACCGCGTCGGAGGTCGAGGCGAAGGGCGCGGTCGTTGCCAAGTGCCTCGGCGATCTCGCCGAGGAAGCAGCCGTCGCCGACGCCATTGCCGCGACGCAAGCCGCCTTCGGCCGTCTCGACGGGCTGATCCTGGTCGGCGGCCACGCCCGCCGCGGCAGTGCGATCGGCACGCCCGCGGATCAGTTCCGGCAGGCAATGGACGAGTCGGCGCTGGCCTTCACGCGCATGATCGAGGCCGCACTTCCGCTGCTGCGCGCGGGAAGCGACGTACGAATCGTCGCGGTATCGTCCTTCGTCGCACACGCGATCCGGCCTGAGTTCGCGCCGTTCGCAGCAACTGCCGCCAGCCGCTCCGCACTCGAAGCGCTGGTGCGTCTCGCTGCGATCGAACTTGCCAGGGACGGCATCACGGTCAATGCGGTCGCGCCCGGCCTCATCGTCAAGGACAAGCCGAGCGAGAGCCGGCTGTCGCCCGAGCAGATCGCCGCGACCGAGGCGCTGATCCCGATGCGCCGCCGCGGGCGGCCGGATGAAGTCGCCGAGATCATCGCCTTCCTCGCCTCACCCAAAGCGTCCTACGTCACCGGCCAGGTCTGGCACGTCAATGGAGGCCTGACATGACCGAAGCCACCGTCGAACGCATCCGCCTGTTCCTGATCGAAAGCCCGATCAAGATGGTGCGCCTGCAGGGCGTCGGCAACGTCAAGGGCACCGTGAAGCGCGTGCTGATCGAGCTGACCGCGAGCGACGGCGTGATCGGCTGGGGCGAAGCCGCGCCGTGGGAGGTGTTCACGGGAACGCCGGAAGCCGCCTTCGCAGCGCTCGACATCTATTTGAGGCCGATCGTGCTCGGCAAATCCGTGCGCCGCATTCGCGCGCTGATGGCGGAGCTCGACCGCGCGCTCGTCGGACATGCCGAAGCAAAAGTCGGCATTGAGATGGCGCTGCTCGACATCGTCGGCAAGGCGGCGGGACTGTCGGTCGCCGACCTGCTGGGCGGCCGCGTGCGCGATACGATCCCGCTGTCGTTCTCGATCGCGGACCCTGATTTCGCGGCCGACCTCGATCGCATGCGCAAGATGGTCCCTGAAGGCAACGTGATCTACAAGGTCAAGACCGGCGTGAAACCGCATCGCGAAGACCTCGGCCACCTCGAAGCCATCAGGAAAGAGTTCGGCGACAAGGTCGATCTGCGCGTCGATTACAATCAGGCACTCCAGCCGTTCGGTGCGATCAAGATCCTGCGTGACATCGAGGAATTTTCACCGACCTTCATCGAGCAGCCGGTGCCGCGGAAATTTCTCGACGTGATGGCGCAGCTCACCGCAGCGCTGGAAACGCCCGTGCTCGCCGACGAAAGCTGTTTCGACCGCCGCGACATGATGGAGGTGGTGCGCCGCCAGGCGGCCGACGCCGTCTCGATCAAGCTGATGAAGGCCGGCGGCCTGTTCGAGGCGCAGGCGATCATGGCGATCGCCGACATCGCCGGCCTGCCCGGCTATGGCGGCACGCTGTGGGAAGGCGGCATCGGCCTTGCCGCCGGCACGCAGCTGATCGCGGCAACGCCCGGCATCTCGCTCGGCTGCGAGTTTTACATGCCGCATCACGTGCTGACCGAGGACGTGCTGGAAGAGCGCGTCGCCAACCGCGCCGGTCACGTTGTCGTGCCCGACGCCCCCGGCCTCGGGATTCGCGTCAGCGAGGCTTCGGTTCGCGCCAATGCGCGGGTGCTGGCCGAGGCATGAGCCACGACGGGCGGCTGGTTCACATGAGCCGGATGCGATAGGGTGCATCGCCGCACGGCCGTAAGCCCGCGGCATCCCGGGACGCGCATCCCGCTCGTGAACAATCCGACCGCACGCCGCCAACGTCCGCGGCCAATGATGAGATTTGACATGCGCGTTCTCACGCTCTTCGCCGCATTCGCGCTCAGCGCGACCTCCGCCCTGGCCGCCGAGGAGCCGAGCGGCTGCGACAAGTTCAAATGGCCGATCGAACGCGAGCGCGCCGCGCTGACCGCGCCGGATCGCGCCAAGCTGGCCTCGGGGGCCGAGCAGGCCGCATTGCCGGCGTCCGCCATCACCCTGAGCCTGGTCGCGCCCGCGGATGCCAAGCTGCCGACGCCGCCGGAGCGGGCGCCGAAGGACGGCACCTTCGCCGGCTTCACCAGCATCAAGGGCGCCAAGGCCGGGCTCTACACGGTCAGCCTGTCCAGCGGGGCCTGGGTGGACGTGGTCCAGGACGGCCATTTCCTCAAGCCGGTGGCCTTCAGCGGCGCCACCGACTGCGACGGCATCCGCAAGACCATGAAATACCAGCTGTCGGCCCAGCCGCTCACGCTCCAGGTCAGCGGCGCCAAGGACAATTCGCTGTCAATCGCGATCCTCCCGGCCCAGTAGGCCCTTCGCAAAACTGCTGCGCACTTTGCGCTAACGCGGCCCTTCGGGTCCGGGTCATGCATTAGACAAACGGTCGCCTTTGACCTGAGGCCCCGGCCTGCTATCTTCGCAGCTGCGATATCCCCGCCGGCCGTAAGCCGTTGCGGGGACACGTGGAACAGCGCTTCCGCCCGTCGCACCACCCACCCAACGCCAGAATTGTGCGTGCATTGGCGCACGCCTGCTCGGACGGAGCGCTACCCATGATTCGTATTGCCGGACTTTTCACTGCCTTCGTGATGCTCGCGGGCGCGAGCCTTTCGCCTGCCGCAGCCGAGGACAAGACCATCACCGTGTTCGCCGCGGCCTCGATGAAGAACGCGCTCGACGAGGTCGACGCCGCCTACACCGCCAAGACCGGCGTCAAGTTCAGCGTCTCCTATGCCGCGAGCTCGGTGCTCGCCAAGCAAATCGAACAGGGCGCCCCCGCCGACGTGTTCGTCTCGGCCGACACCGACTGGATGGACTACGCGCTCTCCAAGAAGACCATCAACGAGCCGACCCGCGTGAACCTGCTCGGCAACAGCATCGTGCTGATCGCGCCGAAGGACTCCAAGATCGACAACGTCACCATCGCGCAGGGTTTTGACCTCGCCAAACTCGCCGGCGACGGCAAGATCGCGACCGGCGACGTCAAGTCGGTGCCGGTCGGAAAATACGCCAAGGCCGCGCTTGAGAAGCTGGGCGCATGGACCGCCGCCGAGCCGAAATTCGCCATGGCCGAGAGCGTGCGCGCCGCGCTGACGCTGGTCGCCCGCGGCGAAGCCAATCTCGGCATCGTCTATTCCACCGACGCCAAGGTCGAGCCCGGCGTGAAGATCGTCGGCACCTTCCCCGCCGACTCGCACCCCGCGATCATCTATCCCGTCGCCGCGACCACTACCGCGAAGCCCGAGACCAACGACTATCTCGCCTTCCTGAAATCGTCGACGGCCAAGACCATTCTGGAAAAATACGGCTTCAAGTTCCTGATCAGCCCCACCACCTGATTTTGCGATCTGATTTCGACGACCTGATATTCACGACTTGATGCTCGACATCTCTCCCGCCGAATGGACGGCGATCCTGCTCTCGCTCAGGGTCGCCATCATCGCCACGCTGGTCGCAACGCCGTTCGGCATTGCGCTGGCATGGCTGCTTGCCCGCAAGGACTTCTGGGGCAAGTCGGTGCTCGATGCCGTCGTGCATCTGCCGCTGGTGCTGCCGCCCGTCGTCACCGGCTATCTGCTGCTGCTCACCTTTGGCCGCCGCGGCCTCGTCGGCGGCTTCCTCGCCGACCATCTCGGCATCGTCTTCGCTTTCCGCTGGACTGGTGCTGCGCTCGCCTGCGGCGTGATGTCGTTTCCATTGCTGGTGCGGCCGATGCGGCTGTCGATCGAGGCGATCGATCGCCGGCTCGAGCAGGCCGCCGAAACGCTCGGCGCCGCTCCGCTCAAGGTGTTCTTCACGGTGACGCTGCCGCTGGCGCTGCCGGGCGTGCTCGCCGGCATGGTGCTCGGCTTCGCCAAAGCAATCGGCGAATTCGGCGCGACCATCACCTTCGTCTCCAACATTCCCGGCGAGACCCAGACGATCTCCTCGGCGATCTATTCGTTGATCCAGACGCCCGACGGCGACACCGCCGCGGCACGCCTCGTCGCGATCTCGGTCGCACTTGCGATCGGCGCATTGATCGCCGCCGAATGGTTCGCCCGCCGCGCCACACAACGCCTGCACGGGAATTGACCATGCTGCGCGTCGACATCGAAAAGAAGCTCGGCGAGTTCTCGCTCCAGGCGGCCTTCACCGCCGAAGGCCGCGTCATCGGCCTGTTCGGCGCGTCCGGCGCGGGCAAGAGCTCGCTGGTCAACATGATCGCCGGGCTGCTGCGGCCCGACCGTGGCACCATCGTGATCGACGGCGAGACCGTGGACGACACCGCGGCCGGCATCCATGTGCCGACCTATCGCCGCCGCATCGGCTACGTCTTCCAGGATGCACGGCTGTTTCCGCATCTCAACGTCGCGCAGAACCTCGACTATGGCCGGCGCATGAATGGCCACGCGCCCGATCCGGCCCAGCACCAGCGCGTCGTCGACCTGCTCGACATCGGCGCGCTTCTTGACCGCCGCCCCGGAAAACTCTCCGGCGGCGAACGCCAGCGCGTCGCGCTCGGGCGCGCTCTACTCTCTAAGCCGCGCCTGCTGCTGCTCGACGAGCCGCTCGGCGCGCTCGACGAAGGCCGCAAGCTCGAGATCCTGCCTTATCTGGTACGGCTGCGCGACGAGGCAAATGTGCCCATGGTCTATGTCAGCCACGACGTCGCCGAATTGCGCCAGCTTGCCACGCAGATCGTGATGCTGAAGCAGGGACGTGTGACGAGTTTCGGTGGGGTGAAGGTGCTGACGTAAGTCAGGATCGTTTCCGCTCGTCATTGCGAGCCACCGGATCTGCGCGGAGCGCGGCCCGATGACAAGCTCCGCGAAGCAATTCAGATTGCCTCCCGCAGACAGATCCTGGATTGCTTCGTCGCAAGAGCTCCTCGCAATGACGAGGAGAAAGTATTCCCTACCAACTGCGATCGACGTTACGCACCTCGCCGGTGCGCGAATCCACATCGACTTCCATCCAGCGGCCACGGCTGTCGCGGCCCTCGATCTGCCATTCGTCGCCGGCGAACTCGGTGTGGGAGATCGTCATGACGCCGATATCGGCGGCGACATCGAGCGCCGCCTGCATCGACAGCTGATCGCCACTGTCATAGGCCAGTGCCGGCGCCGCGGTTCCGAGACCGATTGCGACGATGGCGGGCAAGATGAGTTTCCGCATGGAATGCTCCTGTCAGTTACGTTGACCGTTACGCGGCTAAGAACAAGCAGCGACGCGGAGCGTTCCGGAAGCGGGAGTCACGAAGCCGCGCAAATCTTCGGCGGTTGCGGCGATTTGGTGGCGGTTCTTCGGCGGCGTGGTTGCCACTATTGAGAGACATGCAACGGGATCTCGTGCCCCGGACGCGACGCAGCACGAAGTGATGCGCCGCAGAGCCGGGGCCCACAGCGCCATGGGTCCCGGCTCTGCGGAGCAGCGTTTCACGCTGCACCGCGTCCGGGACACGAGAGCACCTAAACTCCTGCCACCGAGCTCCAGACATCCGCAAGCTTGCGGCGCAGCGCCTGGCGCCGTGTCAGCGGCGCGGGCGTCTCGTCGTCTTCGGGCAGGCGGAGGCCGACGACGTTGACGCGGCCGCCCGAAATGCTGCGCGCGACCAGCACGATCTCGTCCAGCGCAAGCTCGGCGCCTTCCTTCGGCGCGCGATCGAGATGGACGTCGAAATAGTCGGCAAGCGTCAGTTTGCGATCGTCCTCGCTTGCCTTCACACCGTAGATCTCGGCGAGTTCGGCCAGCGTGTGCTCGCCCGACACCATGAAGTCGCCGAGCAGATGCGGGTCCGGCGCCGAGCTCGGCTGCATGTCCACGAAGAAGCGATCGAGCGCCTCGGCCTTTTCGGGCGGCGCCAGCAGATAGATGTAGTCGCCGGGCGCGACCGGATCGGCCTCCGCCGGCGTCAGGATATTCTCGTTGCGGATCACCAGCGTCGGCTTCGACCAGGACGGGATCAGGCCGCGGCGGAAATACAGGCTCTTGGGCCGGACGGGATAGCCGACCAGCTGCTGCTCGAGCTGGCCGGGCAGATCCAGCTCGACACGCCGCGGCCCACGCTCGGCGCGCGGCAGCGCCACATGAAGCTTGCGAGCGGCCGGCGCCAGCGTCCAGCCCTGCAGCAGCAGCGAGATGATGACGACGACGAAGGCGACGTCGAAATAGAGATAGGCCTTGGACAGGCCGACCAGCATCGGGATCGAGGCCAGGAAGATCGCGACCGCACCGCGCAGGCCGGTCCAGGCGATGAAGACCTTTTCGCGCCAGTTGAAGCGGAACGGCGCCAGGCAGGCGAACACCGCGATCGGCCGCGCAACCAGCATCAGGACGAAGGCGACGCCGACCGCAGGAAGAATGCTGGCACCGAGCCGGCTCGGCGAGACCAGCAGGCCAAGCAGCACGAACATCACGATCTGCGCGAGCCAGGTCGCCGCGTCCAGGAACGCCACCACCGAATTATGCGCGCGCGTTGGCCGGTTGCCGATGATGATGCCGGCGAGATAGACCGCGAGGAAGCCCGAGGCGTGCATGATCTGCGAGCCGCCGAAGATCACCAGCGCGGCCGTGGTCACGAAGGGCGCGTGGAGCCCCTGCGGCAGCGCCACCTGGTTGAGCGCGATGACGACGAGACGCCCGCCGATCACGCCGACCACGGCGCCGAGCACCGCTTCCTGGATGAATTCCATTGCCACATGGCCGGCCGAGCTCGAGCCCAACGAGATGTATTCGACCAGCATCAAGGTGAGGAAGATCGCGAACGGATCGTTGGTGCCGGACTCCGCCTCCAGCGTCGCGCCGACGCGCGGACGCAGGCGCAGGCCCTGGGTGTGCACCAGCAGGAATACCGCGGCGGCGTCGGTCGAGGCCACGACGGCACCGACCAGCAGCGACTCCGCCCAGTTGAGATCGAGCGCGTATTTGGCGAATGGCGCCGTGATCAGCGCGGTCAGCAGCACGCCGACGGTCGCGAGCACCACGGATGGCGCGAGCACGGTGCGGATGCTGGCAAACCGCGTCTTCAACCCGCCGTCGAACAGGATCAGGGCCAGCGCCACCGAGCCGACCAGATAGGTGGTGCGGACGTCGTCGAACTGGAGCTGTCCGGGACCGGAGTCGCCCGCCAGCATGCCGATCGCAAGGAACACGAGCAGCAGGGGTGCGCCGAAGCGCAGCGCGAGCAGGCTCGACAGGATACCGGCCATGACGAGCACGGCGCCGAGCAATATGGCGAGGCTGACAGAATCGAGGGAAGCCATCCACCTTCCGGGTACAAATCCTTGGAATGGCATCCATATCGTCGCCGCCGCGGCACGCCAACCCATTTTCGCCGTGCGCGGCAATCTGGCCGTATTTTGCGGCCTTAACGCGCTTCTACAGGCGGTGTATCGGTGGCCCGGCCGTGCCCTTTGTGGGAGTCTGCGGCGCCTTCCGAATCAAACCCTCCCGCCTGCTTCCCGACGAGACCTGCCCGATGGATATGAAAGACTTCATGGAGTTCGTGCAGACGACCGCACGCAGCGTCGGCGCGGAAATCTCCTCACCCTGGTTTTACCTGCAATTCGGCCTGATGCTGGCCGCAGCCGGCATCGCCTATGCCGCGGAAGCGACCATCCGCAACCGCGTCGACATGACCTCGCTGGCGATGCGCTGGCCGCTGCCGCTCCGGCACTTTGCCCGGATCATGGTCGCGAGCGCCTCGACGGGCGTGTTCACCCTGCTCGTGATCGTCTCGCGTGTGGTGATGTACCATGCGACCTGGCCGAGTCGCAGTTACCTGCTGATGGTCGCGGCCAAGCTCGGCTTCGCGTGGCTCGCGATCCGGCTGGTGACCTCGGTGCTGCGCAACGCCTTCATCGTCAAGCTGGTGTCGATCACGGCCTGGTTCGTCGCGGCACTGTCCATCATCGGCCAGCTCGATGCGACCGTCGACCTGCTCGATTCCGTCGCGATCGTGCTCGGCGGCCTCCGCCTGACGCCGCTTCTGGTGATCAAGGCCGGCGTGCTGCTGCTGATCGCGCTCTGGCTCACCAACATCGCCAGCAATTTCGCCGAGAGCCGGATCAATTCGACCACCGATCTGACGCCGTCGGTGCAGGTGCTGCTGGTCAAGATCATCCGCATCGGGCTGCTGGCCGTCGCCGTCGTCATCGCGCTCGGCGCGGTCGGCATCGATCTCTCAGCACTCGCGGTGTTCTCCGGCGCGGTCGGCGTCGGTATTGGTATCGGCCTGCAGAAGATCGTCGCCAACTTCATCTCGGGGATCATCCTGCTCGCTGACAAATCGGTGAAGCCCGGCGACCTCGTCACCATCGGCGACAACACCGGCCGCATCAGCGCGATGAAGACACGCTATATTTCCGTCGCCGCCGGCGACGGCCGCGAATTCCTGGTACCGAACGAGGATCTGGTGACGCAAAAGGTCGTCAACTGGACCTATACCGACAAGAACACGCTGGTGAAGATCGCCTTCGGCACCAATTACGACGCCGACCCCAAGCTGGTCTGCAAGCTCGCCGCCGAGACGGCGGCCGCTCATCCGCGCGCGCAGAAGGCTAAGCCGCCGAACTGCATCCTGACTGAGTTCGCAGAGGCCGGCATGAAATTCTCACTGACCCTCTGGCTCGCCGACCCCGACGGCATGGACGGCGTCAAGAGCGATGTCATGCTGGCGCTGTGGGACGCCTTCAAGCGCGAGGGTATCCGAGTTCCCTACCCCGTCCGCGAAATCCGCGTCCGCGGCGGCGCCCTGCCGGTGGAAACGACCGTAGAAGTCCCGAATTAGGCCCGCTTTCGGGCCGAAGCGGCACGCTTAACTTGCATGAGAGCCCGCGATCATTAGATTAGGGCCTCAAATCAGCCTTTTCCGCCGCATCCGAGCCCGCAAAGACCAGACACGCATGAGCTACGTCGAAGCCACCGATACCTCCCTGCGCAAGACCGGACAGATCAAGCTGCATGGACCGGCCGCGTTTGCCGGCATGCGCAAGGCCGGCGCGCTGGTGGCGAAGTGCCTCGACGAGCTGACCGACATCGTCGGCCCCGGCGTGCCAACCGACCGCATCGACCAGTTCGTGCGCGACTTCGCCTTCAGCCACGGCGCTTTTCCGGCGACGCTGATGTATCGCGGCTATCGCTACTCGACCTGCACCTCGCTCAATCACGTGGTCTGCCATGGCATGCCCGGCGACCGTCCGCTCAAGGAAGGCGACATCGTCAATATCGACGTCACCTTCATCGTGGACGGCTGGTACGGCGATTCCAGCCGGATGTATGCGATCGGCCCGATCGCGCGCAAGGCCGAGCGGCTGATCGAGGTGACGTATGAGGCGATGATGCGCGGCATCGCCGCGGTGAAGCCCGGCGCCACCACCGGCGACATCGGGCACGCCATCCAGAGTTTTGTCGAGCCGCAAGGCATGAGCGTGGTGCGCGATTTCTGCGGCCATGGCCTCGGACGCATGTTCCACGACGAGCCGAACATCATCCATATCGGCCGGCCCGGCGAAGGCGTCCAGCTCAAGCCCGGCATGTTCTTCACGATCGAGCCGATGATCAATCTCGGCAAGCCGCATGTGAAGATCCTCTCCGACGGCTGGACCGCCGTCACCCGCGACCGCTCGCTGTCGGCGCAGTTCGAGCACTCCGTCGGCGTGACTGCGACGGGCGTTGAGATCTTCACGCTGTCGGAGCGGCACGGCGAGAAGCAGATCGGGTGAGAGCCCTCCGGGCCCCCCAAGCTGACGTCAACGGCATTCTCCACCGCAATTGACGGTTGCAAAAACGCGGGTCCGCAGCAATGCTGCGGCCGATGCCTGCCAAGCCCGACCACGACAAGAGCAAGCCCGACGAAACGCCGCATTATCACGGCCATCGCGAGCGGCTGCGCGAACGTTTCTACAACGCGGGTGCCGATGCGCTCAGCGATTACGAGCTTTTGGAGATGGCGCTATTTGCGGCGCTGCCGCGTCGCGACACCAAGCCGCTGGCGAAAACGCTGATCAAGACGTTCGGGTCGTTCGCCGAGGTGGTTCACGCGCCTGTCGCGCGCCTGCGCGAGGTCGAGGGTGTCGGCGAAGCCGCCGTCAACCAGCTCAAGCTGATCGCGGCCGCCGCGAGCCGCGTGACCAAGGGCGAGGTCAACAGCCGCAACGCGCTGTCGTCCTGGAACGAGGTGATCGACTATTGCCGCTCCAGCATGGCCTTTGCCGAGAAGGAGCAATTCCGCCTGCTCTTCCTCGACAAGCGCAATCAGCTGATCGCCGACGAGGTGCAGCAGACCGGCACCGTCGATCACACCCCGGTCTATCCGCGCGAGGTGATCAAGCGCGCGCTGGAATTATCTGCGACCGCGCTGATCCTGGTGCATAACCATCCCTCAGGCGATCCTTCGCCGTCGCAGGCCGACATCCAGATGACGAAGGCGATCATCGACATCGCGAAGCCGCTCGGGATTGCCGTGCACGATCACATCATCGTCGGCAAGAGCGGCCACGCCAGCCTGCGCGGGATGCGCTTGATCTGAGCTGTCTCAATAGCAGTAGCGCGGATCGACCGGGACGTAGCGGCCGTCCGGGCGCTGCATATAGCAACCGCGCTGATACGCATAATAGCCGGAGCGGCGGCGCTCCCCCTCGGAGGCAATCGCGGCACCGGTGCCGGCACCGACGACAGCACCGATCGCAGCACCACGGCCGCCGCCGAGCGCGCCACCCAGGATCGCTCCGCCGACACCGCCGATGATCGCGCCGCCGACGGCGTCCTGAGCCATCGCCTGACGCGCCGGCATGACCGCCGCGATCGTCAGGCACGCTGCCATTCCAACCATACCGATGCGAAGACCTCGAAGCATGCTCGCCCTCCCCTGTGATGGGGCAAGTCATAGCGCCAGAGGTGGCTTTGGGCCAGACAAATTGCCGCACCGTGTGCCGGCGATCACCCACCGGCCTCGGTCACCTCACGGATCGACCGAGCGCTGCACAGCCTCAGCCGTGTCGGCCGGCGTCGTGTTGAAGCAGATCGCGGCATTGGGCGCCAGGCGGTGGACGAGGTTGAGCACCTGCTCGAACAGCAACAGACGCTCCTTCGGCTCTCGCAGACCGGCGCCGATGACGATGCAGTCGAAACTCTCGTCGCGCAGCGCCGATGTGACGATGGCTTCCGCAGCCTCGTCGAGATCGTAGCCGAGATCGGTGAGCCGCAACAGCTGGGCATCGATATAGTTGCGCACCAGCTCGGGGGTGACCTGTGGGAAGGCGCTGTAATCAGCGCTGCCGGGCTCAATGCCGATCGCGAGCACGCGCTTCTTCGTCATGAGCTGGCTCCCGAGTGGGTGGTCCGCAAACGGCCAACTCATCAGGAATGGTGCGGTTCCGGCACGCGTTAGAGCGCGCCACCGCTATCGGCCGTGGCGGCCGCACGCCGCTCCATTAGTGCTCGCTCGCGTGCATTGGTCGCCAGTCGCGCGGCGCTCTCGAACGATTCACGTGCCTCGGCGAGGCGGCCGAGCTTTTGCAGGAAATCGCCGCGGACCGCCGGCAGATGATGATACGCCTTCAATGTCGGCTCGTCCGCGATCAGTTCGACCAGGTCGAGCCCGGCCTGCGGCCCTTCGGCCATGCCGAGCGCGACCGCCCGGTTCAGCTCGATCACCGGCGAACGCACCAGCGCTGAAAGCTCGCCGTAGAGCTCCGCGATGCGCCGCCAGTCCGTGGCCTCGGCCGTCTCCGCATCGGCATGGCACGCGACGATCGCGGCCTGCAGCGTGTAGAACCGGCCAGCGGCGCCGAGTTCGCGTGCCCGCGCGAGCGCGCGCAGGCCGCGGCCGATCTGGAGCCGGTCCCAGAGCCTGCGGTCCTGGTCCATCAGCAGAACCGGTTCGCCGTCGAGGTCGGTGCGGGCCTGCGTGCGCGCGGCGTTCAATTCCATCAGCGCCATCAGGCCGTGCACCTCGCCTTCGAGCGGCGCGATACCCAGTAGCACGCGACCCATGCGCAGGGCTTCGTCGCAAAGCTGAGGGCGCAGCCATTCCTCGCCGCGCGAGGCCGCATAGCCTTCGTTGAAGATGAGATAGATGACCTCGAGCACCGAGGCGAGACGCTCGGACAGCGCCTCGCCGCTCGGCGTCTCATACGCCAGGCCCGATTGCGCCAGCGTGCGCTTGGCACGGACGATGCGTTGCGTGACGGCGGCCTCCGTGACCAGGAAGGCGCGCGCGATCTCCTCGGTGGTGAGGCCGCAGATCATGCGTAACGCCAGCGCCGCGCGCGCCTGCCGCGGCAACAGCGGATGACAGGCGGTGAAGATCAGCCGCAGCCATTCGTCACCGATGTCGTCGTCAAGCGCGCTGTCCAAATCAGGCATCGCATCCTGTTCCTGCATCAGGTCATGCACGAGCTGCTCCTGCTTGCGGGAGAGCATCTTGACCCGGCGCAGATGGTCGAGCGCGCGGCGCTTGGCCGTGACGACCAGCCAGGCGCCGGGATTGTCCGGCACCCCGTTGCGCGGCCAGACCTCGAGCGCGGCGACCAGCGCATCCTGGGTCAACTCTTCCGCAAGCGGCACGTCGCGCAGCATGCGCGAGAGTGTCGCGAGCAGCCGCGGCTGCACGACGCGCCAAGTCGCGTGGATCGCGGCACGGATCGCGTGATCGCTGTCGGCGGCCGTCATCGCCGCCGACATCGCCACCAACGTGGACGAGCGTTCACAGCCATCAGGCGAGGGCGGCCGCCCGGGACCGCGCGTCGATCTGGCAGGCGCCTTCCGTGCCCGCCGTGGCGAAGGCCCGCACCTCGCAGGTGCCGTCCCAGCCCGGCATGTGGTCGAGGTGCAGCTGCATGAACTCCTTCGCCATCGCCAGCGCTTCCGCCTTGTCGCGCAGCTCGAAGACGGCGTAACCGCCGATCACTTCCTTGGCCTCGACGAAAGGACCGTCGATGACGCTGAGCTCGCCGTCGAGGATCCGGACCCGCGCACCGGTCGCAAGCGGCATCAAGCCGCCATTGTCGATCATTCGGCCGGCCTTGATCTCCCGCTCGGAGATGGTCTGCATGGCCTCCATCAGGGCCGGGCTCGGCCCAACCATCGGCTGGCTGGAGGTCACGATGTACATGAAGCGCATGGAAAACTCCCTTGGCGAGCAGCAGCCGCTCCGGCCGCACACCGGCTCGCTATGAGAGTGACGATTGAGCCCCGGCCCAATCGACATCTGCCGGGAAGAATTATTGCCGCAGCATGATCAGGGGGTCGGCGGTGTCGGGAACCCGCCGCCATTGCGCGTTGTCGTCGGCCTCGAACTGCCAAACTTCGCCCGATTTCGACAAAAGGATGATCTGGCCGCGCTCGAGCCGCCATAGCGTCGGGTTGAACTGCGCGATCACCGCATCGCATTTCGGCTTGAGGAAGACCTGGAAATTGTCCTGGCCGGCTTCCGTGTTGGTCAGCGTCAGGCCGCAGATCGGCTGGCCGTTGCCGCGCACCATCGCCCAGTCGCCGATCATCTGGTCCATCGACTTGGCCATCGAGCGGGCCGCGGCGAGATCCTGCAGGATGTAGACGCCCTCGCCCTGCCGCAGGCCCTCGAAGATGCCGGCCTCGACCTCGGTGAAGTCGATCACGGATTCACCGGCCGCATCCTGCAAACGGACGATGTCTCCGAGACCCCTGATGCTCCAGGCCACGATATCCCTGGTGAAGGGCAGAGCGGTCTTGCAGGCCGGCTCCAGCTCCAGCTTGAAGCCTTGCGCCGCCGCATCGCCCTTGAGGGTGACGACGCAGGTCTTGCTGCGCTCGGTGGTCGAGAGCTCCCACTGCCCGATCATCTCTTTCTTCAGGGTCGTCGCATCCTGCGCATGCGCGATGCCGGTCGCGGCCAGGAAGGCCGCGACGGCGAATGCGACGCCCCGAAGAAGTGTCATCAGCGCCCCTTGAACGGCGTTTCGGCAACCGGCGTCAACGGCGCCTTGCCGGAGAACCAGGACTTGAGGTTGTCGACCACGAGCTGATCCATCGCGTTGCGCGTGACCACCGAAGCCGAGCCGATATGCGGCAGCAGCACGACATTCTGCATGGTCTTGAGCTCGTCCGGCACGGTTGGCTCGGCCGCGAACACGTCGAGGCCGGCCGCGAGAATGGTGCCGGACTTGAGCGCCTGCACCAGCGCCGCCTCGTCCACCACCGAGCCGCGCGCCACGTTGACCAGCACGCCGCGCGGGCCGAGCGCCTTCAGCACCTCGGCATTAACCATCTTGTTGGTGCTGGCGCCGCCGGGCACGATCACCATCAGCGTGTCGACCGCCTTCGCCATCTCGATCAGATCAGGATAGTGCTTGTAGGACACGTCCTTGGACGGGTTGCGCGAGTGGTAGACCACCGGCACCAGCGAGGCATCGAGCCGACGCGCGATGGCCTGGCCGATCCGGCCCATGCCGACGATGCCGACCTTGCGGTCGCGCAGCGAGCCGACGCTGAGCGGGTAGTTCTGGGTCTGCCAGAGGCCGGAGCGCACGTAGCGGTCGGCCTTGATGAATTCGCGCAGGGTCGAGATCAGCAGGCCCATCGCGACGTCGGCGACCTCCTCGGTCAGCACGTCGGGCGTGTTGGTGACGATGATGTTGTGCTCGGCTGCATATTTCGCGTCGATATGGTCGTAGCCGACGCCGAAGCTCGCCACCATTTCGATCTTGGGCAGCTGCGACAGCGATTCCTTGTCGGCGTGGACCGTGTGATAGGTCACTGCCACGCCGCGGATCTTTTCGCGGACCGCCGGCGTCAGCCGCTCGAGGTCGCCGCGCGTCTCGGCCCTGTGCACGACGAAATGATCGGAAAACCCGTTCTCGAGGATCGGCCGGACCGGTCCATAAATCAGAAGATCGATCTTTTCGGACGAAATCGAACCGGTAGACATCAGCTTTCCTTTCCAAGCGCGCTCTCGTGCCAGCGCCGTAAAACGAGGTGGGAAACTACCGCCAGCACCCCATAGATGACAATCCCGGCCAGCGACAACAAAAGCAGCGCCGCGAACATGCGGGGTATGTTCAATCGGTAGCCGGATTCGGCGATCCTGTAGGCGAGGCCGGAGCCCGCGCCCGCGGTCCCTGCCGCGATTTCAGCCACCACCGCGCCGATCAACGACAGGCCGCCGGCGATGCGCAGGCCGCCGAGGATGTAGGGCAGCGCCGCCGGCAGCTTCAGGAAACGCAGGGTCTGCGGCGGCGAAGCACCGTAAAGCTGGAACAGGCCGGCGAGGTTGCGATCGACCGAATTGAGCCCGAGCGTGGTGTTCGACAGCACGGGAAAAAAGGCGACGATGAAGGCGCAGACCACGACCGCGGTCTGCTGCTCCAGATAGATCAAGAGCAGCGGCGCGATCGCGATCACCGGGGTGACCTGAAGAACCACCGCGTAAGGGAAGAGCGAATATTCGACCCATTTCGACTGGTTGAACAGCAGCGCCAGGGCGATGCCGCCGATGCTGGCGGCGATAAAGCCTTCGAGCGTCGTCAGAAGCGTGGTCGCCAGCGATTGTGACAGTACCGACCAGTCCTTGATCAGTGTCAGGAAGATGACGGAGGGCGCCGGCAGCACGTAGGGCGGAATCTCCTTGACGCGAACCACCAGCTCCCAGACGGCAAGCCCGGCCGCGAACACGATGATCGGCAGCACAACGCGCATGGCGCGCTGCGCGCTCGATGGTTTTGCGGTGACGGGAGTTTGCGCGTTCATAGCGTCGACTGCCCCGAATAGGACGGCGCCAGCGCGGCAGAGACTTTGCGGCAATAGTCCGAATAGGCGGCCGAAGTGCGAAACTCCTCGCCGCGCGGCTCGACCGTCTCGATGCGGATGTCGGCCTGGATGCGGCCGGGCCGTGCCGTCATGACGACGACACGCTGGGACATGTACACGGACTCGAACACCGAATGGGTGACAAAGATGATGGTCTTGCCGAGGCTGCGCCACAGCGCGAGCAGATCGTTGTTGAGGCGGAAGCGCGTGATCTCGTCGAGCGCGGCGAACGGCTCATCCATCAGCAGGATATCAGGGTCGGTGACGAGCGCGCGCGCCAACGAGACGCGCATCTTCATGCCGCCGGACAATTCACGCGGGAAGGCATCGGCGAAATCGGCGAGGCCTACACTGGCCAGCGCCTCGTCGGCACGCGCGCGGGCCTCGGCTTTCGCCACGCCGGCGAGCTTCAGCGGCAGCCGCACGTTCTCGCGCACATTGGTCCACGGCATCAGGGTCGGCTCCTGAAACACGAAGCCGATGCCGTGGCCGGGCTGCGCCACGCCTTCATGGCGTGCCACCCGCACCGTGCCCGATGACGGCGCACTGAGCTCGGCGATGATGCGCAGCGCTGTCGACTTGCCGCAACCGGACGGGCCCAGCAGGGAGATGAATTCGCCCTTGCGCACGGCGAGATCGAGCGGGCCGAGCGCCATGACGCCATTGTCATAGACCTTGGTCACGCCGCGCAGGCTGACGGCCAGCGCCGTCAGGCCAGTCTCGACCGCAGGAGACATCTTCGTTGACGACATCGCGCCGGCGTTACGGCTTGGCGGGGCGCAGTTCGACGCCGACGCCCTTATTGACGAAGCGCAGCGTGTAGGACTTGCGGAAGTCGAGATCGCCCTTCACCACCCCGGCCTTCACCATCTTGTTGAAGAAAGAGGTGTAGCGATCGTCGCTCATGGCGCCGATGCCGTTCTTCAGGGAATCGCCGGAATCGACGATGCCGTATTCCTTCATCTTGGCGACGGAGTATTTCAGCAGCTCGTCGGTCATCTCCGGATTGAGCTGCTTGATCAGCGCATTGCCGGCGGCATTGTCGCCGTAGATATAATTGTACCAGCCGATCATGGAGGCATCGACGAAGCGCTGCACCAGGTCCGGCTTTTTCTCCACCGTGTCGCGGCGAGCCTCGATCAGGGTCGAATAGGTGTTGAAGCCGTAATCGGCCAGCAGCAGCACGTTCGGCTTGAAGCCCGCGGCCTTCTCGACTGCAAAGGGTTCCGACGTCACGTAACCCTGCATCGCGCTCTTGGGATTGGCGATGAACGGCTGCGGATTGAAATTATAGGGACGGACGTTCTTCTCGTTGAAACCGTATTCGGACTTCAGCCACTGGAAATAGCTGGTCATGCCCTCTTTGGAGACGAACAGCGTCAGCGGCTTGAGGTCCTCGATCTTGCCGACCTTGGCATCGGGCTGCGTCAGCATCACCTGCGGATCCTTCTGGAACACCGCGGCAATCGTGACGACGGGGACATTATTCGCGACCGCGTCGA
>Ga0207426_1001406_pt1 | contig 20221 bp, 17 predicted proteins | sample AraplaMF_Cvi_mMS_FD_184265 | JGI IMG/M metagenome (GOLD analysis project Ga0207426, IMG submission 184265) | Arabidopsis root microbial communities from the University of North Carolina, USA - plate scrape MF_Cvi_mMS (SPAdes) (version 2) | ecosystem: Host-associated > Plants > Roots > Endosphere... | reverse complement strand
CCAGATGGTCCAGACTGCAAAGGCGTATGCGGCGCAACCGGACGTCAAGGCGAAGTTGAAGGAGTTCAAGGTTGTCTCAACCGGAGAGGACGTGCCGGCGCAGATTTCAGCGATCAACAACTTCATCGACGCCGGCTATGATGCGATCGTCGTCAATGCCCAAAACCCGACAGCCTTTGGCCCCGTGATCAAGAGAGCCAAGGAAGCTGGCGTCGTGCTCGTAGCATTCGACAACACCCTGGACACGAAAGACGCGATCAACGTCAACGTCGATCAGAAGGGCCTTGGTGTCACCTGGGCCGAGTGGCTTGTCAAACACCTGCCGAACGGCGGCAAGATTTTGGAAGTCAGGGGTGTCGCTGGCACGTCCGTTGATACCGACCGCCATAATGGCATCAAGGAAACACTGGCAGCCTCCGGCAAGAAGTTCGACGTGACCGAAGTCGTCGGCAAATGGGATGACGGCGTTGCCCAGAAGGCGACAGCAGATGCTATAGCGACAAATGGACCGTTTGACGGGATTACCGCCCAGGGTGGCGACACCGGTGTCGTTCAGGCGATGATCGACGCGAAGCACCCCTTCGTTCCGTTCGGCGGCGAGACCGAAAATGGCTTCCGAAAGCTTTGCGCCGCTCATGCGGGCGAGGGGCTAGTTTGCTCGTCAGCCGGGACAGGGCCAGCTCAGGTTGCTGTCGCCATAAAGACTGCCATCGCAGCTCTTGAGGGCCAAGTGGTCCCGCAAGCCGTCAAGTTGCCGACGGCACTCGTGTCGCATCCCGACTTGAAGAAGGATCAGGACTATTACCCTGACCAGTCCGACAACTTTTTCGTCGGCAACTCCTTCCCAACTTGCGGCATCAATTTCACGGCGCAAGAAATCATGGGGCAGACCAAGGAAAACCAATAGCAGCAAGTGCTCATGGGATTGACTGCGGGCATGCGTGCTCGCAGTCACAGGCGAAATGCACCCGATGGGAGGGTGATCTTGTCAGAACCACTGTTGCGCATGGAAGGCATATCGAAACGCTACGGCGGCGTCATAGCCCTCAACGAAGCCGATATTGCAATTCGACCCGGCGCGATCCATGCCGTCCTCGGCGAGAACGGTGCAGGAAAATCGACGCTGATCAAAATCATGGCCGGGGTGACGGCACCCGACGACGGCCGAATGCTGCTGGATGGCAAGGCGGTATCTTTCTCGTCGCCTGCGATGGCGAATGCAGCCGGGATCGTTTCGGTCTTTCAAGAGCTGTCGCTCATTCCCGACCTTTCGGTCGCCGACAACATCGTCATCAGCAATCCGCCCAGGCGTTTCGGGATGATCGACCGCGGCGCGCAGCGACGGATCGCCGAGGAGGCGCTTTCGCGCGCCGGCGCCTTCGACATTCATCCGTCATCGCTGGTCAAGGACCTTCCGCTTTCCCGTCGGCAAATGGTCGAGATTGCCAAGGCTCTCGCGCGCAGCCCTCGGCTGATGATCCTGGACGAGGCGACCTCCGCCTTGAGCAAGTCAGATGTCGACAAGGTCTTCAGTGTCTTGAAGCGACTGCGATCGGAGGGATTGGCGCTCGTCTATATTTCGCATCGCATGCATGAAATTGCAGAACTCGCCGACGACTGTACCGTGTTCCGGAACGGGCGTAGCATCGAATCCTACAAGGCCGGGACAAAGACCGATCAGCAGGTTGTTGAGCTGATGATCGGTCGGGAATACAAAAGTGTGTTTCCAGCCAAGCCGGGCGTCGAGATTTCGAGGCCGCCCGTCCTTTCCTGCTCTGGCTTGTGCTGGGGGGATCGTCTGACTGAAATTACATTCGATGCGCGCCCGGGCGAAATTGTGGGTGTAGGCGGTCTGGACGGGCAGGGTCAACGTGAGCTCCTGCTGGCGCTTTTCGGCGTGCTTCGCGACGTCAGGGGCGACGTGAGGATCGATGGTCGCAGTGTGCGATTGACCAGTCCCAAGGAGGCGAAGTCGCAGGCAGCCTCCATTGCTCTCATCCCGGAAGATCGAAAGACCGAGGGATTGATGCTCCCCATGACAGTGCGGGAGAATCTTTCGATAGCGGCCCTTGGCAGCGTTTCGCGGAAAGGTGTCATCGATCGCGGCGCGGAGGCCGCTTGCGTTGGCGAACTCTTGAAGCTCCTTGCCATCAAGGCGGCGAACATCGACATGCCGGTCAGCAATCTGTCCGGTGGAAACCAGCAGAAGGTTGTCATTGCCAAATGGCTGATGAACCGGCCCCGGATCATACTGCTGAACGATCCCACACGCGGCATCGACGTCGGGACCAAACAGGAGATTTACCAGCTGCTGCGAAAGCTTGCGGACGGTGGCGCGGCAATTATCTTCTATTCCACCGACTACGACGAACTGATTGGTTGCTGTGATCGAGTCCTTGTGATGTACGACGGCACGATCGCCAGCATGCTTGAAGGTGACAATATCAACGAACGCGCGTTAATCGGCAGTGCGTTGAACATCGCTGCCAAACAGGTGGAGCGGGGGCCAACACTGTGAACACGGGAAGGGTCGGTGAATGGCGATTCCGGTACGAGCTTCATAAAGGAACGCTTCTTGCCGCGGCCCTCTTTGTGGTGATGTTCGTCATCTATGTTTCCAACCATCCAGCGGGCTTCACACCAAACGTTGTGCAGACAGCGTCCAACAAGGCAACGCTCCTCGCCTTCGTCGCGATGGCGCAATGTCTCGTGGTGATCACGGCAGGCATAGACCTTTCGGCCGGGATGGTTCTGGTTCTGTGCAACTGTCTCGCATCCTGGCTTGTCGTCGGCACACCGCTGCAGACGGGCTTCGGCATCGTCGCCGTGCTGGCGGCGGGTCTGGCCTGCGGCACCTTGAACGGTCTGATCATCATCTTCGGCAGACTGCAGCCGATCGTCACGACCATCGCCACCAGTGCTATCTTTTTCGGGCTTGCGCTACTTTTGCGCCCAACGCCGGGCGGCTCCGTTAACGAGACACTTGCTGACGTCTTTACCTCCAAGATGTTCGGGGTGTTGCCCACTAGCCTGATCGTTCTCGCTGCCACGATACTGTTGGTCTGGATCCCGTTCAGCAGGTCGGTTTACGGGCGCGCAGCCTACGCCGCCGGGTCTTCGGAGTATGCTGCCTATATGTCCGGCATGCCGCTCAAGCGGGCTAAGCTTCTGGCCTATGCCCTTGCGGGGCTCTTGTCGGCCATGGGCGGACTTTATCTCACCTTCTTCTCCTATACAGGCGAGGCGGCCTTTGCGAGCGGCAATGCTTACACGCTCTACTCGATTGCTGCAGTTGTCCTTGGAGGCGTGTCTCTGGCGGGTGGCAAGGGCAGTGCCGTCGGCGCCGTGTTCGGGGCGCTTGCCTTCCGCACGATCGGCGATCTTCTTTTCGTTTTTGATCTCGACCCACTCTGGCAGCCTCTGTTCCAGGGCATCGTGTTGATGCTGGCGATCGGCATTGGCTCGATCGGGCTGGCCCGTGTACGCAATCGACTGGAATGGTTCCAATGAGCGAAGATGCTTTCGGCATGCGGCATTCAATAATTCCTCGTCGGCTGCGGGGAAGAGATCCCGCGGTGGCGATCGCCTTCGGTTGTATCCTGCTCCTGCTGCTTGGCGGATCGATCTATTCGTCGAATTTTCTCTCGCCCGATTACCTCCTGCAACAGTTGAAGGTGGCCTCCTTCCTCGGCGTGATCGCGACGGGAATGATGATGGTAATCCTGCTTGGGCAGATTGATCTGTCCGTTCCGTGGACAGTGACCGCTGGCGCGATGATGGCCTGTGCTGCGACGGCTTATGGCGCAGGCGGATCACTCCTGGCAATTCCATTCGGGATTGCATGCGGGGCAGCGATTGGTCTGGTCAACGGACTTGCCGTCGCCTACCTGCGCATTCCCTCTATGATCATCACGCTCGCGACCAACGCCGTCGTGCAGGGACTGATGGTCGTCTACACGGGCGGGTTCTCGCCGCAGGATTCTGCCTCTCGGGCGATGCGATTTCTCGCGACCGGATACACCATCCCCTCTGTCCCCAACGGCGTTCTTGTCTGGCTTGCCGTTGGCATACTGGCGGTTTTCCTGTTGACCAGAACGACCTTCGGTCGATCGCTCTATGCGATCGGAAACCGCGAACGGGCGGCCTATATGTCGGGCATCGATACCCGGCGTGTTACCATGATCGCCTTTGTCATCTCGGGTTCGCTCAGCGCACTTGGTGGAGTCTTGCTGGCCGGTTATGCGTCAAAAGCCTCACAGTCGATGGGCGACGCCTATCTTCTGCCGTCAATCGCGGCCGTGGTCCTTGGTGGAACCCATGTACTTGGTGGAAAAGGGACCTACCTCGGTACGGTGGCAGGCGTGATCCTTATTACCCTACTGCAGTCGATCCTCTCGGTAATGCAAATTGAAGAAGCGGGTCGCCAGCTGATCTACGGCGTAGTGATCGTGAGCATGCTTTTGCTCTATGGCCGGCAGAAGACCTGAAGCCGGTTGGCGGCGGTCCGCTATTGAGCCCGATCGAACGTTGCGACGTTCAAGTCATACACCAATGCGATTGCGATCAGCTGAGCCTAGCTAAGGCGACAGACGATGTTCGTCGTCGATGAGCGTCACCCGACTGGGTAAACGCGGCGCTCCATTGCCAGAGGACAAGGTTGAGATCATTGTCAGTTGCCCCGTGCGCAAAACTCCTCACTAGCAATCCGTGAAAACCAGCCTGGCTGAGTGCGCGGGCGAACGCCTGCGTCAATGCCTCCCCGTGTTTCCTCATTTGATCGCGCCATGCCGGATCAGCAAGCATGCTGGCGTCCATTCCTTCGCTTCGCAGAGCAACCTCGTCCCGGCAGTCGAAAACACGCTCAATGTCGGCGTCGTAAGATACCAGCGTGGTCGGCTGCAAGCTGCCGACCTGATTGGCCTCGCGTAGCGCGGCAATTACCGAAAGAGACGTATAGAGCGCCGGGGTTCCTTTTCGGTTGAACCGTCCGCCATAGAGTTCCGCTCCACGCCCGGACAACGCGTCTTGCGCGTAGATCGGGTTGAGCGCGCGATAAAGGGTGCCCTTAAAGTGCATAGGCAAGTCAGGCGTGAACGCCCGCATCGACTGCATCGATGTAGTCAAGGACGTCGTTCGCGCGTCCATCACGCACCAGTTGCATTGCCGTCAAACCGGAAAATCCCGACAAAGGCTCCGAGCGATACCAGGCATAAGCCATCAGAGCCGACCCGAAACGGGGCTCGACCTTGTTGATGACTTCTGTGACCTCGCGTAGTCGCCGCTGCGTCTTGTCGGAACGAATGCGATCCTTACGCTGGATGGCATCCTTGCCAAGTCCAGCGGTCAGCGCGATTTCCTCGCTGGTCGTGCGCAATGCTTGCGCGATCTTGCGGGGCGAGAACAGGCCGCCGTCTGCATACCGAGCAAGACCCATGATATCCAAAACTCCCATACATGCCATTGATACTGACGTTATATAGCGTCAATTCCACTGTGATTCAATGGCTGGAACATTGGCGCCGGAACGGCGTCCCCTTGAACCCTCCGTCTGATTTGTTTGCAGGCCAGCAGGCTCAGAGCCACACAGGCACAAGACGGTTACACGGTCGGCGTTGGTACCGCGTTCACACAAGTGAACGTCTGCGGATCCGAGCTCGACCATTGTTGAAACTCATGTGGCCATTCTTCCAGCCGGCGAGGACGCGGCCGACCTCGCGCACAGCCGCTATCGGGCCGACCGCATCGACAAGCACGATGGTCGCGTCACCGCCGACCCAAAGGCCGTGCGGAACGCCGAGCTGCCTCGCTGCCGTTTGTCCCACCATTTCAAAGACCGAGTGCACGTCGTCGTCCCGCGAAAGCTGTGCGATATTGGCATAGAGATTTGCCATGCGAATCAGCGAGGCGTCGCCATAGGGAGTGAAAGGATTCATAACGTTGTTGGTGGCGATTGAGGTAACGACGCCGCGCCGCGCGATGACGTGCGCCGGTGCGACGCCCCGCGGCACCAGCCGGTCGTGCCCACGGCCAGTGAGGAAGAGATCTGTCGCCGGAAGAACGGTAAGCGCGATGCCCGCTGCAGCAAGTTTGTCGGCGATATAAATGACATCGGCCAGCGGCATGGCCGAAAGATTGGTGACGTGGCCGATTGCGACCCGGTCTTGCCAGCCATGGCGCTCTGTGGCCGCGATAACAGCCGGCAAATCGCTCTGGCCGGGATCCAGATGGAAATCGAGATGAAAATCCACTGCGACGCCGTGCCTGACAGCGAGGGAGAAGATCAGGTCCACATGCCTGACTGGATCGGGATCAGTGTAGGGGCAGCCACCGACGAGATCGGCCCCTTCTGAGAGCGCCCGGTCGAGCATGTCCAGCATCTGCGGCTCGTTCGTGAGACCGTCCTGCGCGAACGCGCAAATTTCAATATCAATCGCAAAAGCGTATTCCGCCTTGACGCGCTTGATTGCCTCGAAGGAGCGAAAGCCTGCGCGCGGATCGATCTCGACGAAGGTTCGCATCCGCACAGTGCCGTGCGAGATCGCCTTTTCGACGACCTGGGCGGCGCGATCATAGACGTCCGCCTCGGTGAAGTCTGCCTTGGCGCTGGAGGTCTGTCGCACGGCTTCAGCAAGTGTTCCCTCGCAGATCGAGCAACGATCGAGGATGCAGGCCTTGTCCAGATGGACATGCGTGTCGACGAAACCACCAAACGCAAAAGCGCCATCGCCTTCGAAGTCCTCGACGGCCTCGCAACGAAACCCGGGCTCGATCGCCACGATCCGGTTGCCACGAACAGCGATATCGACGAGTCCACCATGCTCCTTCACCCGGACATTGCGGATAAGCAGGTCGAGCGGAATGTCGCTTGCAGTGCTCATAGGCCGATTGCCCCGCCGTCACTGCGAGGGTCGTGAGCTGCTTCCAACATGCCGTCACCACTGATGCGGATGATACCTGCCTGACCGCCAAGCGGACTGAGCGGAGCGATGGTCGTAACCTCATGCCCCATCAAGGCAAGCTCCGCGATCACGTCACTGCCAATATTCTCCTCGATCTTCAGGTTGTCGCGGCTATCGGAAAAGGTACGGCCGAGCAGGAAGCGTGGCCTGGAAAGGGCCGCCAGGGGATCGAGGCCATGGTCGATGAGGAGGCTCAACAGCAGTGCCAGCGTCTGCGGCTGACCGTCGGCACCTTGCGTGCCATAAACCAGATGCGGGCGGCCGCCCTTCAGCGCGAGGCCGGGATTGAGGGTGTAGAATGGACGCTTTCCGAGCCCGTAGCGGTTCGGGCTTATGGGATCAATGCTGAAGGCGGCGCCGCGGTTCTGCCAGAGAATGCCTGTATCGCCGGCAAGGACGCCGCTGCCCCAATCGAAATAGATACTTTGAAGCATGGAGGCTGCCCGCCCCCTGGAATCGACAGCGGCCAGGAAGGACGTGTCGCCCTGCCGATAGGGATGCGCCCAGGCGGCAGCACGGATGGGGTCAATTGCGGCGGCCTTCCCGGCAAGTCGATCGGGATTAAGGAGTGCCCCGGAGACATCGTGACCGAATGCCGGATCAGCAATCAGATGCCGGTCGCGAAATGCCTGTTTCACCGCCTCTACCAGCAGGTGATAATGGGATGCACTGTCAACCGCCTTGTCTGCCGGTAACAGATGAGCGAGCACGCCCATGATAGCGAGTGTGGTCACGCCCTGGGTCGGGGGTGGCGGCGCCAAAAGCACTGTTTCACCATAGGATAGTCGCAGGGGCGCAACGACCTGGGTGTTTGTCGCTGCAAGATCGGCAGCAGTAAGCGGCGAGCCGGCCGCGGCAAGACCGCTTGCGATGCGGCCGGCGAGCGCCCCCTCGTAGAATTCGCGGGCGCCGTTGCTGGCGATCGCTTCAAGGCTCCTCGCCAGGGCCGGCTGGCACTGGATGCCGTCCCGCCTGAAAAGGTCGCGAAAGCCCGGCCACGCGTCGGATTCGGCGGCGCGAAAATCGAACCAGAATGCCTGCGACGCGCTCACGGCATAACCGTTTCCGGCCAGGGCGATCGCATCGTCCAGCAATCCCGACAGGCTCTCGGTGCCACCCCAAGCGGTTGCGGAATAGCTGAGCACCTTGTCCCAGCTGTCGACCAGGCCGGCGGTGGTCAAGGTCGAGGCAGCGCCGCGCAATGGGATCGTGTTGCCGGGGACGGCAACATCTGCCGCCTGGCCTATGCCGAGGAACGTCCGTGCATCGCCAGCCTCGTCGGAGACCATCCAGACGGCGTCTCCACCGAGGCCACAGAAATGCGGGTAGACGACCGAAAGTGCTGCTCCAGCCGCGACCAGCGCCTCGATCGCATTCCCGCCGCGTGAAAGCACTCGGGCACCGGCTTCGCTGGCCAGCCAATGCGGTGTTGTCACCATGCCATCACGCGATCGCGCGCCGCCCGTTTTGGTCTGTCTGCTTGAAAATTGCATCAGCGGACCACTGCGCCGTTATCGGCCACCAACCGACCCTGCTTGAAGACGCGTCGCGGCTTGGGGACGGCGACGACTGCCTCCGGAATGTGGTCGGCGGCGAGTGTCACGAAATCAGCCTTGGCGCCGACGGCGATGCCATAGCCTTCAAGATTGAGCGCCTTGGCTCCTCCTGTCGTAACCACATCGAAAGCGGCGGAGAGCTCGGTATCGGTATAGAAGCCGGAGCGATAGGCGATGATCTCTGCCCGACGGAGCATGTCGCCATCGCCGAAGGGCCACCACGAATCGCGGATATTGTCATTGCCTGAAAAAACATTGACGCCGGCAGCCCGCAGCAATGCGACCGGAGGGAAATTGTGATTTCCTGGAGCGTTGGTCATGATCGAGACGCCGCTTTCTGCAATGACGGCGGCGATCTTCTTTGCGGCATCCGGGGCGAGGTCCCCAAGCCCGTAGGCGTGGCTGACGGCGACGTGCCCCTGCATGCCGAGTGCTGCGGTCCGCGCGCAGATCTCCTCGATCGTCATGGCCCCCATCGTGCCGGCATCGTGGAGATGTATGTCGACATCGACACCCCGTTTTTCGGCAATTCCAAAGACCACGTCGAGATGCCCCTTGATATCACGATCGAAGGACAGCGGATCGAGCCCGCCGACCAGATCGGCTCCCATGCCAATCGCCTCGTCCATCAGGTCGCGCGTGCCGGGGCTCTTCAGGATACCGCTCTGCGGGAAGGCCACGAGCTGAATGTCGATGATTTCCTTGTATTCTTCGCGGACGGCCAGGATGGTTTCGAGCGATTTCAGCCCGACCGAGCCATCGACCATGACATGGCTGCGCATCTGCAGCGCGCCGTTCGAAATGCAGAGGTCGAGCTGGCTGCGGGCACGCTCGTCCATCGGTGCGGCGGCTGCCATGTTCTCGGCCTGGAAGGCGACGCGCTCATGCACGTCAAACCCGTTGGTGCAAGGTTTATGCGGGATCCATTTGTCGCCGTAGAAGCTCGTGTCCAGATGGATGTGGCCCTCAACGAAGCCCGGGACGAGAAGCGCACCGGCAATATCGAGCGTGCGCGCAGAGCCGGAGCTCGACCCGGCAGCAGCGATGGTAGAGATGCGGCCGTTGGAGACCAGAATGTCGTTGAAGGTGCCGTCGGCGAGCTTGGCGTTTGTAAAAAGTGTTTCGGTCACCGGGATCTCCCGCGATTTCTTTGTTGTATCATCAATACGCCTCCCCGACGGGATCGGGGAGGCGCCTGTCAATCGATCGTCGTGCGACGATCAGTTCTGCGGCAAGGTTCCCTGCACGCCTTCGATCAGCCAGGTCATGCCCTTGATATCGGCATCCGCCAGTTCCTGGCCCTTGGTCACCTCGTGCCTTTCTGGTCCTTGATCTCGCCGGCAAACGGCTTCAGTTTGGCGCTGGTGATCGCAGCTTCTGCGGCCTTCATTTCGGCGGCGACCGGCTCGGGCAGGTCCGGATTGCTCGTGGTCATCGTGACATACCCACACGGTTCCTGGCTACATGATATCCGTAATCATGTATGCAACAATGATGCCATATTGTATCGGAAAGAAACTCCGGGCAGCACAGAGTGGCTAGATATTTGGATTCATTCGAGGAAAGCCGCTGACACATCACGTACACGCGTGTCGTCGCCGATTTCGAATGTCTACATAAACCGCAAACTCATGTATACATGATTGAAAAAGCGGCAGCCTAAGTGCTGCCACGGGCGGAAAAGCGCGACAGGATCGAGCCGAGATCCAGCTCCGCCGCGGTATCGTCCTCGAGCAGGGCCCTGCTTTCAACCGATGACAGGTGGTCGTCCATCAGATGCTCAGCCGCAGCGATATCCCCCTTCTTGAGCGCGCCGATCAGTCCGGAATGTTCGCTGATGGCGCACTCGCTTGAGTGGGGCCGGCTGTACATGGCCAGGATCAGCGAACAGCGGGATACGAGTTCGGAGAGATATCGTTCGAGCAGCGCATTGCCCGAGAGTTCCGCAAGCTTGAGGTGGAATTCGCCGGCTAGCCGGGTCGAGAGGCGCACATCCCCCTTGGCATGGGCAGCCTCCTCTTCCCGCACGTGATCGGAGAGGATCTTCTCGACTACCGGGCTCCAGCGCGCCATCACCGCCTTCATCACCTCCCGTTCAAGCGCGCGCCGAACAGCAAAGGCATTGCGCGCCTCGTCGAGGCTCGGCTGGGCAACCGTGGCAGTTCGCTTATGGTAGGTGTCGACGAGCCCCTGGGCCTGCAGTTTCGCCAGCACGGCGCGAACCAAGGTTCTGCTCATTGCGAAGTGCCTGCCAATCTCGTCTTCTGGCAGCCTGGTTCCGGCTTTCAGCACCTGTTCGATTATGGCCTGTCGGAGAGTGCGATGGGCAACGTCTACCCGGTCGGAATTCGATGACATTGGACTTCAGGAATGTTTTCGATGAAGTATACGTTATCTCGTCACCACGCGTGCATCAAGGACTTGCCCTGTATTGCGGAAGGCGCCTCGCGTCATGAGCCACAGCCATGGTCTGCCGCAAGGCAACGAACGGCCGGCGCGTGGACAAGGTCAGCGCCCTGATCGCAATTGCTGAGAGGGCCATTTCCCATCATCGAAAGGCGCAACAACCATGACGGCCCCGGCCCGGCGCGATTGCGCGAGCTTCGGACAAATCAGGACCGCTGCTTGTTGAGCCGCATGCGCTCGATGATGTGCCGTCCTGATCCACCAACATGTTTGGCAATAGCGTTCGCCGCCCCGTCCGCATCCTGCTCCTTGATGCATCCGATGAGCTCGCGATGCTCCTCAAGAACGTTCGACTGGCGGCTTAGGGAGGTGGGAAAGCCGCGACTTATCGCCCACAAAATCTGACGATGGCGAATCCAGAGATCGACAGCGTGCCTGTTGTAGTGCCGGTCGTACATCAGCCGATGAAACTGCATGTCCAGATTTGAGTGTTTCAGCTCATCCGAAAAATTCAGGGCTTCGATCTCGGCCTGAATGCGCTCCAGTTCATCGACATCGTCTCGCGTCGCAACCCCGACAAACCAGCGCGTCAGCGCCGGCTCGATCAGGACCTCTATTTCGCAGATATCTCTGACGAACTCCTCGTCAATCGGCCGCACTCGGGCGCCGCGATTGGGCATCATCACCACGAAACCCTCGCCGCGCAGCTGCTGCAATGCTTCTCGCACCGGATTCGTGGAGGTGCCCATACGCGCGGCAAGCTCGGCGACCTTCAGGCGCTCGTTGGCCTTGACGCGGCCATGTATGATGTCATCGCGCAGGCGCTCGTAGATGGACGCGCCATTTTCCTCGGTCAACTCGTCACCGTCAGGCATTGTCTGGGGCATTCGCGTTATCGTGGTCATAAGACTGCTTTTAATACACATTCCCCCGGTTTGCCAATACCTCATCAAATTGTTTGTACATTCCGATTGACATATAATGTACGATCTGAAAGTTTTCGCTCCACGCGATTGCCGACCTGGCTTTCGTTTTCAGTCGGCGGAGAGGGCCGGTTATCAGGAGGAAAAGAATGGGTTACCAGCAACAGCTGCGTGGCCTCGTCCTATCGACGGGGTTGTTGAGTGCGGCGCTCTTGGGAGCGATTGCTCCTGCCTTTGCGGTGGATTTCAAACAGGCGCCAATGCTCGACGAGCAAGTGAAGGCCGGCAAGCTGCCGGCCGTTGCCGATCGCCTTCCTGAGCATCCCTTCGTCGAAGCTATGGTTGATGGAATAGGCAAATACGGTGGCACGCTGCGCACCACCATTCTCGCCAATGGCGACCAGTACAATCTGACCCGCACCATCGCCAATGAACTGCTCGTTCGTTGGGATCCGGCCTGGCAGAAGGTGATACCTTCGCTGGCGGAGGAATTCACCGCATCGGATGATGCCACCACCTATACCTTCAAGCTTCGCAAGGGGCTGAAGTGGAGCGACGGCCAGCCTTTCACGGCCGATGACATCATGTTCTGGTACGAAGACGTGTTCATGAACGACGCGCTTTCGCCGGCCAAGAACCCGACCTTTACGGTCGCGGGCAAACCGGTAAAAGTGCGCAAGATCGACGACCTGACAGTCGAATTCAAATTCGACAGCCCCTATGGCCTGTTCCTGCAGCAGCTCGCCTACGGCCAGGGTCATCTGCCGGTCATCTACCCCAAGCACTACCTCAGCCAGTTCCACGAGAAGTATAACAAGGACGGCATCCCCGCTCTGCTGAAAGCCAATCCGGCTGCAGGCGATTGGGTGGCGCTCTTCAACTCGAAGGTCTCTCTGACCTTCCAGCCGCCTTACTGGCAAAACCTCCAGCTGCCAACGATGAACCCGTGGATCCTGACGGTACCCTATGCCGACAGCGAACGCGTCGTCGCGACCCGCAATCCCTACTATTGGAAGGTGGATCCTGAGGGCAACCAGCTGCCTTATATTGACGGCGTCACCTGGGCAAAGCTCGACGACCCACAGCTGATGGCGCTGAAGATGACGTCGGGCGAGTTCGATTTCGCGTTCCGCCACATCAATAATTCGACCTTCAAGTCGGTGCTCTTCGATGGCCAGGAAAGCGGCAATTATCGCTTTGTCGACGTGAAGGACCTGCCGGCGAATGATGCCGTCATCCTGCTCAATCTCAACTCGACCGACGACACCAAGCGCAAGCTTTTCCAGAACAAGGATTTCCGCATCGCGCTCAGCCACGCGATCAACCGGCAGGAGATCATCGATCTCGTCTATGTCGGCCAGGGCGCCCCGGCGCAGGTGGCGACGCAGCCTGAGCACGAGCTTTTCAACGAGCGTGAAGCCAAGCAATACACGGAATTTGATCCGAAGCTTGCCAACGACATGCTCGACAAGATCATGCCGAAGAAAGACGCGGAAGGTTTCCGTCTCGACGACAGCGGCAAGCGCTTCACCATCAACTTCATGGTGGCAGACGTTTTCGGGCTCTCCTATCCCGATGTGATGCAGATGGTGCAGAAATATGCCAAGGACGTCGGGATCGACATCCAGCTGCGGACCACGGATCGCGCTCGCTTGAACACCATGTGGGCAGCAAACGAGCAGGACGCCTATATCTGGAACTGCGTTGGCGGCTTGTCTGAAGTCTACACCGACCCGCGTTGTTACATGCCGTTCCAGAAGGCAGACATCTTCTTCGCGATGAAGTGGAGCGAGTGGTATTCGAACCACGCCACGGGCGAGGAACCTCCAGCCGAGATCAAGGCTCTCATGGCAGCCTACGACAAGGTCAACGCTGCCGTGGGCGACAACGATCGCCGCGAGAAGATGAAGGAATTCCTCAATCTTTCCGCTGACAACTTCCTCAACATCGGCATTTCGCGCCCCATGCCGAAATACATGATGGTGTCGAAGAACCTGAAGAATGTTGTCAACGGCATTCCGATCACCGGCAATCTCTGGCATCCGGCCCCGACGCTGACCCAGTGGTACTTCGACAAGCCGGCTAACTAAAATTCTCCGGGCCGGCGAGGAAACTTCCCCCCGGTCCGCCCCTTCGATCCCATCGAGCGGTCAGAAATCATGCTCCGTTATATCGCCAAACGGCTGGTGTTCGCGATACCGACACTCCTTGCCGTTTCCATCATCGCCTTCATCATCATCCAACTCCCGCCCGGTGATTATCTCACGACTCTGATGGCCGACTGGGCAAGCCAGGGTGGGGCGGTCGAAGAGGGCACGGTTGCCGCCATGCGTGAGCGCTACGGTCTCGATCAACCGATGTATTTCCAATATTACAAATGGATGGCCGGGATCCTCATGCATGGCGATTTCGGAATTTCATTCGAGCTCGGCAAGCCGGTCACCGAATTGATCTGGGGCCGCCTTGGCTTCTCGCTCCTCCTGTCCTTCCTGACGCTCTGCTTCGTATGGGCGATCGCCATTCCGATCGGCATCCTGTCGGCCGTGCGCCAGTATTCGATCTCCGACTATTCAGCGACCTTCCTTGCCTTCTTCTTTCTCGCCGTGCCTGACTTCCTGATGGCACTTTCGGCGATGTACGTCATGTCGGCCTATTTCGGCCAAAGTGTCGGCGGCCTGTTTTCGCCCGCTTTCATCGACGCGGCCTGGAGTTTTGCCAAGCTTGGCGATTTTGCCAAACACGTCTGGCTGCCCGTGCTCGTCATCGGCCTCGGCTCGCTTGCAGCGCTCGTTCGCATCATGCGCGCCAACCTGCTCGACGAATTGTCCAAGCCCTATGTGACGACGGCCCGCGCCAAGGGCATGTCCGAATTCGAGCTTCTCATTCGCTACCCGGTGCGGCTTGCACTTAATCCGCTGATCTCGACGCTCGGTTGGATCCTGCCCGCCGTTATTTCGGGTGAGATCATTGTCTCGGTTGTCATGAGTTTGCCGACGACGGGACCGCTGCTGCTGCGCGCCTTGCTTGCACAAGACATGTATCTCGCTGGCTCGCTCATCCTGTTGATTTCGGTGCTTACCATTATCGGCACGCTGATTTCCGACATCCTGCTCGCCATCACTGACCCGCGGATCCGGTTCCAATGACAGACATCACTCAGCTCCCGCCGGAGACCGGCACATCGATCGACCTTCACCGCAGTGATATTGCGGTTGCCGGCCAATGGCGGCTCTTCTGGCTGAAATTCAAGAAGCACAAGATCGCGCTGGCAAGCCTTGTCGTCATCGTGTTCATGTATCTCGTCGCTGCCTTCGCGGATTTCATCGCACCGTTCGATCCCAACGCGACCAATGCGCGATTCACCTACGCCCCTCCACAGGGCATATCGCTTCTGCTGGACGGCTCCTTGCGCCCACACGTCAATCAGCTGAAGATGACGCTGAACACAGAATCCATGCGGCGTGAGTTCACCCCGGATCCTGCCAAGCCGATCCCGGTCGGCTTTTTCGTACCTGCGGCGCAACCATACACTCTTCTCGGCTTCATCCCTATGAGGACCAAGCTCTTTGGCCTCACCAACCCTATGCCGGGAGACAGCATGTACATCTTTGGCGCAGATCGCCTCGGACGAGACATCTTCTCGCGCGTGGTCCATGGTGCCCAGATCTCCCTCTCGATCGGCCTTGTCGGGGTCTTCATGAGCCTCATCCTTGGCGTCACGATCGGCGGCATATCCGGATTTTTCGGGGGCTGGGCCGATATCGCCATCCAGCGTTTCATCGAGCTGTTGCGCTCGATCCCGACGATCCCGCTATGGATGGGGCTGGCGGCAGCAATCCCCGTTGGCTGGCCACCGCTCAGGACGTATTTCGTCATCACCCTGATCGTTTCGCTGATTGGCTGGACGAGCCTGGCGCGGGAGGTGCGTGGCAAGTTTCTATCTCTGCGCAATGAGGACTTCGTGATTGCCGCACGTCTCGACGGCATGAGCGAACTCGGCATCATCTTCCACCATCTGGTGCCGTCCTTCATGAGCCACATCATCGCCACACTGACACTGGCGATCCCCTCTATGATCCTGGCTGAAACCGCACTCTCGTTCCTCGGCGTCGGTCTGCAGCCGCCTATCATTTCCTGGGGCGTGCTCCTTCAGGAGGCGCAGAACATCCGCGCGGTCGCTCAAGCGCCCTGGCTCCTGTTCACGCCGGCTGCCGCAATCGTCATCTCGGTGCTTTCCCTCAACTTCCTCGGCGACGGCCTCCGCGATGCCGCAGATCCCTACGAGTCGGTGTCATGACCATGAACAACGATACACTCCTCAAGGTCGACAACCTGAGAACCTACTTCCCGACGCGCACGGGTCTGTTCAAGGCGGTCGACGATGTGTCCTTCGAGCTGAAGCGCGGAAAGACACTCTGTGTTGTCGGCGAATCCGGATCCGGGAAGTCGGTTACGGCGCGCTCCATCCTGCAGATCGTCGATAAACCCGGTCGTATCGAGGATGGTTCGATCGTATTGACGCGGGGAGACGGCTCATCGGTCGATCTCGCCAAGCTAGACCCGCGCGGCAAGGAAATTCGCGGCGTTCGCGGCAAGGAGATCGCCATGATTTTCCAGGAGCCGATGAGTTCACTGTCGCCCGTCCATCGTATCGGCGCGCAGATCGGCGAAGCGCTGCGCATACATTTCGGCATTCGCGGCAAGGCGCAGCGCGACCGCGTTCTCGAGCTGCTGCGCCAGGTCGAAATACCGCGCCCTGAAACCGCAATCGACCGCTACACTTTCGAATTCTCCGGAGGCATGCGCCAGCGGGTCATGATCGCCATGGCGCTCGCCTGCAATCCCCAGGTTCTGATCGCCGATGAGCCGACGACAGCACTCGACGTCACCACCCAGGCCGAAATTCTCGATCTGATCAAACGACTGCAGCACAGCCACGGCATGGCCGTGCTCTTCATTACCCACGACATGGGTGTCGTTGCCGAAATCGCCGACGAAGTCTTGGTGATGTATCGGGGCAAGGTGATGGAGCGTGGCTCCGTGGAGCAGATTTTCCACGCACCAAAGGACGACTATACGCGCCGCCTGATCGGTTCGGTCGTCAAGTTGGAGAAGAAGGCGGAAGTTCGGCTGACACGAGCCGAAATCCCCGTTGGCGCGCCACCGCTACTCGCGGTCAAGAACCTCTCGCTGACTTTCCCATCCGGGCTGAAGGCAGTGGACGACGTGTCGCTGATCGTTCGTGCCGGTGAAACCCTCGGCATCGTCGGTGAATCCGGCTCGGGCAAGACGACAATGGGACGTTGCTTGCTGCGCATTTACGATCCGCAAGCCGGCGCTATGAATTACCGCCGCGCTGACGGCACCACGGTCGATCTTTGCTCGGCCGACAAAACGACATTGAAGGATGTTCGCCACGATATCCGGATGATCTTCCAGGACCCGGTCGGATCGCTCAGCCCACGCAAGACGGTCGGCCAGATCATTGCCGAGCCGTTGAAGCTCGCTGGCGTGAAGGGCAGATCCCTCGATGATCGGGTCTCGGAACTTATGCAACAGGTCGGCCTCGAACCGGCCTGGCGTGAACGCTACCCGCATGCTTTTTCCGGCGGTCAGCGACAGCGTATCGGTATTGCGCGGGCGATTGCGCTCAAGCCGCGGCTGATCGTTGCCGATGAAGCAACCTCGGCACTCGATGTGTCGTTGCGCTCACAGATGCTTGACCTCATGATGAAGTTGCAGGACGAGCTCGGTCTCTCCTACGTCTTCATCTCGCACGATATGTCGGTTATCCGCTACATGTGCGACCGCGTTGCTGTGATGTATCGCGGCAAGATCGTCGAGGCGGGCGAGACCGATCAGGTCGTCAACAATCCGGCGCATGACTATACCCGCGCGCTGCTCTCCGCCATTCCTCATCCCGACCCGCGCAACCGGCGCATTCACAACCGGTTCCGCTACGACCCCGCACGTACAGTTTCAGCCAACGGATAAGTCATGAAAATTACCGACGTCAAAATCATTGTCTGCTCGCCCGGACGCAATTTCGTCACCGTCAAGATCTTCACCGACGAGGGGCTGACGGGGGTCGGCGACGCCACACTGAACGGTCGTGAAAAGGCCGTCGTAGCCTATCTTCAGGATCATCTTGCACCATTGCTCATCGGCCGCGATCCAAGCCGCATCGAGGATATCTGGCAGTATTTCTACAAGGGAGCCTATTGGCGCCGCGGCCCTGTGACGATGGCGGCGATCGCCGGTATCGATACCGCACTTTGGGACATCAAGGCGAAAGCCGCCAACATGCCCCTTTACCAGCTGCTGGGCGGCGCCAGCCGCGAAAAGGTGCTGTGCTACACACACGCGCAGGGCACTGATATTAGCGAAGCGGTCGAAGCGGTCGGCAAGCGAATTGAGCAGGGCTACAAGGCGATCCGCGTTCAGGTCGGCATTCCCGGTCTGCCTGACGTCTATGGTACCGGCAAGAAGTCGGTCACCAACAACGCTGCAGACGATGCCATTCCTCACGAGGAAACATGGTCGACGTCGAAATATCTGCGCTATGTTCCCGAACTCTTCAAGGCGGTCCGCGAGGCGCATGGCTGGGATATTGAGCTCCTGCATGACAGCCACCACCGCCTCACGCCGATCGAAGCGGCGCGGTTGGGTAAAGACCTCGAATTTGCACGGCTCTTCTGGTTGGAAGACACGGTGGCGGCCGAGTATCAGGAGGGCTTCCGTCTGATCCGCCAACACACCACGACACCGCTTGCCGTGGGCGAAGTCTTCAACACGATCTGGGACGCGCGGCTGTTGATGGAAGAGCAGCTGATCGACTACATCAGGACGACCACGGTACACGCCGGCGGTGTGACCGCCCAAAGGCGCATCATGGATTTCGCCAGCGTCTATAATGTCCGCACTGCCTGCCACGGCGCAATGGACATGTCGCCGATCTGCCTCGGCGCCAACCTGCATCTCGACCTCTGGGTGCCGAATTTCGGCATCCAGGAATATTCGGGCTACCTGCCGGAAATCCTTGAGGTGTTCCCGAGTGCCTGGAGCCTGGATGACGGTTATCTCCATCCGGGCGATGCGATCGGCCACGGTGTCGATATCGATGAAAAGCTTGCCGAGAAATATCCATATCAGCGCGCCTATCTGCCTGTGAACCGTCTCGAAGACGGCACGCTCTGGCACTGGTAACCGGAGAACGGACATGAAGATCACAGCAATCAAGAGCTACGCCGTCAAGGTTGGCATTCGCAACCAGCTTCTGGTGAAGGTCGAGACCGATGACGGGATTTTCGGCTGGGGCGAAAGTGGACTCTCCGGCCGCGAGAAGGCGGTCGTCGGTGCGCTGGAACATTATGCGGAATTCTTGCGTGGCCGCGACCCGTTCAAGATCGGAGCGCTCTGGCAGGAGATGTATCGCAGCCAGTATTTCGAGGGCGGTCGCGTATTGCAGGCTGCGATCTCGGCGATCGACATCGCGCTCCATGACATCAAGGGCAAAGCGCTTGGCGTGCCCGTCTACGAGTTGCTCGGCGGCAAGCAGCGCGACCGGATACCGACCTTTGCGACGACCTTCGCGGAGCCAGGGCCAGCGATGATCGAGCAGGCACAAATGCTGGTCGAGCATGGATGGAGGGCCATGCGACTTTCGCCCTCGGGTCACGAGCACAAGGAGATTTACGAGCCCCGCGAACATATCGCGATGACAGCGAAATGGTGCGTCAAAGCTCGGGAAACACTGGGCGAGGAAATCGTGCTGGGCATCGACTATCACCACCGCCTGACGGTCGCTGAAGCTGCAAGCTTCTGCCAGAAGATGCCGAAGGGCACACTCGACTTCCTCGAGGAGCCGATCCGCGACGAAACACCGGGCGCCTACGAGGCGCTGCGTCGAATGACCGATGTTCCGTTTGCGATCGGCGAGGAGTTCTCGTCGAAGTGGCAGTTCCTGCCCTTCATCGAGCGCGACATTCACCAGTTCAATCGCCTTGATGTCTGTAATGTCGGCGGTCTGACTGAATCGATGAAGGTCGCCGGCTGGAGCGAGGCTCACTATGTTGACATGATGCCTCACAATCCACTCGGCCCGGTATGCACGGCTGCCACGATCCACTTCTGCGCCGCTGTTGCGAATTTTGCCTGGTTGGAAACGCGGGCGAGCCCCGCGGAGACGCATCTGGGTTTTGACAATTCTGACTTCTTTCCGGTCCAGCCACGGCTTGAGGCTGCCTGCTATCCAGTTTCCGATGCGCCCGGCCTGGGGGTCGAAGTGAACGAGGAGTTGATTGCCAGGCAGAGTTTTGAATTCTGGGAGGCGCCTCATCTGAAACGCCGGGATGGCTCGGTGACGAACTGGTAAGAA
>Ga0207426_1001405_pt1 | contig 20223 bp, 17 predicted proteins | sample AraplaMF_Cvi_mMS_FD_184265 | JGI IMG/M metagenome (GOLD analysis project Ga0207426, IMG submission 184265) | Arabidopsis root microbial communities from the University of North Carolina, USA - plate scrape MF_Cvi_mMS (SPAdes) (version 2) | ecosystem: Host-associated > Plants > Roots > Endosphere... | reverse complement strand
GAGGATGACCTCGATGCCATGGGCGTGAAACTGATTGACCATGGCCTTGAATTCGGACGGAAACGGCGTCTTCAGATAACGCGGCTCCGGTGCAAAGAACGCGATCGAATTGTATCCCCAATAATTGCGGAGCCACTTCTCGACGAGATAGCTGTCGTCCACGAAGGCATGAATCGGCAGAAGTTCGGCGCTTGTAATACCTAGCGACCGCAGGTAGGCAGGCACGTCCGGGTGGGCGAGACCAAGAAAGGTGCCGCGCTCCGCCTCGGGGATCAGGGGATGCAGTTGGGTGAAGCCCTTGACATGCATTTCATAGAAAATGGTTCGCTCCCAGGGCACTTCCGGCTTGCGCGATGCGCCCCACGTGAAGGCCGGATCGATGACCCTGCACTTTTGCATCAATGGCGCACTATCTCGCCCATCGAACGACAGGTCCTTGTCATGGTGGTCGAGTTGATAGCCAAATAGCTCTGGTCCCCACCGCAAGGTACCGACCAATTGCTTCGCGTAGGGGTCGAGCACGAGCTTGTTCGGATTGAAGCGATGGCCTGCGTCGGGTTCGTAAGGACCGTGGACCCGGTAGCCGTACACAGTGCCGGGCCGAGCTGATGGCAGGTAGCCGTGCCAGACCTCGTCCGTATATTCCGGAAGCTCGATGCGCTCGAGCTCGGTCACACCGGTCTCGTCGAACAGGCAGAGCTCTACCTTGGTTGCATGCGCCGAAAACAGCGCAAAATTAACCCCAAGGCCATCCCAGGTGGCGCCCAGGGGGAATGGTTTTCCCTCAGTGACGCGGGAGCGCCGCAGGCTTGCAGCCGCGCGCGTCAACTCGTCGCGAGAAGTCGTTGGTCGGTCCATGGTTGCCCCAAAAGAAAAGAGCCCCGCTACGGGCCCTGATCGCTGATTGTCACATTCGCCGGAGCCGGATCGGACGCTGCGACTTATTCCTGATCAGCTGCGGCTTCGCGCGATGCATGACACCCTCCGTAACTATAGTCGTAACATGGGGAGCAAAGCGAAGTTCCAGCGTCTGCAAGAATTGGCGAGCGAATGCCCCGCCGGGTTAGACTCACCGCTGTCGGCGTCGTTGGATGGAGACGTTTCACGCAGAGAAAAACCCCGGCCATGGGCGCGGGGTTTTTCAAAGCCAGCATCACGGGGGAGCGATGATGGCACCACTGATATCCGCTAACTTTTCAGGCGCCGGCGGGTTCCCCGGAAGTTACGCCGCGGTCGAGGCCTTCTTGTTAACGCCCTTGCGCAGCGCGATCGTGTTGAGTTTTGTGTTCGCTGCCTTTTCCTCGTTCAGGTTCGTCGTGAGAAAGCGCACGATATCTTCGTGACCAAGTTCTTCGGCCCAGGCGATCAATGTGCCGTAACGGCACATTTCGTAATGCTCGACTGCCTGGGAGTTTGCCACGATGGCGGCGTCGAGAACTGCCTTATCTTCGATTTCACCGGCCGTCTCGTTCGCCTCTTTGATGATGCCGTCGATCGCCGGGCATTGCGTCCCGCTTGGCTCCTTCCCGAGCTTCGCGAAGGCCTTCTCAAGCCGTTCGATCTGCTTCTGAGTCTCCTCCAAGTGATTCTTGAGACCGGTCGCCAGATCGCGATTGGTCGCCTGATCGATCATCTTGGGCAATGCCTTCATGATCTGTTGCTCGGCATAATAGATATCCTGCAGTCCATGCAGTAGTAGGTCATCCATCGTCTTGATGTCTTTCGTGAACAAGCCCATCCGATCCTCCTGTGAAAGACCGTGCAACGCTGCGCGGCGCGCAGGGTTCCTCCATCTTGCAGCTCGCGGTGACGGTTGAGGCTTCAGGCGCCAACGCTTCCGGCCGAGATATTGTGCGCCACACCGGGGTGAGTCCGTCCAGTCGTGATGAACATTTTCTACGGTCTACGCGGCCGGCTGCCGTCATCTATCAACTGGGTCTAAGCATACCGCAATCCTGAGTGACGGACCCGGCTGTGGCTTTGGTAGGAGATTGACCGGGTCGCCTCGCCAACTCGGCGGCGACCATTAAAATTTCGCGACGTTCCACAGTCAGGAAGCCGAGAAAGCCCGGACAGTCAAATCGGAGAACGACTAGGGGCCGAGGTTCTCCGTTGCTCGTTGGGCGTAATGAGCATCTTCCAAGAATTCCAAATCCGGTCTTGCGGCTGCGATGCATATACTCGCTGCCTCTCTGAGCGTGGAAGCAAATTCGTCGGCCTTGGAGGCTTCCTTTACGGAAGTGGTCCTTTCAAAATCTGCCATGCCGTTCCAAAGACCGACTAGAATGCGAGCGCGTGGCAGCTTTCGGCGAAGACGACGGACTGCGTAGCGAACCTGTGCCGGATTTGATGCATTGAGATACGAAAGACAAATCATCGCAACCCCCTCGGTTTGCAATCGAAATATGTTGCTTGTCGATAGAGCATCCGGTCCCTCGACACGCGTCCGCAGTCCGTGGACGTTGCAAAGCTGGGCAAACATAATGCCTGCGGCCTGGTCAAGCGCGGTCCGGCCAGCAATACAGAGCACCGGGTAAGCGCCTTGCCATTCGACAGGAAGCTCATCGTTCTTCAGTATTGGTAGATCCGGGTAGATCGGTTCGGCTGCTGCCGCCTCGACCGCCGCGGCGGCCTCAGCGTCAATCGTTGAGCGTTCGCCTCCTGGTTCCTGGTCGGTTTGCTCTGAGAGATCGTCGGCAAATTCGACAACCGTGTCCCGGATCCTGACGAGGCGGGGATGGTCTAGGACATCTCGCTCCAGGTCGGACTGTGCGAGCAGCAGACCCTTTATCGCGACTTCATCATAATATGAGGAGAGGGAACGTTCCTTGAGATATTCCTCAGCTTTTTCGGTCGCTTCAGTCGGATCGCCTGCGAGCATTCGTTGGTAGAATATTTCAGCAGGAGACAGTGCCGGTCTGTCGCCGAACATCACGTCCAGAAAAGCCAATCGTTCGACATGACGCCCCAGGACGACCAGGCAGACCGTCAGCGGGGTTGCGAGAACCAACCCGATCGGCCCCCACAACGCAGTCCAGAATGTCGCCGATACCACTACCGCTACCGGCGACAACCCAGTACTGCGACCGTAAACCATCGGCTCCACGATCTGGCCGACTGCCGGTTCGACAACAAAAAACAGCGCGGCTGTCCAAACCAACATTGACCAGCCTGGTTGGACTGCAACCGCAAGTGCCAGTGGAAATGCCGCCGCAATGATCGAGCCGATGTAAGGGACGAATCGTAGGACCGCCGCAAGAATCCCCCACAGAACAGCGCTGGGAATGCCGATCAACCAGAGCCCCGCTCCAATTAGGAGACCAAAGCCGGTATTGATCAAGAGTTGGTTCAAAAACAGGCGACTTAACCTGTTGCCGGCGTCGTCAAGTGCGGCGGTCGTCCGCTGTAAGTCGTGAGATCCTGCCAGGCGAATGAGGCGATTTCGAAGGTCCTCTCGCTGGATCAAAATGAAGATTACAAAGATCACGATGATCCCTGTGGTCGCCAACGGTGATATCAGGGGCGCAATAAGCGACCGAAGGCTCTCCAGAGCTCCTGGGTCAGGTTGCAGCACCTGGACTGGGACAGGAGCGACAGGTCGAGATCCCAGCGGGCTACCGAGAGAAGGACTGACTGGCTTTTCCGTTACTCCCTTCGGTTTGTCGAGTTCCTTGCCCAGATCCTGCAGCATTCCAGCGGCGCGTTCGAGCGTTGAACTTCCTCCGGTAATGCCTCTAACGGATTGAATCTTGGACTGGATCGTCACCTGGTAGGCAGGAAGATCACCTGCAAGCCGGTTCAGCTGCGTGGCGATGAGACTGCCCAAAGCGAAGATGATAGCAAAGGCGAATATCACAACGCCGACGACGGCAACACCGCGTGGCACTTTTAGCCGTTGCAATGCACTCACCGGGGAAGCCAAAACGAAGCTGAGCAGAATGGCCAACGCAACAGGCACGAAGATCTCCCGCCCGACGTAAAGCGCGGAGACGATGATAACGCCGAGTATCGCCAAAGCGACGGCGCTTACGAGTGATGCGACCTCTTCCGAAGTCTGGGCAACAACGAGTTTTGCCATGGTCCCGATCCAGCTCTAACGAGGAAGCGTTTGGCGATCGGCCACTAGCCTCTTTCCCTCTACGGCGCAGGAAAAGCCTATTGAGGCCGCGAATGCGATGAGGGGCGCCGCCTTGACGGCGCCCCTCATCGCTTTGTGTCCGATAGCCCACTCAAAAGAGCAGGCTCGATTTTAGAGGTGAGGGCCGGTACCGGCGGCGCTCATCGCAGAAGCAGTATCAAGATGATCAAAGGGATGGGTATTCCGACCAACCAAAGAAGAATTGGCATGATTTTACTCCTGTCAGGTTCGCATTGCGGGTGAAAGTTTGCGGGATCGCGATGTCCCGTCGCGCAACTCGCCGCCTTCAGTCGCAGCAAGGCTGGCGCAGAACGCTCCAAGGAGCAGAGAGGCCGCGAGCCAGAATGCAAGCTGGGCAGTGGCCTTTCGGGCGGCATCCGTATCGGCCTTGATCTGTGTGACGACGTCGTTGACGCGCTTGTCGGCGTCAGCTTGGCTGAGGCCCGTTCGCGCAGCGACAACTTTCGCAACGTACTCGCGATCGGTGGCCTTCAGCTCGCCCCCGCTCCGAAAGCTCGAAGTGAAAAGACGCCCCATCTCATCGCGTGAGCCGTCGGTACCCTGCGCCTGGGCGGAAGGGGAGGCAGGTCGGAGCAAAGCATCGACATAACCATCCATTGGTCCTGAACGGCTCGCCGTGGAAGCGGCTTGACTAGCGGCCCCCAATCCTGAGCCGACCAAGTTGGTCGCCGGTGTCGCGAGGAGGATGGCTCCAAGCACTGACGCAAAGGCCCAAGTGACAAAGCCGTGAGCCGTGTCGCGAAAGTAGACCTCGTCGGAGTGGACCCTGACCCAACGCGAACGCAATCGCCCGGCGATGTATCCGCCGATGGACGAAGACAGCATCGCGATAACGATGAAATAGAGACCAGTTCCGATCTTGAACGTCGTCGCCGAGACTCCGGCGCCCGACCATGGAGACACGACGGAAAGCCCAAGCCCGACACCGAACGCGAGAAGAAGCAGCGTGAGCGCGCAAGAAACGACCGCTCCCGCTGTAACGGCAGCCCATGAAACGCCCACGACGGACGGCTCGCCGTCAGTTATGGTCGGTTGGACAACGACAGGATCGATCATCATGCGCCCCATTTTGTTGCGACGAAGATGTTCGTCGTGCCGAAACAATGGGCAGTATCGACGAAGGTTCCTACTTGCGCAGTTGTGCGCGTGAACGATTGCGATGGTCTTTCGGGCTTACGGCATCTTGACGTGGCTCGCGGTCCCAAACGCGCAATGTGGAAAGGCTTTCGATGAACGATCTAGCCGCCTTTGCGTTTCCGATCGGAACGCATCCTTCGTCAAATTCTTCGGCGGTAAGACCCGCCTTCTCGAACAGCGGCACGGCCGCATCGACGTAACCGATGAACTTGCAGTGTGCGAAAGCGTCGGCCACAAAGTCTCGCGCCGATGATTCCAGCAGCAGGTCGGCCATCGCATCAGCAGCCGGCAACAGCGCGACGGCGTCATACAGAACCGACGGCCCACCGTCGATCATCTGGTCGGCGTCGATCCAGCTGCCATCGCTGGCTTCGGCGCCCGTCACTTTCGGCGCGATGATCTCGTAGCTCGCTCCGGCCTTGTCGAGGGCCGCCTTGAGGGCCTTGAGAACACCTGCGTCCGAACCGTTCGAGACGAGGATACCCAGCTTTCGCCCCTCGAAGCGCTCAGGGCCGTTTTCGACGATGCTCAGGGCAGGGGACGGATCGAGATCCTGACGTGTGGCGACCGCCGCATCCGCAGGTTTCGGCATCTTCTGCAAGCCAAGCTTGTCTGCCACCTTGTTGGCCAGCGTCTCATCGATATTGAGGAGATGCGCGACCATGCGCTCGCGGATCGCCGGAATTTTCACTTTGCTGAGCTCGAAGGTCAGCGCGGCAGCGATGTGACTTTGCTCGCCCGGCGTCTGGCTGATGAAGAACTGACGGGCCTGGCTGTAATGGTCCGCAAAGCTTTCAGCGCGCAGGCGGCGCTTGGCGCCTTGCTCGACGTCTGCGAACGGCGTGAAGCCGCTCTGCGGCGATTCCCTCGGACCGCCGAAAGAATTCGGCTGGTAATTGACGCGACCGACCGGATTGCGCATCGCCATGTGTCCGTCCTGCTGAAAGTGAGCGAACGGGCATTTCGGCGCATTGATCGGGATGTGTGAGAAATTTGGGCTTCCCAGCCGCTTGAGTTGCGTATCGAGGTACGAAAAATTGCGTCCTTGGAGTAATGGATCGTTCGAGAAATCGACGCCCGGTGGGACGTTCTGGGTCATGAAAGCGACCTGTTCGGTCTCCGCAAAGAAATTGTCGGGCATCCGATCGAGCACCAGCCGTCCGACCGGCACGGGCGGCAGGATTTCCTCGGGAATGATCTTGGTCGGATCGAGCACGTCGAAATCGAACGAGTCGGCAAAGTCCTGATCGAACAACTGGAGCTGCAGCTCCCACTCCGGGAAATTGCCGGTCTTGATCGCCGTCCAGAGATCGCGCCGATGGAAATCGGGATCGGCGCCGTTGATCTTGACCGCTTCGTTCCAGACGACCGACTGCAAGCCGAGTTTCGGCTTCCAATGGAATTTGACGAAGGTGGATTCGTTCTTGGCATTGACGAGCCGGAACGTATGGACGCCAAAACCTTCCATGAAGCGAAACGAACGCGGGATGGCGCGGTCGGACATCACCCACATGACCATGTGCATGCTCTCCGGGGTGAGGCTGATGAAGTCCCAGAAATTGTCATGCGCCGACTGCGCCTGGGGAAAGGCGCAATCCGGCTCTTCCTTCACCGCGTGGATCAGGTCGGGAAACTTGATCGCGTCCTGAATGAAGAAGACCGGGATGTTGTTGCCGACGATGTCCCAATTGCCTTGCTGCGTATAGAGCTTCACGGCAAAGCCCCGCACATCCCGGGCGAGATCTACCGAGCCCTTACTTCCGGCGACGGTGGAAAACCGCACGAAGGCTGGCGTCTTTTCGCCGGCGCGTTGAAATAGGTCAGCCTTGGTGTACTTCGCCAGCGGCTTGTAAGTCTCAAAAAACCCGTGCGCGGCATACCCGCGCGCATGCACGACCCGCTCGGGGATCCGTTCATGATCGAAGTGGAAGATCTTCTCTCGGAAATGGAAGTCCTCGAGCAACGTAGGTCCACGAGGGCCAACCTTCAGCGAATTCTGGTCGTCGGATACCGGTCCGCCCTGGGCCGTCGTTAAAACGGCGGACTTGCTGCTTGCAGTCTGATGTAGTTCGCCGCCCTCACCGCGGCTGAGCGTCTGATCATGGATGGTTGCTGCCCTCGCCGCGCGAGTCGCTTTCGTCTTCTTTGCCATTTGAGGATCTCCGGGGGACAGCACTGGAACTGCTCAATCCCCGCGCGTGGCATCGGTTCCTGTTCTGGCTCGGCTTGGACTAATTCTGCCAACATCGCCCGCGGTGGTGCGAGGAGCCTAGCTTCTCGCTGTTGGTCCGTCCTCCTTCACATCGCGCGCAGGTTCTTACCCCGGTTCGCTGTCGGTAAGCCCGCGGGTCAAACCCGCGACGGAACCAATCAGGTACTGTTGCCTTGTCGTGCTCCCCTAACAGTCAGGATTTGCGATGAATCGAGTTGTCATGAGTTCGCTGCTTGCAGCAGTCTTGCTTCTTCCCGCGGCGGCGTCAGCTCAGGGCGTGCCCGGAGGGATCGAACGCGGATCTCGCGAAGGTGAGCGTGCAGCAGGCCCGGTCGGTGGAATCGTCGGTGGCGCCATTGGCGGTGTCGTCGGGGGTGTCAACGGCATCCTGGGAATCGATCAGCGGCCTCGTTTTCATAGCTATGTGGTCGAGAGGCACCATCCGTCCTATGCGTACGACGGCGACGTGCGGGTGGGGTCAGACCTGCCAGGCGATGGCGTGACCTACTATAACGTTCCGCAGGAATACGGTGCGCGCGATTATCGCTACACCGTCGTCAATGGCCGAACGGTCCTTGTCGACCCCCGAACGCACCGCATTGTTGAAATCGTCGAGTAAGTCCGAGGGGCCGGTCGTAAAGCGGCCGGCCCCTTTCTATCGGGGGCAAATCTCTCTTCGACCGTATGATTATGGATGAGCCTAGCGAACGAGCCTGCAGTCAGCTAGTTCGGGTCGTGACGTTATCCTGCAGCCACCTACTGCCGGCATCGCTCACACCGACCCATCCAGCTTTGTTGCCAGTGATATCCAGTACGAGCAGTTGATCATCGGTGCCGATATAGACCTTTAGAGTGTCGCGAATTTCTTCCGGTGCTTTCTCGGTCCGCACGATCCAAACTGTCTCAAGATGGTGCCACCACGCCCCCATCGACTGAATTGCTTGGACTAGATTGTCATAGGTAGGTCCCATTGCCGGATGAATATCGTAAGCGATGAGTATGGAGGCAAGGCCTCTTTTCAAGAAAACCCTGAGGGCTTGATGTTCGGGGCCGTTCGCTCCTTCCGCGAGGAAACTCTGCACGTCCGAATGAGAAATCTGACCACCTGACTGTTGGTTCGGAACGTGCTTGATCACGGCCATTCCGGTTACCGAATCCTCCATCAGGAACCACGCATCTCCATTGCCGCTCCTATGAACCAGCCTGTCGCCGTGTGGCGCCGACGGGTCATTCTCTTTCTCGGCTGACATTTCGCCTCCGCGGTCCGAAATCTAACGCTGTGCATCAACGTAATTATCGCTCGGAAGTCCCTACGCACTGGGCTCCATGCACCCATTGGATCAAACGGCCCATACCAGCGCGCTACTCCGGATATCTTGACCTTGGAATCCCGCCAACCCACGCCCCGGGGGACTTTGCAAGCTGGTTTGAGGCCTAACTTGGAAGCCGATGGTACACCTTCAGGTGAGCGCGACGAAAGTCGATGGAATATGCTCGTTAGTTGGTGAGAGGCTGAACCGCGGTCTTATCACCGCACGCTGACTGAGAGCCTTGCGCTGCAAGCCTTGCCCAAAAGGCAGTTAGATATCAAACCCAGTCGTTCTCGACATTCGTGAGGGGCTTGGGCCGCCGCTGTTGGTGCCGCTTTTAATCTATTGCTGATCGCGATCGTCTATACGGCGACTGCAGAATCGCCTCTCGAATATAAGTTGTTAAAATGGAACAACGGCTACCCTTGGCTGTTGTTGTGTGTATCCCCAAGCGCGGCGGGATTGGCACTCAGCCAAAGTAAACAACCTCAAATGACCAAATCACTCATCGCCTTGGCGATACTCGCGCTGTTGGGCGCAGCCGTCATTGCGGCGCCCGGTTTTTCGCCTCACGCGAGCGCAGACGAAGCATATGCCCTGGCAAAGGCAGACCGGCTTCCCGTTCGCCTCCTTACCAAAAGCTGCACAAGCCAGATTTGGCCGCGCCTTGATGCATCCTGCTTGTATGATGTTCGCTCGGGGATGCCGGTACGAGAAGCTCGCATAATAGCGAGCGCTGAGAGCGATGCTTCGCGCCAACGTCTGCGAGGCGCAAGCCACGCAGCAAAGTCGTTTGGTGACGCATACGGCCCATCCGAGATGATGCGAGCCTTCCCGATGACGCATTCTTCAACCGCGGCGTAACGAGAGAAAACGCTGGACGTCCCTTCCTGCCCTTAACAAGTGGCTCCGGCCAACGAAAGAGTCACATGCGCATACTCAAAAAGCGTTCGCCATTTTTGGCGGCCAATACCCTTCATACCCTAGCGGAACATCCATTCGTCTCCGCTCTCGTCACGGCAGCCGGCCTTATGGCAACGGCCGCGATCGTCAATCGTCGCCTTGCCGAGAAGGCGGAGCGCGATAATCCGCCGCAAGGCCGGTTCATCGATATCGACAGAGTTCGATTGCACTACGTCGAGCGCGGCTCCGGACGTCCCCTCGTTCTGCTTCATGGCAATGGCAGCATGATCCAGGATTTCCAGTCGAGCGGCCTGATCGATCTCGCCGCCAAGGATTATAGGGTTATTGTGTTCGACCGTCCCGGCTTTGGGCATAGCTTGAGACCACGCAATGTGGTTTGGACACCCGCCGTCCAGGCCGACCTCTTCAAGGATGCGCTTGCGCATCTGGGCGTCGAGAAGGCTATTGTGCTTGGACATTCCTGGGGAGCTTCGGTTGCGATCGCACTGGCATGCAAACATCCGGCAACGGTCGAAGCCTTAATCCTGGCATCGGGCTACTATTTTCCGACGGCCCGCACCGACGCGATGATGGCGACGGCTGGACCCGCGATCCCTGGGTTTGGCGACATCCTCAGCCACACGATCTCACCAATCCTTAGCCGCTTGATGTGGCCGACGATGCTGCGACGACTGTTCGGACCCAAATCTGTCCCGTCGAAATTCGACGGCTTCCCCAAATCGCTGGCCGTGCGTCCATCGCAGCTTCGTGCAAGTGCGGCCGAAGCAGCTTTGATGGTCCCGTCTGCAATGCTGTTCGCGAAGACATACGGCGAACTCGCCATGCCGGTCACCATACTGGCCGGCGAAGACGATCGTCTCATCGACATAGACGAACAATCTGGCCGGCTCCATGACGAGATCAAGCACAGCAGGATGCGTCGCGTGCCGAACGCTGGTCACATGATCCAGCAGTCGGATACGGCCGATCTCATGGCCGCCGTCGATGAAGCGGCGGCTGGAACGTTGCACTGAGGAACTTCTTGGGCATGCACAACGCAAACGCCCTGTAGGCCTACCATAGGAAGGCCTTTATGACCGTGAAGATCGAAGAGTATGTCTGCCCGATGTGCAACGGCACCGGCTTTCCTCAGCCTATCGAGCCGACGCATCCCGGCCGGAGGATCTACCCGGTGAAATGCGAGTCTTGCCGGGGCAAGGGCAAGACTTCAGAGATCGTATAACAACATTGCGCTGCATGTCGGATTGCCCACCGATGTCACCACTCGCGACTACTACGCAAAGTTCGGACTTGAGTTCGAGGGGATGCGGTACCGTTCTTCTCGCATAGCAAGTGATAATTCGATTGTTTGTCGTCGACTAGCGATAGGAACAGAACGATCATGGCCTTGTTGGCCTCGATACCTCCTTGAAAGCACCGACCGATGACCCAACAAGACAACCAAAATGAGAAGAAGCCCGGCGAAAATCCGGATGGAACATTTCACTTTAACCCAGGCAACATGGCCGGCAAAAAGCCTTCTGATCCAGAACAGACTTCCGAGAATCGAAAGACCAAGGAAGAGGGTGGCGAAAAGCCAGTCGACTAATCAAAAAATCAATCGCGGATGCTATTGTTAGCCTGCACGCGGCCAAGTCCATCACGCGACCAACAATCTTGGCGGACGGGCATTCTCCGAACAAAAAGGTTTTGGCCTTGGCCATTTATTTACCAGGAGATTACCCGGGCATCCGGTGCATTATCACTACGGAATCTTCGCCGAATGGGACAACCATCAGGGCCGCGTTCCCTGCTATGCTTGTTCGGGCTTTTCGAGCCTATCTGCGTCCTCATCGAACTGTCGCGACATAGCTTTCAGTGCCTTTCCGGCCTCATGATCGCTGATAGTCGAGGCGAGGCGTTCGGCTCGCCGCGCTTGTTCTCTAAGGTGTTCGGATTGTTTGCTCACGATGAACAAGCAGACTAGGCAAAGTTCGTTCCACCTGTCTTCGTCGCAGATTAAGAAAGGCCGCGTTGCGGGCAAGTAACGCGCGCTGAGCAAGCCGTGAGTGGAATGGGCTTGCTTCATCCTAGCCGTGGGGCCACCTTGGTTGCTGCCGACGCCGGCACCACCAAGGCCAACCGCATCGGGCCTCATCATCGTGCCGGGTTGCTGATGCCGGCGGTGTCCCCCTGGATTGTTGAGCGCTTGGTCAAATAGATCATTAATGGAGCCAATCGGCCCTAGAAGATTGTTACTCCAGCCAGGGGGATTTGTGGAAGCAGCTGCTCTCGGTGTTCCGGGGGCCTTTGCAGCCGCTCAGAGCGGATTGCAAAGACATATCCCACGACCAGCATCCGGATCATCAGCTCCGGATTGATCGACGGGCGCCCCATTGACGAATAATGAGGTGTTAGCTCACCGCGAAGCCAGGACAGATTGAGAGCTGCATCAATCTTCCGCACCAGATGATCTTCGGGGACTGCATCGCCAAGACGAAATTCGTAGAACAGTTGAGCTTGGTGACTCTTCAGACGGCCCATCATGGATCGACCCCGCCGAGATTCGCGTCAACACAACGGAATCATGCTTCGCGGCCTTCCTCACCGACTTTTGCAACAAAATCGACCCAGAGCGGACCTTTGTCTGTTCTCATTCGCTCTGGGATCGCCGTTTGTTCCTATCTAAAAATGGGCCGCTGGCCTGTTTCCGAGCGCGGTGCCGGTTTTGATTTTTGGGGTGGCCTAGTTTCGGTCTAACCCATCCCAACGGCGACGCTCTCAACAGGACTACTAAGCGACCATCACATGGTCTGACCTATCAAATTCCGTCGGGGCCAATAATTCCGCAATTGCGACAATAGGCCTGAATATATAACTCGCTATTCCCTTCAGACAGGCCCACAGTACGCCCGTCACCGCCCCGCCCGTGGCCAATATCGGTGATGAGATCGCACGGTTAGCGCTCCCGCCTTCCTCTAACGGAATGGAGCGTACCATGTCCCTGAAGCGACATCACACCGTACACACTCAAACACTTGAACAGCGTCTTGCTATCCACGCAGAGCGGCTCCGCAAGGAGGCGCGGGGAATTCCCCCAGGCGTCAATCGTGAACGCCTAATCCGCCGGGCTCGGCAGTGCGAGACCGGCTCACAGATAAGCGAATGGCTACGGTCTCCGGGGTTGCGAGCGCCAACATGATCGGTCGGTACCGATACCGTGCAAGTACGCGCGTGAAGAGAATAGTCAATCTCCGCAGTCGATGGGCGAATAGGAGCGACACGGCAATAAGGTGCGCCCTAACCATTTCTGGATCAAACAAATCGACAGAAGCGCCGCCGCCCTACGGAAGGAAAAGAGCAGTCTCCGCAAGTAAGGTCTAAGTGCAATATCCGGGATTTTGTTCGTACCCTCTCGGGGCTGGAGAAACGCCGTCCGTATTTATTTCAAACGGGCGGCGTAACTTTGTCTGGGCCGCCTCAGTGGGCGGCCTCTTTCAAACGGCGCCGCGGTCCGCGACGCCTTCGGCCCGGACACCTCCCATGGCGTGATCGCAAAGACGTACAGCGTCACCCATCTGGTAAAGGAATCGCAGGGCCGCTACTCCCCGGTCGCTGTAGTAGCTGTAAGCCGCGACGTAGTATCGGGCGATCCCGAGCAGTACGTCTCAACCAGCTACGTCGCGCTCCAGAACCTTTCCCTGCGCATGGCGTCGCCTCGGTTCACCCGCCTCACCATGGCTAACAATGCGTCTCCCCAAGGTTTATCAATGATCGCTTGCTTAGTTCCGTCCCTCTCAAAGGCAGTCCGCTTAATCTTTGATAGCGAGTTGTTTGTGAGGAGTTCTGCCAAAATATTGCTTAACTGGTCGTTGTGTGACCGGCTTTTGGCTGCGTCGCGTTTCCCATGGCACAACCCTACCGGGACAACTCCCAAATCTAGGCTACTTTGGTCCTTATCCACTGGCCTGCTTTGAAATCCCGAATAGCCTATTTCGGCCAGCGCTTAAAAATGGCGCTGGCCTGTCTCCGAGGGCGCTGGCTTAGTTGATTTTGGTAGTGGCGTAATTTGTATGTCCACTTTGAAACCGACCTTGGTTCCTTGGCATATTAGAAATCGGAAATTCGAACCCCACGGTTAGGATCCGAGGTAGCGTCATGCAGAAGCGCCGTCGTGTTAAGCAAACTACGTCGCTTGAAGAGCGACTTGCCGAAGAAGCCCGACGCCTCCGCGAAGAGGCAGAGCTTTTGCCTTACGGGCCCGTCCGCGATGAAGCCCTGCGTAGGGCACGCCAGGCCGAAACGGGCTCGCACATGACCGCGTGGCTTCGCTCCCCCGGCTTGCAGCCCCCTGAATGACTCGGCGCTGATCGCGAGTAGGAACGACTTAATAATTGTTGTATTTGCTCTGACCAACAGAGGCGGTGCAGCATGATCCGGTATTACTTCGACATCCGCGACGATGCTGGTGTGTCTCTAGACGAGGAGGGCTTGGAGCTCGATACCCAGCTAGACGCTGAGATCGAAGCCGCAATGTCCCTCGCAGACATGGCAAGGGAATTTGCCGATATCCGCCGGAACGTCGCTGTCGAGGTTCGGACCGACGCTGGAGACGTGTTTCAAGCCGCCTTCATCTTCAAAAGACGCGAGACGAAGCAGTAAGGCCGCCTCGGTAGCGGCCTCCTTCATTTCGGCCGCGTTGACTTCCGCTCACGGCCCATCGCGACATATTGCGCCGCCGCACGAACTCAACCCCTATAGGGGCGAAGCGGACATTGCGTTCGTTGCATCACGCCGCTGGGTTTATGGGTACACGGCTTAGTTGTCAGTGCGGCACTCGCGATTAGGTCAAGACTCTGGATTTTGTATCCCGGCGGTTTGGTCGCCCGACTTTCGAGGTTTGAATTGTGCAGTCGATAGCTGCTAAAGTCGGTCGGGCAGACCGAGACGAGAAAAGTCATGGTGGACGTAATCAAACGAAACAACGTCCGAATTCGTGGTTTGGGCGACAGAGCGATGGTTTTCGCTCATGGTTTCGGTTGCGATCAGAACATGTGGCGGTTCGTGGCGCCAGCCTTTGAGAAGGATTTCCGAACAGTCCTTTTCGATCAAGTCGGCGCTGGCGGATCCGATCTCGCATCTTACGACAACGCAAAATATGCGACGCTGGGAGGTTACGCCGACGATGTCGTCGAGATCGGCTGTGAACTCGGGTTGAAGGATGCGGTTTTCGTCGGTCATTCGGTCAGCGCGATGATTGGCGCGCTCGCGGCGCTGAAGGTTCCCGGCATGTTCGGCAAGCTAGTGATGGTCGGACCATCCGCCAGATACATCGACGACGGAGACTACATCGGAGGTTTCGGCGAAAAGCAGATCGAGGAACTCCTCCAGTTTCTAGAAGCCAATCATATGGGCTGGTCCATCCAAATGGCACCGACGATCATGGGCAACGCCGATCGGCCCGAACTCGGTGAGGAACTGACCAACAGCTTCTGCCGCACCGATCCCGAGATCGCTAAAGCGTTTGCGCGCGTCACCTTCCAATCCGACAATCGGACCGATTTGCCCGAAATCAACGTGCCGACCCTGATCCTTCAATGCAGTGAGGACATCATCGCACCTCAGGCCGCCGGTGAATTCGTCCGCGACAGCATTCCCAACAGTCGGTTCGTTGTCCTTGAGGCCACCGGCCATTGCCCGAACCTCAGCGCTCCTGACGAGGTGATCGCAGCCATGCGAAACTTTGTTTGAGCTGCCGGTGTCCAATCCCGGATTCGACTACATTGATCTGTTCGAGAACGCGCCCTGCGGCTACGTAGTGCTGCTGACGAATGGACGCGTCGAGCGGGCCAACCGAACCATGCTCAGCTGGACTGGGTATCCGGCAGATCAGATGGTCGGCAAGCGGTTCAGCGACTACCTTAGCATGGCGGGGCGCATCTTCTACGAAACGCACATCGCGCCGCTACTCCGGATGCAGGGTTTCTTCAATGAGTTCGCCATCGACGTGGTAGGGGCGGACGGCAAGCCAATATCGATGATCGCCAACGCCCTGGAGATGCGGGACGCCGCGGGCGAGCCGCTGTTCGTGCGTCTGGCGTTGATCAAGGCCACCGACCGGCGTCTTTACGAAAGCCAGCTACTCCAGGCCCGCGACGCCGCCAAGATCAGCCTTGCTAACGAGCGGGCAACCTCGGAATTGCGTGAGCAGTTTATCGCGGTACTTGGGCACGATCTCCGCAACCCACTCGCCTCGATCAGCGCCGGCGCCCGAATACTCGGGCGAGATGCAAAGACCGACAGAGAGCATCAAGTCGTGGCGATGCTTCAAAGCACCGTCGTGCGCATGGCCGGGCTGATAGACAACGTGCTTGATTTTGCACGTGGCCGGCTAGGAGGTGGCATCACATTAGATCGGAACGCCAGAGCGCCACTTCAACCGGTATTGCACCAGGTTGTTGATGAACTTCGTCTGTCATCTCCCGGGCGGGAGATTAGGGAAGAATACATGATCGACGTTCCGGTCGACTGCGACCGGTCACGAATCGGACAGCTCGTCTCCAATCTTGTCGGCAACGCAATCACGCATGGAGCTTCCAGCCAGCCCATCTTGGTCAGCGCTGCGACGGAGAATGGCTTGTTCAAATTAAGCGTTTGCAATGCAGGTGAGCCCATCCCCGCCGACGCGATGACAAAGCTGTTCGAGCCATTTTTTCGAGGAGAAGTTCGTGCCAGCCGACAGGGACTCGGTTTGGGCTTGCACATAGCCTCGCAAATCGCGAAGGCTCACGGCGGCACCCTGACCGTCAGTTCCAACACCAAAGAGACATGTTTCAGCTTCGTGATGCCGCTCTTATAAGTCGAAACGAGAAATGCTCGGAAGTCGACTAGGCAGTCTTTCCTCCACGGTAACTGGCGCACATTGGCTATTTTTACTTCTTGCGAAGCCTGTCTATGTGCGGCCCCACGCCTGTTGGAAACGAGTTCGGCTTGTGAGCGCAAACACTGGTTTGCCCCTAAGCCTTATACAATCAATGAAATAACGGCGATCATTTCGTCGCCCTCGAGATTTCAATCTGCCATATCGTTCGGGGCCGTTCTTCGCCGGGCGCGTCAGCTGTGTACCTGATTGACGAGCCAGGATGATCGGCGCGAGACAGTTCCGCGCGCGGCGTCGCGCTCGGACTCTAGCGTCGCCAAAGGCGAGAGCTAACGATGTGTGGCGCACGAATACTCTGCGCATTAAGGCTTGGTCGCGATTGCTTCAAAGGGATGCCAAGCCAGTAAATAATGTAGCCCCATGTATCCCCAAAGTGCATTTAGCCCGACCTGCGGGAACACCTAGGGCTACATTGCGCCATAAGCCATTGTAAACACTGGTGCCGGCTGAGGGGATTGAACCCCCGACCTTCGGTTTACAAAACCGCTGCTCTACCGCTGAGCTAAGCCGGCGACGCTGGAAAACGGGGCAGGGCCGGCATGCGCCGGGGCTGTCCGCCCGTGCGCGCCGCAATATCAGACTTGGTCGGAAAGTGCCAGAACCCGAGCGGCCAGGGCGGCATGAAACAGGCGGCCCGGAGGCCGCCTGAATCCGCCTCATTCGTGCAAGGCCAGTTTACTGACAGATGTGCCGGCGGCCGTCTTCGCCCGTGAACCAGGTGCCGGGCGTACAGACGAAGCCGTTACGCTGGCCATAGGTGCGGGTGTCCCAGCCACGATTGTCCCAGCCGCGGTTATCCCACGAATTATCGTAGGCATAGGAATTGTCCCAAGCGCGTGCGGGCGCGGTGGCAACAGCGGCCGCGGTGCCAATAGCGGCGCCGGCGACGCCAGCCGCAACATCGGTCGGCCAGAAGCCGGTCGGGCCCCTGTTCCAGTCGTTATTCCAGTCGCCATTGGTCTGACGATAGCTCACGCGGCGGTGGCGATAGCCGCTGTCGGTGTACGGATTGCCCGGGCCGAGATTCTGGCAATTGGCGTTCGGAAATTGCGCCGCGCAGCGCCCCGGATTGGTCACCACGGCCTGCGCCATGGCGGGACCGGCCAGCGTGGTGGCTGCGATCGCGGCGGCACCGAGGAGTTTCAGTGTTGTCATTGTTGTCTCCCATCTGTTTGACGGGGAGCTAAATGCGGGGCGGCGTGGTCGTTCCGAAGATCCACGCGGATTTGCCGGCCGTGGCGGTCAAACGGACGTGAGCGCGCGGGAACAAGTTCCGGTGCGATGGCTGCTCTCGTTAACGCTTTGCTGGTGCAGTTCGCGGCATTTGAGCGGCGCGCGATCCTTACACATTAGGCTTACCTGAATTTGGTGAAGCGGCCTTAACTCTCTGCTTGCAGCGATCGGTTACGTTGCAGCTGAATAATTCGGGATTCCGCCATGCGCGCATCCGCGCTCGCCGTCTTTTTGATCGCACTTCCCGCAACCGCGTTTGCCGGCGGCGGCTTCGACATCGTGGTGCCCGGCCGTCCTGGCGTACCGATCATCATCAACAATATCGACGCGTCCTACACCGTCATCGAAGGCGCCTGGGGGCTCGGCAAGAACGTGCAGGTGCAGCCGACCATCTATGGCGGCCGCTATATCGCCGAGCGGCAGCCCGAGGACGTCGGTCATTATTATCCGACCATGGGGCTGCGTCCCGGCTACGGCCGCCTCGAGGTCGAGCCGCCGGCGAACCGCAAATTGCCCAAGCCCGCCGAGAGCTATCACGACAGTTGGAGCGCGCAATCGGCGCCGCTGCCGGCGCAGATGAACGTCCCCGTCGATCCGCCGGCGGTGATCTACGCGCCCGAGATCAACGAACGTCCGCGGCCTCCGCGTCCGCGGCCGCACGCACAGGTGCCCGGCAAGCCGCCGGGTTGAGCAACGACAAAATCCAATAAACGGAAATCAACAGGAGAGAGTAATGCGTCAGATGATTTCGGGACTGGTCGCGGCCGCCGCCGTGATGTTCGTCGCCACCGCGCCCGCCGCGGCGTGCGGCTTCAGCCCGTGCGCGCCCGTTGCACCGGTCTATTCCGGCTGTAACACCGGCTGCGGCGGATATGGCTATGGCGCCGGCTACGGTGCCTATGAGCGTCTCGCCGAGCCGACCACGCAGTATTATTACGTCAACCAGGGCCCGACCTATACCGGTCCGGGCGCCTTCGCGCCGTACCCGACCTATCGTGAGGACGCGGTCGTTGCTCCCGCCAATTACGGCTACGGTTACGGCTATCGCGCCGCTGCCGTCGCGGCGCCGGTCGCCTATCCCTATCATCGCCCGCACTACCGTCCGTACCGCTACGGCTACGGCCCGCGCTACGGCTATCTGCCGCGCACGCATTACGGTTACGGTCCGCGCTATGGCTACGCTCACCGCCACGCGCCGTATTACGGCGGCCACCGCGTGCTGCGCCGCTATTACTGATCTCTGATCGGTTGAACTGACGAGACGCCCGTCCGCATCATGCGGGCGGGCGTTTTGTTTTGCGGATGCCTTGCGCGATAACGCTAGGGCTTCATCAGCCCCAGCCGGCTTGCGCCGACATAGAGCGAGAGCACCGCGGCGTTGGAGACGTTGAGGCTCTTGATCTCGCCGGGCATGTCGAGCCGTGCGACGACGCTGCAGGTCTCGCGGGTCAATTGCCTGAGACCCTTGCCTTCGGCGCCCAGCACCAGCGCGAGCGGCTCGCGCAGCGTGACGGCCGAGAGGTCCTCGGTGCCTTCGCTGTCGAGACCGACGGTCTGGAAGCCGCGCTCGTTGAGCGCGGTCAGTGCGCGCGCGAGGTTTTGCACCGTCACCATCGGCACCAGCTCCAGCGCGCCGGAGGCGGCCTTGGCCAGCACGCCCGTTGCCTCGGGGCTGTGGCGCGCGGTGGTGACGATGGCCTTCACCGCGAAGGCCGCGGCCGAGCGCAGGATGGCGCCGACATTGTGCGGATCGGTGATCTGGTCGAGCACCAGCACCATGCCTTCCAGCTTCAGTGTCTCGATGTCGGGCGAGGGCAGGGCGTCGGCCTCGGCGAGCAGGCCCTGATGCACGGCATCGGGCGACAGCAGGCGGTCGATCTCCTGGGGCCGGACAATCTCGGGCGTGACGTGCGTGTCGATGTTGTCGTCGGCAAGCCGCTTCGCGGCGTTCTCGGTCAGGGTCAGCTTGCGGATCCGGCGGGCGGGGTTCTGCAGCGCCATCGTGACGGTGTGCCAGCCATAGAGGATGACCGGCCCGTCGGTGTTCGAATCGCGATCGCGCCAGGCCGGCCGGCCGGCCGATTTCCCTGTTCTGTTGAAGGGCTTAGCCCCGCCGCGGGGCCCCCTCGGGGCGAATTTCTTGTCCTTCATGGGCTCGCTTGTGTCACGGGTGCCGGAATATGGCAATTTGGGTGGCCGGGAGAGCGATTTTAGCTGTTCGCCTCGGTTGACTTTGCCCCACCGCATCGCCCATAAACGCGCCCGGTCGCGCCCCCATCCGGGCTGTCGCGGCCTTCACGTTCCATGGCCGTCTTCGGTCGCCGGCAAG
>Ga0207426_1001403_pt1 | contig 20249 bp, 20 predicted proteins | sample AraplaMF_Cvi_mMS_FD_184265 | JGI IMG/M metagenome (GOLD analysis project Ga0207426, IMG submission 184265) | Arabidopsis root microbial communities from the University of North Carolina, USA - plate scrape MF_Cvi_mMS (SPAdes) (version 2) | ecosystem: Host-associated > Plants > Roots > Endosphere... | reverse complement strand
CGAGAAGGCGGGCCTCAAGGTCGTGGCCGTCCAGAATCCCCTCGACTCGCTCGAGAACGATGTCGCGGCCACGCGGCGGGCGATCCGGAATGCGGACGGTCCCGTCGTCCTGGTCGGCCATTCCTGGGCAGGAGTCGTGATCACCGAAGCGGGCAGCGACGAGAAGGTGAAGTCGCTGGTCTATGTCGCAGCCTACGCGCCTGACAAGGGCGAGTCGGCGCAGAGCGCGGCTTCGAAGTTTCCGGCCACTGAAGGGCGGAATAACTTCGTGAGGGATCCCGACGGCTTTCTCAGGATCGACGACGAGGGCATCCGGAAATACTTCGCGGCAGACTTGCCTCCGGAGGAGCAGGCGATCGTGGCGGCGACGCAGGGGCCGTTCCATTCCCGCAACGCGACGACACCCGTCAGCCGTGCCGCGTGGCGCGAGAAGCCGACCTTCATGGTGGTCGCGACCAACGACACCATCATCTCGCCGCTGCTGGAGAAGCATCAGGCGGAGGCAGCCAAGGCGACGGCGATCGAGCTGCCGTCGAGCCACGTTGCGATGCTGTCTCACCCCAAGGAGGTCGCCGAGCTGATCATCAAGGCGGCGGAGTGAGCGTGCCGGGCAGAAGGCTGTCGAGGGATCCTGCGAGATGCAATCCTGCGTGCAGTTCCTGTGTGTCTTAGGATACCGACAGGTCCCCCGGCGCGATCTACGATATCGGCAATTACAGGCTCTAACCGGCATGCCTGCAAGTGAGAGCCGTGCCGCTCCCGCCCGGCGGGAGCTTTCAATGCCGCGTTATTTCTTCCACGTGCATGACGGCCAGAACATTCCGGACGATGTGGGCGAGGTTCTCGAAAGCCGGGACGCCGCACAGATCGAGGCGATACAGCTTTCCGGACGCTTGATTTCCGATCATGCGAAGAGCTTCAGGCTCGGCGAAATATGGACGATGGAAGTCAAGGATGAGAATGCATTCATCCTGTTCCGCTTGACCTTCTTCATTGACGCGCCGCCCATCGTGGCGGACGCGAAGCACGGCCAAGGTCGATAATTGCCGATTCCGAGGAACGTAACGACTCGGGCCGGATTTGCCCCGGGTCACGCCATCACTCAGGAGAGTGTGCTGGCAGACCTTTCCCAGGGATCAGGAGCGCCCCCGCCCAAAGGCCGCTTGATCGCGGAGGCTTGTACGAGCATGACCATCTATCCCATCGACATCGCCCGCGATTTCAATCGACGCTGGACCGTGATGCAGGCGGAGACTCACGCGCGGCGCTCTCCGCCGCAGGGGACTGACACCTGCCGGTGCGGCGACAAGATCGTCGCGCCGAGCCGATCGACCTTCGCTCCGCGCGAAGTCTCCAATTATTGGCACTGCACGGTCTGTGACCGGTACTGGAAGACGATTGCCTGATCTGACAGATTGTTGAGCCTGGATGAATATTGCGGTGTCATCATTTTAACAATTGTTGAGGAGCCGATCCTGCTTCTCCGGTAGCTTACCTCGACCACCGATGGCACGTCGCAAGCCGATGGTGAGAACGCCTGCTTGCGCTCCCGCAGAACGCGCGCCTCCGGCGTCTCGTGATTTGAACAGGTCATTGAGCACGCCAAGAACTTCCCCCAAGCCTATGGCCTCACAAGCCTATGGCCTCACAAGCCTATGGCCTCACAACAAGGCAGAACCGGAACGAGACGATGGCGGGAGCGCAAATGACCGACGCTGTCGGGGGCGAGCTGAGCGAGAGACTGAAGCGTCGATTGGATATCGTGCTGGAGGAAGCCTGCCGGGACGAACTGCTGAATGGCGGAGATCATGAGACCCGAAGGTTGGTCGCCGAGCGTCTGATCGCGGCCGCCGGTACAGGGCGTACTGGTTTGGGTGAACTGGGCCTCATCGCCAGGAAGATGATCGCAGAGATCAAGAGGAATTCGCAGCCAGCGCCCTGACGCGCAGCGGTAGGCGCAGCCCGAGCCCACGTGCCAAGGCGGGGCGGCGTGAGGCCGGCAGCCGCTTCGGCAGATTGCCGAAATGCGCGAGCGTCTGCATCAGCGCGGCCCTGACAGCCGGCTCGATCCTCGCGCAAATGAACCAGCCGATCAGGACGAGCACGCCCAGCGCGACCCAGACGGCCGAGGTGGCATCGAGGCCCGCGTCGATCAGGGCGCGAATGATCGCGCTGCCGATGACGTTGTGGGTGAGATAGAGCGGATAGGTGATCAGCCCGAGCGTTCGCAGCCAGGCCGGTGCCTGGGCCGCGGGAGCGGTGTCCGCGGAACGCCTGTTCCGGCGCGCGGCACGTCCAATGAAGAACACCGCGGCTGCCCAGATGACGATCGGCACGATCGCGGACTGATCCGCGATGGCGGGGATCGAGGTCAGGAAGAACGAGGCGAAAAAATAGATCTCGGCGGCGCCTGACAGGCAGGTGATCGCGACGGCGAGCTGTTCGAGCGCGGTCAATTCCCGGTTGGCCGAGATGAACAGCCAGATCCCCAGCGCGAAGAAGCAGCCATGGCTCAGCAGGAAGGCTGCGCAAGGCACCCGAAACATCAGGATAACCAGATAAGGCAGGTCGGACGGCGTCATGCTGGATGCCACCAGCAGCGCGATCGCATTGAAGATGGCGCTGTAGATGGTGAGACCGAAGGCGAGGTGCCGCAGCGTGATCTTTCGCGTCAGCATCGCGCAGAACACCAGCCCATAAAATGCCATCTCGGCGGCGAGCGTCCAGTAGACGACGTCGAGCCATTCACCGGTGACGCCCTTGGGGACCATCAGCATGGCGTGGACGTAGGGCACGATGAATTCGGAGGCCGGTCCACTGCCGAAGACAAGCAGCACAAGGAAGGTCGCGGTGGCGCAGACCCAGACCGCTGGATAGAGCCTGAGCGCGCGGCCAAGAAGAAACTCGCCCGGCGAAGAATTGCTCGCGGAATTGGCGATGACGAAGCCGGAGATCACGAAGAAGATCTCAACGCCGACCCAGCCGAACCACGTGAAAGCTGCAGCAGAGGGGTAGAGCACATCTGCCGCGACCTGGCGCTCGAAGCCGGGGACACCGATCGACGTCCAGGCCCAGGACCAGAACATCCAGTGAAAGAGGGCGACGCAGATCGCGGCGGCGAAGCGCAGCGGATCCAGCAACGACAAATGGCTTTTCACGGCAATCGACCAAATTCATGCAACGATCCCGTCCGAGATATTGAAAGCTCTCGCTGCGCTCTGCGACGTGGGTCACACAGCAGCCTGGCATCGTGTCTTTCAGGAATAGCCCAGGCTTCGTGAAATACGCGTTCAATTCGCGGCGGTAGGGTGAGCCGGCTTTGATCGAGGGACCGTGACAGACGTTCACGGACAATTGTTGTCGATCCTGTCCGATCGATGACGATCATAGCGGCGTGCACGCGTTGCACTTCCGTTCGGCGGCGGCTGAACGATGGTTTGCTCGTGCAAGATGGTGGTCGCGGCGATGGGCCAGCTCCGAAGCATAATCGGGCTCCCGGCGAAGTCGACAAGGAAGAAGAAAATGAAACAGGCGACGTCGACGACGATCACCTTGCGACGACGGGTATTTCTTGCCGGAACGGCCATGCTGCTGTTCAGCGCGACGACGGTCAAAGCCGCCACGATCGAAGGGCGACTACCCTGGGCTCCTAATGCTGGAAATCCCCCGCCGCCGGTCAAGCTTGGGCCATGGGAGTTCTTCAACGGCGACGAAGGCCGGGCCATGGAAGCGCTGGTCGACTGCATCATCCCGCCTGATCCGGAGACCCCCGGCGGCAAGGATGCCGGCTGCGCCGTGTTTATCGACCGGCAGCTGGCCGGGCCTTACGGCCGGCAGGAGGGCCTCTATGTACGCCCGCCGTTTCAGGCCGGCGCGAAGAACCAGGGCCATCAATCGGCGAACGGTCCGGCGCAAGATTATCGCGAAGGCCTCGCCGCATTCGATCGCGCCTGCAAGCAGCGCAGCAACGGGAAGGCGTTTTCCGAATTATCCGGCGACGACAAGGTCGCGGTCCTGAAGGCGCTCGAGAAGGGCGAGCTCAAGCTCGACGGTGTCGACGGCAAGTCGTTCTTCACGCAGCTCGTCAAGGACGTGCAGATGGGGTTCTTCGCGGACCCGATCTATGGCGGCAATCGCGACCTGGTGGCGTGGAAGATGATCGGCTATCCCGGCGCGCGCTACAATTATCTCGACTGGGTGAGCCGCCACAACGAGCGCTTTCCGCTGCCGCCCGTCGGCATGACCGGCAACGCGCAATGGACGAGGTCGTAACATGGCGCGAAGGCTTCCCAGGAAAGACGTCGTCATCGTCGGATTTGGCTGGACCGGCGCAATCATGGCCAATGAGCTGACCGACGAGGGGCTCGAGGTCATCGCTTTCGAGCGCGGCCCGTGGCGCGATGCGCCGACGGATTTTCCGCCGGGCTACATGCAGGACGAGCTGCGCTATCGCATCCGGCACGAGCTGTTCCTGCGCCCAGACCAGCTGACATTCACGTTCCGCAACACGATGGGCCAGACGGCACTGCCGATCCGGAGCTGGGGCGCGTTCATGCCGCCGAACGGTGTCGGCGGCGGGGGCGTGCATTGGAATGCCGAGATGTGGCGCTTTCTGCCGTCGGACTTCGTGCTGAAGACGCATTTGACCGAGCGTTATGGTGCGGCGTTCATGCCTGAAGACATGACCATCCAGGATTGGGGCGTCACCTATGACGAACTCGAGCCGCATTACGACCGCTTCGAATATCTGTGCGGGACCTCGGGTACTGCAGGAAACCTGAACGGCAAGATCATGGACGGCGGCAATCCGTTCGAAGGGCCGCGCTCCAGGCCTTATCCCACCCCGGCGCAGGCCCAGCCGTTCAGCCATACGCTGTTCGGGAAGGCCGCGCGCGAGCTCGGCTACAAGCCGTTCCCGCAGCCTTCGGGCAATCTCTCGCAAGCCTACCAGAATCCGCTGGGCATGCGCCTCGGCCCCTGCACCTATTGCGGCTTCTGTGAATGGTTCGGCTGCGCCAATTATTCCAAGGCGACGCCGCAAACGACGATCCTGCCGTATCTGATCCGGAAGTCGAACTTCAGCCTGCGCGACAATTCCGAGGTGATCAGGATCAATGTCGATCGCTCGGGCAAGCGCGCCACCGGCGTGACGTTCGTCGATTCGAGCGGCGAGGAGTGGGAGCAGCAGGCCGATCTCGTGATCCTCTCGGCCTACACGATGTTCAACGTCCAGCTCCTGCTGCATTCGCAGATCGGGCAGCCTTACGACCCCGCCACCAACACCGGGGTGGTCGGCCGGAACTACACCCATCAGACCATCTCGTCGGTCAACGGCTTCTTCGACAACAAGAAGTTCAACTTCAACCCGTTCATCGCCTCGGGCTCGATCGGGATGTGCATCGACGAATTCAACGGCGACAATTTCGATCACGGACCGCACGGCTTCGTCGGCGGCGGCTATGTCGGCCAGGTGCAGACCGGCGCACGTCCGATCGAGAGCACGCTTGTGCCGCCGGGGACGCCGTCGTGGGGCGCCGAGTGGAAGAAGGCGGTGAAGGACAATTATCTCAGCACGGTGAAGCCCGGCACCGGCGTGCACGGCAGCTTCTACGCTTAGCGCGACATCTATCTGGATCTCGACCCCGTCTACAAGGACCGGTTCGGGCGCCCGCTGATGCGGATCACGATGGATCTCAAGGACAACGAGATCAAGCAGAACAAATTTCTCACCGACAAGTTCGCCGAGATCATCAAGGCGATGGGCGCCGAGAAGCTCGCGGTGCAATATCGAACCGCGCCATACGACATCACCACCTACCAGACCACGCATCTCAATGGCGGCGCGATCATGGGATCCGATCCGAAGACCAGCGTCCTCAACAAATATCTGCAGAGCTGGGATGTGCCGAACCTGTTCGTGATGGGGGCGAGCGCGTTTCCGCAGAACGCCGGTTACAACCCGACACTGACGGTCGGCGCGCTGGCCTATTGGTCGGCGGCCGCGATACGCAACCAGTATCTCAAAAACCCCGGAAGGCTGGTCGATGCGTAGGTCCCTTCGCGTGCGCACGCTGGCATGCGCGGTGCTGGCTTCGGCGTTGACGGTTGGCCGTGCGGATGCCGGCTCCGCCAACATGCAGGAATTCACCCAGATCGAACGGGGGCGCTATCTCTCGATCCTGTCGGACTGTGCCGGCTGCCACACGGTGCCCGGCAACAAGCCGTTTTCGGGCGGGCGGGCGATCGAGACGCCGTTCGGCTACATCATCTCGCCCAATGTCACGCCCGATCTGGAGACGGGCATCGGAGCCTGGAGCGACGATCAGTTCGATGCTGCGTTGAGGCAGGGCGTGGGGCGAACCGGCGCGCATCTCTATCCGGCCATGCCCTACAATGCGTACACGAGGATGTCGCGCGACGACGTGATGGCCATCCGCGCCTATCTGAATTCGCTGGAGCCGGTTCGAAATTCGCGCAATGCGGATACGCTTCCGTTCCCGTTCAACATCCGCTCCGCGATGTCGGTGTGGAACGCGCTTTATTTCACGGCGGGTGAGTACAAGCCGGATCCATCCAAATCCGCCGAATGGAATCGCGGCAAGTTCATCGTCGACGGGCCCGCGCATTGTGGCGCCTGCCACACGCCGAAGACGATGCTCGGAGGCGATCGCGCTGATCAATATCTGCAGGGTGCAAATCTCCAGGGCTGGTCGGCGCCCGACATCACCAACAACCGGCGGACCGGGTTGGGCAGCTGGACGGAAGACGACGTCGCGCTCTATCTGAAGACGGGGCACAATCGCGCCGCCGCGGCGACGGGACCGATGGCGGAAGCCATCGAGCTGTCGACGTCCAGGATGAGGGACGAGGATACCCGAGCGATTGCGACCTATCTGAAGTCCTTGCCCGGTGCGGCGGACGACGCCAGGCCTGCTCAGGTCGATGCGAATGCGATGGCGGCCGGCGGCGCGATCTATCGGGATCAATGTTCCGCCTGCCATGGGCTCGAGGGCAAAGGCGTTGCCCATCTGTTTCCCGCCCTCGCTGACTCCACGATGGTGCGCTCCAACGATGCCACGACGGCGATCCGGATCGTGCTCCGCGGCGCGCGAAGCGTGGGCACGGCGGCAGAGCCGACGGCGCCCGGCATGCCGTCCTATGGCTGGCAGCTCGATGATCGCCAGATCGCGGCGGTGCTCAGCTTCGTCAGGAACAGCTGGGGTGGCGCCGCGGCTCCCATCGACGCGAAAGACGTGACGCGCGTCCGGTCCGACACGGCGTTGCGCAACGACTGAGCCGGCCTTCGCCGGGGAGATCAGTGCGAAACGCATTGGCAAAATGAAAGGGGCCCGCAAGGGGCCCCGTTTGAGTCTTCAGCTTGTCAGCGATCTTGCGTGATCGTCTTGCTTGATCGTCTTGGCTTTGTGGCGGACCGGCTGACGAGGTGCGGTTGCCTCGAACAGACTAGCGCGAACGTTCCGATCGCTTGATGTCCGCGACCTTGAACCTGTTGCCGGCCTGCAGGCTGCTGCAGAACCAGTGGGCCCTGTTGCGAAACTCGCCGAGGAACACCTTCGTCTCGACGCATTCCACGTAGGATTTATGGGTGATGGTATCGCGGCATGTCGGCGAGAAAGGTCCGTAGTTCAGGCCGCCGCCCGACTCGCTGCATCCGATCCAGGGCTCGTTGCCGTGCCGGAAGCTCGATGCACAGCCTCCGTTGCAACTGCTGGCGACTTTCTCCAGGCTGGAAATCCTCCCCAACACCGAGCCCGGCGCATATGAAGGTGTCCGCGCGGCTGACGATGTCGGCGCGGTCGATGTAGGCCGGCGGGATGCTCCCGTGCTCGCCGCCTGCGTCGGCCTGTTCGGCTTTGCCACCAGCTTCGGCGTATCGACGGTGACAGGAGGAATCGTGGCTGCGGAGCCTGTTGGGATCTGCGACGATGCCGGACTGCAGAGCAGGGCAGTCGACAGGGCAACGACGACCGACGGCACGACAAAGCCTGACGACAATCTCATGACATGATCTCCCCAAATCGGGACGGGATGCCGTCCCGCAAGTGCACGGTAACATACATTCGGGGTGGGGCAATCAGGGGTTGTGAGCGCGGTGATGAAATTCGCCGATGTCGCGTGTCGCGTTCGGGACGCTGGAAGAGAGCGACGCTCTCGCGCCACACTCCGTCATTGCAAGCCCAGCGAAGCAATCCAGAGTCCTTTCGGCGGAGACAGCCTGTATTGCTTTGCGGCGCTCGCAACGATGGTGGTGAGAGCGTGTGCCCGCTTCGGCCTCATGTCCCGGACGCTGCACAGCGCTTCCGGCGGACAAACGAAAACGGGGCCCGAAAGGGCCCCGTAAAACGCTTCGACGCTTGGCCGATCTTACTTGATCTTGGCTTCGCGGAATTCGACGTGCTTGCGCGCGACCGGGTCGTACTTCTTCTTGACCAGCTTGTCGGTCATGGTGCGCGAGTTCTTCTTGGCAGTGTAGTAGAAGCCGGTGTCGGCCGAGGACACGAGCTTGACCTTGATGGTGACCGCTTTGGCCATGTTCTGAACCTCAGAGAATAGGGGAATCTGGAGCCGGCCAAACGGCCCGCGTTGGCCGGCAACCTAGCCAGAAACCGGGGGAAGTCAAGGAATTACACCCCGAAAACCACTCAAATCGGCCCCATTAGGCCTCGAAGAACCGGTTTTTCGGCCGGGGCAGGCCCAGATTCTCCCTCAAAGTGGCCCCTTCGTACTCTTTCCGGAAAATCCCGCGCCGCTGCAGCTCCGGGACGACCTTGTCGACGAAATCGTCAAGGCCCGCGGGCAGGAACGGGAACATGATGTTGAAGCCGTCCGAGCCGCGCCCGACCAGCCATTCCTCCATCTGGTCGGCGATGGTTTTGGCAGTGCCGACGAAGGACAGCCCGCCATAGCCGCCGACGCGCTGGGCGAGCTGGCGCACGGTGAGCTTGTCGCGCCTGGCGACGTCGACCATGCGCTGCCGGCCGCTCTTGCTGGCGTTGGTCTCGGGAATCTCCGGCAGCTGTCCGTCCGGATCGAAGCCGGAGGCATCGGTGCCGAGGATGACCGAGAGCGAGGCGATGGCGCTGTCGTAATGCACGCGGCTGTCGAGCAGCGCGCGCTTTTCCTTGGCCTCGTCGACGCTGTCGCCGACCACGACGAATGCGCCCGGGAGAATCTTGAGATGCTCGGGATCGCGGCCGATCTTCTCCATGCGACCCTTGATGTCGGCATAGAGCTTCTGTCCGTCGGCAAGGCTGCCGCCGCCGGTGAACACGGCTTCCGCGGTTTCGGCCGCGAGCTGCTTGCCGTCCTCGGAAGCGCCGGCCTGCACGATGACGGGCCAGCCCTGCACCGGGCGGGCGATGTTGAGAGGGCCGCGGACCTTGAGATATTTGCCGTTGTGGTCGAGCACATGCATCTTCGCGGGATCGACGAAGATGCCGCTCTCGACGTCGCGCACGAAGGCGTCGTCGGCGAAGGAATCCCAAAGGCCGGTGACGACGTCGTAGAACTCACGCGCGCGCTTGTAGCGCTCGGCGTGTTCCATGTGGTCATCGAGACCGAAATTCTGCGCGGCGTCCGGGTTCGAGGTGGTGACGATGTTCCAGCCCGCGCGGCCGCCGCTGAGATGGTCGAGCGAGGCGAAGCGGCGCGCGACGTGATAGGGCTCGTCGAAGGTGGTGGAGCCGGTCGCGACCAGGCCGATGCGCTCGGTGACGGCGGAGAGGGCAGAGAGCAGCGTGAACGGCTCGAACGAGGTCACGGTGTGGCTGCGCTTGAGCGCGTTGACCGGCATGTTCAGCACGGCGAGGTGATCGGCCATGAAGAAGGCATCGAACTTGCCGGCCTCGAGCTTCTGGATCAGCGTCTTGATGTGACCGAAGTTGAAATTGGCGTCGGGCCAGGCCCCGGGATAGCGCCAGGCGCCGGTGTGGATGCTGATCGGGCGCATGAACGCGCCAAGCTTGAGTTGCCGTTGTGCCATCGTGCGCCCGCGGTCCATTCTTGTGACGTTCGCAAAGACATAGGCACGCCGGGGAACTCTGCCATTGGGGGAGGCGGGAAGAATCTTTTGTTTTTCGGTCAACTCACAGCACGTCATTCCGGGACGCCGCGCAGCGGCAAGCTCGGGAAGCCATCGCGCTGCGGGGATCGTCGATGGATGGTTGGGGTTCGCGCTGCGCGCGCCCCCGGAAGGACGACGGAGGGACGGAGCCCTTGCTCGGGCGAGTCCGTAGCCCGGATGGAGCGCAGCGTGATCCGGGAAAGTCCGTCCGCGATGGATATATCCCGGATTTCGCTACGCGCCATCCGGGCTACAAGAGCGCTAGCTCAAGATATCCTTCTGCATCTTGCCGCCGTAGAAATGGAAGAACGGTACCGGCGCGTCATGGCGCAGCGGGCCGGTGGCAAGGCGGGTGTCGAGCTCGTTGAGCACGTTGCGCGTCATCGGATGCAGATCGGCGAGCGGCTTCGAGCCAAGCTCGACCCAGACCAGTTCGACCAGCTCGGCATCGGCGTGGATGACGCCGTCGACGCGGTGGGTGATCGCGGATGCATCCGCCGTGAAAAAGCGCGTGTCGAACCGCTTGACGCGGCCGGGTGGGGTGATCGCGCGCGCGATCAGGAACAGGCTGGAGGGATCGGGCAGCAGGCTTGCATCCGCGAACGGTTTCCAGGCGCCCTCAAGCTTCGCGTTATTCTCAGTCTTGCGGCCGAGGCAGAGGCCGGTCTCCTCGCAGGCTTCGCGGATCGCCGCTATGGCGAGCGACTTGGCGCGCGAGGCCGGCGTTTTCGGGCTGCCCTTGGCGAGGTTGGCTTCGAGCTCGGGCGTGATAGGGGCTGCGACCGGCACGCGATAATCGTCCTTGTCGACGCGACCGCCGGGGAAGACGAACTTGCCCGGCATGAACACCACCTTGTCGTGGCGCTTGCCGACCAGCACCTTCGGAATGCTGCCGCTGCGATCGACCAGGATCAGCGTCGCCGCATCCCGCGGACGGAAATAGGGATGGTGGTCGGCTTCCTTGCCCTCGTGGATCTTGGCCTTCTCGGCCTCCTGCGCCGTATCCGTCATGTCCTCACCCAAACTGCTTTTTGCTTATTTGCTTAGACTGGCGGAATACCATCCGGCGGGTTCTCGTCAAACCCGTGCATGCGCAGAGCCCATTGCAAGCCAACCACAGCTCCCTTCACCGGCTGCAACAGCCCGAGCGACGCAAAGAAGGTGAAGGGCAGATAGGCCGCAAAGGTCAGCCAGGCCGGCGTGGTGTAATTGGTCTCGATCCAGAGAATGACAGGCACGGTGACGTGGCCGACGATGACGATCACGAGATAGGCGGGCAGGTCGTCCGCGCGGTGCGGCGTGAAGTCGAGGCCGCAGACGGAACAATTGTCGGCGGTCTTCAGGAACGCGCGGAACAGCTTTCCCTCGCCGCAGCGCGGGCAGCGGCAACGGAAGCCGCGCTTCATCGCGGACCAGACGTCACGTTTCTCGACCAGGCCGGTCTCGCGCGTCCAGATCTTCGGGGCGGTGCTCGTTACCATGGCTTGCCCTTCTGGCCCTTGCCTTTGCCCTTGTTCTTGCCTTTTGCTTTCTTACCCTTGCCGGGCTTTTGCTTCGACGGCTTGCGTTTTTTATCCGGGCTGCGTCCGGGCTGCGCCTTGAAGGAGGGGCGGCGTTGCGGATTGGGACGCCTGCGGTCGCGCGGCGCCGTCTCGCTGGACGTCGATAGCAGCTCGAAGCGCAGCGCGCCGGCGATGGGCGCGGCCTCGATCAGGCGGACGTCGACGACGTCACCGAGCTGATACATGGTGCGGCTGCGCGTGCCGACCAGCGCGTGACGGCTCTCGTCATAGTTGAAATATTCCGTGCCGAGGGATCGGATCGGGATCAGCCCGTCGGCGCCGGTCTCGCTCAGCTTGACGAACAGGCCGGCGCGGGTGACGCCGGATACGCGGCCCTGGAAACTCGCGCCGATGCGGTCGGCGAGATGATGCGCGATCAGGCGATCCACGGTCTCGCGCTCGGCCTTCATCGCGCGCCGCTCGGTGACCGAAATATGCGCGGCGACTTCGCCGAGCGATTCCGGCGTCTCGCTGTCGGGCAGGGCGCCTTCGCCGAGACCGAGCGCGCGGACCAGCGCGCGGTGCACGACGAGGTCGGCATAGCGGCGGATCGGCGAGGTGAAGTGCGCGTAGCGGCGCAGATTCAGGCCGAAGTGCCCGTAGTTTTCGGAGGAGTATTCGGCCTGCGCCTGGGCGCGCAGCACGACCTCGCTCACCAGCGGGTAATAGTCATGGCCTTCGAGCTGGGCCAGCACGCGGTTGAAAATGGTGGGACGCAACGCGCCTGATTTCGCGAAGGGAATGTCGAGCGTCTCCAGGAACTCCGCGAGCGCGTGGACTTTCTCCAGCGTCGGCTCGTCATGGACCCGGTAGATCAGCGGGAGCGACTTCTTCTCCAGCATCTCGGCCGCCGCGACGTTGGCGAGGATCATGAACTCCTCGATCAGCTTGTGCGCATCGAGACGCTCGGGGACCACGACGCGATCGACCGTGCCGTCGCTCTTGAGCAGGATCTTGCGCTCGGGCAGGTCGAGATTGAGCGGATCGCGCTCGTCGCGTGCGCGCCTGGCGCAGGCGTAAGCCGCATAGAGCGGCTTGAGGATCGGATCGAGCAGCGGGCCGGTGGTGTCGTCCGGCCGGCCGTCGATCGCGGCCTGCGCCTGCGCGTAGCTCAGTTTCGCCGCCGAGCGCATCAGGATGCGGTGGAACGTATGCGAGCGCTTGCGCCCATCAGGGCCGAGCACCATGCGCACCGCGAGCGCGCCGCGCGGCTCGCCGGGCACCAGCGAGCAGAGATTGTTGGAGATGCGCTCCGGCAGCATCGGCACGACGCGGTCGGGGAAATAGACCGAGTTGCCGCGATCGAGCGCGTCGCGGTCGAGCGCGGAGCCCGGCCGGACGTAGAAGCTGACGTCGGCAATGGCGACGTTGACGATGAAGCCGCCCTTGTTGTTCGGGTCGTCGTCCGGCTGTGCGTGCACCGCGTCGTCGTGATCCTTGGCGTCAGGCGGATCGATGGTGACGAGCGGGACGTCGCGCCAGTCCTCGCGACCCTTCAGATTGGCGGGCTCGGCGGCCTCCGCCTCGCGTTCGGCGGCGGAGGAAAACTGCAAGGGAATGTCGTGCGCGTAGATCGCGATCAGGCTGATCGCCTTCTCGGTCTTGACCGAGCCGAGCTTCTCCTTCACGCGGCCCGAGGCGAGGCCGAAGCTGCGGGTGCGGACGATGTCGACGCTGACGAGATCGCCGTCCTGCGCGCCCTTGGTGTCGGCGGCCGCGATGTTCAGCTCGCGGTCCGCCATCTTCTTGTCGACCGGGACGAGCCGGCCGCCGCCTTCGGGAAGCTGGCGGAACACGCCGAGGATACGGCTCTTCGCCTTGTCGAACACCTTGATGACGCGGCCGCGATAGGGCGGGCCTTCGGCCTCGTTGGTCGGCTCGATGCGCAGCAGCGCGCGATCGCCGACGCCCGCGGCGGTGCCGGGCTTGGGCCGGCGCGGCACCTCGATGAGGATTTTCGGTGGTTCGCCGTTCTCGACCTCGTCCCATTCGGTCGGTGAGGCGATCAGCTCGCCGTCGCGGTCGCGGCCGGTGATGTCGGCGACCAGCGTCGGCGGCAGCGTGTCCGGCTCGGATACCTTGTGTCGCTTCTTCTTGATGGTCCCGTCGTCGGCGAGCTCGCGCAACATGCGCTTGAGTTCGACACGATCGGCGTTCTTCAGGCCGAACTCGCGCGCAATTTCGCGAGTTCCGACCTTTCCTGGATTTGCCTTGATGAAGGCGACGATGGCGCTCCGGTCGGGAAAGCCATGGTCATTCTTGCGTTTCACTTAACCTCTAATTCTTGATCTCAAGCCCCTGCAATCTAGGTCTTGCCGGCACTCTTCTTGGCCGGAGCCTTGCCGGCTGCAGACTTGGTCGGCGACGTCTTTGCAGACGACGACACGCCAGCGCGCGCCTTGCTGGTGGACTCGGTTTTTGCTTTGGCCGCTTTCTTTGCGGCCGGTTTCTTCTTCGGCGCGGCGGCGTCGTCGCCGTCCGTTTTCTCTGCGGCTGTCTTCTTGGTCTTGGCGGGCTTGGCTGCCTTCTTCGGCTTCTTGCCGCCGCCCTTGGCCGCACGCTCGTCGATCAGGGCGATCGCCTGCGCCAGCGTCACCGCATCCTTCTCGATGTCGTTCGGTATCGTCGCGTTGACGCCGCCCGCGGTGACATAGGCGCCGTAGCGGCCGCTCTTCACGGTGACGGTGCCAAGCGTCGGATGATCGCCGATCGCCTTGCCGGGATCCGCGCCGAAGCGGCGGCTCGGGCCCTTGGCGACCTTCTCCGCGATCAGCGTGACCGCGCGGTTGAGGCCGATGTCGAAGACCTCGTCGCCGCTTTCGAGGCTGGCATAGGTCTTCTCGTGCTTGACGAACGGCCCGAAGCGGCCGAGGCCGGCCGTGATCGGCTCGCCGGTTTCCGGGTGCTTCCCGATTTCGCGCGGCAGCGACAGCAGCTTCAGCGCAAGCTCGAGCTCGACATCGCCGGGCGAGGTCCCCTTCGGGATGCCCGCGCGCTTCGGCTTCTCGCCTTCTTCGTAGTCCTTCTGCTCACCGAGCTGGATGTAGGGGCCGAAGCGACCGGCCTTGACCCAGACATCGCGACCCGTAACGGGGTCCTGACCGAGCGAACGATCAGCGGTCTGCTCGCTGTCGGCGGCGAGCTGACGGGTGTAGCGGCATTCGGGATAGTTCGAGCAGCCGACGAAGGCGCCGAACTTGCCGGCCTTCAGATTGAGCCGGCCGTTGCCGCAGCTCGGGCACTGCCTGATATCGCCGCCATCCGCGCGAGGCGGATAGATGTGCTGGCCCAGCATGTCGTCGAGCACGTCGAGCACCTGCGCGACGCGCAGGTCCTTGATGTCGTCGACGGCGCCGATGAAGCCGGTCCAGAAATCCTTCAGCACCTGCTGCCAGGAGATCTCGTTGTTGGAGATGCGATCGAGCTGCTCTTCGAGGCTCGCCGTGAAATCGTATTCGACATAACGGGCGAAAAAGCTCTCGAGGAACGCGACCACGACGCGGCCCTTGTCCTCGCCGTGCAGACGCTTCTTCTCCAGCTTGACGTAGCCGCGGTCCTTCAGCACCTGCAGGATCGAGGCATAGGTCGAGGGCCGGCCGATGCCGAGCTCTTCCATGCGCTTGACGAGCGAGGCTTCCGAGAAGCGCGGCGGCGGCTCGGTGAAGTGCTGGGTGACCGAGAGCGACTGGCGCTTCAGCGCGTCGTTCGGGCTCATCGCCGGCAGGCGGCGGGAGTCCTCGTCTTCCTCGTCGTCGCGGCCTTCCTGGTAGAGCGCGAGGAAGCCGTCGAACTTGACGACTTGGCCGGTGGCGCGCAGTTCCAGCGTTCGGGCACCCGCTTTCGCGGTGATGTCCACGGTGGTGCGCTCCAGCTCGGCGGATTCCATCTGGCTCGCGATGGTGCGCTTCCAGATCAGCTCATAGAGCCGGGCCTGATCGGAATCGAGCTTGCGGCTCATCGTGTCGGGGCGGCGGGAGAGATCGGTCGGGCGGATCGCTTCGTGCGCTTCCTGGGCGTTCTTGGCCTTGGCCTGGTACTGGCGCGGGGCGTCCGGCACGTAGGCGTTGCCGTAATCCTCGCCGATCACCTTGCGTGCCTGGGTGATCGCTTCGGGCGCGATCTGCACGCCATCGGTACGCATATAAGTAATGAGTCCGGTGGTCTCGCCGCCGATGTCGATGCCTTCATAAAGGCGCTGGGCGATACGCATGGTGTGCGCAGGCGCAAAGCCGTATTTGCGGCTGGCTTCCTGCTGCAGGGTCGACGTGGTGAAAGGCGCCTGCGGATTGCGGCGCGCCGGCTTGGCGTCGACCGCGGTGACGGCGTAGGTCGCCAGTTCCAGCGCCTTCTTGAAGTCCTCGGCTTCCGCGCCGCTGCCGACGTCGAGCCGCTGGATCTTCTTGCCATCGGCGCCGACGAGACGCGCCTCGAACGCATCGCCGCGGGGCGTCACCAGCGTCGCGATCAACGACCAGTATTCGCGCGGAACGAACTTCTCGATCTCGAGCTCGCGGTCGCAGACCAGGCGCAGCGCCACCGACTGCACGCGGCCGGCCGAGCGGGCGCCCGGAAGCTTGCGCCACAGCACGGGGGAGAGCGTGAAGCCGACGAGATAATCGAGGGCACGGCGCGCCATATAGGCGTCGACCAGCGCACCGTCGATCTCGCGCGGGTTCTTCATCGCCTCGGAGACGGCCTGCTTGGTGATGGCGTTGAACACAACGCGCTCGATCTTCTGATCCTTCAGCGCGCGCTTCTCTTTCATCACCTCCAGCACGTGCCAGGAGATGGCTTCGCCCTCGCGATCCGGGTCGGTCGCCAGAATGAGACGGTCGGCGCCCTTGAGGGATTTGGCGATGTCGTTGAGCCTGGAGGCGGCCTTCGGGTCGACCTCCCAGATCATCTTGAAATTCGCATCGGGATCGACGGAACCGTTCTTCGCCGGCAAGTCCCGGACATGGCCGAACGAGGCCAGAACCTCGTAGGACGAGCCCAGATACTTGTTGATCGTCTTGGCTTTCGCCGGCGACTCCACAATGACGATATTCATGTAGTTCCAGTGACTTATGGGAAAATCTCGGGCCGAATTCGATCAGACTCGGGTCGGCCGTTTCGCACCGAACATGGGTGGTGAGGCCCCCGCTGTCAAATCGAAGGGTGTTGAGAGCCGCCCGGATGGGAAAAGTTTCATATCGAGAAAGTTGCGAAATACCACCTTGGAGTTGTGGCTGATGTCGGCGTAGAGTTCCTGCGGGGCATGGATTCGGGTGGGGTCTGGTGGCAAAACCAGGGAAGAAACGCGCGCGCGCCGCGTCAGGCGCGCAAGCACGTTCGCGTGGTGAGGAACCGGGGGAAGGCGGGGTCGACGAGGCCGTGGCCTTCATCGCGGAACAGGTCGGGGCATTGCGCAAGCTCGCTGAGCGCCACAAGCTCGATGTGCTGCATTATTTATTGGGCATGACCAAGCTGGAAGCCGACGAGCATCTGCGGCTCCGGAGCCGGCGGAAGCTGTCGTAAAAGCGGTTCCTTCGCCAATCCCGTCATCCCTGCGTAACGGCGCAGCCGTTATCGCTGGAGGTGCGAGTGGCGCGATGCAAAGCATCGCGCCGGGAGCCTCGAAGGATGAGCGGCCGAGATGCAGCCCGGGCCGTCGCCCTTCGAGGCTCGCCGAAGAGGCGAGCACCTCAGGGTGACGGGGAGAGAGCTGGGCCCGCCGCACCAACACCGTCATTGCGAGCGCAGCGAAGCAATCCAGACTGTCTCCCCGGAAAGACTCTCGATTGCTTCGCTACGCTCGCAATGACGGGCTGATAGTTCGTCTCCACTAGGCCGAGCGCCGCCGTTGTGCCGGCCTCGGCTTCAGCATCGTGTCGGCGGGCGTGAGCAAGCGACCGTCCTCGGCGCGCATTTCGAGCTTTCGCACCGGGCGGCCTTTCTCGCGATCGACCAGGATGGTTCCGATCTGCTCGGGGTGATCGTCGAATTCCTCGTTCCATTGCCGCAGCGCGACCAGGATCGGGAAGACGCCGCGTCCCTTCGCCGTCAGCACATATTCCTGGTAGGCGCTGCCGTCGGAGGCGGGGGCGGTGGTGAGGATGCCATGGTCGAGCATCGATCGCAGCCGCGCCGACAGGATGTTCTTGGCCATGCCGAGCTTGCTCTGAAACTCACCGAAGCGGCGCGCGCCAAGCAGCGCCTCGCGGATGATCAGCAGCGACCACCAGTCGCCGATCACCTCCAGCGACCGCGCGATCGGGCAGGCGTCGCCCTCGAAGCTCGTTCGTTTCACCATCGTTCCGGTCCTTTCGCGATCGCCTGATTTCACGGCCGATCACGCGCTTGTGTGGTTGCATTATAAAACCATCTGCCCTAGATGGCAATGTAGTTTCATTATGCAACCACTGGAGGCGACCATGAGATTAAAGGACAAGACGGCACTCATTACCGGCGGCAACAGCGGCATCGGACTGGCAACGGCCAAGCTGTTCGTGGCCGAGGGCGCCAAGGTCATCATCACCGGGCGCAACAGGGAAACGTTGGAGGCTGCCGCGAAGGAGCTGGGGCCGAACGCGATCGCGCTCGTGGCTGACGCCACCGATGTCGCCGCGACTGAAGCGGCCATCAAGACGGGTACCGAGAAATTCGGCAAGCTCGACATCCTGTTCGCCAATGCCGGCATTCCCGGCGGCACGCCGCTCGGCTCGTCGACGCTGGAAGCCTTCGAGAAGATCATCGGCACCAATCTCACCAGCGTGTTCTTCACGGTGCAAACCGCGCTGCCCTACATCAAGGACAACGCCTCGATCATCCTCAACGGCTCGGTGATCTCCGTGCTCGGCATTCCCGGATACTCCGCCTACGGTGCCGCCAAGGCCGGCGTGCGTGCGATGGCGCGGATCATGGCCTCGGAGCTGTCGCCGCGCGGCATCCGCGTGAACGTCGTTGCACCGGGCGCGACCCGCACGCCGATCTGGGGCGCGGCGATCGCAACGCCCGAAGCGGAGAAGGCGTTCGAGAAGCGCATCGCATTGTCGACGCCGCTCGGCCGTCTTGGTGAACCAGATCACATCTCGAAGACGGTGCTGTTCCTCGCCTCCGATGACTCCGCGCATGTGCAGGGCCAGGAGATCTTCGTCGACGGCGGCTCGGTGGCCTCGCCGGCGGGCGCACCGATCTATCGCGGTTGATCAATTGCTTCGAAAACTGAATCGGCCGACGCGATCATCACGGTTGCGCCGGCCGGTTTGCACATCACGCGGGATGTATTTTCTAAACCTTGCGCGGTGCATTGAACCTTCGGATATGCTGCGCAGACTTTTTTACGGGCAGGGGTGAGAAGACTCAATTTCAAAGGGAGTCCATAATGCCGAAAGCAGCCCGTATTTTTTCGTCGATTTCAGCACCGCGTATTTACACCGAACGTTCCGCCATTCCCGCCAAGCGCTCCGATACGTCCGAACTGATCGGGGTCGCGATCTTCTCCGGCATCGGCCTGTTCGTGTCGCTCATTGCCGTCATCCTGGGAATTCAGGGCGCCTGGTTTTAGCCCCCGTCGAACTGTCAGCCGCCGCCGGTTTCCGGCAGCGGCTGGTGTCGGCATGATGCTTACGCCGCGCGCAGGGAGGTCGCTGCCTGCAGCGCGCCGGCAAGCGCCTTCTCGCGATGCTCCGGGCCGACCTGGATGCCGTCGGCGACGATGAATTCGGCGCTGGTGATGCCCATGAATGCGAACACGCCGCGCAGATAAGTTTCGAGATGCTCCAGCGAAGCCGCCGGCGTACCGGGGCCGTAATAGCCGCCGCGCGAGATCGCCACGATGACGCGCTTGTTGCCGGCAAGGCCCTGCGGTCCGTTCGCGTCGTATTTGAAAGTCTTCCCCGCCACGAGAACACGATCGATCCAGGCCTTGAGCTGGCTCGGGATCGTGAAATTGTACATCGGCGCGCCGATCACGACGATGTCGGCATCGAGGAACTCGTTCAGCACCGCCGCGCTCGCGGCAAGGTCAGGTCCGAGTTCCGCAGGCGCGGGTGCGCCCTGAGCGGCCGCCAGATGCGAGCCGGAGAGGTGGGCGAGCGGGGTTTGGGTCAGGTCGCGATAGACCAGCTCGAGCGAGGGCGTTGCCTGCCGGAGCCGGTCGACGATTGCGGCCGAGACCTGTCGGGAGACGGAGTGGGGGCCGAGCACGCTGGAGTCGATATGGAGGAGCTTCATTGAGATTGTCCCTGGTATAGATTTGTAACCCGCACTACATGAGTGCCTGTCGAAATCCCCGCAAGAACGCACTTTTTTGAGCCATGGGCACATCATTGAAACCTGCGCACAGCGATTTTCCTGCTCCGCGGCTGCCGGATCACGCCCACGCCGACTGCCGCGGCGTGGCCTCGGTGCTGTCGCGCGTCGGCGACAAATGGAGCGTGTTCGTGATTATGAATTTGAGCGACGGGCCGAAGCGCTTCAACGAGCTCAAGCGCATGATCAACGGCATCTCGCAGCGGATGCTGACATTGACGCTGCGCGGGCTGGAGCGCGACGGCCTGGTCACGCGCACGATCTTTCCGACGATTCCGCCGCGCGTCGATTACGAACTGACCGATCTCGGC